>Ga0136639_10000191_pt1 | contig 19267 bp, 16 predicted proteins | sample AntDrymUQ8592106_2_FD_113739 | JGI IMG/M metagenome (GOLD analysis project Ga0136639, IMG submission 113739) | Polar desert sand microbial communities from Dry Valleys, Antarctica - metaG UQ859 (21.06) | ecosystem: Environmental > Terrestrial > Soil > Desert | place: Antarctica: Dry Valley...
AGAAACGGCGGCGCGATGGTCGGGTGCTGGACCATGTTGTAAACGCGCCCGGTCGGGTTGCGATTGGTCACCCGTTCCCGCACGGCCAAGGTGGCACCCGTCAGGGTGACGTCGCGTTCGACGATTAAGTTGGCGATGGGCAGTTCGGCCGCCATCGCACGCGGACCTGTCGCCTTCCAAAGAACCCTCGGTGCTTCCCCATGGTACGGAACGCCGCGAGCAATCTCCGCTTCCGAGGGCGCGCCCCACCGGTCGAGGCAAACAAAGTGACCCCGGAGCGGTTCTACTTTCGGCTCGACAGTCTGGACCCAGGTGAACGGATTCACCCCCGAGCCAGTAAGATGGAAATCGACCAGCGAGCCACCGCGAAGATCGAAGGAAACCGAAGCGTCCGGCGAGGAGAGAGTAAGCATAGGGATAACCGCGGAGGGGCTGAGAACGGCGGAAGCCAGCAGTGTCGAGGCAAGGCGGCGAGTCATGCGGCTGAATTTATCATGATTCCGCGCAGGGCGCTGGCCAGGGCCGGCAGATCGGCGGACCGGAGGCAAGTCGGATTGATGAGTAGGTTGCCGAGGTGGAGTTCAGAAGGGTCAACGTGGACGGCGGGGGAGCTGTTTTGGAGACGGAAGCAAGCTTGGCGGGCGTGAGGCAGCGCGAGGGCCAGCCGAGGCACCGTTTCGAACCGCAGCGAAAACTCAACCTCCGGAAGCAGAGCGCAAAGCTCATCCAGGGTCTGCAACCAGCGCTTCTGCCGGGAGTCGTCGGATTCGACGGCGAAGCGCTCCAGCGCGACGAGCAGGCCGACGATCGTTTCCTTGCCGACCTTACAAGTGCGCCCTATCCCGTGCGTCGGCAGGCCCGGCAGACGGTGCTTGTCAATCAACCCAGACGGCGGGTTCCACTGCTCCCAGTCGAGGTCAAGGTCGAGATTTTGCAGAATAGCCGACATGATCAGATCGCGGCGGCCGCAAAGGATGCCAGAGCCCTGAGGCCCGGAGATCGCCTTGCCCCCGGAGAAAACGACGAGGTCGGCACCAACTGCGATCAAGGCTTGGAGATTGCTGACGGGCGGAAGTTGGGCGGCGGCGTCGACCAGGACGGGCAAGCTGTGAGCGTGCCCCACGGCGACCACCTCGGCGAGCGAGGGAAGCGAATGGGCGGAATCGACGTAAAGGATGCCGGCCGTCGCTGGAGTGATCGCCGCGGCAATCTCCCACGGTTCGGCATCGCGCACGCCCGCCCCGGCATAGCGGTCCGGCAGGCCCACTTCAACCAGGCGAACCCCGGCGGCGCGGACGGCGTGATCGTAGGCGTTGCGCTGGCTGCGGACCACGATCACTTCGGGCTGCTGCCCTGCGAAAGCCGGAAGCTGCGCCATGCGAGCAGGGTTGAGCCCCGCGACGCAGGCGGCCGTGCCGAGCAGCAGCCCCGCCGCCGCACCGGTGGTGACGATGCCCGCCTCGGCTCCGGTGATGCGCGCGATCACGCGGCTGGCCGCGGCCTGCAGTTCCGCCATGTCGACGCACTGCGTTGCCGCCTCGGCCATCGCGGTGATTACTTCGGGAGCCAGGAACCCGCCGGAGACGCGGGTGGAGGGGCCCTTAGCGTTTACGATTGCGGGCACGCCGAGGTCGGAATAAATAGCCATGTCCAGTTAGGATAATGGAGTTAGGCGGCCGAACGGTTGACTAGGTTATTGCGGGGCTCGGCTGCGGTCTGAATGAAGAAGGCGTGCGAGAAGGCGCTGGCCACCATCCGGTAACCGCGCTGCGAAGGCGATTCGATCAGCCTCTGCAGCGTTTGCCGTAGCCGGGGTAGGTCGAGCAACTCGGTGATCGCCCCTTGATTCGCGAAGCTTTCCATAGCGGCTTGGGTATTGGCCAACTTCGGGAGAAACACCGAGATCGCATCGGGGTTCTGGTGCAGGCGAATCGAGTCCGGTATCAGCCCTTCCACCGCTTGACGGAGCGGACGCCGATTGCGGAAAATCTTCGGCGGAAGGGAGAAGCAGGTCCGAATAAACGTCGCGTCCAACGTTGGGTCGAGGACCTGCATGCCGTGGGCACCAGCTAGGGCGGACCAATGAAACGGATCGTTTCGGTTGAGCAGAGCAACCCGGGGGTGGGGGTTGGCATCCAAACGACGTTGCGCGTGGCGAAGCAGTTCCGCAAAGCCATGTTCCTGCACGAAGGATGGACGAAGCAGCGAAGCCGGCTCCCTTGCACTGGGGGAAGGGAACCAGGAACGTCGCCACCAGGGCGGGCGTCCGCCCCAGGACAGAGTGGCGCCGCCTCCTTGCCCGATCAGCAGCGCGGAGTGCCCCAGCGCCTGGGCTTCCGCCAGCAGCGGAAACTGCCACGGCGGATGGCTATGGCAATCCGGCGAACCTGTGATGATGACCGCCGAATGCCACGCCGAGACCGGGCATTGTGACGAAGCCGAGACGAGGCGAACGTTTAGATTGGCATGCCACTTGGCCAGGCTGCTGAGGCGGGGCGTCAGGTTCGGGGCCACGGTGAAAGCAGCGAGGTTCTCGCCCGAAGCATAGAGCAGCCGAGCGGCCGTAGCGGTCAGGGCTGCTGAGTTGAAGCCTCCGCTGAGCGTGGTGGCTGGACGTATTACCGAGCGAATCCGCGATTCGACCGCCAGCCGAAAGCTCGATTCGAAAAGCAGCTGATGATCCTCAGCCGAGCCGCGGGCAAGAGGGACATGACTATCGATCTTCGCGTAGGCGAGCAGTTGACAACTCTCCGCCGTCAGCAGCAGCGCATGGCCGGGCGGCAGGCGGCGGACGTAGCGATAAGCCGTGCTGTCGGCCGGGCAAGGCAGGTGGGACAACGAGAGGACGAGGTGGTCCCAGTGCGGCTGGCGCGAGAGCTCGGGGAGCGTGAGCACGGCGTTAATCAGCGACGCACAAGCGAACCGGCCGGCCGACTGGTGGTAGTACAGATCGGCCATGCCGAACGGATCGCGGGCAACCACCATCTTGCGCTCGCGCGGGTTCCAGGCGGCGAACTGCCAGTCGCCCTGCAGGCGCGCAAGCGCCTTCGTTTCAAAGCGGAGAAAGGCGTGGTACGCCAGGGCCGCGTCGGAGACGTTCGCCGGCAAATGAAGCGTCTCGCGCACGTCCTCGCGATTGTCGAGCCGCGCATTGCCGGCCCAGGTCCAGCCGCTGGCCGGGTCGGTCCACAGGCCCGAACTGCGGCCCCCCACCTCCTGCGCGAAGCCGAGAGAAACGCCATCCAACCCGATGTGCTGGCCGCTCGGGGTGCCGGGAGGGGCAATGGCATACATCATGGCGGACAACGGCGAGGGGCCGGCAGCGAGCACGGCGCAAAGGGAGGTCATGGCGGGGTATCCGACTAGTGGCCCGGAACCCGCCAACCTCTCCGGAAAATCGACCGATCAGGCGGACTTCATCATTTCGTCCCACGTCACTTCGCGTTTGGCGTCGATAGCCATCTGGCCGAGAATCGCCGTCAGCGTGCTCTCGGCCGCCCGCACTCCGACGTTCTCTGGCTCGCCGGACTTCACCCGGCGAACGAACTCTTCGAGCGCATCGGCCGAAATGTCGCGCTGCGACTTCTCCGTCACCAGCCCACCGCCGGTGTTGTAGGACCAGTATTCCCGCGCTGTTTCGATAAACCCGTTTTCGCCGATGTACCGTTCCCGGTTTGACCGGAAGAAACGCGGCGTCATTTGCGAACCGATAAACGACATCTGCACCCGGTCAGGATAGTCGTAGGTAACCGAAAGATGGTCGAGCAGGTCCCCGCGTTTTTCGACGGTGCGCCCGCCCGTGCCGACCGCCTTCAACGGGTGACTTCCCAGGAACCAGTTGATCGCGTCGAGGTTATGGACATAAGTTTCAACGATAACTTCGCCGAAGGTGGAACGCCAAAGCTTCCATTGTTCGAGCTTCTCTTTTTCATTGCGCGGCGGAGCCAGCGGCGGCTCGTTGCCCTGCAGTGCGAACTTTAGAAACTCCCCGTGCACCTCGCGGATCTTGCCGATGGCTCCCGAGGCCAGGAACTTCTGCGCCTTCCCGTAGACGCCGCCATAGCGCTGTTGGAAGCCGAAGGTGATGTTGATCTTGCGGTCGGCGCTATCGGCGGCTTTCATCACCCGTTTACAACCGGCGACGTCCAAGCCGGCGGGCTTCTCCATGTAGATGTGCTTACCGGATTTCACGGCGGCTTCAAAATGTTCCGGGTGCAAATAAACCGGGGTCGCGATCATCACCGCGTCGACGTTGGGGTCGGCGAGAAGATCCTGGAAATTCTGATACGTCTTCGCGTCGGGGTTGCCAATCTTCGCTTTCGCTGCGGCGACCGTCTCCGGCACGACGTCGCAGATGGCGACCAGCTTGGCCCGAGGGTCCTTGGCCATCAGGGCCCCGGTGTAGGAGCCTCGATTGCCGGCACCAATCAGACCAACGCGAAGGGCGCTATTCTGGGCCGAACCACGAACAGCTTGGAAGGGAACGAGCGAGGCGGCTTGCAGGGCGGTGCGTCGAGAAAAAGACATTAATTTTCCTTACATGCCGCAGGCTTCGAGCAGCACGGCATGAGTCATAAGATCGTGTTCGGCCGAGTAAGTCGGGGCTTGGCCCGAGCGGATGATGGCGGCCATTTCTCGGAAGTCGGGGGTGTAGGGGAGGCCGGGGGGATCCGGGGGGATGAACGATTGCTCGCCGGCCTTATAAGGGCCCGCGGCGGCCTTCAATTGCACCGTCAGCCGGGCCGGTGCGAAGGGAGAAGCTTTCGCCGAACCGTTTGTGCCGATCACCTCGACATAGCGGTGCTGATTGCCGTGGGGGTCGAAACCGCCTATCGAAATCTCGGCCAGCGCGTTCGCAAACTCAAGGACGACCAAGTTGTTGTCGGCGAGCCCGTCGTGGTTCGACCCGTGATGACGAATGAAGCCCTGAACCCGCGAGGGCTTACCCAGCAGTGCGGTGGCCCGGTCGATCAGATGGCAGCCTTCCGAAAACATCATCCCGCCTTTGTACCGGGCCAGGTGCTCCCGCTCCTCGGCCAGAATCGGTTTTTCGATCGAGGCGCGAAAGCGGTGAACCTCGCCGAGCCAACCCTGTCGCGCCGCGGCGAGCACGGCTTCCATGGCGGGATGGTAGCGCCATTGATAGCCCATCTGGACGACGAGGCGCTTGCGCGCGGCGGCAGCGAGTAGCTTGCGGAGTCCAGCGAGGTCGGCCCCGGGCGGCTTGTCGAGATGCACGAATTTCCCGGCGTCGATAGCGCGTTGCGCGAACACCAGGTTCTCGGTGGCCCCGGCGAATTCGACGGCGATGAGTTCGATCGAGGGGTCGCGGAGATAGGCCTCGGACGGCTCCGCCGAAGCCCCGGCAAAGTCGTACTCGGCCATGCTGGCCAGGGCCTTCTGCTTGCTCAAGGCGTGGCCGTGTCCGGTGCCGACCATGGCCACACGAATGGGCTTGGCAGCAAACAGCGGGGCGGCGAGTAGAGTGCGGCGGGTCATTTTAAGGCGCCAGGATCTGAATCAGTTCGGTGGCCCCGTCAGCGACGATTTCGAGTTCGGCCTTGCCTTGCACGAAGATCGTATCCCGTTCGCCGGCCTTGAACTCGTTCGCCCGGATGGCACCGCGCCAGATAAAGAAAATGCCCTCTCCGCCGTCGGCAAACGAGAGATGAAACTTCTCTCCTGGCTTCAGCTTCCGATGCGTTCCGGTGGCTCGCAACGAGCCTTCGACCGGGCCCGAGAACATCCCGTTCTTCTTTCCGAAATTGACATACTTCACGGCGTTGGGAGTGATGAGACCCTTGGGCGCAATGCCGGTCTTCTTCGAATCGCGGGCCCCGCTGTAGAGGATCAGATCGGGCGGATTCTGAAAGCTGATCATCGTCGCCTCCTTCTTTCCCGCCGTGACCGTGCCATGAATCTGGCCCGTCGGCACGAAGGCGCACTGGCCGGTTTTGAACAGGCGAAGCGAGTCGCCCTGGCGAAGGTTCACTTCGCCGTCGAGCACCAGAATCGTATCGTCCGAGTAATCGTGAACGTGCTGGGCGAACTCGGCCCCGGGCTTCGAAACCGACAGGTTTAAGGTGGTCTTCTTCGCCCCCAGACCCGGGTGGACGATCCGGCGAGACGTGACGTCGCCCATTCGAAACGGATCACTCTCGGCAAACCGAATGAGGCGAATGTTTTCGGCCGCCAGCGGGAAGGCGATGAGGCAGAGTGCAAGGAGACGAAGGGACATCGGACGCAATGATATAACAGGTCGGATGCTACGGAGAACTGTGTTGGCCCTGCCCCTGGCGGCCTGGGCGAAGCCGCTGCCCTTGCGGCTATCGGTTCGCGTCGAACCGCTCTTCCCTGGAATGACGCTGGAGGCGCAGCTCGATCGGGTCGCCGCGGCCGGATACCCCGGCTTCGAGTTCGGAGATTGGCGCGCGGTCGATCCCGGCGCGATTACCCAACGAATGCATCGTCTGAAGCTGGAATGCGTCTGCCTCGTCGGCAACAAGGGCGTGAACCCGAAAGGCATGGGCCTCTGCGATCCCGCCGAACGCGCCGGTTTCCTTGCGGAAATCAAAGCCTCGGCAGAAGCCTGCGAAAGATTCGAAACCAAGCAGATGGTCGTGTTGACCGGCTTTAAAGTGCCCGGGTTTTCGCGCGAGCAGCAAAGGGCGAGCGTTGTCGAAGGGTTGAAGCGCGCGCATGAGATCGTCGCCCCGCGGGGCATCACGATGATCGTCGAGGTGATCAATACCCTCGCGAAAATCGAGCCGCTCAATCCCAAGGGCAACAACCACGCCGACTATTTTCTCGATCGCACGCCGGAGGCTTTTGCGATTGTCCGCGAGACCGGCAGCCCGTTCGTGAAAATCCTCTACGACCTCTATCACGTGCAGATTATGGAAGGAAACCTGATCGAGACGATCCGCGCCAACCTGCCCGCCATCGGGCATGTACACGTGGCCGATGTCCCCGGCCGCCAGGAACCCGGCACCGGCGAAATTAATTTTCCGAATGTGCTGCGCGCCCTCCGCGACCTGCGCTACCCGGGCTACGTCGGCATGGAGTACATCCCGTCGAAGGACGCGATGCGCACTCTGCGGGACGTGCGCCAAATGGTGCAACGGTTGTGAGAACCTGACAGGCAATGGCTATCACTCGGCGATATTTGTTCCAGGGCTCCCTCCTCGCGGGCACTGTGCCGCTAGGCGGATTCGGCAGCGTCGCGTCGCTCAAGGCGCTCGGATACAAGTCGCCGAACGAAAAGTTGAACATCGCGGCCATCGGTGCCGGCGGTAAAGGCTACACCGACATCGTCGGCTGTGGCTCCGAGAACATCGTAGCCTTGGCCGATCCGGACGACGAACGCGGAGCGCGGGGCTTCAAGCTCCACGAGAAGGCGCCGCGGTATAAAGATTTCAGGAAAATGCTCGACAAAGAGCTGAAAAACATTGACGCCGTCACCGTTTCAACCCCGGACCATATGCACGGCATGGCGGCCATGTGGGCCATGTCAAGGGGCAAACATGTCTACTGCCAGAAGCCGCTGACCCGGACGGTGTGGGAAGCCTCGGAACTTACCAAGGCCGCCGCCAAATACGGCGTGGCCACGCAGATGGGCAACCAAGGCTATTCCAACGAAGGTGCGCGCCAGTGCGCTGAGATGGTGTGGAGCGGCGAGATCGGCCAAGTGAAAGAGGTTCATGCCTGGACCAACCGGCCCGTGAAATATTGGCCGCAAGGGCCGGATGTCATCCCGAAGGCTTCCGCCGTGCCGTCGACCCTGGACTGGGACCTGTGGCTCGGCGTCGCGGCCGATCGGCCCTTCAGTTCTGCCTACGCGCCGCGGACTTGGAGAGGCTTCCCGGACTTTGGCTGCGGAGCGATCGGCGACATGGCGTGCCACATCATGGGCACCCCCAATATGGCCCTTCGGCTCACGGCGCCAGTCAGCGTCGAATGCATCAAGCAGGTGGGCAAGGGTCCGCACACCTTCCCGCAGCAGGCCGTGATTCGGTTCGATTTCCCCGCCCGGGGAGCCATGGGGCCGGTGCAGGTCTATTGGCATGACGGGCTTGCCGCAGCCCCGGCCTTCGATGGGATTCCCAAGGGCGAACTGATCGGCGACAAGGACGTGAATGGCAGCATCTTCCTCGGCGACAAGGGCATCATCACCACCGGTTGCTACGGCGAGCGGACCAGGCTCATGCCCGATGCGCGGATGAAGGATTACACGATGCCGGCACCATCGTTGACGCGGTCGCCCGGTCATTACCGGGACTGGATCCGCGCCGCGAAGGGCGGCGACCCGGCCTGTTCTAACTTCAGTGTCGCCGGACCCTTTGTCCAATGGATGCTGCTCGGCGTGATCGCCATGAAATTCGAGGGCAAACTCAATTGGGATGCCGCCGCCATGCACTTTACGAACAACGACGCCGCCAACCAGTTCCTCAAACCTACGTTCCGCAAGGGCTGGGATTTCGTTTAATTTGCGTTAGGATGATACAAGCCATGAACCGCCGTACCCTTTTCCAGATGCTCCCCGCGATCGTCGCGGCTGGCCCGCTCAGCGCGGCCGCCGCTCCCAAAATTGATTCCTCCGCCGGATTCCGGCTCGGCGTGGCCACCTATTCGCTCCGCGGATTCCTGCGTCCGCAGGCGATCGAAATGTTGAAGGTTTTGCAGGTAGACACGATTTCCCTCAAAGACTTCCACGCCAAAATCAAGGGCGATGTCGCCGACTGGGCCCTGGCCCGCAAAGAGTTCGAAGCGGCCGGCCTGCGCGTCGCCTCCGTCGGCAACATCAGCATGACCGTCGACAGCGACGAAGAGATGGAAATTAACTTCAAGTACGCTAAAGCCTTGGGCGCGGACGGCATTGTAATGGCACCCACCGTTCTGACTTTGCCGCGGATTGAGAAATTCGTCAAGAAGTACAACCTGAAGGCGATGATCCACAACCATGGCCCGGAAGACAAAAACTTCCCTACGCCCCACTCCGTACTCGAAGCCGTCAAGAACATGGACGGCCGCATGGGCTGCTGCATCGACGTCGGCCACACGGCGCGGACCGGAACCAACATCCTCGACGCCATCAAAGAAGCCGGCCCTCGTCTCCACGACTTCCACATGAAGGACCTGCGCGACATGATGGACAAAGGTAGCCAGTGCGATGTCGGCGACGGCAAAATGCCTGTGCCCGAGATGTTCAAGCTACTCCGGCAGGTCAAGTACCAGGGCAACGTGAACCTGGAGTATGAGATCAACCTGAAGGATCCGCTCCCCGGCATGGTGAAGAGCTTCGCGTACATGCGCGGTGTACTCGCTGGGATGCAAGCCTAGAAAGGCCTCGGCAGACCGTGGAGGAAGCTGACTACGGCCGACGTCGTGTCCGCTTCCACCTGGTCGCTGAAGACGCTCGTCGCCGGTTCATAGCCTCCCTCGGCAAACGCGGCTTTCGTCGGCAGGTAGCCAATCCAGCCATTGGTGTAGCCGAAGTAGAACGTGTTCGAAAACGGCGACAACGCGCGGACCTGCAGAGCCAGCGCGCAAAACATCTCCACCGGAGCTGCCCAGATGGCCGTATCGTTGATCGTCAAAAACCGAATCGGCAGCCGGACCATTGCCCCGTTCTGATAGCGCGGCAGTTCGTCCGTCCAGTCCATCCCGGCCTTGCGCGGCGTCTGCACCCACTGCTCATAAGCGGCGAGCTTCACGCTGGCCGTGGTCGCCGGCAGTCGTCGATTCGCCTCGAGAATCCGCTGGCCCAGCAGCACATTGAACTGCGTCAGATGGCCGCTCCGCGGATCGGGATACACGCTGTAAATCGGAGCCAGATCGCCCGCCGCGCCGTTGATATACAGCATCGGTGCACCCAGTTGCGCCTCAACGTATTGCGCCACAATCCCTTGCGCATCCCCGCTGATCTTCAGAAAGCTACCGTTCAAAACAGTCCCGTGCATCGCGTAATTAGCCAGTAGCGCGAGCGGTGTCCCATCGGCCTTGTCAAGCCGGATCAGCCCAATCTGCCGGTCGGTCGGGCCATCAGGATTCAAGCCCAGCGACACCTTCCCATCAATGTCCCGGGCGCGACGGTTGATGTTCGCCTGAGACATGCCCGTTCCAATAGAGAGACGAGCGGGTTGCAACTGGCTCAGCGCCTGCTTGGCCGCCTTCACCACGGACTCGACAATAAACTCGGTGTACTCGGTATCGATCGGGTGCTGCGAGCGCCCTTTCAGCAGAACCTTGTACACGCCCGGCGGCCCAATTTCAGGGGCCGAGTGGGTATGGGTAACGGTCCACCAAAAACGGACCGCGGGGATCCCGGTCTCCTTTTCGAGCCGCCGGGCCGCTTCGTCGTAGAGCGCCGGCGAGAACATACAAAGATCGGTCGAGGCGATCACGAACTTGGTCACCCCATCATCCAGGGCGACGACGCGATGGTGGATCGGGTCATTCACGCCGGCGCTGGATTGGCGATCGGCGTAACCCAGCAACCACTTCGGCGTAGCTGGAGTGATGTCGACTTTGACGACCGAAGCGCGGAATTCAGCCGCGGCCGGTAGCGGAAGCAGCAATAGGGTCAGGATGAGCAGGCGCATGATGGATGAAAATAAGGGCCGTCATATGGCCCGTAACGTTGAGAATTGTTTTGGCGAAATCGGGCACGACGTCCACCGCCAGCAGCAGGCCGATGCCCTCAATCGGAAGGCCCAGCGATTGGAACACCGGCACCATCACGACGAAGCTGCCGTTGGGCACGCCGGGCGTCGCGAAGCTCATCAGCGTAACCACAACGGCGAGCGTGAGCAAGTCAATCGGCGACAGCACGATGCTGTTCCAATGGGCCGTGAAGAGCGCGGCTACGATTTGGGCCACCGGCGCGGAAGGGCGGAGGATGGAGACAGTTAGAGGAAGGATCAGTCCCGCCGTCGCACGAGCATAGCCCAGTTGACGCTCGGCGGCGTCGACCATCAAAGGCAGCGCGGCGAGCGAAGAAAGTGTCGGGGCGGCCACCGTCTGCGCCGGTGCCAACGCCGCGGCAAATCGCCGCAGGGGCACGCCGCCTCCCAGCACGGCAACCGCGTATACGGCGACGGTCGTCGTCGCCACGATGCCCGTCAGCAGCGCCACATAGAACGCCAGCGCCCCCAGGCCGGCCAAGCCTTGCCGCGCCGCCATCGCCAGGCTCACCGCAAAGACGCCGGCCGGAGCGACCCATAGCACCCACTGGAGAATTATGAGCATCACATCGGCCAGCGACTGGAACAGTTGCACCACCGGCTCCCGACGGGCCGCCGGCAACCGCAGCAGCGCAAACGCGACGAGGAGCGAGAAGATGATCAGCGGCAGCATCGACCCCTCCGCGGCCGCCTTGATCGGATTGGCGGGAATCAGGCTCGTCACCCATTGCGAGAATGGGGGCGGCGGCGCCAAAGCTGGCCCTGGGCTCCGCAGAGGCGCGAGTGCCGGGGGCCACCAATGAAAAACCAATAACGCGAGGGTCATCGTAAAACTCACGATTCCCGCGATCAGCAGCAGAAACACCCGCCCAATGCGACCCCCCACCCGCTGGAGCGTCTGGGCGTCAGCGACCGAGGCGACGCTCGACAGCAGCAGCGCCACCACCAGCGGAATCACCGTCATCCGAATTCCGTTCAGCCACAACGTGCCGACCACATCGGCCACCGCCGTCACCGCCGGCACCGACGCTGGTTGCCCGCTGGCCAGGCCAAAGCCACTCGCGAGTCCGAAGACCAAAGCCAAGAAGATTCGTACGGTCAGTGACATGAAGGGAGAGTCACCAGTATATGCAACGGCGCTTGTTATAGAATTGTTGCGTCTATGCCCAAGGAAAGTTCTCGTCGCGAATTCTTGAAGCGCTCTGCGAAGGGGGCCGCGGTCGGCGGGGCTACGGCCGTCACCGTTCCCACGGCACTTGCCGAAAACTCCCCGGCCGCACTGAAGACCGCGAACACCACCAGGACGAACTCCATCTGCCCCTACTGCGCGGTCGGCTGCAGCGTGGTCGTCCACACCATCGGCGACAAGTCTCACAACGTGAAACCGGCCATCGTCCACATCGAAGGCGACCCCGACAGCCCCATCAACCGCGGCACCCTGTGCTCGAAGGGTGCCTCCCTCGAAGAGTTCGTCCAGAGCGATCGTCGACTGACCACCGTGCAACATCGGGCGGCGGGCAGTCACGAATGGAAGCGGATGTCCTGGGCCGAAGCCGTTCCGAAGATGGCCCGGTTCATCAAGGATTCACGCGACAAAGGCTTCGAGACCGAGGACGCGAAAGGCCGCACCGTCAATCGCCTCCAAAACATCGCCATGATCGGCGGCTGCACCGACACCAACGAAATCAACTACCTGCTCAGCAAGTTCCGCTTCGCACTCGGCATGGTGGCCTACGAGAATCAAAGCCGGCTTTGACACGGCCCAACGGTGGCCAGTTTGGCCGCCACATTCGGACGAGGCGCCATGACCAACGGCTGGACCGACGTCGCCAATGCCGACGTCGTGCTCGTCATGGGCGGCAACCCCGCCGAGAACCATCCCGTGGGCTTCCGCTTTGTACTCGAAGCCAAGCGGCTCCGCAAAGCCAAAATCATCTGTATCGATCCGCGCTTCACCCGCACCGCCGCCGTCAGCGATCTCTATGTCCCCATTCGCTCCGGCACCGACATCGCCTTCCTCGGCGGGCTCATCCACTACGCTATTTCGAACAACAAGTATCAACGCAAGTACGTCGAACTGAACACCAACGCCAGCTTCCTCATCGCCGAAGGCTTTGGCTTTTCCGAGGGCCATTTCTCGGGCTGGAAAGACGGCAAGTACGACAAGGCCACCTGGCAGTACGAACTCGATGCGCAGGGCTACGCCAAGGTCGACCCGACCCTCGAACATCCCCGCTGCGTCTTCCAGCTGATGAAGACGCACTACTCGCGCTACACCCCCGAAGTGGTCGCCAACATCTGCGGCTGCACAAGCGAAGAGTTCGTCAAAGCAGCGGCGATGATCACGATCGCGGCCGCCGAAGATAAGAGCGGCACGGTGCTTTACGCCCTGGGCTGGACCCATCACAGCTTCGCCGTCCAGTTGATTCATGCCGCGGCTATGGTCCAGTTGCTCATGGGCAACATCGGGATGCCCGGAGGCGGCGTGAACGCCCAACGCGGCCACGCCAACATTCAGGGCTCAACCGACATGGGTGCCTGGAACACCCTGCCGGGGTATCTCAAAATCCCCCGCGCCAATCACGAAAACCTGGCCGATTACCTGGCGGCCAATACGCCGAAGGCGCTGCGGCCGAACAGCCTGAACTACCTCGGCAATACGCCCAAGTTCATGACGAGCCTGCTGAAGGCTTACTACGGTTCCCATGCGACCAAAGCCAACGATTTCGGCTACGGCTGGCTCCCCAAAGTAGAAGAAGGGGCGGACCATTCCTGGGGCACGTTCTTCGACCAAATGCACGCCGGCAAAATGGAGGGGCTCATCAGCTTCGGCATGAATCCCGTGGCCAATGGCCCCAATACCCCCAAGATGATCCGGGCACTTTCCAAGCTCAAGTGGCTGATCGTCGCCGAGAACTTCGAGACCGAAACCGCCGCCTTCTGGCGCGCCAAAGAACTGGCCGATAAGGAGTATCCCCAGTCCCTCAAAGCCGACGATATTCAGACCGAAGTCTTCCTGCTCCCCGCCGCCTGCTTCGCTGAAAAGGACGGTGCCTTCGTCAATTCCTCCCGTTGGTTGCAGTGGAAGGAAGCGGCCGTCGATCCACCCGGCGACGCGCGGCGAGACCAGGACATCATCTCCGACCTGTTCCACGCCGTCCACGATCTCTACGTGAAGGAAGGCGGCGCCCGGCCCGAACCCCTCCTGAAAATGCAGTGGGACTACGCCAAGCCGCAGCGGCCCCAGCTCGGCGAAGTGGCCCGCGAAGTGAATGGCATTGATCTTGAAACCGGCAAGCAGTTGAACGGCTTCGGCGAGTTGAAAGACGACGGCTCCACCGCCTGCGGCAACTGGATCTATTCCGGCTCCTGGACCGAGGCCGGCAACCAGATGTCGCGTCGTGGGCAAGCGGACCCGACCGGCCTCGGGCTCTATCCCCAGTGGGCGTGGAGTTGGCCGGCCAATCGGCGGATCCTCTACAACCGGGCCTCCACCGACTCCGCCGGCAAGCCTTGGGATGAAACCCGTGCCCCGCTGCGCTGGAACGGAAAACGGTGGATCGGCGATACCCCCGACTACAAGTCCGACGCCGCTCCCGAGACGATGGCACCCTTCATCATGCTACCCGAAGGCGTCGCCCGGCTCTTCGCTCCCGAACTCGTCGAAGGGCCCTTCCCGGAGCACTACGAACCCGCCGAGAGCCCCGTCGACAATGCGCTGCATCCCACCGTCAACGCCAACCCCCTGCTGCGAACCTACAACAGCGACATGGACCACTTCGGTACCGCGAAGGACTTCCCCTTCGTCGCCATCACGTATCGCCTCACCGAACATTTTCATTACTGGACCAAGCACACGAGCTCGAGCTCCGAACTGCAGTCGAACTTCTTCGTCGAAATCCCCGAAGAGTTGGCTAAAGAGAAGGGCATCGCCAACAAGACGCTCGTCCGCGTCTCCTCCGCGCGAGGGAAAATCGAAGGCCCGGCCCTCGTCACCAAACGACTGCGCACCCTCAAGGTGAGCGGCAAAAAAGTCTACCAGATCGGCCTCCCGATCCATTGGGGCTTTGTCGGCAAGGTTCACGGCCCGTTGATCAACAATCTAACGCCGAGCGCCTACGATCCCAACTGCGGAACCCCAGAATATAAGGGCTTTTTAGTGAATGTGGAGAAAATCGGATGATCGTCGCCAAGCTGATTGACACCACGCTTTGTATCGGCTGTAAGGCCTGCGAAGTCGCCTGCCAGGAGTGGAACGACCAGGAGTACACGATGGGTACGTTTGATGGCTCTTATCAAACGAAGCCCGAACTCGAAGCCAACTTCTGGAATTTGATCAAGTTCAACGAAGTTGAAAAAGACGGGGCCACCTCCTGGTTGATGTCCAAGTATCAGTGCATGCATTGTGCCGATGCGGGCTGCCTTGCGGCTTGTCCGGCCCCCGGCGCGATCGTGCCTCTAGCGAACGGAACCATCGATTTCGTCCACGAAAATTGCATCGGCTGCGGCTACTGCATCACCGGCTGCCCCTTCGATGTGCCGCGCCTGAACTCCACCACCAAGAAGGCGTATAAATGCACGCTCTGTTCGGACCGCACCGCCGTCGGCCTCGAGCCCGCGTGCATCAAAACCTGCCCGACCAATTGCCTCACGTTCGGTGAACGCGACGAACTCCTCCGCATGGCCGAAACGCGGACGGTCGAGTTAAAGGCCGATGGCTTCGCCGACGCCGGCATATACAACCCGCAAGGCGTCGGCGGTACCAACGTCCTCTACGTCCTCAAGCATGCCAGCGAACCGGAGCAGTATGGCTTGCCCAAAGACCCCGTCATCCCCTGGACCGTCAGCCTCTGGAAAGGGCCGATCAAATGGATGGGCATGCTGATGTTCTGGGGCACGATTTTCGGGGCATTCTTCCATTTCGTAATCTACGGTCCGCAAGATCCGGAGAAGCACGGCCACCCGCGCGACGCAGAGGAGGAACCCAGTGAAAAACCTTGAAATGGAGATTCGCATTCCGCGCTTTGACGCCTACGAGCGCGTCATGCATTGGATGGCCGCCCTCAGCTTCTTCTACGCCACCCTCACCGGCCTCGCGCTGTGGTCGCCCAAGCTCTACTGGATAGCGACGGTATTAGGAGGCGGATATCACGTTCGCGGCTCTCACCCCTGGGTCGGTGTGGTGTTCGCGGTGGTGATGGGAGTCATGGCTCGACGCTGGGCCGCCGGAATGCGCCTCGACGCCGACGACCGCGTCTGGCTCACCCGGATGCACAAGTACGCAACGCACGATCACGCTGCCCTCCCGCCCTCCGGCCAATTTAACGCCGGGCAGAAGATGCTGTTTTGGACCCAGATGGCGGCGACCTTGGCGCTGTTCGTCTCCGGCTTCGTATTGTGGTTCCCGGAGTGGATGCCGAGGTCGCTGCGTCTGCTCTCCATCGCCGCCCATCCGCTGGCCGCGATCGGGTCGATCACGAGTATTTTGGTGCATGTTTACATGGGCACCGCCGCGGTGCCGCACTCGATGCGCGCCATGCTCAGAGGCTATGTAGTGCAGGACTGGGCTCGCTTCCACCACCCGAAATGGTACAAGACATGGCGCGCTTCCAACGATGTGTGATACAAAATCTCCTTATGCGGTTTTCTAGAATTCTGTTATTTGCCACCTGCCTGGCGGCCGGTGCCTGGGCGCAAGCCGGCCAAAAGCTCTATCAGTTCCATTGCGCGTTCTGCCATGGCAAGGGCGACGATGGCTTTGCTGCCAATCTGGTGACACCAAACCTGGTTCACGCCCCCACCGAGACCTCCCTGCTCAACATCATCCGCAACGGCATACCGGGCACCGACATGCCGCCGGCCTTGGGCATGACGGATGCCGAGATGAGCGAGGTCGCCGGATACGTTCGTTCGCTCGGCCGCAGCGCCCCGACGAGCGTCGCCGGCGACGCCGCCAAAGGCAAAGTGCTATATAGCGGTAAGGGCGGCTGCTCCGGTTGCCATATGGTCGAAGGCAAAGGCGGCCGCTCCGGCCCCGATCTGACGCAGATCGGAGCCATGCGCAGCCCGTCGAATTTGCGGACGTCGATTGTAGAGCCAGACGCGGCCATGGTCGGCGGCTGGTCCATGGTCCACGTGACCATGAAGGACGGCCGAAAAGTATCCGGAATCCGTCTGAACGAAGATAATTTCTACCTCAGCCTGCGCGACGGCAAGGCGCAATTGCAGACGATCGACAAGAGCGCGACCAGCGCCATTCAACGCGACATCAACAAATCCTCCATGCCCAACTACAGCAAGGTCTTCAACGCTGAAGAGCTCGACAACATGATTGCTTATCTCTTCTCGCTGCGAGGTGGCCTGTGAGATTCGCAACCCTTTTCCTCACCGCCAGCGCCCTGTTCGCGCAGAGCAACTCCGGCGACTGGCTGCACTTCCAGGGCAACGTCGAAGGCCATCGCCATTCGCCGCTCAAACAGATTACGAAGGCCAACGCCGGCAAGCTCAAGCTGGCCTGGGCGATGCAGTTGGACCGCACCGACAAGTTTGAAGCCTCGCCCATCGTGCGCGGCGGCATCATGTACATCTCCGAGCCGCCTTCGGACGTGACGGCGCTCGAAACCCGATCCGGCAAAGTGCTCTGGCGCTACAAGCGCGTCCTGCCCGACAATGTGCCGTTCTGCTGCGGCAAGGTCAACCGCGGCGTCGCAATCGCGGGCGATCTCGTTTTCATCGGAACCCTCGACGCCCATCTGGTCGCCCTCGATGCCTCCACGGGCAACGTCGTCTGGGATGTCGCCGTCGCCGACTACAAAAAGGGTTACTCCTCCACCGTTGCCCCGCTGATCGTCAAGGACAACGTGATCATCGGCAGCGCCGGCGGCGAGTTCGGCGCGCGCGGCTACCTCGCCGCATATGACGCCAAAACCGGCAAGCAAGCTTGGCGCACTTGGACCGTCCCCGCGGCCGGCGAGAAAGGCACGGACACCTGGCTCGGCGATAGCTACAAGTATGGCTCGGCAACCACCTGGATGACCGGCAGCTATGACCCTGGGACGAACCAGATTTTCTGGGGCACCGGCAACCCCGGGCCGGACTGGAAGAGCGATAAGCGCAAAGGCGATAACCTCTATTCAAACAGCCTCCTCTCGCTCGATGCCGACACCGGGAAGATGAAGTGGTACTTCCAATTCACGCCCCACGACGTCCACGACTGGGACTCAACCCAGGTGCCGATCGTCGCCGACGACATGTGGCAGGGCAAGCTGCGGAAGCTGATCTTGTTTGCCAACCGGAACGCGTTCTACTACGTCTTCGACCGCGAGACCGGCGAGTACCTTCTCGGCAAACAGTATGTTCGCCAGACCTGGGCGCAGAAGGATCTCGACGCCAAGGGCCGCCCGACCGTCCTGCCCAATACGTCACCGACCGAACAGGGAAACATGGTCTATCCCAACTCTCCCGGGGCGACCAATTTCCAGGCACCCAGCTACTCGCCGTCGACGAAGTTGCACTACGTCATGACCCGCGATGAAGGCGGGGTCTTCTACTCCGGCGACGATACTTACAAAGAGGGCAGTTGGTACTTAGCCGGCCGCTTCGTCTCGAAACCGGGTGAAGAAGCCACCGGCGCAATCAAGGCGATGGACCCGAAAACCGGCACCGCGAAGTGGGAGTATCCGTTGAGCTCGCCCTCCTGGGCTGGCGTATTGACGACTGCTGGCGGCCTGGCCGTAAGCGCCACCGGCGACGGCGACGTGCTGGCTTTGGACGACACAACCGGCAAGCTGCTCTGGAAATTTCCCACCGGCGGCAAGGCGTTTGCTAACCCGATCAGCTACACCGCCGCGGACGGCAAACAGCACATCGCCATCGCCACGGGTCACACCCTTTGGTCGTTCTCGCTCGAGTAGTCAAATGACCCGACGCGAATGGCTATCCGCTACAACAGGGGCGATGGCCGTTCGCGCCGCCAGCCCGTCGGCCCCGAACTTCGTGCTCATCACCTGCGATGACATGGGCTACGCCGACATCGAGCCCTATCGGCCTGCGATCGGCTACACGCCGCATTTGGCGCGGATGGCGAAGGAAGGGATGCGGTTTACTTCCTGGTACGCCGCGCCGGTCTGTTCTCCGTCCCGCGCCGCCCTGATGACGGGCTGCTATCCCAAGCGGGTCGGCTTGTCGTTCGGGTCCTGGCATGCCGTGTTGATGCCGGGTGATTGGCACGGGCTGAATCCCAGCGAAGTGACCGTCGCTCGGCTCTTGCAAGCCAAGGGCTACGCGACGGCCTGTGTTGGCAAGTGGCACCTCGGCGACCAGCCGGAGTTCCTCCCGACCCGCCATGGCTTCGATTCCTTTTACGGCCTGCCGTATTCGAACGATATGCGTCCGGCACCGAAAGCCGGAGGCGCCCAGGACTATCCGCATCCCCCTCTCCCTTTGCTGCGGAACAACGATGTGCTCCGCGAGGTCACCGACCAGGATTCCCTCACCGCCGACTACACCCAGGAGGCGATCACCTTCATCGAAAAGAACCGAACGAAGCCATTCTTCCTCTACCTGCCACACTCGATGGTCCATGG
>Ga0136639_10000192_pt1 | contig 19099 bp, 15 predicted proteins | sample AntDrymUQ8592106_2_FD_113739 | JGI IMG/M metagenome (GOLD analysis project Ga0136639, IMG submission 113739) | Polar desert sand microbial communities from Dry Valleys, Antarctica - metaG UQ859 (21.06) | ecosystem: Environmental > Terrestrial > Soil > Desert | place: Antarctica: Dry Valley...
CGAACCCGGAAGTTAAGCCTGCCAGCGCCAATGGTACTGCAGTCGAGAGGCTGTGGGAGAGTAGGACGCCGCCGGACAAATATTGCGCAGGGCCACCTCACACGAGGTGGCCCTGCTGCTATTTGCGGTCTTCTGTCGCGCCAGTCACGCCAGTCACGCCAGGCCACGCCACGGGATCTCCACAAGGAGCAGGCCTGCACGCTGGTGCACAGGTCCTTCCGCGCCACCGTGCCCGGGTTCTCGAGGATTGCGAGAGTGGGCACGGAGGTGATGCGTATGGCTACGCAGGCGACAACGGTGAGCGACGTGGAGCTCGTCAACGAGGTGAGGTTGGTCGGCAGGGTCTCTGTCGAGCCCGAGGGACGGGAACTGCCCAGTGGTGACACGATCTGGACCTTCCGGGTCGTGGTCCCGCGGGCGCCGGCCGAGGTGCGTCCGCACCAGAGCGTTGATGCGCTGGAGTGCGTCGTGTGGGCCGGACGTGTCAAACGCTCGGTGCGTGGGTGGCACGCCGGGGACGTCGTGGAGGTGAGCGGTCAGCTGCGGCGACGGTTCTTCCGGAGCGGCGGGACGGTTGCCTCGCGGGTCGAGGTCCAGGTGACGGCCGGACAGCTCATCCGTCGCGGAGCGAACGGATGAGCACTCCCAGGGTGGGCTTGGGCTGGAAGGACGTGGCCTTCTCGGGCAGTAGTCGGTCATCGCGCACGATGCTGAGCACTCGGTCGACCAGGGGCGCAGGCATGAGAACGGCGACACCCACCTCGGGCGTGAGCTTGCTCAGGGCGTCCTCGACGGTGTGGTGGTACGTCATGCTGCGCGGTCCGTAGGGCAGGGCGGGAATGAGCCGGTCGTGCAGCAGTTGCACGGCGGTGCGATCGGGCGGCACCGCCACCGTGACCACCGCCCAGCGGTCGGCGTCGGTCACCACGAGCTGGTCGGGACCCAGGGCCGCGACGGCCGCAGCCTCGCTGACTTCGGCGAACTGCATGCCCACGGCGTCGGCAGCGGCGTGGACGTCGTCGATCGAGGTGCCCACCAGCACCCGGTGGATCGCGCCGAGGAACAGCGGGGTGTCCTCCTGGTCGACCAGCATGGCCAGCCCGTAGTCGCACGGTCCCCCGGGGTCGCGCTTCTGTAACCGGAGGTAGGCGGCGTAGCGGTGGTGCCCGTCGGCGATGAGGGCGGTCTCGCCGGCCAGGTGCTCCGCGATCTCGGCGAGGTCCGAGCTCTCACGAATCGCCCAGATCCGGTGGTGCTGACCGAGTCGGTCGGTGAACTCATGGTCGGGGGTGTGCTGCTGCACCCCGGTAAGGATGGCCCTGAGCTGCGCGGGTCCACGGTGCACGAGCAGGATCGGAGCAGGGTTGAGGCCCATCTCCGACATCCGGTCGGCGAGGTCGTCGGCCTGTCCGGGATAAATGCCCTCGTGGGGCAGGATCGCGCGGTCCTGCGGCAGCGTGGCCCGCCGCGACACGTCCAGGAGGCCCACCAGGCCGCGGATGGTGAGGCCACCGACGGTGTACTCGTGCAGGTAGAGCGCGACGTCCGGGTCGCGGTGCAGATGACCCTGGGAGCGCCAGCGCTCCAGGCGCGCCGCGACGTCGCGGTAGGGCCGCGCGAAGGCCCGGGCGGAGGACGGGTCGCCGATGCGTGTGGGCGTGAGCATCAGCGCGCGGAAGGGGAGCAGTCGCAAGGGTCCGCCGACGTAGGGCGGGGTGACGACTGCGCTGGACTCCACCCGGGCATCGTAGGGTGCCGGGACCAGTCCACCGACCGAGGAGGCGCCTTGCTCGGCGAGTCCCAGGGAGCCTTGTGCTCCGATCACGACCTGGCCATGCTCGACCTCGACGGGGTGGTCTACATCGGTCCCGACGCGGTCCCGGGCGCTGCTGAGCACCTGGAGCGGGCGCGGGAGCAGGGCATGCGCCTCGCGTTCATCACCAACAATGCCGCTCGGCCACCCGGCGCCGTGGCCGAGCACCTGCGCTCCTTGGGTGTCGAGGCGGGCGCCGAGGACGTCGTGACGTCGGCGCAGGCAGCTGCGCGCGTGCTCGTCGACCGGCTGGGCCCGGGCGCCAAGGTCATCCTGCTCGGAGCAGCCGGGCTCGAGGAGGCGTTGGCTGCCGAGAGCCTCGTGGCGACCGGTGTCGAGGACGACGACGCACAGGCGGTCGTGACCGGCTACGGCCCGGAGGTGCGATGGCGCGACATCATGCGTGCCGCCGTGCGGGTCCGAGACGGTCTGTGGTGGGTGGCGAGCAACAGCGACTACACGATCCCGACGCCCTACGGGGTGGCGCCCGGGCACGGGGTGCTGGTCGAGACCCTGCGGCGCTTCACCGGCGTGGACCCGGTGGTGGCCGGCAAGCCGCACCGCCCGCTGCTCGACGAGACCATGCGCCGCGTCGGAGGCGAGAGGGCCCTGATGGTGGGGGACCGGCTCGACACCGACATCGAGGGGGCTCGCAACATCGGGCTGCCCTCCCTGCTGGTGCTCACCGGGGTCACCGGGCTGGCCGGGCTGGTCGCAGCGCGTCCGCAGGAACGGCCGACGTACGTCGCCGCAGACCTGGCGGGTCTGACCCAGGTGCACCGAGCCCCTCACCAGACCCAGGGAGCCTGGGAGCTCGCAGGGTGGTCCGCGCGGGTGGAGGACGGGGTGTTGTCGGTGTCCGGGATGGGTGATTCGGACGACTGGTGGCGGGTGGTCGCATCTGCGGCGTGGGCCGCGACCGACGCCGGCGACGAGGTCCCCGACACCACCGGTCTCGAGCCGCCCGTGGCCTCCTCCGCGGGGGCGGACCGGTAGCCTCGAGACATGACCCAGGAGCCCAACGACGACCTCGCCGGTGCCCCCGAGCGGGTGCGCACGGGGGAAGACCGCGTGGACGCGGTCATCGCCGCGATCGAGGCTCTGGGCGATCAGCCCGTAAACGGGCACGTCGCGGTCTTCGAGCAGGCGCACGACGAGCTCCGCCGGGCCCTCGACGGCACGCCTCACGACGACCCGGCCTGAAGCCGCTCATGCCTCCTCGTCGCCTCCGCCTGGATGCCGAGCTCGTCCGTCGCGGCCTCGCCCGCTCGCGCGAGCATGCCAGCGAGCTCATCGCAGCCAAGCGTGTCAAGGTCTCCCGCGCGGTGGCGACCAAGGCGGCCACCGGGGTGACGACCGACGTCGCCATCGTGGTCAGCGCGGACCCCGACCGTCCCGACTACGTCTCTCGCGGCGGACACAAGCTGGCCGGCGCGCTCGCGGCCTTCGTGCCGCAAGGCCTCCTCGTCGAGGGGCGCCGCTGCCTCGATGCCGGCGCCTCCACGGGCGGTTTCACCGACGTGCTGCTGCGATCCGGTGCGGGCCAGGTGGTGGCCGTGGACGTCGGCTACGGCCAGCTGGCCTGGTCCCTCCAGAGTGACGAGCGCGTGGTCGTCCACGACCGGATGAACGTGCGCGAGCTGACGCCCGAGCTGATCGGCGGTCCCGTCGAGCTCGTGGTCGGCGACCTGTCCTTCATCTCCCTGGGCATCGTCCTGGAGGCGCTGATCGGGGTGACCCGGGAGGACGGTGACCTGGCCCTGATGGTCAAGCCGCAGTTCGAGGTGGGCAAGGAGAGGGTCGGCAAGGGCGGGGTCGTGCGCGACCTGGCGCTGCGCACCGAGGCGGTCGTGGCCGTGGCCCGTGCGGCCGCGACGCGCGGGTGGGGTGCGCAGGCCGTGACGACCAGCCCGCTGCCAGGACCGAGCGGCAACGTGGAGTTTTTCCTCTGGCTGCGCCGGGGGCCCTCGCTGATCGACGAGGCCGACGTCGAGCGCTGCGTGCAGGAGGCCGCCGGGCTGGGGGTGCCAGGTGAGAGGGTGGAGCCATGACTGAGGACCCGCACGTGCGACGCGTCCTCGTCCTTGCCCACACCGGGCGCGCCGAGGCCCGCGAGGTGGCCCTCGAGTTCTGCAAAGGACTGACCGGGCACGGGATCGTCGTACGACTGATGGCGACCGAGGCGGCCGACCTCGGGATCGGGCCTAGCGACTACGACCCCGCCATCGAGCTGACCGAGTCCGAGACCGACGCGAGCCGCGACTGCGAGCTGACGCTGGTCATCGGAGGGGACGGATCGATCCTGCGTGCCGTCGAGCTGACCTACGCCAGCGTGACCCCGGTGCTCGGGGTCAACCTCGGCCACGTCGGCTTCCTGGCCGAGGCCGAGCAGGACGATGTCGAGTCGACCCTCGAGGCCATCGTCGAACGGCGCTACACCACCGAGGACCGGCTCACGCTCGACGTGCGGGTCTATCGCGACGGTGAGCTCGTGACGAGCACGTTCGCGGTCAACGAGGCCAGCGTCGAGAAGGCGGCACGACGGCGGATGCTCGAGGTGATCCTCGAGATCGACGGCCGCCCGCTGTCTCGCTGGGGGTGCGACGGAGTCGTGTGCGCGACCCCGACCGGATCGACGGCCTACAACTTCAGCGCCGGAGGGCCGATCGTCTGGCCCGGTGTCGAGGCGATGTGCATCGTGCCCCTGAGCGCGCATGCGCTCTTCGCCCGACCGATGGTCGTCGCGCCGACCTCGGTGATCGCCATCGAGGTACTGGCCCGCACGGGGGGGGCCGGGGTGCTGTGGTGCGACGGCCGCCGCGCGGTCGACCTGCCGCCCGGCGCCCGCATCGAGGTCCGCCGAGGCGCCAAGCCCGTGCGCCTGGTGCGGCTGCACGACGCACCGTTCACCGACCGGTTGGTCGCCAAGTTCGGTCTGCCGGTCGAGGGATGGCGCGGCTCGGCCGAGCGTCGCCGCAAGGTCGTGGACGGATGATCGAGGAGATCCGCATCGCTTCGCTCGGCGTCATCGACTCCTCTGCGCTGGACCTGGGACCCGGACTGACCGTCATCACCGGTGAGACCGGCGCCGGCAAGACCATGATCGTGACGGCGCTCGGTCTGCTGCTCGGTGGCCGGGCCGACACCGGAGCCGTGCGCACCGGTGCCCGGGCCGCGCGCGTCGAGGGAGTCGTGACCGTGGCCGACGCGCCGGGGCTCGCCGCTGCTGTCGAGGAGGCGGGAGGTGTGGTCGAGGAAGGCCGCGTCGTCCTGGCCCGACACGTCTCGGCCGAGGGGAGGTCGCGCGCCTTCGTCGGCGGCGCCTCGGTGCCGGTCGCCACCCTGGCCGAGGTCGCGCAGCCACTGGTGGCGGTCCACGGCCAGTCCGACCAGCACCGACTCCTGCAGGCCAAGGCGCAGCGCGACGCACTCGACCGGTTCGGTGGCGCCCGGTTGGCCACGGCCGCCGCGACGTGGACGGCCCTGCACGACCGACTGGAGGCCACCGAGGCCGAGCTCGTCGACGTGGTCGCCACCGCCCGGGAGCGGGCGCGCGAGGCCGACCTGCTCCGCTTCGGGCTGGACGAGATCGAACAGGTCTCGCCCGAGCCCGGTGAGGACGAGACCCTGGCGGCCGAGGAGTCCCGGCTCGGCTTCGCCGACACGCTGCGCGCCGCCGCCGAGACCGCCCGCGAGGCACTGAGCAGCGAGCAGGATGCCCCCGACGCCCTGGCCACCACGGCCGCCGCCCGGACGGCGCTGGACGGGGTCCGCGACCACGACCGCGAGGCCGGAGAGCTGGCCGACCGGCTGGCCGAGGTCACCTACCTGCTCTCCGACGTGGCAGCCGATGTCGCGTCCTACGCCGCCCGCATCGACACCGACCCCGCTCGATTGGCCACCGTCTCCGAGCGTCGCGCCGCCCTCACCGCGCTCACCCGCAAGTACGGCGACACCATCGACGAGGTGCTCGCCTGGGCGCAGGACTCGTCCCGGCGCCTCCTCGACCTCGACTCGACCGACGAGCGCATCGAGCAGCTGAAGGCAGAACGCACCCAGCTGCGCGTCGACCTCGCCGCTGCCGGTGCCGGGCTCTCGGCGATCCGCCAGAAGGCAGCAGCGTCGCTCTCCCGGCAGGTCAGCGACGAGCTCACGCTGCTGGCGATGCCGCACGCCGAGCTCAGCGTCAGCGTGACGCAGACCGAGGCCGAGCGCAGCCAGGGACGACGAGCCCCGCTGCAGGTCGGCACGCGCTGGCTGCGCTACGCCGCCCACGGCATCGACGACGTCGAGCTCCTGCTGGCGGCCAACACCGGCTCCGAGCCCCGGCCCCTGGGCAAGGGCGCCTCCGGGGGCGAGCTGTCGCGCGTCATGCTGGCGATCGAGGTCTCGCTGGCCGGGACCAGCCCGGTCCCGACCTTCGTGTTCGACGAGGTCGACGCCGGGGTCGGAGGAGCCGCAGCGGTCGAGGTCGGACGACGTCTGGCCCAGCTCGCGCGCACGGCGCAGGTCCTGGTGGTGACCCACCTGCCCCAGGTCGCGGCGTACGCCGATCGACACGTCGTGGTGGAGAAGTCCAGCGACGGCTCGATCACCAGCTCGGGCCTCACGGTCCTCGACGAGGCAGCGCGCGAGCGCGAGCTGTCGCGGATGCTCGCCGGCCAGACCGACTCCGACACTGCGCTGGCCCACGCCCGCGAGCTCCTCGAGGTCGCGCAGGCCGGTCGTGGCCACGAGGGCGTTTCTCCCTAGCAGGGGAGTCAGCTCCCGAGATCCGCTGCGCCGAACCCGCCTGACGAGGCGCCGACGGGCCTACGGTGAGCCCATGCCCGTCTTCCGTGCGTCCGGCTCACGCCCTCGCCTGCCTGTCGTCATCCTGCTGGCCGGTCTGGTGCTGTCCTTCCAGCCCCTCGGGCCAGCGACCAGCGCTGCCGAGCCCGCTGGGGTGATCCCGGCCCTGGCACCAGTGGCAGTGGCACCGACGGCACCGACGGCACCGGCCTCCGACCACGTCACGATCGCCCGTGGCACGCACCGGTGGCGCACGAGCGAGCGCCTCGTCCCGGTCCGCACCGGCCCCGACGGCGACGTGCGGATCGACCTCGACACCACGCTCTACGTGCCGGGCAACGCATCGGCGCGCACCCCGCAGCCCGCGATCTTGATGACCCACGGCTTCGGCCTGACCAAGGACTCGGCCGAGGTCGTGAGCACCGCGCGCTTCTTCGCCGCTCACGGCTACGTCGTGCTGACCTACACGTCCTCGGGCTTCGGTGCGAGCGGCGGCTGCGTGACGCTGCAGTCGACGGACTACGACGTCAAGAGCGCCCGCCAGCTCATCGACAGGCTCCTCGAGCCGCGCCGTGACGTCCTCCACGATGCACGGGGAGCGGTGGTCGGCACGATCGGTGGCTCCTACGGCGGCGGCGTCCAGCTGCCGCTCGCTGCGAAGGACCGCCGCGTGCGCACCAGCGTGGTGGGCCGGACCTGGAACGACTTGAGGTACTCCCTGGACCCCAACAACCGCGTCGTACCCGGTGATCGCACGGGGCTGCAGCACGGGCGCAACCTGCAGGGCGTCTTCAAGCGGGGGTGGACCACGCTGTTCTACGCCCTGGGCAACACCCAGCCGGCGATGGACGGTGGCGGCTGCCCGGAAGCCAAGGTCCTCACGGGCGATCCCGTCGAGATCGCCGGGGCGGCCGGCTGCCCGGGCTACTACCTGCCGCTGTGTCGGACCTACACGACGTTGAACACGACCGGTGATGCCGATGCGGCCTCGCGTCGGCTCATCGCTCGCGCCTCCGCCTCGAGCTACCTGGCGAAGGTCGATGTGCCGGTGCTCCTCGTCCAGGGCCAGAGCGACACCCTCTTCAACCTCAACGACGCGTCCGCCACCTTCCTCGCACTGCGTCGGCGCGGTGTGCCGGTCGGGATGATCTGGAACTCCGGCGGCCACGGCGGCTACCTCTCCCAGCCCGGCGAGTGCGAGGCCTACGACGGCACCGACCGCTCGGTGCGACAGATGGACCGGTGCTACCTGAGCCTGCGCTCACTGCGCTGGATGGACCACTGGCTCCGCGGCACCCCCGGAGGACGAGGGCCGGCGTTCACCTACTACCGCGACTGGGTGCGCTACGCGGGCAGCGGCCCCGCCGATGAGCAGTACGGCGCTGCACGGTCGCTCCCGGGCGCGCGTCGGTCGACCACGTTCACGCTGTCGGGGAGCAACCGCCTGGTCGCTCCGGGGCGCGCACCTCGCGCCGGGTCGGCCTCGTTCGTGAACCCGCCGGGCGGGGAGCCGGCTGCCTACACCGAGACCTCCAACTTCACCGGCCCGGACTCCTCGCCCTCGCTAGCGGGCATCGCGCCGACCGAGGTGCCCGGACAGTTCGCAGCGTTCACCTCAGCACGCTTCGCCCGTGCCGTGGACGCGGTGGGGATCCCGTCGGCCCGGCTGCGCATCAGCAACGCCAACGGCCGGGACATGGTGTTCTTCGCCAAGGCCTACGACGTGGCGCCGTCGGGGAAGGCCACCTTGATCCACCGGCTCATCGCGCCGGTGCGGGTCCCGGCACGCGCGGTGGGTGCTCCGGTCCGGATCAGGCTCGCCGGTTTCGCGCACCGCTTCGCCGCCGGTCACCGGGTGCGGCTGGTCCTCTGCTCGACCGACCAGACGTCCTACAACGCCACCCTCCCCGATGTGCTCACCGTCGCGACCGGTCGGGGGTCGACCTTCACCCTCCCGGGGCGCCTCGCGCGGCGTTGAGCCGGTCACACCTGCGGCCGCGTTGGTGCCCGCTCGGCGCGTGAAGGCAACGGACGGGCCGTTCCTGGGATAGCCTGGTCGTCCGTGAAGAGCCCCACGCCCACCAAGCACGTGTTCGTTACCGGAGGCGTCGCATCCTCCCTCGGCAAGGGCCTCACGGCCTCGAGCCTGGGCCGGCTGCTCCGCTCACGCGGACTCCGCGTGACCATGCAGAAGCTCGACCCCTACCTCAACGTAGATCCCGGGACGATGAACCCGTTCCAGCACGGTGAGGTCTTCGTGACCAACGACGGGGCCGAGACCGACCTCGACATCGGTCACTACGAGCGGTTCCTCGACACCGACCTGAGCCAGATCGCCAACGTCACGACGGGGCAGGTCTACTCCAGCGTCATCGCGAAGGAGCGCCGCGGTGACTACCTCGGCGACACCGTCCAGGTGATCCCGCACATCACCAACGAGATCAAGGACCGCATCCTCGCGATGGGGCTCGGCACCGGCGACGACGAGGTCGACGTGGTCATCACCGAGATCGGCGGCACCGTCGGTGACATCGAGTCACTGCCGTTCCTCGAAGCCGCGCGCCAGGTGCGTCACGACATCGGGCGAGGCAACTGCTTCTTCCTCCACGTCTCGCTCGTTCCCTACATCGGTCCCTCGCGTGAGCTGAAGACCAAGCCGACCCAGCACTCCGTGGCCGCCCTGCGCCAGGTCGGCATCCAGCCCGACGCCGTCGTCTGCCGGGCCGACCGGGAGCTGCCGCCCTCGATCAAGAAGAAGATCTCGTTGATGTGCGACGTCGACGAGGAGGCCGTGGTCACGGCCGCGGACGCTGCGTCGATCTACGACATCCCCAAGGTGCTCCACCGCGAGGGGCTCGACGCCTACGTCGTACGACGCCTCGACCTGCCGTTCCGTGACGTCGACTGGACGCTGTGGGACGACCTGCTCCGCCGGGTGCACCACCCGAAGGAAGAGGTCACGGTCGGGCTGGTCGGCAAGTACATCGACCTGCCCGACGCCTACCTCTCGGTCGCGGAGGCGCTGCGCGCCGGCGGCTTCGCCCACGAGGCCAAGGTGCACCTGCGCTGGATCGCCTCGGACGAGTGCGAGACCCCCGCGGGCGCTCACAAGCACCTGCACGACGTCGACGCGATCTGCGTTCCCGGTGGCTTCGGCGTGCGGGGGATCGAGGGCAAGCTGGGTGCGCTGACCTACGCGCGCACCAACGGCATCCCCACCCTGGGCCTGTGCCTGGGCCTGCAGTGCATGGTGATCGAGTACGCCCGCGAGGTCTCCGGTCTCACCCAGGCCGGGTCCACGGAGTTCGACCCCGACTGTCCCGAACCGGTCATCGCGACGATGGAGGAGCAGAAGCAGATCGTCGGCGGCGAGGGCGACCTCGGCGGCACGATGCGACTGGGCCTCTACCCGGCCGAGCTCGCTGAGGGCACCGTCGTGCGTGCGGCCTACGGCGCGGCGTCGATCCAGGAGCGCCACCGCCACCGCTACGAGGTCAACAACGCCTACCGCGACCAGCTCGAGGAAGCCGGGCTGGTCTTCTCCGGCACCAACACCGAGCTGGGACTGGTCGAGTTCGTCGAGCTGCCCCGCGAGGTGCACCCCTACTACGTCTCCACCCAGGCGCACCCCGAGCTGCGCTCGCGGCCGACCCGGCCGCACCCGCTCTTCGCCGGCCTGGTCGGCGCGGCCATCGAGCGGCAGAAGGAGCTCCGCTTCCCGATCGACGAGAGCGGCCTGCGGCGCGCCGACGCCGACGACTGACGCCTGATTCGGGCTCAGCCCGTCTGGGCCCGCTGCATGCGCGCCAGGGTGTCCATCGCGGTGAGCATCGTGGAGCGCACCTGGGGCAGCATCGTCGGGTCCGCGGCGGCCGCACGCCCACGCGCGATCACGTCGTCGTCGGCGACGCCGGGCACCATCATCCGGAACAGCGACATGACAGCAAGCATCCCGCCGCCCGAGAGCTGGGCGGCCTCGTCGACGTAGCGGTGCGCGAAGGGGATCAGCAGCTCGCGCTGGCCCGGGCGCCAGAAGGCCGTGGCGACCTGGGACATGGCGGTTCCGGCGGGCACCGAGCGCTTCTCGAAGACCTCGGTCCAGGCCTCCTCCTTGGCCTCCCGGTCCGACTGCGCCGCGCGCACGCACAGGGCGCGGACGTGGGCGTCGGGGTCGGGGTCGCGCTCGAGGAGCGCGGCGACGGTTGCCGGTGAGAGCTCGCCGAGCTCGGCGCGCCGGGTGAGCACCCACCACGCGAGGTCGGTGTCGTCGGAGGCGGCTGCCGCCTCGTCGAGCATCGTGAAGTGGGACGCGTCGCTGGCCGCGGACGCCAGCGTGCGCAGTGCCGGCTGGCGGTGCTCGGGCATCGTGACGAGCTGGGCCGCGACCTCGGCGAGGCGGCGCTGGCCGGCCACGACATCGGCCTCGGGAGTCCAACGCTCCAGGGTGCGCTGGGCCAGCGTCAGGAACGGCTCGACCAGCGCGGGGGAGTCCTCGCGCGCGAGGACCGCCAGGACGCAGTCGAGGAAGGCAGCGGTGGGCAGCTCGCCCTTGACCACCATGTCCCAGGCGGTCGTGACCGCCAGACCACGACCGAGGGCCGTCGGCAGGTCACCGGCGCCGGTCAGCAGCGCGCGGGTCGTCGACTCGTCGCTGCGCACGGCGGCGAAGGTGAGGTCGTGGTCGTTGAGCAGGTGCAGGTCTGCGGCCGGCAGTGTCACCGCGGTGCTGGCTCCGGCGGTCTCGACCTCGACCGTCCCGGTCAGCTCGAGCCCGCGGCCGGTCGAGGTGCGGGCGTAGCACCCGATGTCGAGACGGTGCGGCCGCGGCGCGCCGTTGTCGGGGGCGCGTGCGGTGATGGTGTCGGATCCGAGCGTCAGCGTGTCGGTGCCGGCACGATCGAGCCAGTCGCGCGTCCAGGCGTCGAGGTCGCGTCCGGCGGCGGTGCCGATGGCGGACATCAGGTCGTCGAGGCGGGTGTTGCCCCACGCGTGGTCGCTGAAGTAGGCCCGCAGCCCGGCGACGAACGCCTCTTCGCCGACGTAGGCGACGAGCTGGGTGAGGACGCTCTGGCCCTTGATGTAGGTGATCGAGTCGAAGTTGGCCGTCGCGGTGTCGACGTCGGGGATGTCGGCGCGGATCGGGTGGGTGGCCGGCCCCATGTCGTCGCGGTAGCCGTACATCTTGAACTGGGCGAGGAACACCGCGTAGGCATCGGTGAAACGGGTCGCGCCGGTCAGCGCCCAGTCGGCAGCCCACGAGGCGAAGGCCTCGTTGAGCCACAGGTCGTCCCACCACTGCATGGTCACCAGGTCGCCGAACCACTGGTGCGCCATCTCGTGGAGGATGACGTTGGCGAAGTAGATCTCGTCGTTGTAGGACGGAGCGCCGCGCGTGACCATCCCGTCGCCCCACGTCACGCAGCCCCAGTTCTCCATCGCCCCGCCCATGTTGGGCACGAAGACCTGGTCGTAGCGGCGCTGCGGGAACGGGCGTCCGAACTGCTGGGCGAAGAAGGCCAGGCCCTGCTCGGTCACCTCGAAGATCAGCGCGGCGTCGCGCTCGAGGATGCCGCGCAGCGACTGGCGGCAGAAGATGCCGAGGTCGTGCTCGCCGCGCTCGCTGCGGATCTCGTGGAAGGGGCCGGCGTTGACCACCACGACGTACGTCGAGAGCGGCGGCGTGTCCGGGAACGTCCAGAGCCGGCCGTCGTCGAGGTCGGTGACCGTCTCGGGGCCGTCGTTGCTGGTGACCGTCCAGGTGGCGGGGGCCTGGACGGTGAACCGGTGGGGGGCCTTGAGATCAGGCTGGTCGAAGCATGCCCAGACCCGACGGGCCTCGTCGGGCTCGAAGGAGGTCCACACGTAGACCAGGTCGTCGGTGGGGTCGACGGTGCGCAGGATGCCTGCGCCCTCGGCGGTGTCGTCCTGGGTGGCGGTCACCACCAGCACGTTGTCGGTTGCCAGGTCCGGGAGCGGGATCCGGCCATCCGCGACGGTGGCGAGGTCGAGAGACTCGCCGTTGAGCGTCGCGGTCCGCACGGCCATGGCGCAGTCGACGAAGGTCGTGGCACCGGGCGTGCTGCAGCGGAAGGTGATCGTCGAGGTGCTCTCGAGGAGCTCGCCCTCGAGCAGGCCGCGCAGGTCCACGGCGATGTCGTAGCGGTCGACGGTGACGAGCGCGGTGCGCTGCTCCGCCTCGGTCCTGGTCAGGCTGATGGCTCCCATGACGTCACGGTAGCGTCGAGTGCATGGCTTTCCCGGAGACCCGCGCGCCGATCGCCGACCAGCCCGAGTCGTGGCCGGTCGTCGCGACCCGCGACCTGCACCGCGACCACTGGGTGATGGCTTTCCGGCGCGACGAGATCCGACGTCCGGGGGACCACGACGAGGAGCCGTTCGGCCGCCTCGTGCTCGAGCACCCGGGCGCCGTGGTGGTCCTGGCGCTCGACGAGCAGGACCGGGCGCTCTGCCTGCTGCAGTACCGCCACCCCGGGCAGCACCGGTTCGTCGAGCTGCCGGCCGGTCTCATCGATGGTGAGGACGAGGAGCCGGTCGACGTCGCACGCCGTGAGCTGCGCGAGGAGGCCGGGCTCGAGGCGACGACGTGGGAGCACCTGACGACGGCGTACTCCTCACCCGGGATCTCCAGCGAGGTCATCCACTACTTCGTGGCCCGCGGCCTCAGCGAGGTCGACCGCGACTTCACCCCGCACCACGAGGAGGCCGACATGGAGGCGCTCTGGGTGCCGTTCGCCGAGCTCTACGACGCCGTCCTGGCCGGGCGCATCAGCGACGCGCCGATGATGGTCACCGTCCTGATGGCCCGGGCTGCCGGACATGTGGGCGTCGCGACCTAGCGCCGGTCCGACGGATCCCTGGCAGGACAGGTCATGATCTCCTCATGAGAGTGACCTTCTGCGGGGTCCGCGGGTCGACACCTGCGCCCGGGGCGGACTACCTCCGCTACGGCGGGCACACCTCGTCGGTGGCCTTCTCCCGCGACGAGCAGTCACCGCCCGACCTGGTGGTCGACGCCGGCACCGGGCTCACGGCGGTCACGACGCTGCTCGGCGGGCGACCCTACGACGGGTCGATCCTCCTGGGCCACCTGCACTGGGACCACACCCACGGCCTGCCCTTCTTCGCCGCAGGCACCACCCAGGGCTCTCGCGTCGAGGTCTACCTCCCCGAGCAGGGCTCGTCGGCCGAGCAGGTGCTCGAGGGCTGCTTCTCGCCCCCGCACTTCCCGGTCGTGCCCTCCCAGCTCGGCGGTAGCTGGAGCTTCCACGGTCTGGACGAGGGCCGGCACCAGGTGGAGGGCTACGACGTGCTCGCCCGCGACATCCCCCACCCTGGCGGGCGGTGCCTCGGTTACCGCGTCTCGCTCGGCGGCGCGAACGTCGCCTACGTCTCCGACCACAACCCGACCGCCTGGGGACCGGGACCGGACGGTCTCGGCGCCAGGCACGACAACGTGCTCGAGCTCGCGCACGGCGCCGACGTGATGATCCACGACGCCCAGCACCGGGCCGCGCAGTTCCCCGACGTGGCGTTCCTGGGCCATGCCAGCCCGGAGTACTGCGTGGAGCTGGCTCGTGAGGCCCGCGTGCGCACGCTGGTGCTCTTCCACCACGCCCCGGATCGCAGCGACGACGAGATCGACGAGATCCTGGCCGACGCCCGACGGCTCGCCGGAGCCGACCTCACCGTGCACGCGGCGTACGAAGGTCTGGTCCTCGACCTGCCCTGACCTGGTCCTCGAGGCGATAGTGTCGCCGTTGAGTTGATGAACTGGCTGTTCGACGAAGGGGAAGCACACTGTGAAGGTCGGCGTTCCGAAAGAAATCAAGAACCACGAGTACCGGGTCGCGATCACGCCCATCGGCGTGCACGAGCTGACCGCCCACGGTCACGAGGTCCTGATCGAGAAGAGCGCCGGGGTGGGCTCATCGATCGCTGACGAGGAGTACGTCGCCGCGGGCGCGACGATCCTCGACTCGGCTGACGACGTGTGGGGCTCGGTCGACCTGGTGCTGAAGGTCAAGGAGCCCGTGGCCGAGGAGTACCACCGCCTGCGTGAGGGCCTGACCCTCTTCACCTACCTCCACCTCGCTGCGGACAAGCCCCTGACCGAGCAGCTCCTCGCCTCGAAGGTCACGGCGATCGCCTACGAGACCGTGCAGCTGCCCTCGGGCTCGCTGCCGCTGCTCTACCCGATGTCGGAGGTCGCGGGCTGTCTCGCGCCCCAGGTCGGCGCGCACTCACTGATGAAGGCCGAGGGCGGTCGCGGGGTGTTGATGGGTGGCGTCGGTGGCGTGCAGAACGCCAAGGTCGTCATCATCGGTGCCGGGGTCTCGGGCCAGAACGCCGCCAACATCGCGCTCGGCCTGGGCGCGGACGTCACCTTGCTCGACACCGACCTCGACAAGCTGCGGATGTCGTTCTGGCGCTACGACAACCGGGTCCACGGCATCGCGTCGTCGAAGCTGGCGATCGAGCAGCAGGTCATGGAGGCCGACCTCGTGATCGGCGCGGTGCTGGTCGCGGGAGCGAAGGCCCCCACGTTGGTGTCCAACGACCTGGTCTCCCGGATGAAGCCGGGCTCGGTGCTCGTGGACATCGCGGTCGACCAGGGCGGCTGCTTCGAGGACACCCACGCCACGACGCACGCGGACCCGACGTACACGGTCCACAACTCGGTGTTCTACTGCGTGGCCAACATGCCTGGCGCGGTGCCCAACACCTCGACCTACGCGTTGACGAACGCGACGATGCCCTATGCCGTGGCGTTGGCCGACAAGGGCTGGCAGGACGCGTGCCGTGCCGATGCGTCACTGGCGCTCGGGCTCAACACCCACCTCGGTCAGCTGACCAACGCACCCGTGGGCGAGGCCGTGGGCATCGACGCGATCGGTCTGGACACGGTGCTCGCCTGAGGCCCACCGCAGCATGATCGACACCGACCGTGCGATCCGCACCTACCTCGAGCACCTGACGGTCGAGAAGGGGCTCGCTGCCAACACCTTGTCGTCCTACCGGCGCGACCTGCGGCGTTACCGCGCCTTCCTGGCCGCCTCGCAGGTCGAGACGCTCGACGCGATCAGCGAGGCGACGGTGGCCGGCTTCCTCATGCGGCTGCGTGAGGGCGACGCCGACCATCCGCCGTTGAGCGCGACCTCGGCGGCGCGCACGGTCGTCGCGGTGCGGGGCTTCCACAAGTTCGCCGTCGCCGATGGGTTGGCCGCGGCCGACCCAGCCGCAGGGATCAAGCCGCCCACACCCGCGAAGCGGCTGCCCAAGGCGTTGCCGCTCTCCGACGTCGAGGCGATCCTCGAGGCGGCGGGTGCGCCCGGCACCACCCTGGCGCTGCGTGACCGGGCGCTGCTCGAGCTGCTCTACGGCACCGGGGCCCGGATCTCGGAGGCGGTCGGTCTCGACGTCGACGACGTGGACGACCTCGACGGGACCGTCCTGCTGCGTGGCAAGGGCGGCAAGGAGCGCCTGGTGCCGGTGGGGTCCTACGCGCGTGACGCGCTGGCCGCCTACCTCGTGCGCGGGCGGCCCGAGCTGGCAGCGACCGGTGCCGCGACCGGTGGAGCGCTCTTCCTCAACGCCCGCGGCGGGCGGCTCTCCCGCCAGTCCGCCTGGTCGGTCCTGGTGAAGGCGGCCGACAGGGCGGGGGTCACCCGCGACGTCTCACCCCACACGATGCGACACTCGTTCGCCACGCACCTGCTCGACGGTGGCGCCGACGTGCGCGTCGTGCAGGAGCTCCTGGGCCATGCGTCCGTGACGACGACGCAGGTCTACACCCTGGTCACCGTCGACAACCTCCGCGAGGTCTTCGCGACCGCACACCCGAGAGCCCGCTGACAATCCTGATGAGCCACTCATGACTCTGGACGCCGACAAGGTCTACGACGAGATCACCACCTGGGCAGCCGGGGAGGGCCTGGAGCTCTACCCCCACCAGGAGGAGGCGGTGATCGAGCTGCTGGGCGGCAGCAACGTCATCCTCGCGACCCCCACGGGGTCGGGGAAGTCGCTGGTCGCGATCGGAGCGCACATGGCGGCGCTCGCCGAGGACAAGGTGAGCTTCTACACCGCGCCCATCAAGGCGCTGGTGAGCGAGAAGTTCTTCGCGCTCTGCGCGGTTTTCGGCGCCGAGAACGTCGGCATGCTGACGGGCGACGCATCGGTCAACGTTGATGCGCCCATCATCTGCTGCACCGCCGAGGTGCTCGCCAACATCGCCCTGCGCGAGGGCTCGGGCGCTGACGTCGGGCTCGTGGTGATGGACGAGTTCCACTACTACGCCGAGCCCGACCGCGGCTGGGCCTGGCAGGTGCCGCTGATCGAGCTGCCGCAGGCCCAGTTCCTGCTGATGTCCGCGACCCTGGGCGACGTCACCGACATCGCCGCCGACCTGACCCGCCGCAACGGTCGCGAGACCGCGATAGTCGACGACGCCGAACGCCCGGTGCCGCTGGACTTCCGCTGGTCACTGACCCCGCTGGACGAGACCGTGGTGGAGCTCGTCGAGACCCGGCAGGCACCGGCCTACGTCGTGCACTTCACCCAGAAGGACGCCGTCGAGCACGCGACGAGCCTGCTCTCGCCCAGCTCGGCGATCGGCAAGCTGACCCCGGCCGAGAAGGACGCGATCATCGACAAGATCGGCGCCTTCCGCTTCGGGTCCGGCTTCGGCAAGACGCTCTCCAAGATGGTGCGACGCGGGATCGGCGTGCACCACGCCGGCATGCTGCCGCGCTACCGCCGACTCGTCGAGCAGCTGGCGCAGTCCGGGCTCCTGACGGTCATCTGCGGCACCGACACCCTCGGCGTCGGCATCAATGTCCCGATCCGCACCGTGCTGTTCACCGGCCTCGCCAAGTTCGACGGCAGCCGCGCCCGGGTCCTGCGCACGCGTGAGTTCCTCCAGATCGCAGGTCGCGCAGGCCGTGCGGGCTTCGACACCTCCGGGTACGTCGTCGTACAGGCTCCCGAGCACACGATCGAGAACGAGCGGGCCAAGGCGAAGTCCGAGGCCAAGAACGCCGCGATGAGCGAGGAGAAGCGGGCCAAGCGCAAGAGCAAGGCGCAGCTGCGCAAGCCGCCCGAGGGTTCGGTCGTGTGGACCGAGCAGACCTTCGAGAAGCTCGTCGACGGTGACGCCGAGCGGCTGCAGTCGCGGATGAAGGTCGACAACGCGATGCTGATCAACGTCCTGGCCCGGGAGGAGGACGCCTTCCCCGTGCTTCGGCGCCTGCTCCAGGACAACCACGAGGACCGGCGCAACCAGCTGCGGCTCTCACGCCGTGCGCTGCGGTTGATGCGCAGCTTGGTGCACTCAGGGACCGTCACACGGCTGGAGTCGCCCGACGAGCACGGTCGTCGCTACGTGCTGACCGTCGACCTGCCACTCGACTTCGCGCTCAACCAGCCGCTGGCCCACTTCGCGCTCGCGGCCCTCGACGTGCTCGATCCTGAGGCCGAGACCTACACCCTCGACATCGTCTCGGTGATCGAGGCCGTGCTCGAGGCGCCGCGGCAGATCCTCTTCGGCCAGCAGCGCCAGGCGCGCGGCGAGGCGATCGCGGAGATGAAGGCCGACGGCCTGGAGTACGACGAGCGGATGCTGTTGCTCGACGCGATCACCTGGCCGCAGCCGCTAGCCGAGCTGCTCGAGGCCACTTACGAGATCTATCGACAGCGACACCCGTGGCTGCGCGAGGACGCGCTGGGACCCAAGACGATCGTCCGCGAGATGTACGAGCAGGGGATGAGCTTCACCGACTTCGTCAGCCGCTACGAGCTCGCGCGCTCGGAAGGGTTGGTGCTGCGCTACCTCACCGACGCCTACCGCACGCTGCGCCAGACCGTCCCTGAGGCGCACAAGACCCCCGAGCTCGACGACCTGGTCGACTGGCTCGGTGAGACCGTCCGTCAGACCGACTCCTCGCTCCTCGACGAGTGGGAGGCGCTCTCGGACCCCGAGCACGTCGCCCGTACGGTCGCGGAGGGCGCGCCACCGCCGATGAACCGCCCGATCTCGGCGCAGGAGCGACCCTTCCGCACGATGATCCGCAACGCGATGATGCGTCGCGTCGAGCTGGTGGCCCGCGATGACCTCGACGGGCTGATGAAGCTCGAGCGCGCCAGCGCTGACCGCACGGACCCGCCCAGCGAGGTGCTGGTGACGCGGTCGGTGTGGGACCAGGCGATCGAGGAGTACTACGCCGAGCACGACACCGTCGACATGGGGCCCGACGCTCGCGGGCCCGAGCTGCTGTCGATCTCCGTGGCTGCGGCCGATCCGGACCTGCCCGGCCGACGCTGGGACGTGCAGCAGACGATCCACGACCCCGAGGGCCATCACGACTGGGTGGTCGAGGCGGTCGTCGACCTCGATGCGTCCGACGAGCTCGGCGAGCTGGTGCTCACCACGACCGCGATGCGGTGCCTGGGGGATTGACCGGGTGTTTCCCTATCCGC
>Ga0136639_10000193_pt1 | contig 19039 bp, 20 predicted proteins | sample AntDrymUQ8592106_2_FD_113739 | JGI IMG/M metagenome (GOLD analysis project Ga0136639, IMG submission 113739) | Polar desert sand microbial communities from Dry Valleys, Antarctica - metaG UQ859 (21.06) | ecosystem: Environmental > Terrestrial > Soil > Desert | place: Antarctica: Dry Valley...
GCTGGGGGCAAGCGGCTCCGGCCGATTTTGTGTCTGGCGAGTTGTGAAGCGATCGGTGGTAGTCCCGATGTCGCGCTCCCGATGGCTTGTGCCCTGGAGATGATTCATACGATGTCGCTGATTCACGATGACTTACCCGCAATGGATAATGATGATTATCGGCGCGGTAAGTTGACAAATCACAAAGTTTATGGTGAAGATATCGCCATCCTCGCTGGAGATGGATTGCTGGCTTATGCTTTCGAGTATATTGCTACCCACACCCAGGGCGTGAGTGCCGATCGCGTCCTCAAAGCGATCGCGCACTTAGCTAGAGCCGTTGGTGCTGATGGCTTAGTAGGCGGACAAGTCGTAGATTTGGAATCAGAAGGTAAGCCGGAGATCTCGATCGAAACGCTCATCTACATCCACAATCATAAAACAGGCGCACTCTTTCAATCTTCAGTAGTCTGCGGCGCGATCCTCGCAGGTGCGACCGAAGCCGAAATCGAAAAGCTATCCAAATTCGCCCAAAATATCGGTCTAGCTTTCCAGATTATCGATGATATTCTCGATATTACCGCCACCGGAGCCGAACTCGGCAAAACAGCAGGTAAAGACTTAGCAGCTCAAAAAGCGACCTATCCGAAACTCTGGGGATTGGATGAATCTAGACGGCAAGCTGATAAACTAGTGGCTGAAGCGAAAACAATCCTCGCTGAATTTGGCGATCGCGCGCGACCCCTGCAAGCTCTAGCTGATTATATTACCGATCGTAAGAATTGATCTTCAGGCTTAGAATGTAGATTTACCAGCGCATCCGACTCAATTTCGATCTCCAGACTCGATCGTTAATCACTCTCAGATTTAAATGCATTGGTACTTTAATGCTACTTTTATGCTAACTGTTAAATATCATTTTAGTTTTCCTCTCACATTAGGTTATTTACGTGGTTAGCAAGGCAGCCCCTATTATTGGCGATATCAGTCAGATTCTCGATAACCGGATTTTACTCGTAGCCGTTGCTGCTTGTCTGATCGCGCAGATACTCAAACTAATTATCGATACAATCCAAAATGGTAAAGTTAGTGCCAAAGTATTGACGACGACTGGGGGAATGCCCAGCGCACACTCCGCTCTAGTTACTGCTCTGGCGACTGGAGTCGGGATCAGTTTGGGGTGGAAAAGTGCTGAGTTTGCGATCGCGGCAATTTTTGCGATTATTGTCATGTATGATGCGGCGGGCGTGCGTCAAGCTGCCGGAAAACAAGCCCGCATCCTCAATCAAATGGTCGAGGAATTATTCTCTGAAGATCACAAATTTAATGAGGAAAAACTGAAAGAATTGTTAGGGCATACACCCGTGCAGGTGATCGCTGGTTCGATTTTAGGGATCGCGATTACTTGGCTATTGATGATAATTGAATAAACGATCGATTTGGCAATAATTAGCCCTAATCTGTGGTCACGATCGAGTCAGCCAGATCGAAGGGAGGATCGAGCAATCGCTCTCAGGGGACATTTTCATTACGGCGATCTGCTGCCAATGTTTGCTAAGATAGAGATTGACAACGTTCCCAGTTGTGCGGTACAAGTATAAGAGCGAACTTTGCATTGCGATTCGGAATACCCAGCTAAGGCGCGTATTTAGCAAGAATTTCAGTTTTTCTTAAGCATTTAAACAATTAAATCAATATCTATGACTCAGCAAGTGCTTCACCCAATGGTGAAAATGCAACGTCAAGTAGAATCTCTGGTAGCATCCAAGATTCTCGATCCCAGCGACCGAATTTGGAAAATTGCCTTCCTCTATGGCGATAAATGGCAACATTGGAAAAATGAATTATTAGATTTTGGTTTCACTCTCCAAGATCCTGTCAGCGAATTACTCGAAGTCGAAGGCTGGGACGAAGATTAAATTTAGTAGCTAGTTGTGGTTGTCATCATCTAATTAGATGTTTAAAATTCGATTGTTTCAACCAAATTATTTAGTAAAAATTGTAGCGATATTGTAAGATCTGGGTCTACAATTTTACCTTGAGCGTTTAATTTTGCTGCAATAGCTGGAACGCACAACGTCGATCCTGTTGTTAGATTAGCCATCATCACAGTCAGCGTTTGAACGAGTGAAGCATTTGCCTTTTCACCACCGTCGATTGAAGGCGAAGCACTGACAACAGCAGTAGGCTTGTGCATGAATTCACCCGAAGAAACGAGCCAATCGAGGGCATTTTTGAGGACTCCCGGTACACCATGTGCGTATTCAGGAGTACAGAATAGGACTGCATCAGCTTCCTTGAGCTGAGTGCGCCAAGATTGGACTGGAGCGAGTGCGAGATCGCGATCGAGTTCGGGATTAAAATGTGGTAAGTTGCCAATGCTTTCACAAATTGAGATCTGAATGCGATCGGGTGATAAGGTAGCGATTGCCCGCAACAGGGTTGTATTATAGCAATCCTAAATGAGCAGCTATCCAATCTTTTTTCCTTCTCTGCGCTCTCTGCGGATGGTGTGCGGTTAAAAATATTAGTGATTCAGTACTAGTAAATTTGGAAATGATTTAGGATTGCTATTGTCGAACTAGACCGTAAACTCCCAGAAATTGCGAGAATTTTTATTATCGTCCGCGCTTGTAAATTTACTCGGTCGAACAGAATATTGTCGATGTCATCATAGCTCAATGATCGATCGGCTGATATTCACCATCCATACCAGCAGTAGGTTGGATGATGAATATTGGCGCAGCGATCTAAATTTTGGCTGAAACTATTGGAGCGATAGCGATCCGCGATCCCTAATCTCAATTTATACCGATCGACAGCTCCAACAGCCACGTTCGACACGTTATAATTCTTTACGGACGCACAATCAATCGTAGCCATCGATACTATGACCAAACCCGCACTGAATAGTTTTTTTGTCGGTCGTGCCCTCGCTCAGAGCCTAAACGATAAGCTCGGCGAAACGCTAACTCATACCCTGAGCGAACTAGGGAAAATCAACGCCGAACAGGGGGAAAAGCTCCGCAACTTTACCCAAGAAGTACTCGATCGTGCAGCCCGAGAGACAGTCAATGCTGGTGGGAATACTACGACAGTAACCGCTGACGGGCGGCGCGTCGATGTCCAAGAAACGATCGATGACCTCAGAGCCGAAATTGCTAGACTCAGAGCCGAAATTCAAAGACATCGCCATCAAAGTTAATCGCCACTGGCCCGTAGCTAGCAGCAGAAGATCGCAAATCGACAACCAACACCCAACCTAAATTCCGTGACTGCTATTTCCGAACCTTACTTGCCGCCTCGCGATGCTGCTGACGAGAGCCTGCTCATGCCAACAGAGCCGCAGCAGCACCCAAGTAACGCAGCTCTTCGGATCGCGTCTGCTGCCGCAGAAGCCAACCAAGTATTGTCGTTACCACCCCATGCTACTGTGCCAGAGTCGTCAGTTATCTCCATCCCGCAAATCGTGACAGATCCTCAACCGAATGGCAACAACCGCGCCTATCGCTGGAATCGGCTTAATTATTCCAAACGGCGACGCAAATTTGATATTTGGTCATTTTTTATCACCTTCTTAAATGGTTCGTGGATCGATGGCAAGAAGTGGAGCTATCTTGGTGGCCACACGGAGGCAAAACAGGCTGCCAGACGGCGGAGACAAGCAATTTGGATTCGGGATACATTTTTGGAATTAGGGCCGACCTTCATCAAGTTAGGGCAGCTATTTTCGACTCGTGCCGATTTATTCCCGGTTGAATACGTCGAGGAACTATCGAAATTACAAGACCGGGTGCCCGCATTTGGCTATGCTCAGGTTGCCGAAATTATCGAGCGAGATTTGGGCAAACAGATCCCCGAATTATTTGCTAGTTTTGAGCCGATTCCGCTAGCCGCAGCGAGCTTGGGGCAAGTACACCTAGCCCAATTACACACGGGTGAAGAAGTCGTCGTCAAAGTCCAACGCCCAGGACTACACAAACTATTTACGATCGATCTCGAAATCCTGCGCGGCATCGCCAAATACTTCCAAAATCATCCCAAGTGGGGACAAGGCGGGCGCGACTGGTTGGGCATCTATGACGAGTGTTGTAAAATCCTGTGGGAAGAAACCGACTATATCAGTGAAGGTCAAAATGCCGATACCTTCCGGCGGAACTTCAGGACTGAAAATTGGGTCGAAGTACCTCGCGTGTACTGGCGATATTCCTCAACGCGGACGCTGACATTAGAATATCTACCAGGGATTAAAATTAGCGACTATGAGAGTATCGAAGCCGCTGGACTCGATCGGGTGGCGATCGCGCGTCAAAGTGCTACCGCCTATCTCCAACAACTACTCACTGATGGCTTCTTCCATGCCGATCCGCACCCTGGAAATGTCGCCGTCGATTCCAAAACTGGAGCCTTGATCTTTTATGATTTTGGGATGATGGGACGGATCGCCCCTGGCACCAAAGAAAAGCTGATGGATACCCTCCTGGCGATCGCCGGACGGAATGCCGATCGCGTCGTCAACGGTCTCGTCGGACTTGGAGCCGTCGCTGCTGATGCCGATACCGATCCGATTCGTCGATCGATTCAGTACCTCCTCGACAACTTCCTCGACAAGCCCATCGAAGCTCAATCTGTCGCCCAGATTACCGACGACCTCTACGATATCGCCTACGGACAACCCTTCCGGTTTCCGGCGACATTTACCTTCGTGATGCGGGCATTTTCCACCATCGAAGGTGTCGGGAAAGGACTCGACCCCGATTTTAACTTTATGGCAGCAGCCCAGCCCTTTGCATTTCAGATTATGAATAGTAACGGTAACAGCACCCCCGATGCCAATGCATTTCTCGCCGAAATCGGCAGACAAGCCGCTCAAGTTGGATCTTCCGCCCTCGGATTACCCCGCCGCCTCGAAGATACGATCGAGAAGCTAGAACGTGGTGATATCCGTGTCCGCGTGCGTTCTAGCGAAACCGATCGCTACTTACGCCGACTCGGTGCGATCCAGCAGAGTACAAATTCCGCAATCTTGGTTGGAACATTTACATTGTCTGCTACGATCCTATTTGTCAGTAACTACCCGATTCCAGCAGGTATCGTCGGTGCGATCGCGGTTGTCGCGGTTATCGCTTGGTTTCGACAAATACGGAAACTCGATCGTCAAGATCGGATGTCCTAAACTAGCGATCGATTAGTCCCAATCTGGGTACTATAGATGGTGATAATGGCAAAGATCTCGCAAGTTCGATCGGAGATCGAGTCAACCGATCGCCCACAGACAACTCGCATTTTTGTGATTTTTTGTCTACTCTAAAATTTTGGATTGTTACTAGGTACAGGCATTAGATTATGAAATCGCGGTTCACAGGTCTGACAGATAAAGGGATGGTACGCAGTGCCAATCAAGATGCGTATCACATCGATCCTGATGGGCGATTTTTTATAGTTGCTGATGGGATGGGGGGTCACGCCGGTGGCGAGGAAGCCAGCAGAATCGCTATTGAAACCGCCCACACGTACATAGAGCGAAACTGGGAATCCGAACCCGATACCAAGAACCTGCTAGCACAAGCACTGATCGCCGCCAATGATGCCATTGTCGCCGACCAAGAGCAGCACACCCAACGTGCCGATATGGGCACGACTCTAGTGACGATCTTGTTCCGCGATGACTTGGTATGGTCTGCCCATGTCGGTGATTCGCGACTGTATCGGCTCCGTGGGGACAAATTAGACCTGATTACTGAAGATGATACTTGGGTAGCTAGAGCGATGAAATTGGGCCAGCTCAATGCTGATGAAGCTCGGGTACATCCCCTGCGTCACGTCTTATCCCATTGTCTGGGTCGTCGAGATTTACGTCAAATTAATATTCAAACCCAATCAGTCAGTCCTGGCGATCGAGTTTTGCTCTGTAGTGACGGGTTGACCGAAGAAGTCCCCCATGATGAGATCGCCATTCATCTTCAAGCCGAAACTGAGGAACTTGCCGCCCAGACTTTGGTAGATGCTGCCAAACAGCACGGTGGGAGTGACAATATCACGGTAATTATCGCTACGATCCAATGATTGCAGCTTATCTAGTCAGATCGACATCGCCAGCGATTTAGAGATCGAAATGGGATCGCAACCACCACGGGGCTGGTGATTAAATCACCTCCTAGTCATTGGTGCTACTTTCATAACTACGATCGACCGATCTCGATCGCAGCTTTCTCGATCGTGGTTGCGGTATTCTAGTGTAAATATCAATTCGTACCATAGCGATTACCAATCCTCCGCACAGGGCGATTGAGATCCGGGAGAAGCATCCGCAAACACAGTCCAGTTGTCATCAATCGACCAGCAAATCGAATATTTACTTACATTTGTGCTATCTTCCTGAATCAAGGGAATAATATGGTTAGGATCGATCTCTGAGCCATCTGTGCTGTAGCATCAGACATCAGTTATCAGTGACAAAAGTTTTTTTTGGACATCTTGAATAACTTTCCGGGTTGTATAGTTGTAGGTATGAATATCTAAAGTAGCTAAACAATTGTCGTTCGCACAACAGTCCACATTTGCGAATTTTCAGCAAAGTGAGAACCAGCTAAATACCACCGAGCGTGTGCGATCGCACCACTACGATCGGTAAATTAGTAGTTTTTCACTAAATTGGAAACAATTGGCAAAGTATATTGAACTTCTTTATCCCCAAAGTAAATAAACTGCACCTCTAAATTTATTAATTCCCGATTATTCCCCTATCTACCTGCCAAGTCGTTGTGACTCAAAGGATCTAAACGTGAAAAAAATTTTACTAGTAGACGATGATAAAACTCTTCAAGCCGTACTCACCCGCTATCTAGAAAAGCGTGGTTATTCAGTGCGGGTGGTCACCTCTGGCGTTCAGGGGTTAAAACTTTTCGCTGCCGATCCGCCAGATTTAGTCGTCTCAGATATTATGATGCCAGGGATGGATGGATTGGAGTTTTGTCGCCGTCTTCGTGCGACTAGACCCGGACAGTTGGTACCATTTATCTTCTTGACAGCCAAAAAAGATTTGGAAGACCGGATTCAAGGTCACTATATCGGTGCGGATGACTACATCACCAAACCGTTTGAGCCACTAGAACTGCTGGCAAAAATTGAAGCTCAACTCGAACGTTCGCGCCGAATCCACTCGGAGATGGTGAGGTTGATGCAAAAAGTCCCCGATGATAGCGATGCTGGGAATGAGTACGGTGACAACTTCGCCGAATCTATAGTCCAAAAAGATCCAGAGCCAGAAGAAGATCTACCATTGACTCCGGCTGAAGCGCGAGTATTCTGGGAAGTAATCCAAGGCTTGACGAACAAACAAATCAGTCAACGGTTGTTTATCAGTCCCCGGACTGTCCAAACCCATCTGAGCAATATTCTGACGAAGTTAAACCTAGAAAATCGATCGCAGTTGGTCAGATTTGCGTTCGAGCATGGTTATCGTCCGCCGCAGACTCAGGACGAGCAAAGAGCAGCGGAAGCAAGGGGTTAATAATTGATAATTGATAATTGATAATTACCAACCAGCGCGTCAGTAAGGGGTACTCATCGAGTACCCCTTACTTGTGGCTATCGATGCTCTAGAGGAGAGGCTCTGGGTTGCGAGTTTGTCAAATGGTGCGCTTTTATGGCTAAACTTGAAGGATATTATTTTAATATTGCCAGCAAGCCCCATGTCAGACGATCGATCCTACCTTTCTCAAAAAAATATTGACCCCAAGGAGAGATTGATCTTTGCTTTGGATGTAGAAACTAGCGATCGAGCGCGGCAGATTGTCGAACAGCTTGATGATGCTGTAGTATTCTATAAACTAGGGCTAGAGATGTTCTTGGGCGGTCAATATTTTGAAACGATCGAGTGGTTATTGGCGCGCAATAAAAAGATTTTTGTCGATTTGAAGTTTTTTGATGTCCCGCAAACTGTTGGCTCGGCGGTCAGGCAACTGACTAATCGCGGGATTAGTTTTGTCACCGTTCATGGTAATGATGAAATCTTGAAGGCGGCTGTCCGCGAGAAACAAGATTTAAAAATTTTAGCAGTTACCGTCTTGACAAGTCTCGATCGCGGCGACCTCAACGACCTGGGATTTGAGTGCGATCCTGATGCGCTAGTGCTGTCTAGAGCCAGACGTGCGCTTGAAATTGGGTGTGATGGGGTGATTTCATCTGGACGCGAAGCCAATGCTCTCAGAGCCAATTTAGACACCAATTTTTTGGTGGTTACGCCAGGGATTCGACCGGTAGATAATACCGAAGAACAAAGCGACGATCAAAAACGGACGGTTGATGTTAGCACGGCGTTTAGAAATGGGGCTGATTATATCGTGGTGGGTAGACCGATTAAATCTGCGCCCGATCCTTATGCAGCAGCAATGGCAATTCAGCAGACGATCGCGGAGATCTTTACTTGACATCCTCTCCGGCTCAGATCCGCACAGCGAAACCTCAACATCACTATTTAGGTTGCTGCTTCAAAGCACCAGCCTTCACAGACTTACTCTGTACTCTTGCGCTTCGACTCACTGTGCAAGCTGTCAACTGTCAACTGTCAACTGTCAACTGTCAACTGCCACCCCGATCGACACCCAATCGCAAATATAGTGTAGCTTGGATCGTAAGTCGTATATTTACTACCCCAGCATTAGCCACACCAATGATTAATCCCCCAGTTCACCGCAGCCAGTTAGCCAATGGTATTACAGTGCTGACGATCGCCAATCCCAGCGCGGATATAGTCTCTGGGCGATTTTTTATGCCAGCGGGGAGTCGATGGGAGGCGGACTCACAAGTGGGATTAGCGCAACTGCTGACATCAGTACTTACCAAGGGGACAGAGCAGTTGTCAGCGTTGGAAATTGCCGATCGGATCGAGTCGGTGGGAGCGGGATTGGGGGCAGAAATCACCGCCGATTATCTGAAATTGAGCCTGAAGACTGTCAAGGCAGATTTGGTCGATATCTTTAAATTAGCCGGAGAGATCCTCCGCAGTCCGAGTTTTCCCCAAGCCCAAATCGAACTCGAACGCAAGCAAATTCTTCAGGCAATCAAATCGCAAACCGAGCAGCCATTTAATAATGCTTATCGACAATTGCGGACGGTATTGTATGGCGACCATCCTTACTCGCGATCGAGTCTCGGAACTGCCGCCACACTTGCCCAGATTACCCGTCAGGACTTAGTTAACTATCATCAGATGCACATCCGACCCGATCGGTTAATTATCAGCCTTGCAGGGCGAATTACCCCCGATGAGGCGATCGATTTAGTGACCAAAGTATTCGGGGATTGGGAAATCCCCGAGAGCGCGCCGCCGATATTGACGACTCAGAGTGTGACAACCCAACCCCAATACCAAATCGAATATCAAGCAACCCAACAAGCGATCGTGATGTTGGGCTATCTCGCCCCACCAATTCACGATCCTGACTGCATCGCCCTCAAATTAATCGATAGCTACTTGAGTAATGGGATGTCGAGTCGCTTGTTTGTCGAACTGCGGGAAAAGCGAGGACTTGCTTATGATGTCTCATCATTTTATCCGACCCGATTGGATACTTCCCACTTTGCCGTCTATATGGGTACCAATCCGATGAATACGGGCATTGCCGTGAGTGGTTTGCGGGCGGAAGTCGATCGATTGTGTATGGAACCATTAGCCGCCAATGAACTTCAGACAACCAAGGATAAACTGCTCGGACAATATGCCCTGGGCAAACAAACTAACGGACAACTAGCCCAAACTTACGGTTGGTACGAACTATTGGGCTTGAGTCCTAATTTTGACACGGAATTTAACCAAGCAATCGAGCGACTGACAGCGCAGGAGTTGCTCACCGCCGCTGACAAATATCTCAGCCAACCATACATTTCCATTATTAGTCCTGAAGAACATGGCGTAATTGCGATCGTCAATGACAAATTATCGATCGTGTAACACTATTGGGAATATGGGGCAATTCATGAATCGCCCCATATTCCCTGTCAACTGTCAACTGCTTACTCCCTAGTTGCAACTTCTTCATTTCTGAGCACTGAATTGAGTGCCCAAACATGCTCGATTTCCATCTGCTGATGATGACAAGTATCTTCTAACAATTTGTGTTGAGACAAAGCCTTGCGGAGCGTGACGATCAACTGTTGAACGCGCTCTCGAACGATCGGATCGCGATCGGCGGTCATCATCGTTTGGCGTTCGAGAACTTGTAAGATCAGTTCGTAGTGGACTAGAGATGGTAATTTGATGCGATCCATGAATATGCCTTCACCCGATGCCGAACAGGTCGGTGATTGATTAAGTGGGTAGATTACAGTATGAATTATGCTGTAAATAGCTGAACGATCGCTTGTCCGGGATCTTCCTGCTTTATTAAGGATTCCCCAATTAAGACCGCATTAGCTCCAGCACTAGCTACTATTTTAATATCTTCGGCTGTAGATAGTCCCGACTCACTGACAATCGAGATGCCTCGATCGAGGATCTGTTGTCGTCGAGTTGCTAATAACGTCTGCGTAGTCTGTAAATCTACGCTAAAATCTGCGAGATTGCGGTTATTGATCCCAATTAGTTCGACACCATCCAAACTCAAGACTCGATCGAACTCCTCCTCAGTATGTACCTCAATCAACGCCGTCATCCCCAATACCCGGACGATCTTCAGGAAATATTGCAGATCGATATCTTCCAAAATTGCCGCAATCAGTAATACCGCATCCGCACCATGTGCGCGCGCATAGTAGATTTGATAGGGATAAATAATAAATTCCTTACATAGCAACGGCAAATCCACAGCCTGACGCACCGCCGCTAGATTCTCAAAACTACCCTGGAAAAAATTGCGATCGGTCAATACTGACAAACAACTCGCCCCACCCTGCTGGTAAGATTTGGCAATCGCCACCGCATCAAAATCCGCCCTAATTACCCCTTTACTCGGCGACGCTTTTTTGACCTCGGCAATTACTGCTGGCTGCGTTTTGCCCTGCTTAATTGCTCCCAAGAAGTCCAACGGTGGTGCCATTGCCGTTACTTGCTTCTTTAATTTATCTAGCGGGATTTTGTCCCGCATTACCAGCACTTCGCGTTCTTTGTCCCAGACAATTTCTTCGAGAATGTGTGCGGGTTTACCATCGGGAACTACGATCTGGTACTCCAGTGGGCCAACATGTACAGATGAACTGGGCGGACGACGACGAATCTTCATTTAGGGATGGTGGATAGTGGATAGTGGATAGTGGATAGTGAGTCGCTGGTACTGAGCGTAGCCAAAGCGATACGTTGACGATAGCCTACCGTAAATATCGTCCGAGTGTCGATCGCACTTAGAACAGAATCCTCGCGGTGACTTATTAAAGTAGGTAACCATTAATAAAATCTTAAAGGTATAGTTTCTTACTCACAAGCGAAGTGTCGTTGAGATAGAGCTTAATTTATCATCCAGCACAATTGACTCATTCACGATCCACTGTTCACGATCCACTATCCACTACCTAAAGATTTGACACAACTCGATCGCGTGGATTTGCAGCGTAGCAGTAGCTTCACCGCCGCGCTTGAGGTTGAACTCTAGATCTAGTAACTTGGGGAGACTGGCAGCGAGTCGATCGGCAGTGGTCGCTTGAAGTTCTTGCTTGATGAAAAATAGACGTTTGGGGTTGCCTAATCCAGCAGCGGTCGCAATGACTCGATCGTCCTTTTCTCCGGCCTCGATGAGCATTTTCACCCACAACCAGGTACGAAACTGACCGACGAGGGTGGCAACTATTTTGAGCGCGGGTTCATTGCGATCGATTAATTCGGCGATTAATTGTAGTGCAGTGCCAACATCACCTTGACGAATGGCGGCAGCAAGTTGGAGACTATTTTGAGTATTCGCAACTACGAGACTATTTACCATCGATCGATCGATCTGTTGCCCTTCCCCGCCAGCGAATAGTTGCAATTTATCTAATTCTAGATATAGTTGGCGGGTATTATTACCAACAGATTCGGCGAGCAGTTGAATTGCATCTGAAGTTAATTTCAAACCCAATTCCTTGGCGACAATCTGCACTCGCTGGCTGAGTTCTTCAGTTTTCCAAGGCGGGATGAGACTAAATTCCTGAACATTGGCATATTTCTGAATTATCTTAGTTGATTTCAATCTGCCATCTGGTTTATTTTTGCTAGTTAATAATAAGATCGTAGTTGCCGGAACTTGGGGTAATGTGCGTTCTAATTCGGCGAGGAGTTGCTCGGAACATTGCTGCATCAAGGTTGTATCCGCCAGCCAAACTAGGCGTTTTCCCATACCAAAAGGAGGAGTCATCGCTGAATCTAGCGCATTGATGGCTGCATCCTCACGATCGGGTGTAATCTTTTCAAAATTAAAGCTTACCCAAGCTGGATCGATCGCCGCAGCTTGAATCGTACTGACTGCTTTGGCGATCGCAAAGTCATCATCACCCCAGTAGAGAATAACAGTCATTTAATTAGTGGATAGTGGATAGTGAATAGAACTAACTAAGTAGGGTGGGCACTGCCCACCACATGGAATTAAGGTACAAAATTTATTTTGAATATATATATCTAAATACTTGATTAATCGGTAAAATATGTTTGTTTACTACCTAAATTAAAAATACAACTATTCACTATCCACTAGCCACTATTCACTAATTTAATCATCATCAAAAGATCGTGCCGCAGATCGATACTCATCGCTCGATCCTAACAAATCAGCAATACCTTGACAGCCGCCAGGGATAGTTTGACGAGACTTTTCACCACACCAAGCACAGCAATATTGTCGCTGTTCCTCAGACATCCCGCGAATATTGGTAAAGTCCACATCTTCAACTACTGCACCACTAAATTCACCGGTAATATAGTCTGGAGATCGATCTGGAACACGCGGGCTAGCAAATTCCAAGTTACCATAAAAAAATCGAGTTCCGCGAATATCAGCACCATTGAGTTGAGCTTGATAAAGGATCGTTCTCGCTAAGTTCGCCTTTGATAGATTACAACCGACCAGATTTGTCCGAATCAAATTGGCATCACTGAGATCCGTCCACCGTAAATCACTGTGCGAGATGTCTGCACCTGAGAGCATTACCCCCAAGTTGATGACTCGGACACCAGCTATGCGATCTTCATCATAACCGCCACTACCGTTGAGAATCACTTTTCCCAATCGCAGATCGCGTTGAAGTGGAGTAAGTAAATTGGAACGCGATAAAAAGCGGATCGTTCGTGCTTTACCACTAGCATTCACACTCCCCAGTAATGCCGTAGTCCGTCCCACCGCAAAAGCCCGCTCCTGCGGCCAATCTTCGAGAAAGCCATCATCATCGAGCACCAAATCCGAGATGCCTTGAAAGTAATTATCGATCGTTTGCTGTTGGGTGAGAATATTTTGTTGGTAATTGAGGCGATTTTGCTCGATCGTCAGGTCGCGCGAAGCAATATATTGTCTCCAGGAAACGTATGCGGCAATCGTCGCAATCGCCATCTGTCCCAGGGCACCACTCCAAAGTCCTAACGCCCCGATAATACTCCAATCAGTGCTTGTCGAGAGCGTATTCAGTCGCTCGAACACCCCACAAATTTTGAGGATGGCGAAGATCGCGACTAAAATTGTAATTGAGGTAACTAAAGACGATCGCTGGTTTGGAGAGAGCGATTTTGGGACTTTGTGACGGATACCTTGGTAGAGAATTGGTGCCGATAGCCCGATCGCAATCGCACAACCTGCTACAGTTAGACCGACGTTCCTAGACCACAATCCACACCCGATCGCGATAACTCCTAGCAGATTGAACCAGATTGCCATTGCATCTACAGTATCCCGGCTGCAATTAAATTTCCCAATATTAGGGATTTTAACATTTCCAGTCCCCCAGTCTCCCCTTCTGCCATACATCAATTTAGCAATAGTAGTTTGTTAATCTTCGTTGCAAAGCCCCAATCAAAGCCGATCGAGTGTGATAACTTTGGAACAGAAGGCTGAAGACCAATCCCTAAATTTAAGAGTAATTCCGTGATGGCAAATAATTTCGCCCAGACTGCCCTAGAGACTCAACTAGCAGCAGGTGAAGAAATGAGTGACTATGTAGCTCATCTCCAAGTGCATATGGCACTTCAAGCTCGAAATTTGGTACCAACGCTCACAAATGCCACCGATAGCCGGGAATTATTTCTTTATCAGACTCAAGCACATTGTGAAAAGTTAGCATCTCGGCAAATTTGCTAGTTACTCCGAGATCTTCGCGGCGAGATCGTGACTGCCCAAGATCTCATGCAACTTGACCACATTCCCAATTATCGCGATCGATGGCGCACTAAATTGAGCAATCTCGACTTGCGCGACAATGGTTTCGAGCGTTGCAATCAATTTTTGCTGTCGCGGAGTAGTACCCCATCGAACTAAGGCAATTGGGGTACTACCCGCCAATCCAGCTTTGATTAATGCTTGGCTGATTCGATCGAGATTTTGGACACCCATGTATATGACAATTGTTTCAGCACTTTGAGCGATCGCCTGCCAATTGACTCCAGGACGGTATTTGCCAGCCATCTCATGTCCAGTGACAAAAATAACTGAAGAACTGTAATTGCGGTGCGTCAGGGGGATACCAGCGTAGGCTGGAGCCGCAATTCCCGAAGTCACTCCAGGTACGACTTCGACAGTGATTCCCGCCGCGATCAAATCCTCCATTTCTTCACCACCGCGCCCAAAGATAAACGGATCGCCACCTTTGAGCCTGACTACTACCGCATGTGTGTGGGCTTTTTCAATCAATAGTGCGGTCGTCTCCTGCTGAAGTAGTGAGTGTCTACCCATCCGTTTGCCAGCATCGATTTTTTCGGCACTGTTGGGGATGATTGCCAGAATCTCAGCACTCACTAGAGCATCATAGATGACCACATCAGCCGACTCTAATAAGACTTTACCCTTAATCGTCAATAATCCCGGATCTCCAGGCCCGGCACCAACTAAATAAACTTTACCAATCTGTGTCACTTGTTCTAGAGGCTAGGGGGTAAGGGGTAATGGGTAGCGAAAAGGGCGGTCTTGGGGTTTCCCCAAGTAGAGCACCTTTTCAAGACAATGGGTAATGGGTAAATCCCATTCGTTGGTTACTATTTTCACTATCTACCATTCGACATTTCTTCTGTTGGAGATGCTAGGATTTTACCGATCGTGGCTGCTAATTCTGGACTATTACCGACTGGTGCGCCTAGAACTAATTTTACTTGTGGATGCTGCGATCTCAACTGGTCGATCGATTGGGCGATCGCATCGGTGATACCACCAGCGAATAGGAAATACGGGAGGATGCCGATTTCGGTCGCACCTGTGGCAATTAATGCTGCCACTCGATCGGAGAGACTAGGAGCAACCGACCAATAGGCGGGGTGAAGATCCAAGTCACGCGCTAATCGTTCGACAATCTGATTACTCCCAGACCTTCGACTACCATGAGCTAAAATGATACTCTGAGCGGGTAAACTCAAACGGTTCTGGGCAAACAAATTGATAAAATCTTGATTGGCACCGAGGAAATCGGTGACGACTAACTTGACTTTGCCACCAATTGCACTCTGGGCAAGGGAGATCTGGGCGGGAATGTCTTCCCTCACATGAACGCCAGGGATTAAAAATAGCGGTACGATGAATACTCGATCGATCCCACTGACTTGACACCGATTGGCAAAATCGCCGATCTGAACATGCAAAGGTGTCGGAGCTAATTCTAGCTGTGCTGTAGTCACCATTGGCGACTCGATTGTGCAACCTAACTGGATGCTTAATTGCACTGCCAGTTGGTTGGTGGCAGCCTGTGGACGCGGATCGCGACTACCGTGAGATACTAGTAAATAAGCGTCGGTCACATCAATTATCAGTGAAAATAATGTCTAGATATTAGTTATAACACTTCCCTAACTGTCGCGAATACTCGGAAAAGTCGCAAGCTGATGGGCACCAGCTAACATCGCATCTATTTCTGCTAGTTGCCAATGATAAATTGATTGGCATTGATGGGCAACGAGCAACCCCCACAATCCGCGCTCGGTAAGGATCGGGACTACTAAATTAGCTTTTACTTGCAGTCCGCGCAAGAAATCGCGGTGACAAGATTGAATTGGTTCTGCTTCAATATTCGTAATTGCCCGGATTCGTCCATCTTCGTAGAGTTTGGCATATTCACCATTGAAACATTCATCGGGGCCACTAGAACCGAGAATCGAAAATCTTTTATCGCTGAGTGACTCAAAGGTCACGCGTCCAGACCATTTGTAGTAAAAATAATATAGTACCAATCGATCGGCATTCATGGACTGCCGCAATTGGTCGGTAGTCGTCTGAATCAGCTTATCTCTAGCTAAATCGCGAGATAACCTATCGAAGATGGTTTGGAGCGATGAATCGGGCATAACCTGTCTAAACTAATAAATCCGATCTAAAATCTGATGAGCCATCTCTAGTTTAGCGCAGGGAAGGATATCGATCTGTTCGCCATTGGATTTGAGGATGACGGCTTGATTGCGATCGCTACCAAAGCCACTATCTGGTAAGTCTATCGGATTAGCCACGATCGCGTCCAGTTGTTTACGCTTCAACTTCTCCAATGCGGGAGTAATAATATCGCCAGTCTGAGCGGCAAAGCCGATTAATTTTTGATGTGGTTGTTTAATTTTGCCGAGGGCGGCAATAATATCAGCGACTGGAGCCAGTTTTAACTCGGTTGGTAGCAGATGCTTAGGTAATTTTCGATCGCTATAATCGGCGGGTTGGACATCTGCAACCGCTGCGGACATCAGCACGATGTCTGCATCTGGAAAATGCGCCAGCATTTTGTGATGCATGTCTGCACTATTGACAACCGGGATGAGATTTACACGGCGATCGATCTGGACATCTGGCAAGGTACCATGAACCAGAGTCACCGTCGCACCCCGATGAACTGCGGCTTGTGCTAGTGCTAGCCCCATTTTGCCAGTAGCGGGATTGCCGATAAACCGTACCGGATCGAAAAATTCGCGCGTTCCGCCGGTGCTAATTAAGACATTTTTGCCGACTAAATCCAGTCTGCCGCAAGTATGGAGGAGTGAGTGAATATAGGGTAAAATTTCTTCAGATTCAGACATCCTGCCCATCCCGACTCGATCGCAAGCCAATAAACCCATCGCTGGCCCAGCCGCATGATAGCGCGAATCTTGACTCAATAATTGCCAATTGCGCTGGACGGATGCTTGCTCCCACATTTCCGTATTCATGGCTGGCGCGAGTAAGATCGGGCAAGTCGAAGCCAGAACTGTATTTGTTAATAAATTATCAGCTAATCCATAAGCTAATTTAGCCAATGTATTCGCTGTTAGTGGCGCAATTAATAATAAATCTGCCCATTCACCTAATTCAATATGCAGGGGGCGATGATGAATGGGTTGCCAAAAATCTCGATCGGTATAAGCTGGGTGGCGGGACAATGTTGCTACTGTCAGGGGTGTAATAAATTGTTCGCCGCCAGCAGTGAGGATGACTTTTACCTCTATTCCTGCTTTGAATAGGGTAGAAATTATTTCACACACTTTATATGCAGCAATACCACCGCCAATCCCAATTAGAACTCGCATCGATCGTGGTTTTCGGGTTGAATGTTGGGATGCGGAGATCTTTACCCCACCCCAGCCCTCCCCTTATAAAGAGGAGGGAGTATTAGCCCCCCCTTATAAAGGGGGGGTTGGGGGGTAAGCCCGTCGAAAGCGAAGTAGAATGTAGTGGGACGACACGACTAAAACTGTGGGTATTCAGAACTCTGAAAAATACAACAGGTAATATTTTGAGTAAGATCTTCACCCACGTTTTTAGTCGTGTCGAGCCAGTAGGGTGGGTACTGCCCACCGTCAGGATTATAGATGATTCTAGTATTTCAGCGTGGATCTACCCACCCCGCCCTTCGGGCACCCCTCCTCGGAGGAGATTTTCTTGAGTGGTGCGATTTAGCCTCGATCGAATTATGCTTCGTCGTAGGCTTCGAGATCGAGGAGATGGATGTAGGGTTCGACTAAATCTGGGCGTTGGAAGGCGATCGCGCGGAGGAAATGCCAATCTTGCAAGCCATCAAACGGATTGCGATAATCATCGCTTTCTAAGCGTAAAGCGAGGGCTTCTACTTCTTCTGTAGTCAGACTGGGGATAGTATTCCGTTTAGACATTTCGATCGTGGTCATAGGTCAAACCTCCGTACAAGTACAGCAGACAGCAGCTATATTTAATCTTAGCCTTATTAGTTATTATTACCCGATAATTGTGTCAGGATTAACAAAATTAGTGATAATTACTGAGATTTTTGGTTAGTTGGTAACAAAACTTCTAACTGCATCCAGAACTTCCGGCACGATCGAGTGTCCCATATCGAACTCCTGATATTGAACTTTCACACCCCACTGAGTCAGGGTTTCTTGACTTTTTCGAGCCGCAGAGATCGGCACAACATCATCTTGTCTACCATGCACGATTAGGACAGGCGGAGCCGTTTGGGGCGGTTGCGCTCGGTTTTGGTGTAAGTAACCACTCAGGACAATTAGACCCGCTACAGGCAAATCTAGCCCGATCTCCAGCGTCATCGCCCCACCCTGAGAGAATCCCGCAATCCAAGTTCGATCGAGTGGAATCCCTGTAGAAGCCGGGAGCGACTCAATCCAAGTCGTCAAAATTTCGCGACTAGTAGCCAATTGGGTGAGGCTGCGATCGTTCAACTGTCCCGCACCTGTGAATGAATACCACATTTTCCCCGTGTCGCTATATTCATGGTCGAAGGTACCATTCGGAAACAGAAATTGATATTCAGGTAACTTAAAATAAGGAACGAGTTCGCCGAGATCGTCATGATTGGCACCCCAACCATGCAACACCACGATCGTACCGATGGGTTCACCCGTCTGGGCGGGGACAAAGATAATATCTAAGGGACTGTTGGCATCGATTGGAGTCATAAGTGAGGTAATTAGTTTGGGTAAAATTTCGTGGTGGAGCAAAAAAACTCGATCGGGCTA
>Ga0136639_10000194_pt1 | contig 19022 bp, 16 predicted proteins | sample AntDrymUQ8592106_2_FD_113739 | JGI IMG/M metagenome (GOLD analysis project Ga0136639, IMG submission 113739) | Polar desert sand microbial communities from Dry Valleys, Antarctica - metaG UQ859 (21.06) | ecosystem: Environmental > Terrestrial > Soil > Desert | place: Antarctica: Dry Valley...
AGACTAGACTAATTCCCAAACTTGTTTCAATACCAATAAGCTATCTCAAGTACAAAGTGAAGTTTTGGGCGATCGCATCCAATCTGTCGATCGATCTGTTAAAATAAAATTCTTCTTGTTTACTGGAGAGTAATCGTGAACAAAAAACTACTAACTTTGCTCGGCTGCTCCGGTTCTGTAGCCTTAATGCTCTTAGCAGTAAATCCCGCCAATGCTAGCACCCCAATTTCCCAAAATCGCAGCATTGAGTTCAATGGCGAAATCGCAGCAAATCCAGATATAAATCAAGACGAAAGCCAATCCTCGCTGCCAGAAATCAACTCAGACAAAATAGGCAACCTCGCCACCATAAAATTAGGCTGCGACTGCACGGGCTGTCGAACCCAAGTCCTCCAAATGATCCAACAAGGACGGTTGATACTTCCTCAGTAACGTAGATAGTAAGTTACAAAGCAAGCAAAACAGAAATCACAGAAAACAACCCATTAATTCTCGATTTAAATCATCACAAGTTTCAAGTCCAAAATCAAATAATTAATTATTATTTTTACTTTTGGCCTTTGGATGTTTATTTGTCAAACTGACAACTCACAACAGAAGAGAAAAATTTTAACCATACAACACTTCTTCTACAGGTGGCGTAGCGTCTTTGGGGTCAAACTGTTTGATTTTCAAAGCTTGCAGCAAAAACAGCCAGATATAAAGCGGATTCAACAAAATATACCGTTCCCAGAGGCGCCGGGGTTCCTGCATCATCCGAAACAGCCATTCCAAGCCTATCTTAGATAAAAACTCAGGAGATTTAGCCAAATTTCCCGCATGAAAATCGTAGGCTGCACCTACAGCAATCAGTGGCATCGATAAGTCGTCCCGGTATTCGTAAGCCCAGACTTCTTGTCGCGGACAGCCCAAACCGACAAAAGTAATTGCTGCACCGCTGTTGCGAATTTGCTGGGCAATTTCCTGTTTCTCTTGGACCGAAACCTTCCTAAATTTAGAAGGCTGAGTTCCCGCAATAATTAACTTGGGAAAACGCTGGCAGAGATTGCGAGATAAAGCCTCCAGTACAGAAGCTTTAGAGCCGTACAAATAGATAGATAATCCTTCTTCTGCCGCACGTTCGCAGATTTGTAACATCGCATTCGGCCCGCAAACTCGATCGGGCAATTCAGTATTGTAGAGCAAATTTAACGCCCATCTTACAGGTTGTCCATCTGGCAATACTAAGTCAATGTGATTGATCCGATAGCGATGAGTGCTGTCAAGAACGCCAGTCATTACCCCGTGCACCGCTAAAGCCGAAACAGACAGTGGTGTTCCGGCGCTGGCTGCTGCAATAATTTTGCTGACAGCAGCTTCATAATTAACAGCATTTACTAATATACCGAGTACATTCTTTTTCCCTAAATCAATCATGGAACACCTCTCTAAGCCAACACTTGCCGTTACAGTCATAAACCTCCTGTAGGATTTGTTTAACTTTGTATTCAATCATTTGCCAAAATTGCCAGCACATTCTTTTGATCATTCAATCCTTCGACTCCTCTTTCAGCCAACGCTCGCGGTTACATTCATAAATCTCCTGTAGGATTTGTTTAACATTATATTTCATTTTCCAGTCAGGATAGTGACTGGCGAATTTTGAATTGTCGCTAATCCACCAAATATGATCGCCAATGCGATTCCCTTCAGCATAAGTCCAATTAAATTTGCGTTCTGAAATAGCCTCGCACATCTGGATGGCTTCTAACATAGAACAATTGCTGTAGCGGCCTCCTCCTGTATTATAAACTTGCGCGCTTCTGGGAGCTTTATAAAATTCATAAAAAGCCGAAATTAAATCAGCACTATGAATGTTGTCGCGGACTTGCTTGCCTTTGTAGCCAAACACCGTGTAAGGAATTCCCGTGACGGCGCACTTCATTAAGTAGGCGAGAAATCCGTGTAATTGAGCTCCAGAATGATTGGGGCCAGTCAGACAGCCACCCCGAAAACAAGCGGTATTCATATTAAAATAACGACCGTATTCTTGAACTAAAACATCAGCAGCCACCTTAGAAGCACCAAACAAACTATGCAGGCACTGGTCGATCGACATATCTTCCCGAATGCCACTTTCGTAAGTATGACCTGGTTCAATTTCCCACCTGTGTTCTAATTCAACCAAAGGCAATCTGTTCGGCGTATCGCCGTATACTTTGTTGGTAGAAGTGAAAATGAAAACGGCTTTGGGACAGTACAAGCGAGTTACTTCTAAAAGATTGAGAGTACCGTTAGCGTTGACGGTAAAATCTATTTTAGGAGCGCGGGCCGCCCAATCGTGGCTGGGTTGGGCTGCTGTGTGAATTACTAACTCGATCGACTCGCCGTACTGCTGAAAGATATTGGTAATCGCTTCATAGTCGCGAATGTCCACATCTAAGTGATAATACTTAGTACCCAGTGATTTTTCTAGCAGTTGGCGGTTCCAATTAGTAGAACCATCAGCACCAAAAAAGAACTGGCGCATATTGTTGTCGATGCCAACTATGTCGAAACCTAGTTTGGCAAAGAACTTACAGGCCTCAGATCCAATTAAACCAGCCGCTCCAGTAATGATTGCAACGCTCACGTTTCACCGCCTGAAAAAATATAGTTTTCTTTGTTTTGCGCGATCGAACAAATCAGATATCATCCAGATTTTCGATCGACTATATCTTCGCATAATTGAGCAAAGAATTCACCTTTAATATCCCAATCATATACTTCTCTGACGTGATTTCGACCGGCTTGACCCAAGCGATCTCGCAACTCGGCATCGCCGGCCAAATGAGCGATCGCCTCAGCTAAACCCTGCACTGCCTGTTCGGGATTGTAACCAGGTACTTTTATCCCCGTTTGGGCCGTCACTTGAGTAGCAGGCCCTCCCAGATCCAAGCAGATGATGGGACGCCCCGCCGCCATCCCCTCCAGGCAAGTCCACCCTCCTGAATCGTGCAAGCTAGGGTGAATCAGTACATGAGACTCCCCTAGCTTGCTTAAACTTTCCTCGCGTGGCAACCTTCCCCACAACTTAACTTGAGAAGCAATGCCCAATTCTTGCACTAAAGATTCCAGACGATCGCGTTCCGGGCCATCCCCCAGCAGCCAATATTCCGCATTCGGCAAATTAGCTTGAGCAAAAGCCCGCACCGCGAGGTGATAGCCTTTCCAGTGCAGTAGCCGCCCCATGCTGATGAACCGGATCGGCGAAGCCGGCGGCATCTGGCACTGAGCCAACCGCGCCATCTCTGGCTTCGATAAACAGGCCTCCGAAAGCACCTGCACCTTTTTAGCGCCCATCGCCCGCACCCGCTTCGCCGTATCCTCGGTTGTCGCGAAAGTTAAGACACTTCTCCGAGCCGTCATCCTAGTAAAGGGATCTCTTTCACCCAGCCGTTGTCCCCAATCTCGCGCTGTTTCATAAAGTTTGGCCTTGGAGCTAAAATCTTCCCAAAAAGGCTTAGGAGCTGCTTCGCCACCACCCACAGGCCCCCAAATAAAGGGAATTGGCAACAGCGAGATAAAACTAGGCGACCAAAATTTAACGTAAGTAACGTGGCGGGCAATGTCAAAATTAACTTGACGATGGAGCGATCGCGCCTCAAAATAAGCCAAGATTTGCCATAGGTAATAGTGCAGTTGCAGCCCCCCTTGTCTACCTTTAAAGTTTTCGCTCCAACCAAAGGGTTCGATGTAAGCAAAGTGCATATTGGGATTTGGGCGATCGGCGAGTTCAGCTTCAATAGCCGCCCGGTAAAAAGTGCGAGTTAACACCCAGACTTCTTGATGTTTTGCCGCTTCTACCACCGCATTCCAGCCCACTCCTTCCTCAGATCCTTGTCCGGGTTCGCAGGCAAAGGCAGATAAAATAATTTTCATCAGTATTAGTTAGTTATTGTTGCTCGTTAGTTGTTAGTTGTTAGTTGTTAGTTGTTATTTATGCCTGACTTTTAGTCCTCCGCTAATTGTTATTTGCTGTTGCTTGTTGCCCATCCATCAAGACCGACAATCAACAAGCAACGACTAACGATCATCCATCAAAAATGACGTAACTTCGACATAACCCTTGGCTGCCGTTTCAGGAGTCTTTTCAGAAATTATCTGTTGAGAACTCTCTCCCATTGATTTAATCAAAGCAGGATTATCTATAAAAATCTGCATTTTTTCTGACAACTCCTTAGCATTATTAGGATCAAAAATATAACCGTTTTTTGATTCCGCAATTAACTCGCAGGAAGCTGCACCATTAGAACACAATATTGGTTTCCCAAACACCATTGCTTCCGGTACAACCATTCCCCATACATCTTCAAAAGTAGGAAATACAAAAATATCAGATTGCTGAAAATAAGCACCCAAACTTCCATAGTCTACCCATCCTGCCCAGGTCACCTGCTCTTCAAAATTGCGATCTTTAATAAAAGCTTCCAGTTCCTCCCGCTGATCTCCCTTACCAACAATCAGCAGCGAATAATCAGTATAACCTTGACTTTTAAGCATAGCGCAAGCTTCTAAAAGAGTTTTGATGCCCTTTCTCGCTGTAATGCGCCCTACATAAAGAAAAATCGGGCGTTTTAACTCCAAATTCGGCGGCTTAGTTTGATCCAAGCGTTTCAGCAAAGCTCCAGCATCGGGTACAAGATAGGTTCTGGTAAAAATTTTATCCTCCGGTACGTTTAGAACTTCCATCAGATATTTTTTACCCGCATTGCTGTTGGAAACAAAAGCATCAGCAAACCGCACGAGGATGCGACGAACAAATGTCCGAAAACTGGAATCCCGAAAATCTGTATTCGGGGAACTACCATCGTAGATAATCGCAATTTTCCACCGCATCAGCGGTTTTAAAAGCGCTACAATTACAGTCCACAAAGAGAAAGCTTGGGGAAAGACGATATGAGGTCTAAGTTGGAGTAGATAACCGATAATGCTCGGCGATACTACAATGAATCCGCGATCGTAGCCTGCTTCTATCTTTGTCGTCTCGACAAATGTAGTTTTTCCTACTAGCTGAATAGCTGACGATCCCGGCATTTGCGGATCGAATCCTGGCCAGACACCGCCAGTATAAAACACAGTGTTTTTAAACACTTTCGTAAATTCTCTTAAAACTGGCTGCCAGTATGCTCCCAGACCCACTTCGGGAACCAGCCAAGCGACGCGCAAATCATCTCGATCAACCATCCTATTCACCTTCGGTTTTATTTTTAGTTAATCCCAGCTTGCTTAAAACTGAAAACCAAACTAACCTTCTGTAAGGTAGCAACCAATACACTGGCCAGAATAAACCACCGTGTCGCTGAGCAAATACTTTCCACTCTTCCCAGGGTTGAAGGGTAGCATCTTTAAAAGCTAAACCTTTGGGTTGGTTCATTTTTTGCAAGCCTTCACTCATATTGGCAGCCGCTATTGTGGTTGACTGCGGATTGGGAGAACAGGTTCCTTGATAGCCTGGAGCTATCCAAACTGTACACCCTTTTTGTCGGGCACGCAGGCCATACTCCCAATCCGATAGATAATGAATAAAGGCTGGATCGAGATTGCCAACCAGTTCAACGACGCTGCGGGGAATTAACACGAAGTTACCATTCATGCTGTCACAAGGCTGAGCTGCCGTTGTTGGTTGGAGGAAGCGAAATTTAAAGGGCAGCAATGGGGTAATCTTGACTATACCGCCGTAAGTAAAATCACCGGTTTCTGGATCGCGAGTAGAGCCGGCAACGATCGCCTTTTCTTCTCCTTTTTTCATGAGTTCGCTACTGGTGGTCAGCAGGTCGTTTAAAGCTTCTGGTTCGAGTACGGTGTCGTCGTTGAGCCAGACATAGTAGTCTGGATCGTCTTTGATGGCTTCGCTGAAAGCCACCCGCATTCCTCCATTCCAAAATAAGTTACCATCTCCCGAAAAAATCTTGACTTGAGGGTATGTTTGACGGACTGCATCGCTGGTTCCGTCTGTGCTGGCATCATCGACTAGATAGGCTAAAATATCAACATCGGCTGGAAGTACCTGTTTAAAAAGGGCTTCTAGGCAAGCCAATGTTTTTTGTTTGCGGTTGAAGCAAGTTAAAAGGACAGCAATTCTAGTGCCGTTCATAATTTCTAAATTGGTTGAGACTTCCATAACCGTCATTTTTTTTTATTTTCCCTTCTTAGCCACTTTCTCTTGCTCTTGTTTATGATTAAAAGAACCCTCTAAGATATAAAGTTTATCTGGATCGGGATCGAAATTATTGATTTTGTCAAAGTTGTCTAAAAACAGGGAAATTGGTTCGCAATTAAAAACTAATATATGAAAATGAGACATTGGTCTTCTTCCTGTACATCAGTTAACAAAATTATAACAGAGATAAGTAGACTTGTTTAGTTTTTTCTGCACAAGTCTCCCAAGAAAAAAGCTTGATTCTTTCTGTACCGAGTTGTACTAACTTTTTAGTTTTTTGCGTAGATAACAAAATGTTCTCCAAGGCTTCAGCAATATTGTCAGGTTCATTCGGGTCAAATAATTCGGCTGCTTCTCCGACTACTTCAGGCATGGAGCTAGTATTGCTGCAAGCGATCGGACATTGCAGAGACATTGCCTCTAAGAGAGGGATGCCAAAACCTTCGTGAAGGGATGGATAAATAAACACTGAAGCATGGCGGTAATAATCTGCTAGAGCAGCATCATCCCCTGAAACTTGAAATATTTTATCTTTTGATAATGCTAGGGTATCAATTAGATCAAGCTCTTGTTGAGAAAATTTACCACCCCCAAAGCATACTAGATTAAAATTATCCTTCAATTGGCTGGAACTCGCATAAGCTTGCAAACAGGCTTCAAAATTTTTGTAGCCGCCCCTTTCTCCTACATAAAAAATAAATGGTTGGTAGGCGATAGAAACAAATTTTTCAATTTTTGGCCATTTGTTAGGAGAGAAGCCCAGATAAATAACTGATATCTTGTTGGGGTCTACTTCTAAGATTTCTATTAAATCTTTTTTCGTGTTTTCTGAGATACAAATAATACCATCTGCTTCATTCACCGATTTCCTTTTCAATTGAGTCGTTTTATCCTGCTTATTAAAAATATCTTTATGCTCAAAAAATTGACTGAATTTTTCGTGAATCATATCATAAACGGTTACAACTACCTTAGCATTTTTAGGAATGTAGCTTTGATTATAATAAGTCTTGTGGACAATATCAGGTTCTTTTGTGTTTAACCAGACTTGAGAAATTGCGTTATTCAATCTCGCGAGGTTTTTGTGAAATTGTCCACTGGCAATAAAAGGTACTAGAAAACCCGTGACCAAACCAGGTTTACCTTTTTTTATATACTCATTTACATACATAAATGCCAAAATTTTTACGTCAATATCTTCCATTTCAGATAGGTGACTTGCTAGCTCATATATATAACGGGAAACTCCACCATATCTTTGCCAGCTAAAAACTTGATAATCGTAGACAACTCTTAGCATATTAGACCTTAACCTTCAATAATTTTTGACTGGATTCTACACTTGCTTCACAAAAGAGGGATTATATTCATATTAAAATCCGAATACCCAGGCGATGCCTTGGGCTAAATATTCACTTTTGTAATGTTGGGCTAAGTAATCATTTAGTTGGTGAGCGACGATATTTACCTGATTTGTTTCAAAAGTTTATTGATTTTTTTTTTCACCTTTCTTAAAAAAGGCGGATCGTAATCGTATATAGTATTTTCGGTAAATTTATCTGCTTGCGTATCCCGAATTGCAAATGGTGGGTGTTTCATCGGAAATGTTATAGCTTCTACAGGCATATTACTGTAAGGACTGTTAACATCATTCGTGTGAGTTCCTCCCGTACCGTGTCCGATGTTAGAAGCTAAATTGACATTCGCCAGAATATTCATACCATTTTGAATAAAGGTAGCAAAAGTCCACTGGAAATCCCAAGTATCTATTTTTCCCTCATAACAAAGCTGAAAGGTCTTTGTCCAAACCTTTGCAGCGTGCGAGTCTCCCAATACATCCTCCAAAAAATTACCATCGCGAATTTCGGGCCACAGCTTCATATCTAAATCGTAGTGTTGCCAAGCTCGCCTCCAACTCGCCCAACTCCAGCAGTGAGTGTAGCGAGAAAAGTAGTAGCTATAATCAGTTCGCTGCTTCCCAAACTGCACATTTTGGCCTGATATCGACATAATCCGTTCGTCGTATCGGTAGCGTTCGAGCAACTCTTCTGCAAAGTAAAAAAATGTACTATCAGGCAAACAATCATCCTCAATAATAATCGCCTCTTCCACCGTATCAAACACCCAATCTAGCCCGCTAGAAACTCGCTGACGACAGCCCAGATTTACGTCAGCGTAATTTTTCAGAACTTCGCAGTCCCAATCTACTCGGTCAATAATGGCCCGAGCCCGATCGCAATCTTGGTCTTCCCCCGGTCTATCTGCACGGGGCCCGTCAGCCACTACTAACAGTTTCTGCGGCTTTACTTTACGAATTTCTGCAAGGACCCTTTCAGTTTCTTGGGGGCGTTTAAAAATAATAAATGCAACGGGGGTTTTCAATTGCCAATCGGACATTTACCTACTCCACTATATTTATGATTGTATGCCACTCTCGCTTCGTACAAAAACACTTCCGAGTATTTACCGTACTTCCAGCATTGACTAAAAAAAGGTTAACCACGTCGCAAATCTCGCCAGGAAGTAGATTCTAAGTCTACCAGTCTCATTTCACCCGCAGTACCCGCAAAGTGCAGAAAAAAAGTATTGATTAGAGCCGTTGTTGCACAGTCGCTAGCCCGCCTGTCAACCCACCGCCCCGGTATTCCTTTTGATAAAAGTTTGCCTTTGACCCGGTTAAATAAACTTGGTTTTGTATTCGGTTTGTGCAGCAAAAATGGGTAATACAAAGCTTTGTGAACGTTCCAGACAGTGCTAAAGCGCGGATCGATCCATTGAACGCAATCGGCTTTTAACAGTTCATAAGAAAGCCAATGCATTTCAGCGAGACCGTACCCTGGGTCCTCGCATTCATGGTAAACTTTTTCTAAAATCGAGCGGTGGTGAGACGGCGACAGTACCATAATACCAGCTTGGACAATCCGATCGAATTCGGCAGGAATACCGAACTTAGCATAAGTACCCCGATCGTTTTTTTCGTCCGTAATTCCCCAGCCTTCAAACAATCGGTCTCTAGCTTCAGCAGATAACTGCTCGTTAGGTGTTGCCCATTCTGGGGCCGCACCTACTTTATCAACAGCCACACCTTCGACAATACAAGGAGCATTTGCCGAATTGATAAAAACGTCTGCATCTACCCAGACTACTCTATCATATTTATTGACAGATTCCTCGCCCAGAATTAGACATTTTTGCCAGGAGGGCGAACGCTTTTGCGCCCGTGGTGAATCATCTAAAGGCTTTTCAATACAAATAATATCGTATCCGTGCCTATCTGCATACTTTTGCCAGTTTGCTTGGCACAAATTTTTCCAGTTTTCCAAAAATTTTTGACCAATTGCCAGCGTTACTAGGGCTTTAGAGTTCGTCATATTTTCCTGCTATCCTCCATCCTTTCAATTAACAACATCAGCAGTCATGTAGGATGTAAACTCATCAAGAGTCAGAACCATCAAAGCCGCTATGTATGCCATTGTATCAGTTTGCGTCTGATAGGGCAAAAATCTATAGCGAAAAGTAGCCATTTTCTGATTGCTCTCTTGGTAGATAATGTCTTGTGCAAAGTTGCCCCACCGCTCATCTATTAAATCCATTGTCATGCCAGCATGGCCAGAAGGCAGCAGCATATTAGAGCCGTGCAGGCCTATTACTAAACGGCTATCAGCATAGACTTGGCAGATGTCCTGCTCGATTTTTTCATTAAACATCTCTACCCTGTAATCTTCAATCCATTCTGGAAACTCAGTCTTTGTGCCTAAACCTGCTACTGCAAATTTTGCCAAGGGTAGGCGCGATCGAATTCCCTCAAATAACCGACGCACCTTCCAATTTTGAACCGCCAGCCCAATTGACAGCAGATTCAGCTTTCTCAGAACTCGGAACAGCAAACGGTTGACTAAAAGGCGGTCTTCCCGCCAAATAAAGGTAATTTGTATTTCTTCTTCCTCAAAGTTGTGCTTGGGAACTCTCGTAAACCTGGTGATGTCGAACTGACTCGGATGAGAATAGGCTTCGCTGACATAAATTTGCTCGAAGCGTTTCGTTTCTTCCTCTACAAACTCAGCGAAGCTAGGATAGTAATCGCGGCCATTTTTCAAAGAAATCGCTACTGTCCAGATTTCAGCGACTCCATCGGGAACCATCCACCTCAAGAACTTAGGCACTATTACCACTAACCCGCAGTCAGGGTTGCACTCCAAATGTCTTTGGGCGTTGAGTAACTTTAACAGGGAGTGACCGTAAAGAAAGTCGATACAGTTTAAAATAATCACCCGCTGGCACGGCTTGAAGATTTCTTTGGTGATTTCCAGTTTCTCGCTGCGGGGATTTTGAAGTGAATTCAATAACGGTTTTCCCAACCATTCCCCAGCGTAACTGTTGCCCGAAAAGACCTCGGCTTTTTTGAGATCGAGTTGCAGCGAGTGGTTGTAGCTGTGACCGACTCTGAGTACATCGATTATTTCACTACCGGAGCCGTTCGACTTAGATTCAACACAAACGTGCATACCCTGCCACAAAATTTTTGCAGGCTGTAGAGCCTCACCAGTTCTCGGACAATTAGATTTCTGCTGGATGTTTGGTTTAATTTCAATCATTTTACTAATCCTATGAGCCGGGAAGCAGCTTTGTACAAGTTAAGCGATCGCCAAATTAATTTGCCAAAAGGGCGCAATTCCTTAATCAAGAAATTGACTAAGATAATCACGTAAAAATAAGTAATCAGAGTAGCCGCAGTTGCACCAAAAGCTCCATACTTAGGAATCAGCCACAAGTTTAAACCCACATTCATAAACGAGCCGATTACAGTCAAGTAAAGACTGTAGCGCAACTGACCTTCGATCGTAAAATAGGTGTTCCGCACTACTCCAAAGTTACTCCCAAATTGTGCCCAAACATAGATTGCCAGTACCGCTGCTGACTTAGCATATTTTTCACCGTAAAGCAGGTTTACTATCCACGGAGAAAGCAATGAAATCGGGATTGCCACTCCCAACCATAAAATCATCATAGTATCACAATAAATTTGAAATTTATTTAGATATTCTGCATAATTTCTCTCTCTCAAATTCGCTAATTTGGGAAAAATAGAGGAAGATATTATTATCGGCAAGAAATCGCAGATTTCCGATATTTTAACAGCCGCCGCATAATATCCCAGTTCAGCATTTTTATTCATCGCACCCAGCATGAGCTGATCGGTTTTTGAGTAAAAATAAACTGCCAATCCCGACAACATTATTGGCCAACTCTCCCGCAGCAGTTCCTTGCCCCGGGCCCAACTGAATTGCCAATCCTTAATTTTATTGCCGGTAAGCTGATAAAAATATACATAAGCCATTCCTACGATCGCCACCTCTGCCAATCGAATGCAGGCGAAAGCAAGCAGCGGCGCCTTAATTAGCACCAATCCAATTCTGACTCCGGCAACCAAAAAACAGACTGCATTCTTCGCCAGCACTGTATATTTTGACTGTACTTGGGACTCGAACCAAAAATTTATCGCCTCAAAAGCCTGAAAGATAGTTCCGGCGGCGATGATGCCCACCAGCCAGCGAGTCAGGCTCTCGTCAGGCTTGAAGAGCGAAATCACGGTGACAGTTAAGAACAGAGTGATGCAGCCGCCAGTAAATTGCATCCCGAAGGCAGTCCCCAGCGTTTCGTTTTTGCATTCAGGATTGCGGGCGATATCGCGGATGACGATGCTGCCCAACCCCATTGTCGCTACGGAACTAAAGACAGAAACAAAGGCAAGAGCGTAGTTGAGCAAGCCAAATTGAACCGGCCCCAGATAGCGGGCCACCCAAAGTCCTACCACCAAACCCAGACCCATCTGCAAAATTTGGTCAGTGAACAGCCACGCCAGATTTACGAGTACCTGACGGAGACCAGGCCCGATTTTTTGACTTGCCGCAGTTAGTTTATCTAACATCAGAAAGTTTTGAGTCCTTATAATAGATCAATTTGTTTGTTGAGTCTTCTAGCATTAATTAATAACCCGGCTTGTTACGATACTTGATCATAACCTTTGGCAGCAATTCAAATTTCATTGATTTTTTTTTGCTGTTCTGGTAGAGTTTTTTGGGGGATTGCTTTCAGTACCTTGCCCGTATCGGGATCATGGCATAGATGTTGGAGTTTGGGTTTGATTTTAATCATTTTATCAATCCTATCAGCCGGGAAGCCGCCTTGTATAAATTCATAGAACTCAGAAGTAAATTGCCAAAAGGTCTCAGTTCTTTAATCAAAAAGTTAACTAAAATACTTACATAAAAATAAGTAATTAAAGTTGCCACTGTTGCTCCCAAAGCTCCATATTGAGGAATCAGTAGAGAGTTCAGTAGTACATTAAAAATTGAGCCGGCTAAAGTCAAGTAAAGATTGTATCGCATTTTACCTTCGAGAGCAAAATAGGTATTTCTAGCTATCCCGAAGTTGCACCCAAATTGAGTCCAGACGTAGACTGAAAGCACCTTAGCCGTCGCTGCATATTGCTCGCCGTAAAGAGTCTGGACTATGAAAGGAGCGAGCAGAGAAATTGGCATCGCCACTCCTAACCATAAAAATAACATGGCATCGGAGTAAATCTGAAACTTTTTTAGGTATTCGGGATAATTTTTTTCTTTTAAATGTGCGAGTTGGGAAAAAATAGAAGAAGCGATAATCATCGGCAAAAAATCACATATTTCCGATAATTGGACTGCAACTGCATAATATCCCAATTCAGTTTGATCTATAAAACCGAGCATAACCCGATCGATTTTGGCATAAATGAAAAAAGCCAAGCTCGACAATAGCATTGGCAAACTTTCCTGAAGTAATTGTTGCCCTCGCTGCCAACTGAACCGCCACAGCTTGAAATCATTGCCCTTGCTGTGATAGACAATGGCGATCGCCAATCCCGCCAAAGCCACCTCTGCCAAAGTCACCTCTGCCAAAGCAATCAGCGGTGCTTTGAGTTGAATTAATCCGATTCTGAGTCCTGCAACCAGTAATGATACGCAATTTTTAGCAACAACTGTATACTTAGATTGAACTTGAGACTGAAACCAAAAATTTATTGTTTCAAAGGACTGAAAAATAGTTCCGGCGGCGATGATGCCTACCAGCCAGCGAGTTAAACTGTCATTGGGATTCTGGATCGAAATCACTGTCACCGTTAGCAGTAAAGTGATGATTCCGCCTGCTAATTGTATGGCAAAAGCAGTTCCCAGGGTCTCTTCTTTACAGTCAGGATTGCGAGCAATGTCGCGCACTACCAGAGTACCCAATCCCATCGTTGCTACCGAGGCAAACAGAGACACCAGGGCAAGAGCGTAATTGAGCAATCCAAATTGTGTCGGCCCCAGATAGCGAGCCACCCACACTCCCACAAACAGGCCCAGAGCCACCTGCCAAACTTGGTCAGTCAGCAACCAAACCAGATTGTCAACTAGCAGACCCAGGTCGGCGCCGAGCTTTTGACCTAGCGCAGTTAGCTTATCTAACATCAGAAGTTTTTGAGTCCTTATCAGAAATCAATATACTTTTCGAGCGCTGGGGAATTAATCAAAAACCAGACTCATTCATATGGTATATCATACTTCTATCGATTTTTAACTTCTGCAAGTTAATCGGGATGCAATCAGGATGAAGATCGCGGCGGCAAATCCCGTCCGTAAGTGCGGCTGCCACTGGATGGAGATTTGCTACTATCGATCGAGAGTCTGACTGTTAGTAACACGTAAGCAAGCCAAGCATCCCCAATATCACCTAGAGAGCCTTCAGTAATGTTATTCAATATTATAAACACCAAGTAAATAATCGGTATTCCCGATTCAGCTAGCGGGCTGCGGCTCAGTTGCCGCACTGCCAAAATTAGATTAGTAAACAGGGAACCTAAGATTAATACAAGTCCCGGATAACCGAAAGATAGCAATACTGATATAGCACCGTTGTGAGCAGTTTTTGGTTGAAATCCATTCGTAGTATATATGAAATAAGCTGGAGTTTGCTCGCGAATTTCTTCTTGCTGAAAAAATCCATTAAATCCATACCCAAACCAAGGGCGCTGATTGGCCGCTGCAATCAATTGCGGCCAAAACTCCGTCCGCCCAGTCAGCGTCAAATCTTTTCCCAATCCCCCGACAACAATAGACTCTAAGTTGTCTATGATATAAACGCTGGTAATAATCCCCAAAACAGTAAACCCGACAATACAAGTAAAAGCCCATTGAAACTTTAACCTGCTCAAAAAACTTAAAGATGATACAACAACTATGAGCATCAAACTATTAACTAGAGAACCTCCAGAGTTAGTAGCTCTCACCAAATAAAAGGAAAACAACATGAACCCCAGCGCTATCCAGCGTTCTTTCTGAGTTTTAGCGCCTTGAGAATAGTGCAGATACCAAAGTGCTGTACTCACAACCATGAGGCTGCCGAAAGCATTTTTGTGGCTGGTAATTCCGGCAAATTCTCTTCCCACACTTGGGTCCCGCAAAACGCTAACTATGGCGAGGGAGGTATAGCCCCACCGCAGCAACCCAGACAATTCGCGCCACTCATATCGCGCACCCACATAAAAACTAAAGATCGTAAAACCTGTAAATGCTATCCCGCTTTTCAGCGTAATCTCGGGAACTAGCGACCACAGCGTCGATGTTATTGGTAACAAACAATACAGGGAAAAGCTGGGATTTCTTGAAACTAAGAATGATAAGGCTTCGACAAATTGATTCTTGAAAAAACTAATAAATCTCCCGGAGAGAACAAAAATTACCCAGGGATAAAAAACCCAGGGAAGTTTTGCCACATTACTGTCACCGGGCTCAGCAAGATTGATAAAATGTAGGTAGTTAAATGGAGGTAGGTTGACGTGGGGCGATACGAATATGAAACAAACAGCAAACCATTTTTCCCAGATCAAACCTATTTTTTTTTGTGAAGCTAACTGAAAAATTAAAATCGTGACCATCGCTGCCACACAGGCCAATAAATACAGCAAGTAAGTATTGCCGAAAATTAGCTCCCGAATCATTCTGGCCATAATTTTTTACCCTTTTTGACATAAAAATTAAGTGAGTGGCGGGCTAATTCCACCAAAATAACAATAAACCGAGGCAGTTGTCGCCCGTTAGCCTTCTAGGTAAGCTGCTGCGGATCTAAATTGTCTGTTGGTTGGGTAGGATCACAGAGGTTCGGGAATAGGGAGGGTATCTTGAATTCTGCCTTCTACATAAGTGCTTTGGGGGGATGGTAACAAAATTTGATAATTTTTTTTGCCTGGTATGTGCGATCGATATGGCATTTCAACGATCAGCGATTAAACTGGTGAATGATCCTAGTGAGACAATAGGTAGCCTGTGGTTAACGCTGATTTTCCCAAACAAATAACCGTGCCAGTCTTGAGTTTGACCTTGTGGACGATCGCCTGCGTGGGTATTTCCCTCGGGTTCCCGGCTTGTGCAACGGCGCAACTGCGATTGCGTCCCGGCGCGGTTATGGCACAATCTGGGGGCCTTGGACGATCGCCCGAAAGCTACAAACTCGGCGGGGGCGATCGCATCCAAATCGAAATACTCGAAGTACCAGAACTCACCCGGGGCTACGAAGTCCTCTCAGACGGTTCTGTCAACCTTCCCCTCGTCGGTTTAGTCTCCATCCGCGGCCGTACCTTAGTAGAAGCCACCAACATCATCCGCAACGCTTACCGCCGCGTCCTCAAAGACCCCATCGTCACAGTCAGCCTCATAGCGGCGCGCCCCCTCAACGTCGGCGTCATCGGAGAAGTCACTAGGCCCGGAAACTTCATCATATCGCTGACTCCAGGCCCGGGAGTCGCCCCCAGCGTGCAGTATCCCACTGTTACCCAAGCGATTAGACTAGCAGAAGGCGTCACAGGTGTCGCCGACATCCGCAACATCCGCGTCCGCCGTCCCCAACCAGATGGGCCCGATCGAATCCTCAACGTCAATCTGTGGAAATTTTTGCAAGAGGGAGACATCTCTCAAGACATCATTTTGCAAGACAGAGACACGATCGAGATTCCCACAGTCGCCAACTTCAACCAAGCAGAATCTCGCCAATTTGCAACGGCCAACTTTTCGCCGCCGCCAGAAAAACCTCGATCGATCTCCATCGTCGGCCAAGTCACCCGCCCGGGGGCTTACGTCGTCATCGGTGGCAACACCACAAACGACGCCAGTCGCGAAGGCTTCCCCACCGTCATCCGCGCCATTCAGCTAGCCGGGGGCATCACCTCCGATGCCGACATCCGGCAAATCCAAGTGCGCCGCCTCACTAGAAGAGGCGAACAAATTATTCCAGTCAACCTGTGGCAATTCCTAGAGTCCGGCGACGGCGCCCAAGACACCATCCTCCAGCAGGGAGACACGATCGTCGTACCCAAAGCCACGATCGTCAACCCCGCAGAAGCTGGCGTGCTGGCTAACACCAACTTTGCTCCCGCCGGCATTAGTGTTTATGTAGTAGGAGAAGTCAGAACAGCCCTCGATCCAGTCAGGCTTCCAGCCAATGCCACCCTGAATCAGGCTTTAATTTCCAGAGGATTTTTTGGCTACGAGAATACCAGGGCTAGAAGGAATAAAATTGAGCTAGTCCGCCTCAATCAGGACGGTACAGCTACTAAACGGACGATCGAAGTTGATTTAACTCAAGGAATTAACGAAGAAGTAAATCCTCAACTTCGGAACAACGACATGATTATCGTATCCCGCAGCGGTCTCGTCAACTTCGTAGACCGCATGAACGCTGTAGTCGGGCCTGTCGGACCAGCTACCGGAGTGTTAAATTTTATAAACGTTCTCCGAAATTTATTCAGGTAAGAACGTTGCTGGTGATGTGGATAATTCCTGGGAAAGGCTAGAATAAATTAAACAATAGGATTTCTGGCGTCGTGGCAGCTTCAAAAATATCAACATCACAAATATAAACCTCAAAAATACCCAGGCTGAACATGGATAACCGACAAGATTACCAACCCTTCACACCCAAATCAAATAGTAAACTGCCGAACTTCTCGGCTCAGAACTACAGAGATAACTCCGTCGAGGAGACAGAGGAAGAGAAGCTAGACTTGTCCTGGCTGTTAGGCGTCCTGCGCCGCCGCATTTTGGTGATGGCAGCAGCCACCATTGCTTTGAGCGCTCTCGCAGGAACAGCTATATTCATCACTTCGAAAAAGATTACCCTCGACTATGAAGGCTCATTTTCCCTGTTAGTAGAACCAGCCACCGCTGAAGGTTTGCTGTCGAAACAATTAGACAACACCCTCGCCGCCGACTTAGCAAAAATTAATATAGAAGGAATTAGCTTAGTAGACTACGAAACCCAAATTAGGATTTTGCGCAGTCCCAAAATGATGCAGCCAGTGCTTAAGGAATTGCGAGCTTGGAATCCTAACATGACCTATACCGAACTGATGTCTAAGCTGACAATCAGTCGCGTGAGTTACGCAAAAGATGGTAAACAGCAAGGTACAAAAATATTAGAAGTTCGCTACAAAGATGCAGATACCAAGAAAATTTACGGTGTATTGGATAAAGTTTCTAAAGCCTATCTAGAATACAGCTTACAGCAGCGGCTGACGGGGATTAATCAAGGTATTAAATTTATTGATATGGAGATGCCCAAGCTCCGAGAAAGAGTCGAAGTTCTGCAACTGCAAGTCCAAAGACTGCGGCAGCAGAGTAACTTGTTCGATCCCCAGTTAGAGGGAAAATCTCTGTCAGAACAAGTTCAAAGCATTCGAGGACAGCAAGTAGGACTTCAAGTACAGTTAAAAGGGATGCGTAGTCTTTACCAAAGCTATCAAAAATTAGTCAATCAAAATAACCCAGTTGGCGTGTTGATGACCCAAGGACAAGCTTACGGCGGACTCTTAGGTCAAATCCAGAAAATAGACTCAGACCTCTCCCTAAAATTAGCTCAATACAGAGATGACAGTTTGCCCGTTTTAGCGTTGCGAAAAAGTCGGGAAGAACTGATTTTGACAGCAAGTCAACAAGCCAAAGAAGTGGTGATGGGAAATTTAAGCAGCCAAATCCAAGAAGTTGAGGCGCGCGATCGAGAAATGACTCAAGTGCAAAAAGAACTTAACCAAAAAATCAGAAATTTTTCAGTAACAACGCGACAATACGACAATTTAGTGCGGGAACAGCAAGTCGTTACTAAGAGTTTGTCGGACTTCTTGGCAAAACGAGAAGCCTTGCGGATCGATGCAGCTCAGCAGCAAATACCTTGGGTGCTGATCAATCCTCCTGAAATTCCGCTAGATAAATTCGGCAAATATATAACATCTACTGTCAAACAAACCAGAAAACAGTTAGCGCTGGCGGTAATTTTAAGCGGTCTGCTCGGCATAGCAGTCGGCTTGCTAGTAGAGGTGCTAAATAATGTTTTCCACACTCCAGAATCGCTGAGAACAGCCACAAGATTGCCGGTGCTAGGGGTGATTCCGTTTACCAAAAAAGTCAAGCGCCGACCAAGTGCCCGACCTAGGAAACTCACATCGGCTCGATCGAACTCGAAGTCAAAAGTCGAAGTTGTTCAACCTGTCGAAGTTACACCGACTGCTGCGATGCTGGGAGCCAAAAGCATTTTTAGCGAATTCGACTATCAATTTTTAGAAGCATTTCGATCGCTCTACACGAACATTCACTTGCTCAGTACAGGTAGGGCATTTCGATCGCTCTTAGTCGCCTCAGCAGCAGCCGGAGACGGCAAATCTACAGTAGCTTTGCACCTGGCCGCCACAGCAGCAGCAGTCGGACAGCGAGTATTGTTAGTAGATGCAGATTTGCGCTGCCCGCAACTGCACGCTAAGCTTGGTATCCCGAACGTG
>Ga0136639_10000195_pt1 | contig 18987 bp, 15 predicted proteins | sample AntDrymUQ8592106_2_FD_113739 | JGI IMG/M metagenome (GOLD analysis project Ga0136639, IMG submission 113739) | Polar desert sand microbial communities from Dry Valleys, Antarctica - metaG UQ859 (21.06) | ecosystem: Environmental > Terrestrial > Soil > Desert | place: Antarctica: Dry Valley...
GCGAGGCTCTTCGTCAGGTGGTGCACCGCCGCCTTCGAGGCGTTGTAGGCGGGCTGCCACTGCGGGCGGTTGACGATCTCGGCCGACATCGAACCGATGTTGACGATCGCGCCAGCACCCTTCGCGACGAGGTGCCCGCCGATCACCTGCGAGCACAGCCACACCCCGTCGACGTTGACGCTCATCACCTCGCGCCACTCCTCGTCCGTCACCTCGAGGGCGGGCTTGTGGATGCAGGTGCCGGCGTTGTTGATGAGGATGTCGACACCGCCGAACGTGTCGATCGCGACCTGCAGAATCGCCTCGACGTCGGCCCGCACGGTGACATCCCCGAGGGCCACGACGGCACGCGAGCCGAGCGCCTCGATCTCGGCAACCACGGAGGCCGCCGCCTCGGCGTCGCGTCCGACGATCACGATGTCCGCCCCCGCCTCGGCGAGCGCAACAGCGAAGGCACGACCGAGCCCGCGCGTCGATCCGGTGACGACCGCGACCCGGCCGTCAAGGCGAAATTTCTCCATCATGAGGACTCCCTTGTCGACCCGCGCTCAATGCGCGCTTCTGATCGTACGGCCGGGTCGGGCGGGCCGGGGCGTCCTAGTGCTTCACCATCGCGAACTCGCCCGACTTGACCTTCGCCCGGTACTGGGTGATCTCCCGCTTAATCACACGGGCGAGGAAGTACAGGCCCGCGATATTGGCGAGCGACATCGCGAAGATCATCGAGTCGGAGAAGTCGATCACCGGACCGAGAGACAGCGACGCCCCGATCACGGTGAAGACCAAGAACACGATCTTGAACACGAACTCGGCTTTCGCGCTGTCGTTGAACAGGTACCCGGTTGCCTTCATGCCGTAGTAGGACCAGGAGATCATCGTCGAGAAGGCGAACAGGATGACCGCGACGGCGAGCAGGATCGGGAACCAGGGGGCGACGGTGGCGAATGCCGCCGAGGTCGTCGCAACACCGGGTTCGATCGAGGGATCGTCCCAGGTGCCCGTGATGACGATGGCTAGCGAGGTCATCGTGCAGATCACGATGGTGTCGATGAACGGCTCGAGCAGCGACACGAACCCCTCCGTCGCCGGCTCCGTGGTCTTGACCGCGGAGTGGGCTATGGATGCCGATCCGACCCCGGCCTCGTTGGAGAACGCCGCGCGCCTGAACCCCTGGATGAGCACGCCGATGATGCCGCCGGCGATGCCCTCGGGGTTGAACGCCCCCACGAAGATCTGGCCGATCGCATCCGGGACCGCCGTGATATTCCCGAAGATGACAGTGAGGCAGGCGACAATGTACAGCACCGCCATAAGCGGTACGACCTTCTCGGTGACCCGGGCGATCGACTTGATGCCGCCGATGATGACAGCACCGACGGCGATCGCGAAGACGAGCCCGATCACGAAGCGCCACTCGCCGAGTACCCCGTCGGCACCGCCGGTGATGTTCACGATCTGGGTGGTGGCCTGGTTCGCCTGGAACATGTTGCCACCGCCAATCGCGCCGCCGATGCAGCAAATGGAGAAGAACACGGCGAGGAACTTGCCGAGCTTCCTGTGCCCGATTTCGGCGAGCCCGTCGCGCAGGTAGTACATCGGACCGCCCGAAACGGAGCCGTCCGCGTGCTCCTTGCGGTACTTCACCCCGAGGGTGCACTCGGCCATCTTCGTGCTCATGCCGAGGAACCCGGCAAGAATCATCCAGAAGGTCGCGCCCGGGCCACCGAACGAGACCGCGACAGCGACTCCCGCGATGTTGCCGAGCCCGACCGTGCCCGACACCGCCGTCGCGAGCGCCTGGAAGTGCGACACTTCGCCGGCATCCTTCGGGTCGGAGTACTTGCCGCGCACGAGGTCGATAGCGTGCGTGAACCCGCGGATGTTCTGGAACCCGAGGTACACCGTGAAGAACGCCGCCGCGACGATGAGCCACACCACGATGAGCGGGATCTCGACGTAGGCGAGGGTGCCTGGTTCGCCGATCTTGACCGAGTAGAAGATGATGCCGCTGATGAAGTTCGCGACGGGCGAGACCGCGTCGTTGATGGCGTCGTCGACGGTGGTCGCGTGGACGATGGATGCCGCCATCGCCGCGCTCACGGGATCACCGTCACCGGGGTCGACGCGATCTGGATGAGTTTCGAGGGGATGCTCCCGAAGATCACCTGCTTGAACTTCGAGTCACCGGTGCGCCCGACGATGATGTGCGCCGCGTCAAGTTTCTCCGCCATCGAGGCGAGAGTCTCGGCGGGGTTGCCGTGCACGATGGTCATTGTCGGCGTCACCGTGAATTCCTCCGTCGCGGCGAGCGCGGGTTGCATGATCTGCTGGTCGGCGGCGGCGATTTCCATCTGCTTGCTGGCGGAGCGGTGTTCATTCTCGGCGGGAGTGCTGAACGAGTAGGGCGACCAGGGTATGACGTGCACGATGCGCATACTCGCCCCGGACTCGCTCGCGAGCCGTGCTGCGAACGCGACCGCACGCCTGCTCGACGAGCTATTGTCTACTCCGACCAGCAGTGATGACATGGTGTGGTCTCCTCGTCCCGCGGCGGCGCTGCAACTTCGTCTACTTGGGGGCCAACTTTAGGGCAACCCCGCCACCCCTCCCAGATTGTGTCTTTTTCGTTACATGGCCCTTCGCCCAGACCGCTTGCCTGCTGTCCATGATCGACACCACGACGACGTGCGGCAGGGTCAAAGCCGAGATGAGCACGAGGTAGAGGCCCAGCAGCGCCCCACCGCTCAGCCCGGCACGCGGCACCACGAGGAACAGGGCGAGCAGCAGTCCCAGGGCCACAATGGTGATCGGCGCGGACTGCACCGCGAACCGGCGCGCCACGGGCGCGAACCGGCCCGCCGATAGAGAATCACGCGATCCCGGATCGAGCAGCGACAGGCGCACGATGTGTCGCAGCGAGTGCCAGAGGCAGAAGTAGAGGCCGATCGCGAGGATCGGCGGGACAACCGCAAAGTAGACCGCCAGGAGGGCCACTTCGCCCAGGTCGCCCCACCATGCGCGCCGGCCCTCGGGTGTGCCCCAGCGGGCGCGGGCCGTTGCGGTGAAGGTGATCGTCCCGAGCGCCAGGAGGCCGGCGATGATGAGAACGCGCAGCAGCTCGCTCTCGAAGTACGACGTCAGGTCGAGCGTTGGCGCAGCGATGACGCCCGTCGTGTCGCGGAACACCCCGAGGTACACCGCGGGTGCCGCCACGAGGGGCACCACCATCGGCAGTGCCCCGCGCACGGTGAGCATCCCGGCCCTCGTCAGCCGGGACGGATAGCCCGCCCCCGACCTCGTCCCCTCGACGAACAGGTCGCCCTGCCCCCAGTGGAACCACGTCGTGAGAATGAACGCGACGAACGCGAGCACCGGGTTGAGGAACCACAGAAGCACGACCGTGCCGCCCACGAAAAGATAGAGCAGCACGACGAAGGCCATCCCTCTCGGTTCGGGTGCGCGCCGCGCAAGCCGCGAGGGCACGAGGTGGTCAAGCGCGCCGTGCGGCAGCCCGAGCAGCACGAGGCTGATCGCGAACGGCACATATTGAACCGCCTCCGGAATGCGCACGCCCGCCGCGACGACCACGATGAGCGCCGCAAACACGGCGTCGACAGGGCGGAACAGCCGCCGTCGCGCCGTGTGCCAGAGCGCGCGATCAGCGTCGATGAGCTGCACTCCACGTGCCGAGGGCGCGGAGCCCCCGCCTCCCCAGCACCTTCGCCGCCGAGCGGAGGAAGGGCAGCTTCGGCAGGGCGATAATCAACCGAGCATGATCGAGGGCACCGCTCCGCTCGGTGAGGAACCGCACCAGACTCGCAGTATCGACCCGCCCGAACATCAGAGCGAACACGTGCGGTGCGCGCTCTGGGTGGTCGGCGAGGAAGCGCAGGAAGACCGCATCGAGTAGGGAGCAGGTGGGGTCGGCGTCGTCCTGCGGCGGGCGCACGCGGCCGGCAGCAGGTGGCCGGCCGCCAGCATCCGTTCGACTTACGGAATCCGTTCGACTTCCGGCGTCCGGGCGCGCGACTCCGTGCGTCACGGCAACCCGGTGTTCGCGGACCAGTCGATCCACGAGCTCCCGGCTGGCCCGCTGGATGCCGAGAAAGGTATAGCCCGTGCTCGGCCGGGTGGCGCCGCCACGCATGCCCGCGGCCGTGACGCGCGAAGACATCCGGCGCGCGAACCGGTGGTCGGTCATCGGGATATAACCGCGCTCAGCGCCGACGACGACGAACTCGGTCGCCTTCAACCCGAACTCGGCGATCAGATACTCCTCGATCTCAAGGTGGTAGCCCTCAGCCCCGAGCCGCGGCTCGGACATATAGACGTTTTCGACAAGCGCCTCGAACGGCGACGACGGCAGTACGTACATGAAACGGAGTCCGCGGGACTGGTCCACCGCGAAGTCCATGAGGCGGCACTCGCCGGGGTCGAACACCGGCCTGGTGGCCACGATGTGGAGCCCGACGAATTGCTGCGGCACCCAAGTCGAGGCCTCCTTCACGGCCGCGACCGTGGTGCCCGAGAGCGCGAGCCCCCGGCTGTCGATGAGCTCGCGAGCCCAGACGGTCCCCCCGTCGGTCGAGACCTCAACGAGATCGCCGGCAGCTCCGTTCGCGGGGCCGCCGGCGTCGAGGACTCCGGCCTCCCGGTACTCCCCCGCGCGTTCGCCGAGGCGTAGCTCGACGTTGCCGAACTTCGCGATCGAGGCGAGCGCAAAGGTATAGAAGTCGTTTGCGGCGAGGCACAGGTAGGGCGTTGCCGGTGCTGCGGCAGTCACCGTTCCGGCCACGGTCCGCACCTGCCATTCGTCCCAGCTCGAGCGCGCGAGGTGTGTGAACGGGGTGGCTTCGACGTCCCAGAAGCACCAGGTGCGGTCATCCGCATAGTGCGTGCGGGAGTCGATCAGCAGGATCGGTCCGTCCGCTCCTGCCTCGAGCAGGGCGAGGCACGACGAGAGACCCGCGCAGCCCGCCCCGAGAATGACGACGTCGTAGATGGTGGACGTGCGCCGACGCACCAGAGACTCTGGCACGACGGCTGGCGTGCCCCGGGGGGCGGTGTCGGATGCTGTGAGATCGCTACGAGCCGATCCCTCCACCGAGACAGCGCCACCCCGTTGCACGTCCGTAATCCGCTGCGGCTAGCGCGTGCGGGGCGCGGCGGCGAACTCGTCGTGCGACGACTCGACACGGGCGAATTCGGCGTCGTCCGCGAACGACTTGATCCTCGCCACCTTGAAGATGATCAGCGCGTAGACGGCCTTGGCCAGGATATCGGCGACCGAGTAGCCGATCTGCAGCCCAACCCACGCGTTTGCTCCTTCGATGTTGAGCATCGGAAGCAGGTAGGCGATCGGGTAGACGCCCCAGCTGAGCAGCAGCAGCCACCGCAGGTTGCTGAGCGTCTGGCGAACTCCGGCCGGCTGCAGGTCGAGCGACTTGGTCAGCTGCACGAACAGCACGTAGAGGATGTAGAGGAACGGCAGGGTCGACAGCAGGCCGAAGAGGCCGCGCGTGCCGGTGTCGCCGCTGATCTCGCCGGGGTAGCCCAGGATAATCATGAGGGCCGCGGCCGGAACGAGCTTGAACAGCAGCTGCGACTGCACCTTGCGCGCAAGGGCGAGCACAGCGACGAGTTCGACAAGCAGGAGCGGAACTGTCAGCAGCCAGTCAACGTAACGGTAGCCCTCGTTGAACGACGCGCCCGCGGCCTGGGTGTATGTGCCATCGCCACCGAGGGCGTCGGTCACGAATGCTTCCTTGAACGAGTCGAAGATACGGAAGTAGTGGTACGCCGCGATCCCACAGACGATGATTGCGACGGTGATCGCATTTCGATAGCGGGGCAGGATGCGCGGGAGCGAGATGAGCAGGAACAGTGCTGTGAACAGCTGCGACGCGATCACGAGCGATAGGAAGTTGTAGACGGTGTCGAATTGGCCCTGCGACAAAGCGTCGGGAATCACGTGGTCCTCCATCGGACGATCGAGCTTCCCGCGGGATGCGTGGATTCGGACTCGACCTAGTTCCCTTACATACTAAATGATTTAGATACTCAGGCAACTATCTGTTTCGCTCTCGAACTATCGGGATAAAATCGTGATCTCACTAAGTTGGGACCGGTCTCAGATCGCCCCCGGAAGGGATCATGACCGACGAACGCATGCGCAGGCACACCCTCACCGGCTTTCCTGACGCTGCCGTCCACCTGCTGCTCTCCTTCGAGGAGGACCGCCAGCAGATCGCCGCCGATCACGGCATCTCGGCTATCGAGCTGAAGGGCCTGTTCCGCATCGCCACAGCCGGCAGCCTGACACCCAAGCACCTCGCTGAGCAGCTCTCCATGACCAACGGCGCGATCACGGGCCTCTCGACACGGCTCGTCGCGGCCGGGTTGCTGCAGCGGGTGGCCCACCCCAACGACCGGCGGAGCCTCTACCTCGAGCTCACCGAGGCAGGCCACCGCGCCATGGCGGCGATCCACGCCGACTTCAACGAGATGGTGAGCGACGCCACGACCGGCATCACGGTCGATGAGCTCGAAGTGACTGTGGAGACTCTTCGCCGCGTCACGACTGCGCTCAGAGCGCGCCTGCGACGCGACCTGGACTAAAGGGCCGCGCGGGTCGGCACTCGCGGGCACACGACGGCACCGCTAGCGTGTGGGATGCCCCCGTCCGCAGCATCCGCCGCGCCGCTCGATCTTCCGCTGCTCGGCCGCGGCATGATCGTCACCGGCGTCTCCCGGCGGCGCGGAATCGGATTCGCGGTCGCCGTGCGGCTTGCCGAGCTCGGCGCGAATGTCATCATCCACCACTACTCGCCGAACGACGCCGAGCAGCCGTGGGGCGCCGACGACCTCGACGAGGTGCGGACCGGCATCCGCTCCGCGCTTGTCGATGGGGCCCGGTTCGGCGATCTCGGTGCCGACATGGCCGACCCGCTTGCTCCCGCCCGGGTCGTGGATGCCGCCGTCGCAGCCATCGGACCCGTCCGCATCCTGGTCAGCAACCACGCCAAGAGTGGCGGCGACGGCTCGCTCCTCGATATGACCCCCGACAGCCTCGACATCCACTGGCAGGTCAACACGAGGTCGACGCTCCTGCTCACCCGGCACTTCGCCGAGCAGTTCTCCGGGGCGGCCGCGGGAGAGCGTACGACCGCGCCCGGCGTGCGCCCCGCTTCGCTGCGCCCGCTCGACGAGTTCGCGACCGGACGGGTGATCTGGACGACCTCCGGCCAACACGACGGCCCCATGCCTGGCGAGGTCGCCTACGCAACAAGTATGGCCGCGCTCGCAGGGATCACCGCGACCGTGGCGAGCGAGCTGCTCGATCGCGGCATCCTGCTCAATACGGTCAACCCGGGGCCGGTGAACACGGGCTACCTCGACCTGGACACGCCCGACCGGCCGCTCGACGACCTGCTCGCGCACATCGCGACGACCCCATTCGGGCGCTTCGGACAGCCAATCGACCCGGCACGACTGATCTCCTGGCTCGTCACCGACGAGGCGCGCTGGATCGTCGGCCAGGTGCTGACGACGGACGGCGGGTTTCGGTTGTAGGTGAGGCAGCCCGCCGCCGTGCGGGAATCTGACCCGAGGACGCACTGACTCGCTGCGGGCTCACCTCGATTAGTCACGCAGCGGACGACTGGCGACGAAGAAGGGAACAAGTCCATAAAGTCCGGCAAAGATCGTGGCGAAGCCCAGGAGGGCGTTGCCCCGAGATGGATCCGTCGTGGGATTCATCGCCACCCAGCTCTGAAAGACCCAAATCGCAGCGGCACACCCCGCGACCGCGCCACACCAGAACAGAGGAACCCGCCGGCTCCGAGCGTCGTTGGGGCCTTCCGGCACGAGACTGAGAGCGCCAATTCCGACGCCAAGCAGAACAGCAACGAGTCCCACAAATATCAGCCACGTCGGCACGGTGGGAGCAAGCCCTACGTCGTTCCGAAGAACAATGCCGGATGGAAGCTCATCGCGTCAGCTCAGCATCGTCACGACAACGATGACGAGAGGGAGCCACACCGATCCGGCGGCAATCGCATCCCGGGTCCGCACCAATCGTCTTTGCGTAGCCATCGCGTCATGCTATCAACGTGTGGGCCACTCACCGGGAGCGCGTCATCTGACCAACTCACGGTGCGCGGCTACCCGCCCGTCCCGCGACGACTATTCACTCATCAACGACGCGAACTGGGGGTCTGCGCGGGTGCGTGTGCGGTTGCCGCCCGCCGATGGTCGCTGATAGCTTTCTTCACGTGGGGCGCCGTTGGCGCTGGCAATGGGTTTGTTCGGGGGGACAACCAGCGGGATCCGATGTCGACCGGACCTGCCTCTCCGGGAGAGCGCAGAGCCTTTCCACGGGGGAAGCATTGATCTTGGGGGAGATCTTATGGCGCAGGCCATACGACGTTTTTCGGCGCTCGCACTCTGTTCGGTGCTGCTGCTGACCGGCGGGACGGTTGGCGCTCAGGCGTCGCAGAGCCCGACCCAGTCCGTCATGACCTCGGTCGTCGGCGTGCAATCAGCCAACCCGGTGATCTCCGGTTCGGCTGTGGTGGGGCGGTCTCTCGCGGCGGCGGCGGGCACGTGGGCGCCGACCTCGGCCGCCCTCACCTACCAGTGGAGCGTCAACGGCAACAACGTGTCCGGCGCGACGAGCGAGAGCTTCATCCCGCGCTCGATCGACGTTGGGGGCCCGGTCACTGTGACGGTAACTGGATCACTGAGCGGATATCCGAGCGTGTCCCGAACGAGTGCGGCCACAGCGGCCGTCGCCTCGAATATCGCGGTCAGCCGTGTGGCCGGCGTCGACCGGTACGCCACCGCGATCGAGATCTCGAAGCGCGGGTTCCCGTCCGGTTCGGGCACGGTCTTCGTCTCGACCGGAACGAACTACCCCGACGCCCTGAGCGCAGCTCCCGCAGCGATCTCCATGAATGCCCCACTCCTTCTCACCGACCCGAATGCGCTCCCCCTCGCCGTTCGAGCCGAGATTGTGCGGCTCGCGCCGCGCACCATCATCGTCGTCGGCGGTACGGGCGTCGTCTCCGCGAATGTCGTGACGGCGCTGCACGGCATCGCCCCCAGCGTGAAGCGCCTCGCCGGGGCCGACCGATATTCGACGTCGGCGTTGATCGCCACGTTTGCCTTCGGCTCGAGCGGGGCCCAGACCGCCTACGTCTCGACCGGCACCAACTTCCCCGACGCGCTCTCGGCCGGTTCCGCCGCCGGGTCGGTCGATGGTCCCATAGTCCTTGTCGACGGCGCGGCAGCCCGGGCAACCAGCGGGACCGCGTCGCTCATCACGGAACTCGGTGCGGACACTGTCAAGATCACAGGGGGCATCGACACCGTGTCGGACGGTATCCGCAGGTCCCTGAGCACGGCGGCCGTGTCGACGACGCGCCTCTCGGGCACCGATCGGTTCGCCACCTCGGTTGCTGTGAACAAGGATGCCTTCGCCGGCAGCACCACCGCCTACCTCGCCAACGGTTACACATTCCCGGATGCCCTTGCCGGGTCAGTTCTCGCCGGGATCACCCGCGCACCGCTGTTTATCGTCCCCTCCACATGCGTCCCGCAGACGGTACTGAACCAGCTCACGCAGCTCGGCGTCACGAGAGTCGTCGTGCTGGGCGGTTCCTCCGCCCTTCGCACGGGCGTCTCCGGCCTCGTGTCCTGCTCCGCGGCAGCCCCGGGGCCAGCGGAAATCGTGACCGACCCGGCACCCGCGCGGGCGCCGGCTCCGGCACCCGCGCCGATATATGCCACGGCCCCGGCGGGCTGGACGACCATGTTCCGGGACGACTTCAGCGCTGCAGCGAACACCGGCTTGAGCAGCAACTGGATCTACGAGCTCGGCAAGTGGGGCACGGGAGCCGTCGACACCACGACCAACTCCCTCGCCAACGTCTACCACGACGGCCAGGGACACCTCGCCATCAAGGCCATCCGCGATTCGAAGGGCGCCTGGACGTCAGGGCGCGTGGTGACGAAGCGAAAGGACTTCGCCGCGCCGGACGGCGGTCAGCTCATGATGACCGCGTCGATCAAGCAGCCGAACCCGCAGAAAGCCACCGGGTACTGGCCCGCCTTCTGGGCGCTGGGAGCTGACGATTCCGGATCGGTCGACGATTGGCCCGCGCTGGGCGAAATCGACATGATGGAGAACGTCAATGGGCTCTCCAAGGTCGCCCAGACCCTGCACTGCGGCACCGTTGATGGCGGACCCTGCAACGAGCCCTATGGCCTGACCAGCGATCTGATGCCGTGCGACGGATGCCTCACCGGCTACCACTCGTACTCGGCGGTCATCGATCGAACGACCCCTGGGGCCGAGCAGCTTCGATTTCTCGTCGATGGGGTGGTGCGATTCAAGGTCGACCAGGCGAAGGTCGGCTCGGCCGTGTGGGCCAGGGCAATCGACCACGGATTCCTGTTGATCCTGAACCTGTCGATCGGCGGCGGCTATCCCAACGGGGTGTGCGGCTGCGACAGCGTCGCATCGGCACCGACCTCGGGCGGAATTATGAGCGTCGACTATGTTGCCGTGTACAGGAAGGCGGCGGTTGGCTAGAAAATGGTGCCGCGCGGCCCCGCCCACAGGGCGGGGCCGCGCGCGTCAACCTACTCCGCGTGCGCTGCGTGACGCTTGGGAACGATGCGCATGAGCGCCGTTCCCGCCGCGATGAGGGCGAAGGCCGCGAGTCCGACCCAGATCGAGTTGAAACCGGTCGAGGCGAGCACTCCGGCGCCCGTGCCAGCGGCAGCTGACGATCCAAAGTTGTTGTACATGGTGCTTCTCCTTGTTGTTGTGGCTTCCACTTGTTGTGGTCACCAGTTGCGTTGACGCCGGAATAGGGCGTCGACGTAGGCTTTTGTATGAACGAACTGCAGGAATACATCGAGCACAAGCTCGTACATCGTCGCGGCGAGAAGCATCCGCTTCCAACCCCGGTCGCTCACGGTGACGATCCGCTCGAGCACGAAGATTCCCGTCACCGCAAGCCAGAACGGCGCAATTGCGATGCCGCCCAGCGCGATCGAAATGGTGAGCACTGCGATGTAGATGAAAGTCACGATGACGCCGAGCATGGTCAGCAGCTGCCGACCCCAGTACGGCCAGGTGATCTTGGTGAGCCCGTATTGGACGCAGTTCTCGATGGCTCCGCGCTTCCAACGCAAGCGTTGGTTCCACAGGTCGCGCCACGTGGGCATGACCTCGGTGACGAGGGTGCACCCCTCCGGGCTCAGCACGTCGTAGCCGAGGTGGCGAATCGCGAAGGTGAGTTCGTTGTCTTCGGTCAGCACCGTGGTGTCGTAGACCCCACCGCGTCCATCTCCGGCCGGTACGCGCTGTGCCAGGCGGGCCGCGCCGACCTCCCGAAGGGTTGTGACCCGAAATACCGCCGCCGTGCCGGTGACGACGAGGCACTTGCCGCGGAGGCGCCGCACATCCCTCGCGTAGCGCGCATACTCGTTGCGCTGCAGGTGGCCGATGAACCCTGCGCCGTCCGTTCCACGGAAGGTTCCGCCAATGGCGCCGTACTTCGAGTGTGCGAGGCGTCCCGCTGCCGTGGCGATGAATCCGGGGTCAAGTGCCGAGTCAGCATCCTGCACGAGAACGAAGTCGTTGTCCCCCATTGTCGGCAGTAGGCGCTCGAGAACCTGGTTGAGTGCTCCGGCCTTCTTGCCGGTGTTGCCCACTGTTTCGAAGACCTCGACACCAGCCGCGAGGGCAATCTCCACTGTGCGATCGGTGCAGTTGTCGGCCACCACAATGATGCGGTCGGGCTGTTGCGTCTGGTTCTGCAGGCCCATCACCGCATCGGCAATACCGGCCTCTTCGTTGTGAGCCGGAAGCAGCGCGACGAGAATTGCGGTGCTGAGCCGGTGTTTCGGCTGGTCCTGCGACGGAGCCGATGCGTCGTCGAAGCGCTCGAGAAGGGGTGCCGGTTCCCGCGGTTCGCTCGGCGGGGCGATCGCGACGGCACTGCGGATTGCTGCTTCGCTGGGTTTCGGGCGCAGCGCAGCGTCGTAGGAAAGTTGCATTGGGGGTATGCCTTTGCGTGCTCGACTCGGGGGGCGAACAACTGGTATCGGGTATCGCAACATTACCCTATGTCCACCAAAGTGAGGACATGGCGCGTTGGCCCCCCTTCGGGGCAAGTTCGGGGAGCGTCGCATCAAGCGAACTCGTTGGAGCAGGGCGCTCTCGCGCGCAAGCCGAAACCAGGTGCGTTGTGATGCGCGCCGACGCGGTCACCTCGACGTCGGTGAGCCGGGAAGACACAAGGTGGACCCGTGAGTTCAGTGTGCCCCTGGAGGGACTCGAACCCCCAACCTAATCCTTAGGACGGACTTGCTCTTCCATTGAGCTACAGAGGCCAGCGAGTTGAGTATTGACTCGACTCGCGACGAGTGCCTTTCGCGCGGGGATGAGATGCCTGACGCCACAACCTGTCGGTCGCGGGCTAGGCGGCGGTCCGATCAGTGGGACCTCACCCGGAAACGTGGTCTCAAAGTCATACGCCGACCCTCTTCGCCGCACAGCATCCATCGCAGCCATGTATGCGTACCGGCTGGGTGTGCTGCCACTCTGCGAGCTGTAATTCCGCATTCGCCCCGGACCCGGTCAGGCTGCGGATGCGGGTTGGGCTGCGTGCGGCACGGGGGACCTGTTCGGGCTGCGGCTTCCCGCTGGCAGCGTGAGCCCTCGGCTACGGTTGATCCGATGCCATCCGGCCCCGCCGTCCACATTCCCGATGCCGCCGAGTTGACGTCGGTCATCCATGGCGATGCTCGCGATGTCCTGGCCAGCGTGCCGTCGGGCACTTTTGACCACGTGATCTGCTACCCCCCGTACGGCATTGCTTTGACGAAGAATGAGATCGCCGGCCCTCAGTGGGACCGTTCACGCATCACCTTCGACCGGACCTTCTGGGCACAAGTTGCGAGAGTGTTGAAGCCCTGAAACATCAAGCCTGACAAGGCTCCCCGATACGTGCATCCCTTTCGCTCGGATATACCTCTGCCGCTTTAACGCCACTGGCCCGCCGTTTTGGCGGCGTCGGAGTGTCCTTCGGCTCGTCTTGTTACGCTCCAACGAGGGCTCCGTGGGATGCGGGGCCGACAAGCCGGGCGTATTTGGCAAGGAAACCATTGCCGGCCGGGGCTGCGGGCGACCGCCAGTGGTGTCGGCGTCGGGTGAGTTCTGTTTCGTCGACGTTCAGGTCGAGGCGACGGGCTTCGAGGTCGATGTGGATGGTGTCGCCGTTTTGGACGAGCGCTATGGGGCCCCCGAGGGCAGCTTCGGGGCAGACGTGGCCGATGCTGATCCCGGTGGTGGCGCCGGAGAAGCGGCCGTCGGTAATGAGGGCGACGTCGCGGGCGTGCCCGGTGCCTTTGACGGCAGCAGTCACAGCAAGCATCTCGGGCATACCGGGTCCGCCACGGGGGCCTTCGTATCGGATCACGATGACGTCACCTGGGCGGAGTTGGCCGGTTGTGACGTAGTTCATGGCATCAGGTTCGGTGTCGAACACGCGGGCGGTGCCGGTGAAGGTGGGGCGGGTCAGTCCTGCAAGTTTCACCACGGCCCCGTCGGGGGCAAGGGACCCGTGAAGGATAGCCAGGCCTCCGTCGGCTCGAAGCGGCGATGTCAGCGCACGCACAACTTCGCCGTCTGGTGGGCGAGGTGACAGTGCGGTGAGGTTCTCGGCGAGGGTGGCTCCGGTGATTGTTAGGGTATCGCCGTGCAGGAGGCCGGCCTCAAGCAGGATATTCAGTACGGTGGGGACGCCGCCGACGCGGTGTAAGTCGCTCATAACGAACTGGCCGCCGGGGCGCAGGTCAGCCAAGTGCGGGACTCGCCGGCTGATCCGGTCAAAGTCCTCAAGGGTAAGTTTCACTCCGGCTTCGTGGGCGATGGCCAGCAGGTGCAGCACCGCGTTGGATGACCCGCCGAGGGCCATCACCGTGGTGATCGCGTTTTCGAACGCGGGCCGGGTGAGGATGTCGCGCGCCCGAATGCCTTGATCGAGGAGGTTGACTGCGGCGGCCCCGCTGGCCTCGGCGAAAAGGATCCGGTCTGAGGTGGCTGCGGGTGGGGTTGCTGAGCCGGGTAGGGCGATCCCGAGGGCCTCGGCTTCGGCGGCTATCGTGTTGGCGGTGTACATCCCGGCGCAGGACCCAGCGCCGGGGCAGGCTGCGCGTTCCAGACTGTCCAATTCGGAGTCGGAGATCCGGCCTGCCGCGTGCGCACCGACCCCTTCGAAGACGTCTTGAACAGTGACGTCGCGGCCGCGGTGACGTCCTGGCTGACTGGTACCGCCGTAGAGGAAGACTGCTGACATGTTGAGCCGTGCTGCGGCCATCAGCATTGCTGGAAGGCTCTTGTCGCATCCGGCGATGGTGACCAGTGCGTCGAGTTGTTCAGCCCGCATCACACACTCCACCGAATCGGCGATCAGATCCCGGCTGGGCAGCGAGGCCCTCATCCCGGAATGTCCCATCGCAATTCCGTCCGATATCGCTATGGTGGAAAATTTCATTGGCACGGCGCCTGCAGAACGCACCCCAGTTGCGACACTCGAGGCCAGATCGTGCAGGGTGATGTTGCACGGGGTGAGGTCGTTGCCAGCAGCTGCGATTCCAATTTGAGGGCGGTTGAAGTCGGCGTCTTCGAATCCGACCGCGCGCAGCATTGCCCTCGCGGGTGCTCGCGCTGCCCCGACTGTGACTTGGATGCTGTTGGGTCGTTGATCAGTCATGCGTTGAGTGCCTCTCGATTTGGGAAATTATTTTGATGCGGCCGGCAGTGAAGGAAGGCGGTTCAGGGGCCCATGGCTCTGTGGCAGTGGGGTGGGGGGGGTCAGGGGTTGCAATTGGGGCACCAGAGCGGCTCTGCGGTGGCCTCCGGGCGGGGTGCGGAGCGTTGGTGGGGGCAGGTTGCGCAGCTGAATATGTCGGCGCTTGCCTGGTTGCTGAGTGCGCCGCAGTCTGCGCACGGTAGCCCTGTCTGGGTAGATGTATGCCCGAAGCCGGGGCTAGCGCAAACCGGACACGCGGTGGCCAGCCGGTGGGCAAGGGTGACGCCAAGCTCACTGAGGACCCGCTGGCGGGAGGGGTTGTGGTGGGCACGCAAGTCGGGTTCGATTACCGCGTGACCGTCGGCGGATTCGGCAACGGCGGCCGCGATCGCGGCGATGAGGATCTCGGCGTCGATAATGCCTTTCCCCATTCCGGTGGCTGCGGGTTTCCCCATAGGCAATACAGCAGGGCGCACAATCACGGCTTGGCTGGGCCAACCTGCGCGGGCTAGCGTCTCAGCGATATCGGTGAAGGTTGTCGCGCGGAGGCGGCTGCCCGGAATGCCGAAGCTGCGGTGACCTTCGACGATTTCAAGCCCGCGGGTTTCATCAAGAAACAGCAGAATTTCATAATGCCCCGGCCATCCGCTCCCGGGAAGCGGACCGTAGCTGGCTTCACTGGCCAGCGCGTAAGGCAGACCGCTGACCGCCATAGCAAGTCGCGCTTTCGCACGGCAAGCGTCCAGGGGACTTAGCCGGCGGGGGATGTCCCCGGTGAAGGTCCCAAACTGGTCAGTGTCCAGCCCGGGCAGCGCAACCACTCGAGCGCCGAGGACCTCGGCAAATGGTGGGGCGAGCTGGCGCTCTTTACCATGCAGAGTACCAAACACAACCACGCTCCCCCGGTATGCGTCCGAGCGCGAGGGGGCCGCCTCTATAGCGGGAGAAGTCGGGGCCCGCGCGCTGCTCATCAGGCTGCAATGAGAGCGCAGGTCGGATCACGAAAAACCTCCGGAATCTGCCCGATCCGATGCACCTGGTCGACAAGATCCCAAAAGACCACTTCGGCGCACACCGGATGGCGGGTTTCGCGCGATTCAGCGCAGTGCCGGGCGCCGACCTTCCCAAGGTCGCTCATGGTTCGCCGTCCGACCGGTTCGGAAGACAAGAAAGCGGTCGTTTCCTCGTTCACACGGATGCTCGACGGCACGGTGGTGCGCACCCATTCGGGCGCGCTCTTGGTCGGGAAAATCCAGTCGGTCATAGTGAAATAGTAGCTGACACAAGACAGTAATAACGGGTCACTTTTAACCTGATCTTAATTACAGGATTTACTTATCGTGTAATGATGAGCGTGACGCAGGCTGCTAGCGAAGGAGCTAAACGATGACGGCTTAAACTGACACCAGTGTGGCCAACCCATACAAGCCGGGCACGGATGCGGCGCCGGTCACGGTTGCACGCGGCGATGGAATCGGCCCGGAGATCATGGACGCAGCCCTGCGGATTCTCGGCAAGGCTGGCGCCCGGTTGGCGATAGAGGAGATCGCGATCGACGAGACCGTGTATGACCGCGGACATAGCGCGGGAATCGAGCCGAGTACGCGGGAGTCATTGCGCCGCACCTAGGTCTTTCTGAAAGCGCCGATCACCACACCTCAGGGCGGGGGTTTCAAGTCGCTGAACGTGACGATCCGAAAACCTCTGGGGCGCGAACGTCCGGCCGCGTGTCGCCGACGCGCCTTTCGTACCGACCCTTCATCCCGGGATGGACGTAGTGATCGTTCGCGAGAACGAAGAGGACCTCTCCGGTGGATAGAAGATCGTCAAACAGATGAAGTGACCCGGTGTTTGAAGCTGATTACCCGTTTCGGCTGTGAGCGGATCGTCCGCTACGCCTTCGAATACGCGCGGGCCAATGGTCGATCTAAAGTGACCTGTTTCACCAAGGACAACATCATGAAACTCACCGATGGTCTGTTCCGGCGAGTGTTTGACGAGATCGCGCCCGAATACCCCGAGCTGCAGTCCGAGCATTGGATCGTCGATATCGGGGCCGCCATACTCGCCAACAGCCACGAGGTTTTCGATGTGATCGTCATGCCAAACCTCTACGGGGACATCCTCTCTGATGTGGCCGCACAGATCGCCGGATCCGTCGGTCTTGCCGGCTCGGCAAACATCGGAGAACATGTCGCCACGTTCGAGGCGATCCATGGCTCGGCCCCCCGCATCGCAGGTCAGAATATCGCCAACCCGTCCGGACTGCTGCTCGGAGCGGTGATGATGCTGGTGCACATCGGCCAGGCTGAGATTGCTGAGCGTGTGCACAACGCCTGGCTGAGCACTCGAAGCAAGGATCAGCACTTCGGACGGTGCCGTACCCGGCACAGACCCGGTGGGCACTGCCGAATTTGCCGACGCCGTCATCGGACGACCCGGTCAGATACCCACAACGCTTGCTGCGGCACAGGTGAAATCCACGGACGGAGTGGAGGTCTTCCTGCACCACCGCGACCGAGACCCAGCCGCGCTGTCAGCCGCCCTCAACATAGCCGCCGAGGGCACGTGGCTGAGCCTTCAGATGATCACCAACCGCGGGGTCAAAGTGTGGCCGGGCGGAATGCCGGAAACATTCTGCACCGACCACTGGCGGGCCCGCTGCCAATCCCCGCAAAGCAGTTCGACACCCCGAAGCCACGTCATCCAACTGCTTCACCGGTTAGACCGTGCCGAGCTCGACTTCATCAAAACCGAGGGCTATACCGGTTTGACGATGACTGGGCTACTCCCTCTCAATCTCGTCGAGGCGGCGCATACCGAGCGTCACGCCCGCGCAGGCGCGAAGCTACGCGCTCGGCTCAGATTACCCCTTGACGATCGGGGTGTTGACGGTCGGGGGCAGGTCTCGACGGCTCTCTCGGTGCGGTCCGGACCGCCATTTGAGACCCAGTTCGCCATGCTCAAGGTTGGTGACATTCAGTCGGACGAATTTGACCGCAGCGTGCGCGTATTGAGTCGACACTCAATCGCACGCGCTGCGGAATGCGGCCGCCTCTTTTCGTCCGAGGTGCAACGGCGAACCCTTTTGGTCGGCGGCGGGTCCTTTCTCATGGATTAGGATTGCCTTACCTTAGCCCCGACTCGACTGAAAGGTTTTTCATGCCTTCACGCTTGCGTCACACACTTCTCGCCCCGGTCGCGCTCACGGCCCTGCTCCTCGTGGGCTGCTCCGCCGGCAGTCCCGGCGCCGGGGAAGGTCCGACCCCCGACGGCTCACTTGTCGTTTACAACGCGCAGCACGAAGAGCTCACCAAAGAATGGGCCGAGGCTTTCACCGAGGAAACGGGCATCGAGGTAGTGCTTCGCAACGGCGATGACAGCGAACTAGGCAACCAACTCGTGCAGGAGGGGACCGCGTCGAAAGCCGACGTGTTCCTCACCGAGAACTCCCCCGCGATGTCGCTCGTCGAGCAGGCCGGACTCCTTGCCCCGGTCGATGAGGCCACTCTTGCCGTCGTACCGGAGCAGTACCGGCCTGCGTCGGGCGATTGGACCGGCATCGCTGCCCGTTCGACGGTGGTCGTCTACAACCCGGAGCTCATCTCTGAGGCAGAGCTGCCCACCTCGCTCCTCGACCTCGCCAAACCCGAGTGGAAGGGACGCTGGGGTGCGGCTCCCGCAAAGGCCGACTTCCAGGCCATTGTTTCGGCTGTGGTCGAGACGCAGGGCGAGGACGGTGCACGCGAGTGGCTTGAGGGCATGGCCAGGAACGCCACCGAGTACCGCAACAATATCGTCACCATGAAGGCCGTCAACGCCGGAGAGGTGCCGGTCGGCGTCATCTTCCACTACTACTGGTACCGCGACCAGGATGCCGTGGCCGAAGACAGCGGCAACACCAAACTGCACTATTTCGGCAATCAGGATCCGGGAGCCTTCGTGAGCATGTCGGGCGGGGGCGTGCTGAAGAACGCCCCGCACGCTGACAAGGCGCAGCAGTTCCTCGCCTTCGTGGTCGGCGAGCAGGGCCAGAAGATCCTGGGTGAGGGCTACAGCTTCGAGTACCCGGTCGCCTCCGACGTTTCGGCAAAGTCGGAGCTTCCTCCGCTCGACGGCCTGAACGCCCCAGTCATCGACCCGTCCACGCTGAACGGCC
>Ga0136639_10000196_pt1 | contig 18917 bp, 13 predicted proteins | sample AntDrymUQ8592106_2_FD_113739 | JGI IMG/M metagenome (GOLD analysis project Ga0136639, IMG submission 113739) | Polar desert sand microbial communities from Dry Valleys, Antarctica - metaG UQ859 (21.06) | ecosystem: Environmental > Terrestrial > Soil > Desert | place: Antarctica: Dry Valley...
ACGTCTCGATCACCTTCAACCCCGAAGAAGTGGCCGACAACATGAAGAAGTACGGCGGCTTCATCCCCGGGATCCGGGCGGGCAAGCCTACCGAGGACTACCTGGCCTACGTCTTGTCCCGGATCACCCTGCCGGGCGCGCTCTACCTCGGCCTGATCTCCCTGATCCCGCTCATCGCCCTGGTCCTGATCGATGCCAACCAGAACTTCCCGTTCGGTGGCACCTCGATCCTGATCATGGTCGGTGTGGCCCTCGACACCGTGAAGCAGATCGAGAGCCAGCTCCAGCAGCGCAACTACGAGGGCTTCCTGCGCTGAGCGGTCCCGCGCGTGGAACGCGTCGGGCAACCGTCGGGGCCTGTGCGAAACTGTGCTCACCCCCCACGACAAGGAGACTCGCTCTCACATGCGCCTCATCATGATGGGCCCGCCCGGGGCCGGCAAAGGCACGCAGGCGAAGTTCATCGCCGAGCACTTCAAGATCCCCGCGATCTCCACGGGTGACATCTTCCGTGCCAACGTCTCCCGGGGCAGCGAGCTCGGTGTCGAGGCCAAGCGCTACATGGACGCCGGTGACTACGTCCCTGACGCGGTCACCAACCTGATGGTGCGCAACCGCATCGACGAGAGCGACGCCGTCTCGGGGTTCCTGCTCGACGGCTACCCGCGCACGGTCGCTCAGGTCGAGGAGCTGGACGGGATGATCAAGTTCACCGGGCACGAGCTCGACGCCGTGGTGGTCCTGACCGTCGACGAGGACGAGATCGTCGGGCGACTGCTCCAGCGCGCGCAGACCGAGGGTCGCGCCGATGACACCGAGGACGTCATCCGTCGTCGCCAGGAGGTCTACGCCGAGCAGACCGAGCCCCTCATCGAGGTCTACCGCGGCCGCGGTCTCCTCATCGAGGTGGACGGGATGGGTGAGGTCACCGACGTGACCGAGCGCATCTTCGAGGCCCTCGACGTCGTCCCGCAGAGCTGATCTCCGGGGCTGACGCAGGCGATGGGCCTCCTCGATCGAGGCATCCAGATCAAGACCCCCGAGCAGATCGGTGTGATGCGTCGCGCCGGTCTCCTGGTGGGCGAGACGTTGGAGCTGCTGCGCAGCAGTGTGCGCGTGGGCATGACGACCGGCGAGCTGGACGCGATCGCCGAGGACAACATCCGTACGGCGGGGGGCGTGCCCTCCTTCAAGGGCTATCACGGCTTCACCGGAACCATCTGCACCTCGGTCAACGACGAGGTCGTCCACGGGATGCCGGGCAGCCGGGTCCTCGCCGACGGTGACGTCATCTCGATCGACTGCGGTGCCATCGTGGACGGGTGGCACGGCGACGCAGCCATCACGGTTGCGCTGGGACAGGTCCCCGACGAGGTCGCCCACCTCATGACGGTGACCGAAGCAGCCATGTGGCACGGCATCGCCGCGGCGCGACTGGGCGGTCGGGTCACCGACATCTCCCACGCTGTCGAGCAGCACGTGCGCTCGCAGGGCAACTTCGGGATCCTCGAGGACTACACCGGCCACGGCATCGGCACCGAGATGCACCAGCCTCCCAACGTGCCCAACTACGGCAGGGCCGGTCGCGGACCCAAGCTCGTCGAGGGCCTGGCCCTCGCGGTCGAGCCGATGATCACCCTGGGCAGCAAGGAGAGCGTCGTCCTCGAGGACGACTGGACGGTCGTCACCGACGACGGCTCCTGGGCGGCGCACTTCGAGCACACCTTCACCCTGACCGCGGAGGGCGCGTGGGTGCTCACCGCCCTCGACGGCGGGGAGTCGGCGCTGCAGGCGCTGGGAGTCCCGTTCGGCGGACGCTGAGCGGTCGCGATTGCCTTCGGCGTCGTTCAGCGTGGAAGTATGTGGCGCCTTGGAGGGGAGTATTCCTTTCGCTGCGGTCTCGTCAGCACGATCGTCACCCCCGGGTGGCGGTCCGTGGCCGTGGGTCGTCCTCGGGCGGCGGAAGCGACCTCTGGAGAATTGACACCCCCTCATCTTTCTGGAGTCTCCTGTGGAAGTTTCGACCCTCGAATGGGCCATCACGATCGGTGTCACGGTCGCCGTGTTGCTCTTCGACGTGGTGGTGATCGCGCGCAACCCGCACGAGCCGACGCTGCGGGAGTGTTGGATCGCGCTCTCGGTCTACATCAGCGCCGCCGTCGTCTTCGGGGTGTGGGTGCTGTTCTTCCACGGCCACGACTTCGGCGTTCAGTTCTTCGCCGGGTGGTTGACCGAGTACAGCCTCTCGATCGACAACCTCTTCGTGTTCATCATCTTGATGGCCGCCCTGAAGGTGCCCCGCAAGTACCAGCAGGAAGCCCTGATGGTCGGGATCATCCTGGCTCTCATCTTCCGCGCGATCTTCATCGCGCTGGGCTACCAGCTGATCGAGAACTTCTCCTTCGTCTTCTACATCTTCGGTGCGTTCCTGGTCTACACGGCCTACAGCCTCGTCAAGAGCTATCGCTCCCACGACGAGGAGCATCCCGAGGACAACGCGGTCGTGAAGTTCGCCCAGAGCCACCTCAAGGTCGGTGACGAGTACCGCGGCCTCAAGCTCTGGTACCAGGAGAACGGCGCGCGCGTCGTCTCGCCGATGCTGATCGTGGTCGTCGCGCTCGGCACCACCGACATCCTCTTCGCGCTTGACTCGATCCCCGCGATCTTCGGCATCACCCAGGAGCCCTACCTGGTGTTCACGGCCAACGTGTTCGCCCTCATGGGTCTGCGGCAGCTCTACTTCCTGCTCGGTGGCCTGCTCAAGCGCTTGGTCTACCTCTCGCTCGGGCTCTCCTTCATCCTCGCCTTCATCGGCGTCAAGCTGGTCCTGCACGCCCTCCACGAGAACGAGCTGGGCTTCATCAACGGTGGCGAGCACGTCGCGGTGCCGGAGATCTCCGCACTGGTCAGCCTCGGTGTCATCATCGTGACGCTCATCGTGACCGCTGTCCTCAGCCTGGCCAAGGACAAGCGCGACCGGGAGGACGCCAACGCCTGATCAGGGCGTCCGGGGGCTGTTGCCAGGACTCAGTCGACGCAGCCCTCGGCCCACGGGGAGGCGTAGGTGCCGCGGATGAGTCGTACCTGGAGGCAGGTCCGCTCCGGTGAGGTGACGCGCAGCGTCGTGTCCGTCGTACGACGGCTCTCGCCGGTGTCGGTGCGCTTCCACTCCCAGGTGTCACCGGACTGTCCGGCGTCGGGGGAGCGCCACCGGAAGCTGATCCGGTCGCCGGAGCGTTCGCCGGTGACCGCAGGTGCACGCGTGGGCGCTTCCGGGGCGATGCCCAGCGGGGTCGAGGACGCCGACGGCCTGGCCACGGGCTCATCGCTGTCGTTTCCACCGGCCAGGTTGACGGCGAGGAGCGCCCCCACGAGGACGAGCACCGCCGTGCCGCCCGCGGCCCAGACAAGGGTCGAGCGCCGGGTGGACGGCGTCTCGGGGGCGGTATGGCCGGTGTCGGGCCGGGACGCGCGGGGCCCCGAGGACGGGATCAGCGTCATCGGCTTCACGTGGGTCGTGTCGGGGTCGTCGCCGACCGGGGGCAGGACACCGGGCGCCGGCCGGTCGCCCTCGACCGCGATGGGGGTGCGCGCGTAGCCGGACTCCGCCTCGATGCGCTGCAACGCGCGCGCCAGCTCGAGCGCGGACTGCGGCCGGTGCTCGGGCTGCTTGGCCAGGCACTGCTGGAGCAGCCGCTCCAGCGCTGGCGGCACGTCGGGTCGCTGCGTCAGCGGCGGGGGCACGTGCAGGATGCGGGCGGTCAGCCCCCGCGGTGAGTTGTCCCCGTGAGGGACCGCGAACGGCGAGCGCCCGGTCAGGAGGTTCCAGATCGTCGCGCCGAGCGAGTAGACATCGGAGGTCACCGACCCGTTGGAGCGACCGTCGAGCAGCTCGGGCGGCGACCAGGGATAGGAGATCCGGACCTCGCTGTCCCCGGCTACGTCCCCGACCTGACCCGCGATGCCGAAGTCGCTGAGCGCCGGCTCGGAGTAGGTCGTGACCAGCACGTTGCTGGGCTTGATGTCGCGATGGATGATCCCCGAGCGGTGCGCTGTCTCCACGGCACTGGCCAGCTTGATCGCGGTGCTGATCGTGTCGGCCACCTGCATCGGGGCGGTGCGCACCCGCACCCCGAGGTCGGGCGGCGGGCAGTAGCGCATCACGAGGTAGGGCCGACCGCCCGACGCCGCGTCGGTGACACCGGCGGTGATCACGCTGACGATGTAGGGATGGTCGGCCAGCCTCGCCATCGCGTTGGCCTCAGCGGTGAACAGCGACTTCTCCCGGTCGGTCAGCGGGATGTCGGGACGCACGACCTTGAGCGCCACGCGCTGGCGCGGCCACTCCTGCTCGTAGAGGTAGACATCGGCGAAACCGCCTCGCCCGAGGTGCTCGAGGTAGGTGTAGCCAGGGATCTGGGGACCGCTCACGGGGTGCCTCCGGTGCCGGTGGTGGTGTCGGCGGTGGTCTCGTAGAGGATCTCGTAGCTGTCGGCCAGGTCGAGGACCTGGCCCGGCTCCCACACGTAGGTCTCGTGCGCCCGGATCCGCTCGGGGGGCCGTCCGGGGACCCGCAGGGTGGTGCCCCCGCGTGAGCCCAGGTCGGTGGCGAGCACCAGCCAGCCGTCGAGCTCGAGCTTGAGGTGCGTCCTGGAGACGTACGACGAACCCTGCGGCAGGCGCACCAGGTGCGGCCAGTCGGTGCTCCCCGGAGGCGCGCTGGGCCGGCGCCCGAAGACCACGCCCCGGTCCAGCGGCACGGTCTCGCCCTCGGGCAGCCGGACCACGCCCAGCTGGGGTCGCGGGATCCGCTGCGGCTCCTGGGGTGCCACGGCGGCCGCGCAGACCCGGCAGGTCGGGCTGAACGCCGCCGTCACGTGGTCAGCGGGGCAGCGCACGGCGAGCACGGTCTCGTGGGTGCGCTGCTGGAGGTGGAGCCCCGGAGGGTCCGGTGGGGGCGACTGCGGTCTGCCCGTGGGGCGGAACGTGGTGTGACCGTCGTGGTCGGCAGCCGCGTCGGGCGAGCGTCGTACGGTCTGGTCGATCGGTTCCGGGACCGTGGTGGTCGACCTGCGCCCCGACTCCATCTCCAGCTCCCTCCCAGGCTCCTTATCGGACCCCGGACGCGTCGTGCTGCTGGCGAGGATGTCGGGCGGGATCCCGTCGATGAGCCCGGGCGCCACCACCGGGAGCGAGGGGCGTGGCTCGGTCGGCACGTCGACGGCGTCGGCGGGCACCACCCCGGCCACCAACCGCAGGCTCCCGGCCGCACGACCCGGTCGTAGCGAGAGCGTCGTCCGGAGGTCGTCGGCGGTGATCACGTGGGCCGCGCCCCTGCTGAGGGTGGCCGGGCTGCCGGGTGAGGTGTCGAGCATCGCGAAGGACACGTCCTCGCCCAGGTGCTCGACCAGCATCCCGGTGATCTGCTCGAGGACCGGTGCGGGCGAGGCGAGCAGCTCCCAGAGCGGGTCGACCAGCGCCGGCGACGCGAGGGCGTCGACCAGGAGCCATCGCTGCCCGGCGGCCAGCAGCACACCGGTCCCGGGAACGTAGCGCACCTCCACCGCGGTGGCCTCCTTCCGGGTCGCGCCCAGGTCCTCGTGCCAGGGCTCGAACCCATTCTCCCGTGCAGGGATCCGAAACGGTCAAGCAGGCGCGAAATGGTCCTCGGTCCGGGCATCCCTTATCCTGGTCACTCTTGGGGACTCTTCACGGGGAGATTCAGACGTGCCGCTCTCGGGGCTGCTCCGGCGACACCGGATCGCCATCGCTTCCAACCTCGCGCTGCTCATGGTGGTTGCCGGGGTGGTCGCGGCTGCCGTGCAGGCAGACGGCTACCGCACGCACGAGGCGCAGCTCAACGACGGCGGCATCTGGGTCACCAACTCCCGGGACGGGTTCTACGGCCGGGTCAACAAGCCCATCGGGCAGATCGACGGTGCCCTCTTCGCCGCGCTCGACGCCCAGCTCGACGTCGTCCAGGACGGTGCCTCCGTGGTGGCGGTCGACATCTCGTCGGGTGCTCTCGCGGCGATCGACCCCGCCGGCGTGGAGCATCCCGACGGCGACGGTGCCACGATCCCGGGCAGCGCGCAGGTGCAGCTGGCCGGCGGGACGCTCGCGGTCCTCGACCCGGTGACCGGCTCGCTGTGGGCCGAGCTCGCCGACCCCGACCTCGGGGTGCCGGTCGTGGGCAACCTGGACTCCCAGGCGCCCCCGCTGGCGACCACCGGCGTCGACGGCGCCCTGGCGGTCACCGAGGCCGGCGAGATCCTCACCGTCTCGGCCGAGGACGACACGATCACCCGCATCGCGCAGACGGACGTCGGGTTCGCGGAGCCCCGCACGAGCGACCTGCCCGGGGACGTCGAGGCCGCCGTCACCGTCACCGCCGTGGGCGCGACCGCGGTCGTGCTCGACCCGGAGTCGGGAGCCCTGACCGTCGCCGGGGGTGCGGAGACCGACGTACCGGTCGGGGCGGTGCTGCAGCAGCCGGGTCCCGACGCCGACACGGTGCTCGTGGCCAGTGCCGACCGACTGCTCGCGATCGACCTGGAGTCGGGTGAGGAGACCACGCTGGTCGCCGGTGTCGGTGGCCGACCGACCGCTCCGGTGCGGCTCGGCGCCTGTCGTTACGCCGCGTGGTCGGGCGGGGTGGGTGCGGTCGCGACCGTCTGCGGCGACGAGGAGCCGGTGGTCAACCAGCTCGGCACCGACTCCGACGACCTGGTCTTCCGCGTCAACCGCGGCGAGATCCTGCTCAACGACCGTGCCTCGGGTGCGGTGTGGAACATCGACTCCGACGAGCCGACGCGCCTGGACAACTGGGACGCGTTCAAGAACAAGGTGAAGGACGACGACGAGAACGAGGAGAACCAGGAGGAGGCCGAGGGCGACCGACGACCGCCCGAAGCCAAGCCCGACGACCTCGGCGCCCGGCTGGGGCGCACGACCGTCCTCCACCCCCTCGACAACGACACCGCTCCCGAGGGGCGGCTGCTCTCGATCCGTTCGGTGCAGGACATCTCCGGCTCGGAGTCGGACGTCACGATCAGCCCCGACGGCCAGACCGTGCAGATCACCGTGCCGGACCGGGCAGGCGTCACGAGCTTCGAGTACTACATCGACGACGGGCGCGCCGACGTGGCCGCGCACGCCACGGTCACCGTGCGCCCGCGCGGGCCCCAGGTCAACGGCGCGCCCCAGCTGCGACAGGGCTTCGAGCCACGCGTGTGGAACGTGCCCTCGGGCGGCACCCTCGACGTGCCGGTGCTGCCCGACTGGCGCGACAAGGACGACGGCGACCCCTTGTCGGTCTCGGCGGCCAAGGCCGAGGGCGGAGAGCGCAGCGGCGCCACGGCCCGGGTCACCTCCGGTGGGCGGATCCGCTTCACCGCCCCGGTCAAGGCCGGCGTGGTGACGGTGGCCTACGAGGTCACCGACGACATCGGCGACCCGGTCACCGACGAGCTGGAGTTCCAGGTCCAGGGCATCAAGGACCGCCAGGCCTACCCAGCCGTCGCGGAGCCCGACGTGGTCGCCGGGGAGGCCGGCAAGCCGATCACGATCCGCCCCCTCGGCAACGACCTCCCGGGCTCCGACCCCGTGACGCCCGATGCGGTGCTCGAGCTCGCCGGCAAGGTGGCGGCCACGAGTGGCGCCGACGTGAGTAGCGACCTGGTCGCCGGCACCATCACCTTCCGCTCCGCCCAGCCGAAGACCTACTTCCTCGACTACGACGCCAAGTACGGCAACGCGCCCTTCGCCCGCGGCCGTATCCGGGTCGACGTCCGCGCTGCCGAGAAGCCGCCGCAGGCGCCGATCGCGATGCCCGACAACATCACGCTCTACGGCCAGGCCGCGACGCTCGTCGACGTGCTCGCCAACGACATCGACCCGACCGGAGGGCTGCTCGTGGTGCAGTCGGGCGAGGCCGAGACCGACAACCAGCTCGACGTGGCCGTGGTCGAGGGCCGTTGGCTGCGGCTCTCCACACGTCAAGGCACCCTCGCGCCGCGCACCCAGCTCGTCCGCTACCGCATCAGCAACGGCACCCGTTCGGGCATCGAGGGTGAGGTCGTCGTCACGCAGCGCCCGGCGCCCGAGGACAACTCGCCGGTGACCGCAGTCGACCGGGTCGTGGTCCGCGCAGGTGCCGGAGCGTCCATCCCGGTCCTCGACAACGACTTCAGCCCCGCTGGTGACGAGCTGGGCCTGGTCGGCGACGTCGCCGGCGAGACCGCCGGCTCGCTGACGGTGCTGCCGCCCGGTGACGAGGACGTTGCGACGGGCTCGGCCTACGTCGCAGGGCGCTTCCTGCGCTACGTCGCGCCGCGAGGTCTCGACGACGCCCAGACCTTCACCGTGCGCTACCTCGCCAGCAACACCGCAGGGGAGACCTCGCCCGGCAAGGCCGAGATCACCGTGGTGCCCAGCAGCCGCACCAACCAGCCGCCGGAGCCGCCCGCACTCGAGGCTCGCGCGGTCTCCGGAGACTCGGTGACGTTGAAGATCCCGGGCTCGGGCGTCGACCCGGACGGCGACCCCGTCACGCTGACCGGCATCGCGAGCGCACCGACCCTGGGACGACTGGTCTCCTACGGCGCCAACTCGCTGCGCTACCAGGCCTACCCCGGCAGCGTCGGCACCGACGAGCTGACCTACACCGTCACCGACCCCCAGGGCGCGGAGGCCACCGGCACCGCACGCATCGCGGTCGTGCAACCGGTGACGCCACCGCCGCCGCTCGCGGTGGCCGACACGATCACCGTCGAGCCCGGCCGCGTCGCGACCCTCGACGTGCTGGCCAACGACCTGGTCGCTGACGGCGACCGCGTGTCGATCGAGCTGCTGGATGCGCCGGTCGGGGTCAGCCTGGAGTCCCCCCAGGGCCCGGTCTTCGTGTCCTCACCGACCGATGGCTCGGGCCGCAACGTCGAGGTCGTCTACCGCCTCAGCAACGGCCTCGCCGCCTCGCAGGCCACGGTGACCCTGCGCACCAGCGACCCCTACAACAACCCGCCGGTCGTCTTCGACGCCTTCGGCGACGCGGGCGCCAGTGATGGGGCCAGTGATGGGGCCAGTGACGGGGCCAGTGACGGGGCCGATGACGGGGCCGATGACGGGGCCAGTGACGGGGCTGGCAGCAGCGTGGTCGTCGACGTGCTCGAGACGGCCTACGACCCCGACGGTCCGGCCTCGGCGCTGCGGGTCACCGAGGTCGTCGCCCCGGAGGGCATCGAGGCCGCCGCCGAGGGCGGCACGGTCACCGTCGAGCGGGGCGAGCAACCGATGGTGGTCCCGTTCCGGGTGCGCGACAGCGACGGTGGTGTGGCCACGGCCTCACTCTTCGTCCCCGCGCTGCGCGCCGTCGCGCCGTTCGTCGAGACCGGCGCGCTGATCGAGGTCGCCTCCGGCGACACCGACTCCTTCGACCCCAACGACTACGTCGTCAACCCGGCCGGTGGTCCGGTCCGGCTCACGCTGAAGAACCGCATCTGGTCCTCGCCGACCACCAACCTGTCCGCCGGCGTGACCGGCGAGCGCACCTTCGAGCTCACCGCCGCCGAGTCCTACGTCGGTCCTGGCGCCGTGGTCTTCGAGGTCACCACGGGCAGCTCGGTCGACGATCCCGACGGCGTGCGCGCGGTGCTGTCGGTGCCCGTCCAGGTCGGTGGCGAGGCGCCGATCCTGCGCTGCCCCGACGAGCCGGTGCGGATCGCCCAGGGCCAGTCGCTCGACCTCGACATCGCCTCGCTGTGCCACGTGTGGACCCCGGACCCCGACGACGCGGGCGGGCTGGAGTTCGACGCCGACTGGGAGGCCTCGAGCGACGGACTGGCCATCATCACCCCGACCGGCCAGGCCATCGAGGTGGCGGCGGAGCGGGCCGCGGAGCCGGGCAGCCGTGGCACCCTGCTCGTCACCACCGGCGCCAGCGCCCCGGGCCGCATCGAGCTGGTCGTGGTGAAGGCGCCGCCACCGTCGCTCACGCCCATCCGGGTGGACGACATGCGCGCGGGGGAGACCCGCACCATCGACCTCGCGCCCTACCTGCGCGCCGGCGTGAGCAACCCCGACCCCACCGTGGTCGAGGCCACCCAGATCACCGGTCTGGACGTCGACATCACCGCCCAGGGCTCACGGGTCACCCTGACCACGGGCGCGCGCGTCGACGGTCAGGCGCAGTTCCGCGTGATCATGAGCGACGTGGCCGGCGACCCGGGCCCGGAGCGGCTGGTCGAGGGTCGGATCTCGCTGGCCGTCCTCGACGTGCCCGACACCCCGACCGCCCCCGTGCCGGGCCGGACGGTGCGTGACCAGGAGGTCGCCCTGTCGTGGCGGGGGCCGGATGCCAACGGTGCGCCGATCGACCGCTACGAGGTGCGCAGCGTCCGAGGCGGTGCCTCGCAGCAGTGCGGTGGCACCAGCTGCGAGATCCGCGGCCTCACCAACGGCACGGCGTACTCCTTCCAGGTGCGCGCACACAACCGGGTCGGCTGGTCGCAGTGGAGCACCGGCTCGGCCCAGGCGACGCCGGACCGCAAGCCCGGCCTGGTCGGTCCGATCAAGCTCGTGCGCGAGGGCGACCGGGTGCTGGTCATCGCGTGGACGCGGCCGACGACGCAGACCTCCGACATCCGCCGCTACCTCGTCTCGTGGCCGGGTGGGTCCAAGAGCTCGACCCGACCGAACATCACGATCACCGGCCTGGACAACAACAAGATCTACACCTTCTCCGTCGCGGCGGAGAACGCCCTCGACATCGGGCCTGCCCGTCGCTCGGCGGCCCTCCAGTCCGTCGGCACCCCGGGCACACCGGCTGCCCCCACGATCACCGACCAGCGCACTCCGGGGGACAACGGTGCGGTGACGCTCACCTGGCCGGACGTCAACCCCAACGGACCCGACCCCGTGCGATACACCGTGCTGCGCGACGGCAAGGCACTGCCCACCTGCACCGACATCGTGGCGACGCGCTGCGACAACACGGGCATGACCTACGACGGCCGGACCTACCAGTACGCCGTGCGCGTGACCAACAAGAACGGCAAGGGCAAGACCGCCACCGGTCGGCCCTCGGCGTGGAGCGCCGTCGGTCAGCCGGCCGAGTGGGGCGACTTCACGCTGCGTCCCACGGGCCGCGACAACAGCGGCATCGCGCAGTTCACCGTGCCTGCGTCGCGTGGTGCCCAGTCCAACGTGACGATCTACTCCGACGGAGGTCCGATCGGCCAGCTCAGCGGGACGGGTCCGCAGGAGACCCCGATCCAGGTGGGGTCCAACGACCGGCCCTACACGATCGAGCTCGAGGTCTGCAACGAGTCCGGCGCCTGCTCCCGCTCGGCCGGCAAGCCGCTGCAGACCTACGGTCCACTCAGCCGCGAGGACGTCCTGCGGATGGAGCCGACCGTGGACGGGCGGAAGGTGTCGTGGGAGATCACGGTCGACGCCGACGGCGACCCGGCCAGCCTCAAGGTCACCAGCGACAAGCGCTCGACCGAGACCTTCACCCTCGACGGGGTCGACGTGCACACCTTCCGCACCACCGCGGTCGACATCGGCAACAGCGCCAACGAGCAGCTGACGGTCACCCTCAGCGACTCCAGCCCCCGACGCGGGCCCGGCTCGCGGCAGGCGAGGAGCCCCACGACCGAGGCTGCGCCCAAGCCGAAGGTCACCATCACGCGCGGCGACCGGTGCCACGACGGCACCGACGACCCTTCGTGCAACCCCACCGGCTCCGGCACCGACTGCCTTCACTCCTCGTGCGGGAAGATCCTCTTCACCAGCGAGAACTTTGCTTACAACCCGATGAACTGCACCTTCTACGACAGTTCTTCCGGCGCCTACGCCACGCGCCCCATCGCCACCAACCGCACCGTCCAGCCCGGCCCCTACTTCGGCTACCCCGACCGCAGCGTCTGGGTGGTCTGTGACGGCGTCGAGTCCAACCACTACGCCTGGCCCGACTCCTGAGGACCCTTGTGACGATCTCCCACGACCAGGCCGCCTGGTTCAAGCAGACCTTCGACCAGCTCACCGACAACATGGAGAAGGCCGTCCTCGGCAAGCGCCATGTCGTCCGGCTGGCGCTGACCTGCCTGCTCTCCGAGGGCCACCTGCTGCTCGAGGACTTCCCCGGCACCGGCAAGACCATGCTCGCCCGGGCGCTGGCCAACACCGTGCAGGGCAGCCACGCCCGCATCCAGTTCACCCCTGACCTGCTGCCCTCCGACGTCACCGGCGTGACCGTCTACGACCAGCACAAGGGCACCTTCGAGTTCCACCCCGGGCCGATCTTCCACACCATCGTGCTGGCCGACGAGATCAACCGTGCCTCGCCCAAGACGCAGTCGGCGTTGCTCGAGGTCATGGAGGAGGGCCGGGTCACCGTCGATGGTCGCCCGCACGAGGTCGGTCGTCCGTTCATGGTGATCGCCACGCAGAACCCGATCGAGCAGGCCGGCACCTACCGGCTGCCCGAGGCCCAGCTCGACCGGTTCCTGATGAAGAGCTCGGTGGGCTACCCCGACAAGGCCGCCACCATCGAGCTGCTCGTCAACGCCAAGGTGCGCGACCGGGCTGCCCTCGTCACCCCGGTCATCACCTCCGCGACGATCGCCCAGATGGGTGGTCTCGCCGACGAGGTCTACGTCGACCCGGCGGTGATTGGCTACGTCGCGGAGATCGCCGAGGAGTCCCGACGCCAGCCCCACGTGAAGCTCGGCCTCTCCGCGCGCGGTTGCCTGGCCTTCATCCGGGTCGCCAAGACCTGGGCGGCCGCCGACGGCCGGGACCACGTCGTACCTGATGACGTCAAGGACCTGGCCGTGCCCGTGCTCTGCCACCGGTTGCTGCTCGATGCCGAGGCCCAGTTCAGCGGGGTCTCGATCGACACCGTCATCTCGCGCCTGCTCGACTCCGTCGTCCCACCGACCGACCGGGTGGTGTGAGCGTCCGATGACGATGCAGCGGGTGCGAGAGATGCTGGGGGTGGTCAAGCCCCTGGGGTGGCTGGTCCTCGCCCTCGGGGTGCTCGCCCTCGCGGTCGCGGCCAGCGCGGGGTGGCGCGAGCTCACCGTGATCGGGGTCGCCTGCCTGCTGCTGCTCCTGGGGTGCCTGCCCTTCCTCGTCGGTCGCACGCGCGTGCGGGTCGACCTGGTCCTCGAACCTGCTCGCGTCGCTGCGGGCGCGACGGTGACCGCCGGCGTCGACGTCACCAACATCGCCTCCGGCCGGATGCTGCCGACGGTCTTCGAGCTGCCGGTCGGCGACGCCGTCCACCGCTACGCCATCCCCACCCTTCCTCCCGGTGCCATGCACCAGGAGACCTTCACCGTCCGCACCGAACACCGGGGCGTGATCGGGGTCGGGCCAGCGACCACCCGACGCGGCGACCCGCTCGGCCTGGTCTCGCGCGACACCGCGTGGACCGACCTGCAGGAGATCCTCGTGCGGCCCGCGATGGTGCCGCTCGACGCGCTCGGGGCCGGGCTGCTGCGTGACCTCGAGGGTGTCGAGACCGAGTCGATCTCGCAGAGCGACCTGGCCTTCCACACGCTGCGCGAGTACGTCGCCGGCGACGACCTGCGCCACGTGCACTGGCGTTCCTCGGCCAAGGCGATGGCCGCGGGCGGGGAGAGCCAGCTGCTCGTCCGGCAGTACCTCGACACCCGCCGCAGCCACGCCACGATCGTCGTCGACGACCAGGTGTCGAGCTTCGCCGCAGGGGAGCGCGGCACCGACGAGTTCGAGACCGCGATGTCGGTGACGGCCTCGATCATCGTGCGCGCCGTCCTCGACGACTTCGAGGCGTCCTTCGTGTGCGGCCCTCACGCCTCCTCGGGCGTCGACGGGCACCTGGCGCTCGACGCGGTGTGCCGCGCCGTGACCGGCAAGGTCGGGCTGATCCCCGCCGCCCGCAGGGCTGCCGACATCGCCCACGACACCAGCCTGCTCTTCCTGCTCACCGGTGCCGCGGCGCCCTTCGAGGATGTCCTGCGAGCCGCGGCAGCCTTCCCGCCCGAGGTCCGCCGCATCGCGATCCTCATCGACAGCGCGTCGAGCGCCACGGTCACCGAGACGGGCGGCCTCACCGTGCTTCGCGTCGCGGCCAAGGAGGACCTACCGGGTCTGCTCCACTGGAGCGCGCGGTGACCAGGCTGACCCCCTCGCGCGCCCACGTGGTCGACGCGCTGCTGCTGACAGCGACGTGCGCCGCCGGCCTCGTCGGGCTCTCCACGACCTTCACCGGGGCGGGCTTCCTCGTGGTAGGCCTCCTCGGCGTGCTCCTCGGGATCGCGACCGCGCACGTCACCACCAGCCTCGGCTGGCCGGCCGTGTCGGCGGTGGTGCTGGCCATCGTGGTCTTCGTCCTGATCGGTGGACCGCTCGCGCTGCGCTCGCCACCCGGTCCGGGCACGATCGCTGAGCTCGGCGATCAGGTGCTCTTCGGGTGGAAGGACCTCCTCACCACCCTGCCGCCCGTCGACGGCGACGGACCGCTGCTGGTGCTGCCCTGGCTGCTGGGCCTGGTCGCCGGGCTCCTCGGCACCCTGACGGCCCGTCTCCGCTCGGGTCCGGACTGGCTGCGCTCGTCGCTGCCGCTCCTGGCGCCCACCATGCTGCTGGTCGCGGTCATCCTGCTCGGCGTACGACGACCGCAGTCGCTGTGGCTCCAGGGCGTGGTCCTCGCGGTGCTGTCGCTGGGCTGGCTGGTGCTGCGCACGCAGCGCAGCACCGGTGCGGTGAGCGGTGGGGCAGGTCGGGTGCGCCGCGTGCTGGTCGGCACGGCGCTGCTGGGTCTCACCGCCACCGCAGCGCTGCCGGTGACGACCTGGGTCGCGGGTGCCGACACCGAGCGGGTGGTCCTGCGCACCTATGTCGAGCCGCCCTTCGACATCGGCCAGTACCCCTCGCCCCTCTCCTCCTTCCGCCGCTACGTCGCGATGCCCGAGCCCGACACGGTCAACCTGCACGACGTCACCCTGATGACGCTCGACGGTGCGCCCGAGGGTGCGCGGGTCCGGATCGCCACGCTCGACCGCTACGACGGCGTGGTCTGGGGGGCCGCCGAGGACACCGTCCCCGGCAGTGCCCTCGACACCTTCCAGCGGGTCTCCTCGACCATCGACAACCCGGTCGACGGTGAGCAGGTCGACGTGGAGGTCACCCTCGGGGAGGGCTACTCCGGCGTCTGGCTGCCCACCATCGGGTCGCTGCAGTCGATGCACTTCGACGAGGGCGGATCCCAGGACGCGCTCGAGGAGCAGGCCGAGTCCTTCCGCTACAACCTCGCGACCTCCACCGGCGTGGTACCGGCGGGCCTGGCGCCCGGCGACGTCTACCACTTCACCGCCGTACGCCCTGCCGAGGAGGTGACCGCGACCTCGGCGCCCAGCGGGGACCTGACCGACGCGGCCCTCGCGGCCGGCTTCCTGGACACCCAGGCCGTGCAGTGGACCGCGGGCGCCTCCGAGCCGATGGAGCGCGTCTTCGCCGCTGCCGAGCACCTCAGGAGCGAAGGCAAGTACAGCGACGGCGTGCTGGAGAGCGAGAAGATCTACCACGCCGGGCACCACGTGCGCCGGCTCTCGGAGGAGTTCGTCAACGCCCCGATCATGGTCGGCAACGACGAGCAGTACGCCGCCGTGATGGCCCTGGTCGCCAACAAGATCGGGGTCCCTGCGCGCGTCGTCCTCGGCGCGGTCGTGCCCGACGACGGGATCGTCGAAGGCAAGGACGTGCACGCGTGGGTCGAGCTGCGGGTCGCCGACGGCTCCTGGCGGGTGCTGCCCACCGAGACCTTCATGGACACCGACCGTCCCGCGGAACAACCGCCCATCGCCGAGCAGGAGATGAGCGGCACCGTCGTGCCACCGCCCGCCCCGATCCCGCCGCCGTCCACGCTGGCCGAGCAGAACGACGCCGACCTCACGGCGCGCAAGGGTGAACGCGAGGACGAGGCCGGCGGCGGGTGGCCGGCCTGGCTGAGGGTCGTCCTGCTCTACGTCGGGCTGCCGCTGCTGGTGGTCGTCCTCCTGCTGTCGTCCGTGGTCCTCGCCAAGGCGCTGCGCCGGCGCCGTCGTCGTTCGGCCAAGCGGGTGTCGACCCGCATCGTCGGTGGTTGGCGCGAGCTGGTCGACCACGCCCGTGACCTCGGGCAGCCGGTCCCCGTGGGTGCCGGGTGGACGCGACGCGAGCAGTCATCGCTCGTGTCCTCACAGCAGGCGCCCGGCCTCGCCGCGCTCGCCGACCGCCACGTGTTCGGCCCCACCCAGCCGCCTGACGACGTCGCGTCGTCGTACTGGCTGGAGGTCGACGTCGAGCGCCGCCGGATGTCGCAGGACGTCACCCGCCGCCGCCGGCTGCGCGCAGCCCTGAGCCTGCGCACCTTGTGGAATTAGCTTCGCGAATTCCATTGGAAGTTCTCGCTGCCGCTCGTGCAATGACTGCGTCATTGCATTGGAAGTTCTCGCTGCCGCTCGAAATTCCGGTCCTGTTGCTCGGAATGAACGGGTGGGCCCGGGGCGTTGACCCCTCGATGTCCACCACCGCGCCTGCCCTGTCCGTGCTCGACCTCGTCCCGGTCCGCAGCGACCAGTCCACCAGCGACGCGCTCGGCGCGATGCTCGGGCTGGCCCGGGCCGCAGACGACCTCGGCTACCGTCGCTTCTGGGTCGCCGAGCACCACAACATGGCGGCGATCGCGTCGACCAACCCGCCGGTGCTGATCGCGATGATCGCGGCTGCGACCTCGCGCATCCGGGTGGGCTCCGGTGGCGTGATGCTGCCCAACCACGCACCGCTCGTGGTCGCCGAGCAGTTCGCACTGCTCGAGGCCGCCTTCCCCGACCGCGTCGACCTCGGCATCGGCCGCGCCCCCGGCACCGATCCGGTGACGAGCTGGGCGCTGCGGCACGGCGCCGGCGGCGTGAACGACGAGGCGGTCACGCGGTTCCCCGAGTACGTCGAGAACGTGCTGGCGATGATGCAGCCGGCCGGGGTCGGCCTGGCACTCCAGGGCCGTCAGCACCTCCTGAAGGCGACTCCCGAGGCCCGCTCGGTGCCCCAGATCTGGCTGCTCGGCTCGTCGGACTACTCCGCGCGCCTGGCCGCCGAGAAGGGGATGCCCTACGTCTTCGCCCACCACTTCTCCGGCCAGGGCACGGCTGAGGCGCTCAACCTCTACCGCTCGCAGTTCCGGCCCTCGGCCGAGCTGGCCGAGCCGCGCACCTTCCTGACCGTGAACGCCGCGGTGGCCGAGACCACCGAGGAGGCCGAGCGGCTCGCGCTGCCCCAGCTGTTGCAGATGGTGGCGCTGCGCACCGGGCAGCCCCTCACGGCCCAGCGGCTCGTGGAGGAGGCCCACGCCGAGCAGGTGCCCGAGGCACACCGCGGGTTGATCGAGGCGATGCGCACGCGGTGGGTGATCGGCGACGCCGAACGGGGCCGCGCGCAGCTGGCCGACCTCGCGGCGTCGTACGACGTCGACGAGGTCATGATCAACCCGGTCGCCGGTGCGACCGCAGGGACAGCGACCGACGCTTCACCGGCCCGGGTCGAGACGCTCCGGCTGCTCGCGGCGTGACCCAGGACCAGCGCGTGGTCGCCCTGCCCGATTCGTGTTTCGCAGCCGTTTCCTCGTAAACTGGCGTGTCGGCCCAACGTGGGTCTGTTCCGTGGTGCCTCGCGGCTGCCTGGATCACCTCTGACCGTCTCCTCGGAGCAGGTCAGGTGTGCCCGGGAAGAGGCGCCCCAGAGCGGCCCGACGAGGTCCACCGGTCACCTGACCGGAGGTTCCCGGGCCACCGGTAGACACCCGTTCCAACAGATTGTGGAGGACATGCCGAAGAAAGAAGGCGTGATCGAGCTCGAGGGCACCATCACGGAAGCCCTGCCCAATGCGATGTTCCGTGTGGAGCTGAGCAACGGACACAAGGTGCTCGCCCACATCAGCGGCAAGATGCGCCAGCACTACATCCGGATCCTCCCTGAGGACCGCGTGGTGGTGGAGCTCTCTCCGTACGACCTCACCCGAGGTCGCATCGTCTACCGCTACAAGTAAGCAGCCGACTAGCCAGAAAGGGTCGACTCATGAAGGTCAACCCGAGCGTCAAGAAGATCTGTGACAAGTGCAAGACGATCCGTCGTCACGGCGTTGTCATGGTCATCTGCGAGAACCCGCGTCACAAGCAGCGTCAGGGCTGAGCCCTTGCTGCACCGCACGATCCACAACTGAATTCAACCCATCAACGTGAACGCTAGGTCTGGGCTCTCACGGGCACAGGCCGAAACCACCTCCGGAGCAGAAGGCCGGGGCCTGGTCACCACCGGGACGCGTCACGAACGAAACCTCTGTGAACCACCGAAGAGCCTCGCTCTTCAGGAAAGGGCCATCACATGGCACGCCTTGTTGGTGTCGACCTCCCGCGCGACAAGCGCATCGAGATCGCACTCACCTACATCTACGGCATCGGCCGTACCCGCTCGCAGCAGCTGTTGGCCGCCACCGGGGTCAACCCGGACATGCGCGTCCACCAGCTGGGCGACGAAGAGCTGGTCAAGCTCCGCGACGAGATCGAAGCCAAATTCAAGATCGAGGGTGACCTCCGTCGCGAGGTCCAGGCAGACATCCGCCGCAAGATCGAGATCGGCAGCTACCAGGGTCGCCGCCACCGTCAGGGCCTCCCGGTCCGCGGTCAGCGCACCAAGACCAACGCTCGTACCCGCAAGGGTCCCAAGCGCACGGTTGCCGGCAAGAAGAAGACCAAGTGAGAGTTCGCGCTCGCGCGACGCACTGCCTTCCTAACTCAAAGACCAGCTAACACAGGAGAACCGTATGCCTCCCAAGGCACGCGCGGCCGGCGCCAAGAAGGTCCGCCGCAAGGAGAAGAAGAACATCGCTCAGGGCG
>Ga0136639_10000197_pt1 | contig 18907 bp, 18 predicted proteins | sample AntDrymUQ8592106_2_FD_113739 | JGI IMG/M metagenome (GOLD analysis project Ga0136639, IMG submission 113739) | Polar desert sand microbial communities from Dry Valleys, Antarctica - metaG UQ859 (21.06) | ecosystem: Environmental > Terrestrial > Soil > Desert | place: Antarctica: Dry Valley...
AGGAGGCGGACCTCGGCCTGGTCGCGGCAGGCGCGCTCGCTCCGGACAGCGGTCAGCACACTGATGCTGTCGTCGCTGCCGGGGCGGTCGGTCATGGCTCTACTCAAGCACTCGCCACCGACACTCCGACCCCGAAAAGGCCCCCATCCACAGGGTCCTGGGAACTTACTTCGCACTATTTTCTGAGCGACCCACGGGGTCGAGATCGTGGGCATCTCGCCGGGTCTCGAGGCGGCCTCGCCTGGCGGCTCGCCCGGCTCGACCAACGAGAGATGATCAGTGGCTCGGTTCGAGCAGCGAAGCCGCAGCCTAGGGTCGGGTCATGAGGTCGCCCCGCCAGCTCCTGAGTCGCATCCGCCGTGGTCGCCCCGGACGGGTGCCGGACGAGATCGCCTATGCGCCGCAGAGCGACGGCAAGGCCGACCCGGGGGAGGTCGTGTGGGGGTGGGTGCCCTACGAGGAGGATGCGGCCCGGGGCAAGGACCGGCCGGTGCTGGTCATCGGCCGTCGACGGGTCGCGGGCCACGAGCAGTGGCTGGGGCTGATGCTGACCAGCAAGGACCACGACCGTGATGCCGCGCGCGAGGTCAGCCAAGGGCGGCATTGGATGGACGTCGGGACCGGCGGCTGGGACCGGGAGGGTCGGCCGAGCGAGGTCCGGCTCGACCGGTTGATCGTGCTCGACGACGCCGCCGTACGTCGTGAGGGTGCCGCGCTGGACCGAGCCACCTTCGAGGCCGTGGTCGCTGCGTCCCGGCGTTACCACGCGCTGCTCTGATCCGGTCGAACCGCAGGTAATATGGCGTCCGCGTGACCACACGGTCAGCGTTGATCGGTGAGGTAGGGACACAGCTTGATGCGAGGACTCCGCGGTCCACGACGACCTCGTGCGGCTGCCGTCGCGCTCGCCGGCGTCTTGGCGCTGGGCCTCGGCGTGGCCGGCTGCGACGCCGACCAGCAGGAGCCCTTGCCCGCGCCGCCGACGCAGCCCTCGACGCCCGCGCAGCCGACCGACCTCACCTTCGGGGTCTGGGGGGCCGAGGCAGAGGTAGCGGCCTACCAGGCGATGGTCGACGACTACAACACCGACAGCGTCGCGAGCGAGATCACGCTGCAGTCGTGGCCCACGCACGACGCCTTCCTGGTGGCGATGCGCGAGGGTGACCTCCCGGACGTCTACCTCATCTCACGCAGCGACCTCGCGGCGGTGCAGGCGGCCGGACTCAACCAGCCGGTGCTGGAGCTGCTCGACGAGCGTGGTGTCGACTACACCGACGACTATGCGCGCGAAGCCCTGCTCGCGTTCTCCGCCGACAACGAGCTCCAGTGCATGCCCTACGGCATCTCGCCGATGGTCATCTACTACAACACCGAGCTCATCAACTTCGAGCGGATGCTCGTTCGTGGCCTCCCGGCGCCCGAGGACCAGCCGGACACCCCCGAGGACGAGAGCCACGACAGCTGGACCTTCGAGCAGTTCACCGCGGCTGCCGAGTTCGCCACGCGCCCGCGGCGTGGCAGTGCCGGCGTCTACATCGAGCCGACGCTGCGCGGCCTGGCCCCGTTCGTCTACTCCGGAGGCGGCGACCTCTTCGACGACGACGACGCCCCGACGTCGCTGGCGCTGTCCGAGGACAGCTCCCAGGAGGCGCTGAGCCGCACCCTCGAGCTGCTGCGCAACGCCTCGGTGACGCTGAGCGACGAGCGACTGGCCAAGGCCAGCCCGATGGAGTGGTTCGAGCGCGGCAAGCTGGGCATGATCGCCGGCTTCCGCTCGCTCACGCCCGAGCTGCGCGAGGTCGAGGGCCTGAGCTTCGACGTCATGCCGATGCCGGCACTCGACCGAGCCGCCACGATCGGCGACATCACCGGCCTGTGCGTCTCCAGCAAGGCGCCCAGCATCGCCCAGGCCGCCGACTTCCTGGTGCACGCCATCTCCGCCGAGCCGGTCGCGCGGGTGGCGCGCGCGGGCTACCTCGCGCCTGCCAGCCTGCCGGTCGCGGTCTCCGAGGACTTCCTCCAGCCTGCCCTCCAGCCCGCCCACGCTGGTGTCTTCAGTGCCAGCATCCGCGACATGGTGGTGCCGCCGCTGCTCGATGACTACACCGCGCTCGAGGCGGCCGTCGCCGACAGCCTGCGGCTGATGCTCAGCGTCACCGTGCCCGACCTCGAGGCGATCACGACCCAGATCGACGAGCAGTCCCGCACCGTCCTCGACCCGGAGCTGGCCTCGCCCAGCCCCAGCGAGGGTGCCAGCGAGACTGCCAGCGGGGACGCCGAGTAGCCCTGGCGACTCAGGACGGCGCCGGCGGATCCTCGCTGAGGTCGTCGGCGCTCGCCGCGGCCTCCAGGTCTGCAGCCGCGTCCGCATCGGCCTGCAGGATCGCGGTCACGATCACCGGGGCGGCCAGCGCGATCTGCCACCCGCGCGCGCCGTAGCCCGCGAGCTGGGTGACGACGGCGTCGATCAGCTCGTCGCCCTGGCGCGTCGTCGGCGGCGACCACAGGGTGCGTCGCAGGTAGTCGGGGGTGAGGACGTTCTCGACGGGCAGGTGGTGGTCCTCGGCGAGCGCGGTCATCGCCTCGCGAGCCAGCGCCAGACGCCGGGCGGCGACGGGGTCCTTCTCGGCCCAGGCGCGCGGCAGCGGCGGACCGTCGCCCCGCGGCGCTCGGGTGGGCAGGTCGTCCTCGCTCATCTCGTCGACCTCGCGCAGCGCCGCGACCCAGCGGCTGGAGTAGCGCTCGGCGCCCCGGCCGTGGAAGCCCTTGGTGGACAGCAGGGCGTCCCGGTCCAGCGGCATCGCCTGCGCGGCCGCCACGATCGCGGAGTCGGGCAGGATGCGCCCGGGGGTCACGTCACGCTGCTCGGCGAGCGAGTCGCGCAGCTCCCACAGCGCCCGGACGGCACCGAGCGCCTTGCGGCCGCGCACGCGGTGGAGCCCCGACGTACGGCGCCACGCGTCGATGCGCGGGGGCAGCTCGAAGGTCCGCAGGTAGTCGAACTCCTGGCGGGTCCAGTCGTCCTTGCCGGTCTCGACCAGCTCGGCGGCGAGCAGGTCACGGAGCTCGACGAGCACCTCGACGTCGAGCGCGGCATATTCGAGCCACGCCGCCGGGAGCGGTCGCGTCGACCAGTCGACCGCGGAGTGCTCCTTCTTCATCCGGCGCTCCAGCAGCGTCTCCACGAGCGTGGCGAGGCCGACTCGGGGATAGCCGAGGAGTCGACCGGCGAGCTCGGTGTCGAACAGTGCGGTGGGGTAGAGGCCGATCTCGTTGAGGCACGGCAGGTCCTGGGTGGCAGCGTGCAGGATCCACTCGGCGCCCTCGAGGGCTTCCTGCAGCGGGGCCAGGGAGTCGAAGGCGATCGGGTCGATCAATGACGTCCCGGCGCCTTCGCGGCGCAGCTGGATCAGGTAGGCCCGGTTGGAGTAGCGGTAGCCCGAGGCGCGCTCCGCATCGATCGCCACGGGGCCGGTCCCGGCGGCGAGGGCGTCGCAGACCGCCCGCAAAGCATCCTCGGTCTCGATGAGGTCGGAGAGCCCGTCGCGCAGCGTGAGCAGCTCGGCGCGGACCTCGGGCTCGGTGTCCCCGGTCGTGGGCTCTGCTGCTGGATCGGCGCTCGCGGGAGTGGTGGTGGTGTCCTCGGGGTCGTCGCTCATCAGTGACCCGGGCCCCGCTGGCCCCGACGGCCGGGCATGACCGTCACGCCGGCGGGCACGGGCGGCAGGCCCGCGGCGGTGCAGAGCAGCTCGCCCCAGGCCTCGACGTGGGGTGCGACGTCGAGGGGGCCGCCCTCGTCGTCGGCGAGGGGTGTCCAGGAGGCCCGGATCTCCAGCTGGGCGGTGCCGACCTCGTCGGCCATGCCGCCGAAGCTCGTCGTCGCGACGCGGGTGACGGTGCCTGAGGCGGCTGTATAGGAGGCGGCGTGGGCGCCGAGCGCCTCGGTCAGCCAGGACCAGCCGACGTCGGCCAGCAGGGGATCGGTGATCAGGTCGAGCTCGATCTCGGCGCGGGCGTAGGCGACGCAGCGGAAGGTGCCGTCCCAGGCGTCGTTGCCGGCCGGGTCGTGGAGCAGGATGATCCGCCCGGTGCCCACGTCGACGCCGTCGACGCTCACGTCTGCCGACAGTGCAGCTGCGTGGGGCGCGATCCGCTGCGGTGCGGGCATCTCCTCGCAGAAGATCTCGGGGCGCAGGGTGGCTGCGCGCATCGTCGCCACGGCCGCCCGGAAGCCCGGAGGGCTCGTCTGCACACCGGAACCGGTGCGCGACTCTTGACGGACGACCATGGCATCACCCTAGGACGCAGGACTCGAACCCATCTGCGAACACGCCGTGGGCGACCTGGGAGGCTTGTCCCATGGCCACGCCCTCACGTCACCCCGGACTCGCCGACAGCGCCCTCCTGAAGGCCGCGCGTGGCGAGCCGGTGCCGCACACCCCGGTCTGGTTCATGCGCCAGGCAGGGCGCTCGCTCCCGGAGTACCTCAAGATCCGCGAGGGCGTCGGGATGCTCGAGTCGTGCATGGACCCCGACCTCGTCATGGAGATCACGCTGCAGCCGGTCCGGCGCTACGGCGTGGACGCGGCCATCTTCTTCTCCGACATCGTCCTGCCGCTCAAGGCGGTCGGCGTCGACCTCGACATCGTCCCGGGCGTCGGTCCGGTCGTGGCCTCCCCGGTGCGCACGCTCGCCGACGTGGAGGCGATCCCCGACCTGACGCCCGAGCACGTCCCGTTCATCACCCAGGCCGTCCAGGGCCTGGTCGCCGAGCTCGGCGCCACCCCGCTGATCGGCTTCGCGGGCGCACCGTTCACCGTGGCGTCGTACCTCGTCGAGGGTGGACCGTCCAAGGAACACGCCAAGACCAAGGCGATGATGTTCGGCGCCCCGGACGTCTGGGACGCGCTGATGCGCAAGATCGCGCAGATCGCGGCCGCCTACCTCGAGGTCCAGGTCGCCGCTGGCGCCTCCGCCGTCCAGCTGTTCGACTCGTGGGCGGGCGCGCTGACGCCGGCCGACTACGAGGCGCTGGTGATGCCGCACTCGACCCGCGTGCTCGCGCAGGCAGGTGAGCTCGGGGTGCCGCGCATCCACTTCGGTGTCGGCACGAGCAACCTGCTCGGGCTCATGGGCGAGGCGGGGGCTGATGTGGTCGGTGTCGACTGGCGCACGCCGCTCGCCTCTGCCGTGCCGCTCGTCGGTGACCGCAGCGTCCAGGGCAACCTCGACCCGACGCTGGTCTTCGCACCGCCCGAGCTGATGCTGGCCCGGGCCGCCGAGGTGATCGAGGCCGGGCGCGCGGCGCGGGGCCACATCTTCAACCTCGGCCACGGTGTCATTCCCTCGACCGATCCCGACCAGCTCAAGCGGCTGACGGAGTTCGTGCAGTCCTACCCGCTCTGATCCGACGACGCACGGGCCACGTGACGAGGCCGAGCAGGGCGAGCACCACGAGGAAGGGCAGCACCGCACCTGCCGCAGTGGCGAGTCCGACGGCAACGCTGGTGAAGGCGGACAAGCCGGCGTCGAGACCGGCGAGGAAGCCGGTCTCCTCCGGCTCGGGCTTCTTCTTCGCAGGCTCGTCCTTCGTGCGCTCCAGCGAGACGGTGATGGTGGCCATGGACGTCTGGTCGGCGAGATAGGCCGCCGTCCGCGCCAACGAGCCCAGAGCCGCCTGGCGGCGGGAGAGCTGGCCCTCGATGTTGACGATGTCGCGGATGCTCTGGGCCCGGTCGAGCAGGAGCTCGATGCGGCGGATGCTCGCGCGCTGGACCCGCAGTCGCACCTGCGTGTCGATCACCTTGGTGGTCACGTCGTCGACGGCCGAGCTCGACGTGATCAGCGTGGCCGTGCCCTCGAGCGCGCTCATCGCCTCGGCGAACTGCGCCGAGGGGATCCGAAGCACCAGCCGCGAACGCTTGACGTCACCTTCGTCGTCGGTCGCCGTCTCCTCCTGGGCGATCTCGCCGCGCAGCTCGTCGACGACCTTCTGGACCTCGAAGCGGGCCTGGGCGACGTCCTCGGAGCGCAGCTGCACGTTGCCGGTCGAGATCAACGAGCGTGAGGTGGGTGCGGGTGCCGCGTCGGCGGCGACGCTCTCCGCAGCGCCACCCGAGGCATCACGCACCGAGCTCGTCTGATCGCCGTCAGCGAAGGCGTCCGGCCCCTCCGGGGCTCCGACCTCGGCAGGGGCGACGGCTGAGTCCGAGGCCCCGGTCGAGTCGTCCTGGCTCGTGGAGCAACCGGCCACGGTGAGGAACGCGAGCGCGGCGGCGGAGGCGAGGAGGCGACGGTTCATGCGGGTACGACGAGTTCCGGGCCGGGTGGGTTCCGCCCGGGAGGTCACGCGGGGGGCCCCAACAGCCCTCTGCGACGATGAGGAGGTGGTCACGAGGGTCGTCATCGTCGGTGGAGGGGTCGCCGGGCTGACCGCAGCCCGCGACCTCGTCGCTGCGGGCCACGACGTCCTGCTCCTCGAAGGCAGTGACCACGTCGGCGGCAAGTTGCTGCGTCACCAGGTCGGCGGCGTGGTCGTCGACGTGGGCGCCGAGGCGATGCTCAACCGGCGCCCCGAGGGCGTCGCACTCGCCCGGGCCGTCGGGCTCGCGCTGGAGCACCCCGCGGTTGCCTCCTCCCGCATCTGGACCCGAGGCGCCCTGCGTCCCCTGCCCCGCTCGCTCATGGGCGTCCCCCTCGACCTCGACCAGCTCGCGGCCTCCGGAGTCCTGTCCGACGAGGGCCTCGAGCGCGCGAGACGCGAGCCCGGGCTCCCGCCCGAGGTCGTCGACGGCGACGTGTCGGTGGGGGAGCTGGTCGCCCGCCGCTTCGGCGACGAGGTCGTCGACCGTCTCGTCGAGCCGCTGCTCGGTGGTGTCTACGCCGGCCACGCACGTGAGCTGTCGGCCCGCGCGTCGGTGCCGCAGCTGGTCGCCTTCGCCGAGAAGGGCTCCCTGCTGGAGCAGGGAGCCGCCATCCCGATGACCTACGACACCCCGGTCTTCGCCGGCATCCCGGGCGGGATGGGCCTGCTCCCGGAGGCGCTGGCCGCGGGGCTCACCGTGCGCACCGGGGTGACGGTGCGCGGTCTGACCCGCACCGCGACCGGCTTCGAGGTCCTGACCGGACCCACGACCGACCCCGAGCTGATCACCGCTGAGGCCGTCGTGTTGGCGACGCCCGCAGCACCGACGGCCCGGTTGCTGGCCGACCTGGCGCCGACAGCCTCGGCCGAGCTGGCCGGCATCGAGTCGGCCTCGATGGCCGTCGTCACCTTCGCCTTCCGCGCAGGTGACGTCGCCGCGATCGACACCGGGTCATCCGGCTTCCTGGTCCCCCCTGTCGACGGGCGCCGGATCAAGGCCTCGACGTTCTCGTTCGCCAAGTGGGGCTGGGTGCGTGAGGCCGGGGCCGTCGAGGGTCTCGTTCACCTGCGCACCTCGCTGGGCCGCCACCGCGAGGAGATCGCGCTCCAGGCGAGCGACGAGGAGCTGATCGCGCTCTCGCTGACCGACCTCGAGGCGGCGACCGGGCTGCGCGCCGCCCCGGTCGACACCCACGTCCAGCGGTGGGGCGGTGGGCTCCCGCAGTACGCCGTCGGCCACCTCGACCGCGTGACCCGGATCCGGGCCGACGTGGCGCGGGTGCCGGGCCTGGCGGTCTGCGGCGCGGCCTACGACGGCGTCGGCATCCCTGCCGTGATCGCCTCCGCGCACCGGGCGGCCGACGAGCTGTTCGGTGCCAGCGGCACAATGGGGACATGAGCGAGCAGCAGACCAACGCCGCGCGACTGCGCGAGATCAACGACTCCATCCGTTACACGATGTGGTCGGTCTTCAAGTTGTCCGACGTGCTCGGCGACGGGCCCGGCAGCGCCGACCGCGCCGCCGAGGGAGTCGAGGTCGAGGCGCTGTTCGCCGACCTCGACCGGGTTGGTGTCGTGGTGCGCGGGGTCTATGACGTGGCTGGCCTGCGCGCCGACGCCGACATCATGGTCTGGTGGCACGCCGAGGACTCCGAGGCGCTGCAGCAGGCCTACCACCGCTTCCGCCGTACGGCCCTCGGTCGCCGCTTCACCCCGGTCTGGTCGCAGCTGGCGCTGCACCGCCCGGCGGAGTTCAACAAGTCCCATGTGCCGGCGTTCCTCGACGACGAGGCGCCCAAGCGCCACGTGTGCGTCTACCCGTTCGTGCGGTCCTACGAGTGGTACCTCCTGCCCGACGAGGAGCGCCGCGGCATGCTCAAGGAGCACGGCATGCAGGCCCGTCCCTACCCCGATGTGCGGGCCAACACCGTGGCGAGTTTCGCCCTGGGTGACTACGAGTGGATGCTCGCCTTCGAGGCCGACGAGCTGCACCGCATCGTCGACCTGATGCGCGACCTGCGGGCCTCCGGTGCGCGTCGCCACGTGCGCGAGGAGATCCCGTTCTACACCGGCGCCCTCACCCCGGTCGCCGAGCTCGTCCAGCGGCTGCCCTGACATCCGCCCGTGCCGACGATCTCGGAGTCCGCAGAGGGCCAGGCTCAGGATTGATGAATCTGCCGCGACCTCAAACGCGAATCTGCAACGACCAAACGTTTCGAGAACAAGGGGGTCAAGAGGCCCCCGTTGCGTCGCTGAAGCGTCCGGAGGCCGATGAGCGGGCGCCGCGTCAGGACAAGACTGGTGGCGCTCGTACAAGGACGCACATAGTTGCCCCACAACGACCGTCGGATGCGCCCATCCACGCTCGCACACCGCCGGGGCCGAACCTGTATGTGCGTTCGTGTACGAGCCGAACCATCCTCATCTAGTCGCGAGTAGTGCGCGACTCTGCTGATGAGCTCGCATCAAGCGGGGGCCCTGACCCGTTGGCTCGTGTAGCCGCGAGGGAGGTATTTTCCACCCAGATAGGGCGGCCCGCAGTGGCCCCCAGATTGAATCGAAGGGGACATGGCTCATGGACCTTCCTTCGGGATTTCGCGTCAGAGCAGTTGGCCCGGGACGGGCACGAAAGGGCTTGTTTCGCCCTCAGGTGGCCGGCCCGGGCCCGACGACTGCGGTGATGGGTGTTGCACGCCGAGTGGGTCACCTCTCCACGATGCGTGCCATGCAGACGGTCGATCCGGTGACCTTCTTGGCTCTGAACTTGAACGTGTCGGTGCCCGGGGTGTTGCCTCGGAACCGCACGATGTCTCGATCGCCGTCTTCGTCTACGCGGATAACCTGCTTGTAGAAGCGTTTGCCCTCGTGGCGCAGGGCGACCTTCCAGGTGCTGTTGGGCACTACACCGTCGAGGCTGAGCTCGACCTCGAACCGGCCGTCGTCGCGATCGACGCTGAAGTCGTAGGTGCCGGTGCCGCAGGACCCGAGTCGTTCAGTATCGGCCTGGGCTGGCGGGGCGAGTAGAACCGTGCCCGGCACGATCAACGCGGCGGAGCACAGCATGGTGGTGATTCGAACTTGGCGGGACATGAATTTCTCCTTCAGGTGGAGGCAATCTGGGTGGGTTGGCATCGGGACGGTCCAATTCGCGTTGGGGTTCACCTGCCGTCAGTGTCTGGGGGCGGGGGTGTGTGGGCTATCCGCGGCCGATGCTGAGGACGTCCCCGGACTCGGCGTCGATGTAGACTTCTGGACCGCTGGTGTCGCTGCGAAGGAACACGTACCAGGCCCTGATGCCGTCCTCGCGGTCAAGATCGAACTCGACCACGCTGGCTCCGGGTACCGACCCCAAGGCAGTGTCGAGGGCTTGCTGGGCAGAAATGGGCGGCAGCGGGCCGCGGGCTGGAGGACCTCTGGTTGCTGCTTGACGACTTCGCCAGTGCTGAGGTTCAAGTAGATCTCGGTCCCACCGGCGCGGCCATCGCCACGCACCGTGACGTACCAGACCCTGACGCCCTCTTCACTGGTGCGTCCGCCGGCCACCACATCGCCCGGTAGAACACCCAGGGCTGTTTCGATGGCCGCCACAGCATCCAAGGGCCCACTTTTGGCACGTGCCTCAGGTGTCGGCGTCCCGGACGGCGACAACGGCTCATCTGCGGGCGTACCGGGGGATGACCTCGTGGCTCTGTCCGGGCTGGACGCAGACTCCGGAGATGGAGTGGCTGCACCGTTCTCTGATGCGGCACTGCACCCGGACGTGGCCATCGCGGCCAGCAGAACCAGGCTGGGGGTGTAGACCTTGGGCCTACGCACGGACTCGCTCCTCGTTGCAGGGGGCGGCGCACCGCCCGGGGCAACGAGGTCTCTCTCAGCCGGTCAAGGCCGCGTGCACCGGGCCGCGAAGCGGCCGTACTGACGATGTACGCCTGTGGAGATACTCCCCTCGTCGGGGACACGCACCAATATACCGGAATTTCAGTTCGTGAATCAAGCCCTGAGTTGCGGCCTGATCCTGCGAGTCTGAACACCGACGCCTCTATTCAGTCGATGATAAGAGCCTTGCAAGCCATGTCGCCGGTGGCCAAGGATGGACCCCGCCTTGTCGACCGGGGCTCCTTGCGTCGCCGATACTGCAGTCCTCAACCCGGCCGCGGACGAGGCCGCGAGAACCCGGGCTCCGTGGGGCATGGGGTGCTTCGGCAGGACGCCAAGTGCTGTATGCAGATCGCGGGCGCAGGGCTAGCGACGAGCGATGCCGCATCTCCCGAAACCACCCCTGCTCCTGCCGCGTCTCGTAGGTTCGACTCGAGCACGTCGGGCCCAGCAGGCACAGGATGCCGCACCTGGCGAGCTGAGCGGGCCATCAACCTGCGTCATACCGCCGCGAATGACCGTGTCGCGGCACGTCCGGACATGCCGCGATCCGCGCGGTTGTCGGCGCAGGCTGGCAGCCTCGCGGGCACCGGCTCGGCAACGGGGCTCGCGGCTCGTCCGGAAGCCGACTATCAAGCCACCGCCATCTCGTCGGGGGCACGCCCGCGCCTGGCGAGTGCCGAAAGCAAGCCAATGTGCAAAAGTTGCAGGTTGGATCGTTCCTTTGCAGATTCGCTCATCGTCGGCAACCCGACCGGTCGGGAACGGGTTCGTCGATGTGCGCGTCGTAGGGTCATGAAGACCGCCGTCGTCGCCTTGTTCCTCGCCGTTCCGCTGTTCGTCTCGTGCGGCGGTGGCGACCAGGGCGGCGACGTCGTCCAGGACCCCGCGGGAGCCGGCGGCACCACCCTCGAGCGCCCCACCGCGGTGCCCGCGGCGCCCGGCCAGGTGCGCAGCGCCAACCTCCCGACGGTCATGGACACCGGCACCGGCCCGGTCGAGCTGTGCCTTGGCGCGATCGCCGAGTCCTACCCGCCGCAGTGCGGCGGGCCGGCCATCCCCGACTGGGACTGGAGCGCAGCCTCGGTGAAGGGCATGTTCGAGCAGCAGGGCACGATCCGCTGGGGCACCTTTGCCGTCACCGGGACCTGGGACGGCGAGGAGTTCGGCGTGACCGACGCGATCTCGGGCGCGCTCTACGACCCGATGATGCCCTCGGCGACGCCGACGCCGTCACCTGCGAGGGCCTACACCGACGCTGAGCTCCAGGAGATCGCCACCGAGGTCGGGGACCTGCCCGGTGCCCAGGGTGCCTACGGCGCCGACGGCCACGTGTTCCTCGATGTCATCTACGACGACGGGTCGTTGCAGGCATGGGACGACGAGGAGTACGGCGAGTCAGTCGTCCTTGTCACTCCCGCGTTGCTCGACGTGCAGTGAGACTCAGGCGTCGTCGGCGGGCGCGAGCGTCAGACTGATCGAGTTGATGCAGTAGCGGTCGCCGGTCGGCGTGCCGTGCCCGTCGGGGAAGACGTGGCCCAGGTGGGAGCCGCAGCTGGCGCAGCGGACCTCGACGCGCTTCATGCCCTGGCTCTTGTCCTCGATGTACTCGATCGTGTCGGTGATCGGCTGGTAGAAGCTCGGCCAGCCGCACCCGGAGTGGAACTTGGTGTCGGACTCGAAGAGCTTGGCCTGGCAGGCCTTGCAGGAGTAGACGCCTCTGGTCTCGGTGTCGGTGTAGGTGCCGACGAAGGCGCGCTCGGTGCCGGCCTTGCGCAGTACGGCGTACTCCTCGGGCGAGAGCTCCTCGCGCCACTGCTCGTCGGTCTTCTCCACGTGGTAGGCCATGGGGTCAACGGTAAGGGGCGGTCCAAGCTCTTCACCCCTCTGGCTGGTTGACGAACTGCAGTGCACACATGTTCACTGACTTTCGTCGGATCTGCCGACCGTGGCTTGGAGGAGGCTCGATGGCGGGCACCATCTCGTGGGAACGCGTGCGCAGGGTGGGCGACAAGCTCACCACCCCGCTGCACCCCGACGACTACCTCTCGCTCGTCAATCCACTGTGGAGCACGCGTGAGCTGCGGGGGCGTGTCGAGGAGGTGATCCCGGAGACGGCCGACGCCGCGACCCTGGTGATCCGCCCCGGCTGGGGCTGGCGCTACGACCACCGTCCGGGCCAGTACGTCGGCATCGGTGTTCAGGTCGACGGCAAGTTCCAGTGGCGCTCCTACTCGGTCAGCTCGCCGCCGAAGCGCAGCGGTCGCACGATCGCGATCACGGTGCGGGCGATGCCCGAAGGCCTGCTCTCCGCGCACCTGGTCTCCGGTCTCGAGCCCGGCACGATCGTCCGGCTCGCGCTGCCCGAGGGTGACTTCGTGCTGCCCGACCCGCCGCCCGCGAAGGTGCTGTTCCTGGTCGGAGGCAGCGGGATCACCCCCGTGATGTCGATGCTGCGCACGCTCGACCGCCGCGGCACGATGTCCGACGTCGTCATGCACTACTCCTCGACCACGCCCGAGCGGATGATCTTCCGCGACGAGCTCACGGCCCTGGCCGAGAAGCACCCCTCGCTGACCTTCCACCAGCGGCACACCGACATCGACGGCGTCCTCGACCTGGGCGAGCTCGAGCGCGTCGCCGGCGACTGGCGCGAGCGCGAGACCTGGGCCTGCGGGCCCGGCCCGATGCTCGACGCGATCGACGCGCACTGGAGCGATTCAGGCTTGGAGGAGCGGCTGCACCTAGAACGGTTCTCCCTCCAGCTCGGCGGCGAGGGTGGGGAGGGCGGGACGATCACCTTCCGCAACTCCAGCAAGAGCGTCGACGTCGACGGTGCCACCACCGTGCTCGAGGCCGGCGAGCAGGCCGGGGTCGGCATGCCCTACGGCTGCCGCATGGGCATCTGCCACACCTGCACCGTCGCCCTCGTCAGCGGCGCTGTTCGCGACCTGCGCAACGGCGAGGACTACAACCAGCCCAACGAGCAGATCCAGACGTGCATCACCGCCGCCGTCGGTGACTGCACCCTCGACATCTAGGAGAGATCGATGGCCATCGCAGACGTCAAGGAGTACACCCACCTCAGCACCGAGGAGGTGGAGCAGCTCGGCCGCGAGCTCGACGCGATCCGCGCCGAGATCGAGGAATCGCGCGGCGCCGCCGACGCGGCGTACATCAACAAGATGATCCGCATGCAGCGAGGTCTCGCCTTCGCCGGTCGTGTGACGCTCTTCGCGTCCCACAAGAAGCCGGCCTGGGCCGCCGGCGCCGCCATGCTCGGTGCAGCCAAGATCCTCGAGAACATGGAGATCGGTCACAACGTCATGCACGGCCAGTGGGACTGGATGAACGACCCCGAGATCCACTCCTCCAACTGGGAGTGGGACACCGCCCAGCCCGCCGAGCAGTGGAAGCACTCGCACAACTACGTGCACCACCAGTTCACCAACGTGCTCGGCCACGACAACGACATCGGCTACGGCATCCTGCGCATGGCGCGCGAGCAGAAGTGGCACCCGGTCAACCTCGGGCAGCCCGTCTACAACGCGCTGCTCGCCGGCCTCTTCCAGTGGGGTGTCTCCCTGCATGATCTCGACCTCGAGGCGATCCGCAAGGGCAGGAAGGACCCGAAGGAGATGAAGCGGCAGCTCAAGCAGATCGTCAGGAAGGGCCGCAACCAGATCCTCAAGGACTACGTCGTCTACCCGGCGTTGTCGGGCAAGAACTGGAAGACGACGCTGACGGCCAACGCGACGGCCAACGTCACCCGCAACATCTGGTCCTACATGATCATCTTCTGCGGGCACTTCCCCGACGGGGCGATGCACTTCACCGAGGAGGAGCTCGAGGACGAGACCCGCGCCGAGTGGTACCTGCGCCAGATGCTGGGCTCGGCCAACTTCGAGGGCTCGCGCCTGACGCACGTCATGGCCGGCAGCCTCGGCTACCAGATCGAGCACCACCTCTTCCCCGATCTCCCGAGCAACCGCTACCCGGAGATCGCGGTCAAGGTGCGCGCTCTGTGCGACAAGTACGACATCCCCTACACGACCGGCCCGCTCTACCGTCAGTACGGCCAGACGCTGCGGACGATCATGAAGTTGTCGCTGCCCAACAAGATGACGTCCGACGACTCGCCCGAGCCGCCCTCGCCGTCGATCGACCGCGGCCGCAAGACCGACGCGGAGCGGCCCACGCGGCGTACGGAGACGGGTGCCTACATGCGCAGGGCGACGTCGTGAGCGTGACGGTCCTGCCGTTCGTGTGGAGTGCCGGAGGAGAGCTCGTCAAGGCGCGCGTCACCCAGTGCGCGCTGTCGCGGATCTGTGGCATGTGCTCGCGACCCCTCGGTCGACCGGTCGCCTTCGTCGGCACCCCGCTCGAGGTCGGTCGCAACGCCTTCCACTGCCCACCGCTTCACGCGGCGTGCGTGGGGGAGCTGCGGGCACTGCCCTACGCCGACCCGACGTGGGAGGTCGTGACGACCTCGGGCTTCGAGTACGTCCGGCCCAACCGCGAGGATGCAGACCAGCGCCCGACGTTCCAGCCCAACTCGCTGCTCTAGCGTCCCCTAGGCGAGCACGTGGCGGCTGTGCGGCCACAGCGCGAGCAGGTCGACGTCGGGGAAGCGGTCGGCAACCGCCCGGTAGGTGCCGGCGTAGTGCCGGGCGACCTCCTTCGCGATCTCCTCGGGCAGCCGTGAGGTCGGCTGCGTCGAGGAGTTGCGGCGGGTGCCGAGGTCGGGCTCGACCGGATCCATGCCGAGCAGGTCGGTGATCGCGTGCACGGACTCGTCGTTGAAGAGCGACTCGTAGAAACCGAAGTGCAGGTCCTCGGGCGCGAAGACCGCGTCGAGGGCGGCGATGGTGTCGCCGTAGCGGCTGCGCAGCTCGTAGACCGGCTTGGTGTGCTGCTCGGCGAGCACCTGCTCGGTCGGGATGCTGAAGCGATCAGGCGCGCGGTCGGCCTGCATCCGGATCTGCGACCAGGTGCGCTCGACCGGGTCGCGCATCAGGAACACCGAGACGGCACGGACGCCGCGGGTCTCGAAGCCGTCGCGGACGTGGCAGAAGCGCTCCGCGGGGAGCATCGCGTAGTCGGGTGTCAGGTCGGCCGCAGCGCGGAAGCGCGGGCCCCGACGCAGAAGACCGGAGAAGTAGTCGTAGTAGAGCTCCGGGTCGGCGTACATGCTGGCCCGGTGGATGACCTCGGCGTCGGCGTGCTCACCACGCTGGGCGGCGGCGATGGCCCGCTCGGCCTGGCGCAGGATGCGTCGGCGCATCCAGTCCTCCGAGGGCAGGTCGAGGCTGTCGAAGACGTGGTACTCCTTGCGGTAGCCGTGGGCGAACTCCCGCGACTTCTTCAGGTGGTTGTAGAGCCACGTCGTGCCGCCCTTCTGACAGCCCGCGCCGATCAGGAACGTCTTGCGGGGCTGCGGCACGCGCGTCACTCTAACGATCGCCCGGGGGTCTGCTCGTCGTGCCGGACGTCGTGAGGCGGCGTACTTCGTGGGCGAGTCGGTCACTTGTCAGGGGAAGCAACGCCCATCAAGTGCGGGTTTCCCCGGCTGACCGGGGAAACCCGCAGACCGGCCGCGTTAGGTTGAGCCATGCCCAAGACGCCAGCCGCCGAGGTCGAGGCCGGAGGACGCGTTGTGCGCGTGTCGAGCCCGGACCGGGTGATCTATGAGGCCACCGACCGCACGCCCGAGGTGACCAAGCTGATGGTCGCGGAGTACTTCGCGAGCGTCGACGACGGGCTGATGCGGGCGCTGCGGGACCGGCCGACGGCGATGGAGCGGTGGCCCGACGGCGTACGGGACGGGTTCACGCTGGCCACGGGACGGCCGGGAGAGCAGGCGGAGGCGTTCTACCAGAAGCGGGTGCCACGCGGGGCGCCTGACTACCTCGAGACGGTCGGGGTCACGTTCCCCTCGGGCCGCACGGCCGAGGAGATGTGCCCGACCGAGATCGCGGTGCCGGTGTGGGCCGCCCACATGGGCACGCTGACCTTCCACCCGTGGCCGGTGCGCCGCGCCGACGTGGACCGTCCCGACGAGCTGCGCATCGACCTCGACCCGCAGCCGGGCACCGTCTTCACCGACGCGGTCCGGGTCGCCGGGGTCGCCCAGGAGCTGCTCGAGGAGCTCGGGCTCAAGGGTTTCGCCAAGACATCGGGCAACCGCGGGGTGCACGTCTACGTACGGATCCGGCCCGAGTGGGAGTTCGCCGACGTGCGCCACGCTGCGATCGGCTTCGGTCGCGAGCTCGAGCAGCGCGACGACCAGGTCACGACGGCGTGGTGGAAGGAGGAGCGCGGGGAGCGGATCTTCGTCGACTTCAACCAGAACTGTCGCGACCGCACCATCGCCTCGGCGTACTCCCTGCGGCCGCTGCCCGGTGCCCCCGTGTCCACCCCGATGACGTGGGAGGAGCTGGCGACGACCACGGACCCCGGCGTCCACCACCTCTTCAACGTTCCGGAGCGGCTTGCAGACGGAGACCCGTGGGCCGGGATCGACGACGAGGCCTACTCGATCGAGCCGCTGCTGAGGCTCTACGCCGAGCAGCCGGGCGGGGAGCTCAACTTCCCGCCCGACCACCCCAAGATGTCGGGCGAGCCGCCGCGCGTACAGCCGAGCAAGAAGGTCGAGTCGCACTGGGATGCCGAGGGCAACCGGACATGACACAGCGCCCGCCAGACGCATCGTGAGATGGCGTCCGCGGGTTCACCGTGTCGCGGTCCTCCGGCAGTCCCCCCGGACTGCCCGTGAGGAGCCCCCCGGGCTCCTCATCGAGGACCACGCTCTCCCGTGATCCGACCGCTCGCGTTCCCCCCGGACCACGATCGATCGGACTCCCCTGTCAGCGAAGTCAGACTTTGTTGACCCGAACAACATATGACGCAAGGTTACAGCAACGATCCACGGGACATCCACAGAATGGTGAGTATTTGGTAACAACCGCATGCGGCCGTGACGCATGAGGCAGGAGGTGCTGGTGGCCCCTGCCTACCCCCCGTGCTGACGATAGGGTCCGTTCGGTGACGAGCCTCGACAACGCCGCGGGACGAGTGGTCCTGGTGACTGGGTCCGGCCGCAGCGGCACCAGCACGGTCGCCGGCGCCCTCGAGCGGCTCGGGCTGCACATCCCGCCGCCGCTGATCGAGGCCGACGAGACCAACCCGCGCGGCTTCTACGAGTCGAAATGGGTCATCGACTTCCACAAGGAGCTGCTCAACCGGGTCCCGGTGCGCACGATCGACACCCGGCCGGAGGCCGCCGCCCTGGCCGCGGGCGTCGCCGCCGACCCCGACGTACGACGCACGCTCGTCACCTGGCTGCGTGAGCAGGCCGGTCACCCGCAGCTGCTGCTCAAGGACCCCCGGGCGTTCTGGGTGCACGACGTGTGGCGCGGGGCCGCGGCCGAGACCGGACGCGAGCTGACCTTCCTCACGATGCTGCGCCACCCGGTGGAGGTCGCCAAGTCGCGCGACACCGCCTACCTCGGCGACCAGACCGACGAGTTCCGCCGCCAGCGCGCCACCGCCAACATCGCGGCCTGGTGCAACGCCGCCTTCGAGACCGAGATCGCCACCCGTGACGGTCGCCGAGCGATGGTGCGCTACGCCGACCTGCTGGCCGACTGGCGCACCGCGCTGCGGCGGGCTGGTGAGCAGCTCGGCCTGGACTACAACGCCGACCTCACCGCCGACGGGCACCACGCGGTCGACGACTTCATCGACGCCAAGCTCTACCGCTCCCACATCAGCTGGGACGAGATCGACGTCTCCGCCGACCTGCGGGCGATGGCCGACCGCACCTGGGAGCTGATGAACCACCTCGTCGACGAGCCGCAGGACGCGACGGTCGGCGAGGAGTTTGCCGCGATGCGACTCGACTACGCGAAGGCCCACGACTACGCGGTCGCGATCGCCACCGACCACACGAAGGCCCGCGAGGCGCACGTGCGCCGCACCGTGAAGGCCAACATGGCCCGCGAGTACGCCCGCGAGCTCAAGGCGCTGCGAGCCCGGATCGCCGAGCTCGAGACCGCGGCCGCGGCATCGGCCGACACCGGGGGACGGAAGCTCTTCGGTCGGAAGGGCTAGTCCTTCTCCCACGGCGCCACAATCGGGACGTAAGCCTCGAGTGTCTCGGCAACGAGCTGGTCGACGACCTCGGGCGGTCGGGCCATCTCGTGATGGTCGCCGAGGCAGAAGCAGTCCTGCTCCCGGTCGAGCAGCAGGGTGAGGCGACGCTTGACGTCAGCGGCGCTGAGGTTGACGAAGCTGTAGTCGACGTTGCCGATGTGCGCCGCCCCGGTTAGCAGACCGTGGTGCTGGGCCAACGACGAGAGCATCGAGACGTCGGTCTCGGAGCGGAACGGCGCCCGCGTCGTGCACCCGACCTCGTCGGCGAACCGCTCGCTGATCGCTTCCAACGTCGAGCGGCGGTGCGGGTGCGGGGTGTGGATGAAGGTGCGCGTGGTGGTCACCCCGAAGGCGTCCTGGAGCAACCGACGGTTGTTGACCGCCGCGTGGAGGTAGGGCAGGTCGTCCTGGCCGGGCAGCCCCACGACACCGGTGGAGGGGAAGACCGCCGCCGAGCCCGAGGGAGTGAACCACTGCTCGGGCCGGCTGGGCCGGCCCAGGAAGACGTCGTCG
>Ga0136639_10000198_pt1 | contig 18880 bp, 14 predicted proteins | sample AntDrymUQ8592106_2_FD_113739 | JGI IMG/M metagenome (GOLD analysis project Ga0136639, IMG submission 113739) | Polar desert sand microbial communities from Dry Valleys, Antarctica - metaG UQ859 (21.06) | ecosystem: Environmental > Terrestrial > Soil > Desert | place: Antarctica: Dry Valley...
AGATTAACAAAGCAAATTCACAATATGAGGAATAATTTCGATATGTTGAGTTAGCAAATAATCCAACCTATCCGCCAATAAACTCAAAATTAAATCGTTATAACTCATCCCGTATTCCGCCAAACCCAAAGCTACCAGACTCGTCACATTTTCTTCTGGATGTTTCAGATCGGGTTTGGGATTTGCTTCCAAAACAAAAAGCGATCCATCAGCATCACTTCGGACATCAATCCGCACCAAACTGTTCAAACTAAACTCCCAATAAATTTTCCTAGCCAATTCAATTAACTCCTGTTTGAGTTCAGGTTCTTCTGGGCCCATCAACCGTCCGCGATCGGTCGTTATCGCCTTTTTGTCCATAGACGTAAAGATGTGTTCCTCCGATTCTAAAACTCGTTCAATTGTCGAAAAAGCAAAGGGATTGGTATTTTTAGAAAACGCGCCCTTAGCATAAGTAACATAGCCACAAACCGCTACACAAAATTCTTGTCCCGGCAAATACTTTTCAATTAAGGCAGTATTGTGAGTTGCTCGGTGAACTTCTGAAACCGTCTGAGACAAACCCTCGATCTTGTCTACAAAATAAACGTGTAGCGAAGCGCGCCCGGATACTGGTTTGACCACAAATGGCCCTTGATATTCGCCAAAAGTAAGGGCAAAACGGTCGTGTAGATTAGGCTGCAAAATCCCTTGAGAAGGATGCCAAGTCATAAACGGAGCGGTTTGTATCCCTAGTGATTGCAGTTCTCGTTTAAAAGCGTGTTTGTTATCTAAAGTTGAACTATTTAAAGGATTATGACCGATATATGGCATTCCCAGCATTTCTAACAAAGCGGGAGTATGACAAACAGGATTGTAGCCTTGGACTCCGCCAGTATTCAGCCATACTAAATGGATGTTTTTTTGTTTGAGTTGTTCCGGCAAGTTCATGTCGTCAGGGATGACAAAGACGTGTTTGAAGCCAATTTCTACTAATGCTTGACTAATCTCGCGGGCGACGATTTTGTAACTTTTCCAAGAGCGGGGATTATGTGTTTTGTAAATCACAGATCCGGCGCGATCGCAGTCACCGCCGAATACCACGGCAATCCGTAATTTAGCAAAGAGTATCTCTAAATATTCAGGTAGTAAATTAAAGTCGTAATGCCAGGGATTCATACTTATTGATGTTGCAGTCATAATGTCTCATTTGTCTGATTGTAACTAATTCTGTAGGGTGTGCACTGCGCACCTTACTGCTTGACGCACCAACTAATTTTGCAGGTGCTTATGCACCTTACCTCTGATGAAGAATCATTTTTTGTCGGCTGAGTTGCTAGATTTTGCTAGATAAATTCCTACTAAAACTACAGAAAAAGCTAACCAATTAAACAAACTTAAACTTTCGGAAAAAAGCATCCAAGCTAAGATGGCGGTAATCACTGGTTCTAGCAGTAGGAAAAGAGCGACAAAGCCGGATGACAAACGACCGAGACTGTGGATGAGAAGTCCTTGGCCGAAAGCTTGACAAATCACCGCCAAAGCAATTACAGATAGCCATCCTTGCCAAGAATAAGGGAAAACTCGATCGCCCGCAAGTAGCACCAATGGCAAAATCAAGAGGCTACCAATAAAACAGCGCCACATCAAGATAGTTGTCGCCGGAAATTTGGTGCGTAAATGTTCGGCAATCAGCAGATTTGCTGCATAAAACATCGCTGATAAAAGAGCAGTAATGTCACCAGCTAGATTGTCTCCGGCTGTTTGCAAGTCGTCGATGCCGATCGCAATTGCGCCTAAGACAGCCACCGCTAATCCCAGCAAAAACCGATTGTCAAAACGGCGGCCCAACAGTAGCCATCCCCCCAAGGTAGTAAATAAAGGAGTTAAGTTTCGCAGTACAGTAGAATTAGCGATATTAGTCTGAGTTAGCGACCAAGCCCAGAAGCCCAAGGAAGCAGAAGAAACGACGCCTACGGCTGTTAATAGCAGGAAATCGCTGAGAGTGTAGTTCGATCGCCCTTCCACATCTTCAATACGATCCGCAGACATTCGGCGGCGCACTTCCCCCGCACCATTCCACACTGCAAACACCACAGTTGCGATCCACAAACGGTTGAAAACAGTAGCATTCGGGCCGATTTCCCGTTCGCTCAACCGAATAAAAATGGCGGCCAGCGACACAGCCAGCAGCGCCGCTGACAGCGAAACTATCGCCCAAAAACTAGCTTTCTTCTCAACTAATTCACTGGATTTCAAATCATCTGGGCTGGCAGAAACAATACTTGTTGCTTGTGCAGTTTTTAAAGCAGAATTTAACTGATTACTCTCCAAACTATTTAGCTGTTGTTCAAGATTTTGCTCTGATAATCCCAGTTTATTTGACATAGTTAAAAATTTCCAAAAAGGCAGAAAACAGCAAGCAGAAGGCAGAAAATAATTAATAGTAGCTTAGGTTGAAGGTTTAACAGAAAGCCTTGTCAAAGCTTCCTTTAGAGCCGGCGGTAATTGGCGGATAATCTTGCCCTTTTCCCGATCGACACCAACCAAAGTCACCTGTGCTGTAACATATAATTCTTGAGCATCGGGCGATCGGATTTCGTAATCCCAAACCAACCGCACACCATCGCCAGCAGTCATCCGCGTTCTCACAGCCACAGCTTGTCCCATCTGTACAGCGCGGTGGTAGCGCAGCGAAAGTTCCACCACGGGCAGTTCCAAACCCTGCGCCACCCAATCAGCATATTCAATGCCAAGAGAGCGCAAACTTTCCACCCTAGCCTCCTCCATCCAAGCCAGATAAGTCCCGTGCCAAACCGCACCGCTGTAATCAGTATGGTGAGGGTAGACTCGCACCACATATTCAAACCAGCCCTCAGAGTCCATTCCAGTCCGGTTTTGCATCACACCAGTCGGTGGGAGTTTTGGTTGAGTTCGATCGTTCTCTAACACGTTACAAATTGTTCCAAAACGCTACATTTCTACAAATCATAAAGCAAACTTCAGGCTTATGCTTAACAGTAAGAAACTAGAGTACCAACGCCCTAGTGTAACGTCGCACAACAAAACTCAACCGTTTTCACCGCCAAAACCATGATCGAAAAAATTTTAGTAGCCGTCGCCGGTCGCGGCTTGTGCGAAGAGATGTTTAATATGTTGATGGACATCCCTTCCTTACAAAAAACCTCTGTCACCGTCTTGCACGTCGTGCCGCCCCAAGTAACTTCCGATGGCATGGCCGATAAGTTGGAAGAAGGAGGCAAGATTTTAGCACAAGCAGTGCAGTCTTTAAAAATAGATCCCAGCAGAGTTAATCCCCGACTCAAACAGGGAGACCCCAAAACAACCGTTTGCCAAGTCGCAGAAGAAGAACAATCCGACTTAGTAATCATGGGTTCCCGGGGACTCGGACGGCTGCAATCGATTTTGGAAAACTCAGTCAGCCAGTACGTTTTCCAGCTAACATCTCGACCGATGCTGTTAGTAAAAGATGATATCTACGTCAAAAAAATCAAGCGCGTTATGGTGGCGCTAGATAAGTCGGATTCCGCGAAACAATCCTTAGAACTAGCTCTATCTTTAGTCAAAGAAGTCAGCGGCTCAGAAATAATTTTAGTACACGTCACCAAAGATTTGACTGGAAAATCTAGCGAAGATTTAACAGCAACTGCTGAAAAAGACGCTGTATTGGCCCCCGCAGTAGCAATCGCAAAACAAATGGGAGTTAGCTACCGCTGCGTCAGTTCGAAAGGCAAGCCAGGGGAAGCAATTTGTCGGATTGCAGAGGAGATGAATGCCGATTTGTTGGTAATCGGTTCCCCGGATCGGCGGCCCAATGTTGCTAAAAGCTTCGTGGATCTCGATCGACTGCTAGGAAGCTCTCTGTCAGACTACGTGCGAGTCTATGCCAATTGTCCCGTATTGTTAGCGAGGACGATCGGGTGACAGTTGACAGTTGACAGTTGACAGTTGACAGCGAAGTTTTTAGGCAGGGGATTTAAGCCCCAGCCTAAAAACAATCCACCTAAAGGTGGAGGCTTAAACCCCCTGTGCTTTAGTTAACTCGAATTTACCATTCCGATGAATAGCGGATTTGATATTAATCCCAAATCGGCATCAAGGATCGCAAATTAAATAATTTACACAAGTTTGTGGGATGGGCGTCCCGCCCGTCCATAAAGAACGGGCGGGACGCCCATCCCACAAGAATCATCAAATTTTAAGTTATTTAATTCTCATTCCCAACAACATTCAACAAAAAAGCGCCCCAGCAAAAAGCTGTTGGCGCTTTTTTTGACAATGTACAAAACTAGAAAAAATAGCAGAAATTACTAATCTTTTCTGCCTTGGCGGCTAGCCGTTTGAATGTACAGAATGATTAGAAAAACACTGGGAACCAAAACAAACAGAATGGTTGCCACAAACCCTAGCTGATTAACTTCCATGAAGACCCCCGCCTCTATCAAAAAATAGGAAAACACACACAACTAGGATAACACTCAAAGGCAAAAGGAAAACTCGGAGGCTCCGAGCCTCCGAGCCTCCGAGAGCCAGGTCTACCTCTTCTTCCCTCTTCCCTCTTCCCTCTTCCTTCTTCCTTCTTCCTTCTTCCTTCTTCCTTCTTCCTTCTTCCTTCGGAAACCGCAGTTAAGGCTTAGTCTTGACGCTCACCGGGCCGTTGACCATAGCTTGGCAAGCCAACCGATAGTTTTCGGGCTTTTTCTTGAGCTTGCGGTTCTCAAAGTCAGTGCGGGGCGACAAATTTTCACCGCCCTCGACAATTTCCACAATGCAGGTGCCGCATTGACCGATGCCCCCACAATTCATCATCTTTCCCGAAAACGTGTACAAGTCGATGCGGTTTTCTAGAGCTTTGAACCTCAAATTGGCTCCGTCTGCTGCGATGACTTCCCGATCTTCCTTCACAAACTTGATATTGGCCATTGCCGATTCCTTAACCCAGTGACTTGGTTCTTTATTACAAAGTATTAACTATTGTATCGGACATTTCATACATGATGTCCGATCGACCTGTCTAGAAAGAGCGCCCCAACTCAATCTCAGGGAGCATCCGAGAGATTATTAGTCGGAAGATTGCTCACAGCCCGCTGGAGAGACGAAAGCCCCAGATTGTAAGTGACAATTGCCGACAATCGGTTTCTCTCAGCCCTAGTCAAATCAGTTTCCGCCTGAATCACATCCGTCTGAGTACCCACACCAGCTTGAAACCGCAGTCGGGCTAAACGCAAAGCTTCCCTCGACTGCAAAACCCCCGCTTCAGAAGTTTCGATATTCTCAAAACTCGACTCCAAGCCAAAATAAGCTTGTTCCACTTCTCGGCGCACCTGATTGCGGAGTTGGTCAAATCGACTTTCGGCGATCGTAATATCCGCATCCCGCTGTTTCACCCTCGCCCTCGCCGCGCCGCCATCGAAGAGACTCCAAGTCAGATTCGCCCGGAGCGAATACCCGTCCGCCCAGCCGCGAGCCGCAAATGGGTTCGGGTCGTCGGGGTCTTGTCCCAGCACGTTGTAAGCAGCCCCCACAGTCAGTTGAGGCAAACGGCCCGCCTGGATCGATCGCCTTTGCTGCTTGCTGATATCCCTCTGTACCAACTGCTGTTCCAACTCAGGGCGATTCTTAAAAGCCTGAACGATACTCTCTTCCAAAGACAGCCTCCAGGAGCCAGCTTGCTCCACCGGGTCAGCCGCTGTCAAATTCGCCGACTGGCTGACATTCAAAATTTCAGCCAAACGACGCTGGGCCACTCGCTGATCGCGACGAGCCACCGACAGTTGCTGTTGTTCGTTAGCCACATTTGACTGAGCCTGCAACACGGCAAACCGAGTTCCCACCCCTGCCCGTTCCAAGGCTTCGGCATCCCGCAAACTTTGCTGGGCATTTCTCACCGAAGCTTGGCGAATAGCAACTTGTCCGTCGGAGTTTTGCAAGTTGTAGTAAGCCTCAGCAGTGTCGAAGCGAAGTTGCTCGGCTTGGCGTTCCACATCCAGTTCCCGAAGGCGCAACTGTTCCTCGGCCGCGCGGATGTTGGCGCGCCGCCTGCCGAACAAATCGATGTCGTAGCTCAAATCCAAAGTGGTGTTGAGACTGTTGTTGCCGAAATTTTGGGGGTCAGGAGTGTTGGGAGGTCTGTTATTTAAGGTGTTGAGGCGGCGCTGCTGCGCTCTGACTCCCAGTTCTCCGCCGGCACTCACAGAGCGGTTGGCGCCCATTTGCAAATTCAGCTCAGGATAAAGAGCAGCTTGCTGTTCGCGCAAAGCCGATCGACTTTGTTGCACTTGCTGTCCGGCGATTTGCAAAACTTGGCTGTTGCGGCGGGCGAGATCGATCGCCTGCTGCAAGGTAATTGACTCAGTTTGCTCGATCCTGACATCCTCGGGATTTGTCGGAAACAGCAGCGGATTCGGGTTGGGTTCCAGCGAACCCGGGGGCTTGGTGTCTAAAATGCCCTTCGGAGTGAGAGGGGCGAAACTTTCGTTTGGAGTGCCACGGGGAGCGGGGGAGGGCAAACTCGGTGCCGGAACATTATTCGGGCGACTCGGCACAGGTTTCTGCTGAACGCCTCTGGGTGCGGGTGTTGGAGACTGCGCCAAATTCTCCTTCTGTGCAGAAGCCGGAGCAGCCTGTTGAGGCTTTGATGCTTGCTCTGGCTGGGTTGGGGGAGTTGCTGCGATATTCGCGAACCCTGGCTGCACAGACTCGGCCACCTCTGATACTGATTCTTTTGATGTGTTCGAGGTCGATCGAACATTCTGCCCTAATTCGAGCTGATTGAAGCGGGCAGAGCCTTCCTGGGACTGAGCCGGAGGCTGTGCTGAAACACTCTGTCCCGGGTTGCTGAAAGTAATTGCAGCGCCCACTCCGACTACCACGATTTGACGAAAAACACGCATAAATTTTAAATTCTTCTGCAATTCCAGAGACAATTTTCAAGCAAGGGAGAAGCCTCAAGTTTCCAGCCTCAACTCAAGTGTCAACAGTCAGAATAACTTTTTTTCGTGACTTTTGAATTGAATCCTTGACTGAAAATTCACAATTTCACCTCAGCATTTAGGCGACCGATCGCTACTGAGATTAGTTCCTCCACTCCACTAACGGGGAAAATCTCCGTTTTCAGGAAGCCAGCGAGCTCAGAAAGCATCATATCATCCAAAAAACGCGGTTCTCCTTGTTTTAGCATCACCGAGGGCAGCAAGATGCCGTCTCCCAAGTCCATCCCCTGCAAAGCGGAGAGCAAGTCTTGACCGGTCAGCAAACCAGTGACAGTAATGTTTTGCCCCCAATAGTGACTGGACAATGCTACCATCTTAACTTCTAAGCCGGGAATTTGGTTTAGTTGTTGTACGATCGGCTCAAAAGCTTTTTCCACAGCATTTCCCACCACCCAAGTTAATTTTCGTGGCGACTTAACTTGCAGCGGTTGCAGTTTAGCAAAAGCCGTTTCAAACTGTTGGATAAATTGGCGAATCGAACCCACACCGTTACCAATCTGGGGATAATCTTCGTAATCCGCAGTCGCAGGCAAATCCAAGCCCGCAATTAAAAACCACTCATCAGCCAGCCAAATACAGCGCGATTTTGAACTCTGCTTTTTCCCCGTTACGCCTTTTTTGCCTTGACTCAAAACAGCTTGAATTTTCTGAACTTGCGCGATGACTTCCCCTGCTTTTTGGGCAGTGACTGCGATCAATTCATCTTCCGCAGGGCGAAAGCGAGTTAAACCAACCGGTACCACAGCCACCGATGCCACAGCCGGGGTATTTCCCGTATGAAACTTTGCCAAATCTAACAAAGTGCGTTCTAAATGTTCGCCATCATTAATCCCGGGACAAACAACAACTTGAGCGTGAATTTGCAAGCGGCGTTCCTTAAACCATTTGATTTGTTCTAAAATCTTCCCAGCCCGGAGATTTTTCAGCAACCGAATTCGCACATCCGGTTCCGTAGCGTGCACGGAAACATAGAGAGGAGAAAGCCGCATTTGTTCGATGCGGTTCCACTCTTTTTCAGTTAGATTGGTCAGAGTTAGATAACTGCCATAAAGAAAACTAAGGCGATAGTCATCATCTTTGAGATAGAGAGTTTCGCGCTTCCCAGGTGGCTGTTGGTCAATGAAGCAAAAAGGGCAGCGATTGTTACACTGAATTAGTCCGTCGAAGAGGGCGGTTTCAAATTCTAAACCCAAGTCTTCGTCATACTCTTTTTCTATTTCTAACTTGTGGGTTTTGCCTTTGGCATCTAAAACTTCTAGTTCGATAAATTCATCGGCGCACAGGAATTGATAGTCAATTAAATCGCGGGGTTTTTCGCCATTGACAGCAATGATAGCGTCGCCAGCATCAAATCCCATTTCGGCGGCGATGCTGTCGGGGATGACTTTGCTGATTCGGGCTGGTTTGGTTGATAATTCGCTCATATGATCGCGCTTGCATTTTCTAGTTTGATAAATTGCTATTGAAAAAAGATTTTAGATTTTAAGCAAGTCTCAAACTATATCATAATTTAGATCATTTGTCAAGCGGATCGAGTAGAGAGAAGTAGGTGTTTGTGAAGTGCGATCGACCGACAACTCTCAAGCTTTCAAATAATTTATTGTATTTATTAAGTCACATTAAATCTGTATCATTAATTGAATTATGACAATTTTATGGCAGTTAGCGCAAAGGTAAAAATCGCACTTGTCCTTCCCATTCTCCTTCCAGACTGCACTCAGCAATTAGCAAAATTTCCTCAATCGCCAAACCCACTGCAACACGGCGGCTGACTTCAAATAATCCTGGCATCGCCAAACCTGCTTCGATTCTCTCGTAGGCAAAGTTTGTCATGGTTGCTACATCATGAGTTAGTAAAACCCGCCCTTGCAGCGCGGCCCATTCTAATACTGTTGGATCGTCTGCTTCTCTGAGCCCGATATCTTGAACGCGGACAATATCAACATCGGGATTCCGACGCAAAATACCCCGAACAATTTGATTGTTAAAGTTTTCATCAGCCAAGAATCGCAGCATATAAAACTACCCTTTTTGGTTGCGTCTTGCCAATAAGCGATCGCGTATTCCAACTGGGTTAAAACGCTTTTCTGCTTCCTGCTGAACTTCTGCGGCAAGACGTTGACGTTCCATCAGATAAGCGTCAACTTCGGATCGGTATCGCAAGTAGTAGCCGATCGCAAAATAAACATCCGAAAGTTCAAGAGACGGGTACTGTTCCCGAATTTCTTCTGCTGTGGCTCCTTCTAGAAAAGCTGTAAGGACTGTATCTAAGGTGACACGGGTTCTACCAACACGGATAACACCGTTTGTATCAGCCACAAGTGGAAGTGGTTCAGCCGTAGGAACGAGTAGCATTGTGAGGTTGAGGGCAATATTAGTTTTCTCTCTTTAGCATAGCCGATCGACACTTCCGACTCTAATATATTTTTTCAGTTTCCGCTGAAATTCAGGTGTGAAATCAAAGTTAGACCTTGCAAGAAACTAAGGCTTTTCCGTACAAGCATGATGCTCATTTATTATACGATTAATCTGCCCACAATCGCGGGAGCCATTGCTCTACCGCCATTGTCGGAAATCCCAACCGAACGGCTCCTTTCGGAGAATCCGTGACTAGCAAACCCTGTTCGATTAAACGTTTCAGCACCGATCGCGCTTGTCTTTCCCGATACCCCGATATCGCTGCTGCATTCCCTCGCGCAATTTCTCCTTCCAAAAAAGCTGCTCTCAGTAACGCAAAACTTCCTGGTAAGAGCGATCGCTGCTGTATTGCGATCGCCACATTCGCTTCAATTCGATTTAAGAGTTGCGTCGGTGCCAGAATCTCTGTCATAAAATCAATCTGGTCGATGCAAGTTTCTAGAAAAAACTCGCAAAACTGGACTAATCCCGCCATTGTGAGATTACCTCGACCATCATAATCATTCTGCCGTTGCCGATCGGCTTGTGCTAGCAGCGATCGATAGTCCTGCCTTTTCCGCGCCAATCCTCGCGAGACTGACCACAGGCTATTTCCAATTCCGATGCGTTGAAAATAAGCATGGGAAAAGAGTCGCACGACTCGCCCATTCCCATCTAAAAATGGATGAATCCAGACAAATCGATGATGGGCGGCAGCGGCAGCAAGGACTTGCTCGACCTTTGAGAGTCGATCGGGACGATAGACTCGGGCAAAGCGATCGATAAACACGGGTAAAGCATCGGGTGGAGGGGGGATATGACTGCCAATTTGCACGTTCGCCGCACGCCATTCTCCGGGTCGAACTGCGACATTTCCAAGCTGCCACAAGGCGAACGGCAGGCGCTGATAAAATTCGCGATGCAGTTGTTGAATGAATTCCGGGCTGACAACATCCAGCGTTTGCCAACTTGGATCGAGATCTAACAGGGTCTGAACTTCGATGTGAGCTTTGGCTTCCTGCTGCAAGTTACGCTGTTCTGGATCGCTAGAAAAGTCTTGTGTTAGAGCGCGTTCGATATCAATTGGTCGGGTACGATGACCTTCAATCAGGTTGCTGTAATAGCAATTCATCGATCGCACTAAAGCACCGAGCGATCGCAATACGATCGGATGCAATCCGCGAGTCAACTGCCCCGCTTTAGATGTCAGTGAAACTGCTAAGTCTTCTAAATGTCGAGTCTGCTGAGGGTGAGCGGGTTCGAGCAGACTGGATTCGTAATGTCGATAGGGAATCGCTGACTCTGCCATTCTATTGCCGATCTCAAAAGTGACTGAAACACTCTAATATTATAGCTTGTTGCTTTTGTCAGCCGATCTTTTTGCCGATCTTTTTGCCGATCTTTAATGATGAGGCATGAACGCAAGCCAAGAGTACCATAGGATAGGACTGACGAAAGGTTAGGTTGATTTCAAACAATAGTTCGGACAGTTTTTTAACGTCCCTGTAAGCCGATCGCGAGCAAGCTCTGCCATTTTTAACGCATTTTTTGAAACTTAGCGCTGGACTTAAACGAAAGAAAAAATAGTCCACCATACAGCCCGTAAGGGTTTCGGGTACTCGATCGGTGCCTAAAACTGTCGGAAGTATTGACCCAACAAGTCTATTGGTTCTGGTAGACTGAAGGCATTGATTGGGCTAAGTTGACCTATGACCATTGCGATCGACCAACCAATACAACAGAAGCCACTCAGCTTTGACGAGTTTCTCGATCGTTATGGTGGCGACAACCGCTATGAACTGATCGATAGAGAGGTGTTTGACTTGGAACCAACAGGCCCGCATGAAGAAGTGGCAGCCTTCATTACCACAAAAATCTGTGTTCAGATCGACGAAATAGGTTTGCCTTGGTTTGTCCTTCAGCGGGGACTATTGCGCCCTTCTAATAGTGGTATGACAGCATTTCGACCTGACATTGCAGTTGTCAATCGAGAGGAACTTCCCAAAGAACTGCTTTGGTTTGAACAGTCGATCCTAACTCTAGGTAGTTCGATTAAATTTGTGGCGGAAGTTGTGAGTAGCAACTGGCAAAACGATTATGCTCGTAAGCTTGAAGACTATGCGACTTTAGGCATCCCCGAATATTGGATTGCAGACTACGCAGGATTGGGGGGTTCTCGACACATAGGGAAACCCAAACAGCCTACCCTCTCGATCTGTACTCTAGTGGATGGAGAGTATGAAATTCAGAAGCTTCGAGGCAATCAGGCGATCGTTTCTCCAACTTTTCCAGGGTTGAAACTGACGGCGGAAAAAGTATTGAGGGCTGGTGGCGATCGCCTGTAAAATCTCGCGGGATAATATGCCTAATTCGGTGTTCGATTCGAGCCAGTTAACTAATTTTTCGGTAGACATCGCTTAGCCTCGGCAAAAATAGAATTGTGCTGCTTGATGTAGAATCTATTATATTCAAAAACTCGACAACCATTCCTCAGCTAGGTTTATCAATTTTCAACCAATACTTTTGCCACTTTTTGCAACAAAGATGATTGACTATTATCGCTAATTTTTAAAACATTTTTAGTTAGCGTACTAAAATGTAAAGCTGTGATGGGATGTTCGATAAGTTCCGATGTGGGAATTGCATCTTTAGAATATTTACACCCGATCGCATGATAGACTCTAAACCCTCTTTTTATAATCGCATTTATAGCTTGTGCAGGGGGAACATAATACTGGATAAATGTTTCATTTTGTAAATCCAAACAAATCATATTTTGGATGCTGTTAATGGGTTTAACTTCGCCATTATAATAGGAAATTACTGGCAATAATCTACTACTATCTTTGCCTTGATTTTTTCGGTTGATTTCCCGTCCATTTTCCATGTCTTCAATAATACCATTTCTTCCAATTAAAGTTGGCGTATATAGATCGCTTGTGTAACAACTAATATATAATTGCTCTGTTTCATCTACTAAATATTGTTGATTGTCTCTTAAGTTTTCAGAATCTTTTCTGCTTTTTAAAAATCTAAATTTATTTTTTATATCCTCAATATCGCGCATTACATTTTTTATGTATATGCAACCGTCTTTATAAATAAATTCGATTGCAACTGCTTTAGCTTCCTTGTTTCTAGGGCTGCGTACATATATAGTAAAGAATTGTTTCTCAGAAAATGATTGAGGAGTAATGGACAAGCCAAAATTGGAATTTACAAGACTTTGCCTCATCCAATTCTTAATTCCTAATTCGATCAAAACCTTTTGAAATTCAAGTGATATCTTGTTTACTTCTCCAATAGCACTCAAATCAGGTATATTCATACCCTGAATACTAAAAAAGTCTCCTGTATCTAAATAGTTAAATTTTTTCTTTAACTGGGAATAGAAATCAATTTTTGACTTTTTATCTATTTGTGTTGATGGCTTCCAGAAGCCGTCACCTCTCTGATAAGCCCTTGAACCAGCTTCTTCTTCCAAAGGTTTATTAAAAACTAAATAGTTTGTTTCTTTGTCTAGTTCAATACTTGACAAAGGAACAACTTCAGTAAGTTTCCAACAAGGATCGTCCTCACCCTCAAGTTCTACTTGTTCGTAGTTAGTAATGGTTTTTCCAGAATTATAAAAAGTGAGATCGGAAACTCCCTGATGTTTTAGACAATTTTTCAAGAATTGTCGATCGGATTCAGTCAGATCGATTCCAGTATTGTTGATAATCTCTAATGATTCTAGAGATTCTATGTTTTGATTTTTAATAAAATGGTTTTCTAAGTAGTGGTCAGCTTGAAAAGGAAGAGATTTAAAGTTAATAGTGCACTCACTTAAAAAACTCTCAAGTTTGGTCATGAGAGTTTGGTAGTGATAAAGCTGAGTCTTCTTGAATTTATCGAAATCTGCGTTATCTTTATCAAATCGCATAAAATAAATAGAATTTTGGCGACGAGCATCGCGATCGCGATCGAAGTAATAGTTTTTCTTTTTATAAACTAACAACTCTCCTACATCGTCACCATCTAGGGTGCTGTACTGATCTTTTGGTAAAAATCGTCGGCTTTTTCTAGATAACGTTAATGTGAGTACATCGTGTTGATTATATTTTATTAATAAATTTTGTCCCCACACCAAAAGAGCATTTTTAGATTTGGTTAGATTTTGGGAATGGATGAAGAGTAGTTCTTCAAAACCATTCATTGTGTCAACAGATAAGTTTTGAGCAATAATATAAAACTTAAACGCTAAATTTAAAATCCTTTCTCGATTGCTCAGCCGATCGCTAAATAACTGTTTCCATCCAGAATGATTTCTATTGGAGGATATAAAAAATACATATTTTTTCCCATTAACATCTGACATGAAGTATTGAATATCTGAAAAATTCGGCTTTTTCTCATCTACAGAAAGCCGCTCTTGGATCTGTTGTTTGATGAATATATGCCGTTTCTTATAAAAATCCGCCTTGGAATCCTCATCTTCTGTTCCTTCATCAGCCCGTAAATATTGCAGAGGAAAATGCTCAATTCCCTTGCCAATTTTAAAAAGGTATTGGAAAAGTTTTTCAGCAACTTTTTCAGGAGTATCTAATATTTTTAGCTGGTTTGTTCTAGATGGATCTGATAATGCTTTGATTTTATTTTTCATTTTATTTCTCAGGTGTGAACAAAAAGTCTTGGAGAATATTGGATGCAACCGGACAATTACGATCGTCACAGTAAATCAAATTTCCCGACAATAGGGTTGGTGAGTATTGGTGATTTTTTTCGAGATTTGCGTGCAAATTTAGAAGCAATCCTTTCACAGCTTGAAATTCTGGATACTCTGAACCAATGGCATTTAGCTTGTCTTGGGTTTTTTCCAGGGTTTGATTGGAAAGGCGATTGCCTGAAGGTATACTCCATGCTTTAACATCAATACAAAATAGTCTGTTGTCTTTGATATAGTACAGATCGAACCGCTCATACAGCTTACAATATTTTTTGAAATCTAGCAATGGCTCAAAACCATATATGGTTTTGATAGCTTTCCAGTCTTGTCCTTGGAAAATGACATCTTTAATCCAACGCTCCACAAAATTTTCAGTTAGTGATGGATATAAAACATCATAAAAGAAACGCGGACGCGGAATATAAGTATTAAAATTTTCGAGTTGTGGAATCAAGTCATTGTATAGTCTGTAAATTCTATCTGTAGAAGGATCTAGCAATCCAAGTTCATTACCTTCTAAGTCATAACCCCGATCATTTATTTTGAGATATTCAGGATACAACCGCTTTTGATAAAGATAGATTTTTTCCCCATTGATGCTATCGCTGATAACCTGGAACTTTTTGCCATCTTCCCCTTCTGAGGCTAAATAGGGTATAAATTCAGGTTTTTCTAGGTTGTGATAGAAGAGTGATTTAATAAAGTCAGCAGGAAATAGCCCGGAATCTTGTAATTTTTCTAGATATTTGTCTGGATTTTGAAAAACAACTGGATCTCGTACAGCATCCCATGTTTTTGTAATATCAAATGTATTTTTATATTTGTGAAACTTATCAATTTCTTCTAACATTGTTTGTCTGAATTTATGAAAATCTCGATCGGCATCAATCTCATTACAGACATGATCTTCATAATTATTAATCGAGCGCTTTTTTTCTTCTTCTCGCACCCTTAGATAAACTTGGTAGTTGTTTGCGGAAAGTTTCCGAATTTCATTAGGTTCCGATCGTTCTAAGTATCGGTAAAAATTTAGTAAATTTTGTCTTGTTTCGTCATTGATAAATATTTTTACAACTTGATGCGGAAAATCCCGTCTCTCCGATCTACCTATCGCTTGTAAAACTCCTTTCCCTAATAAAATTTGATGTTGCCGCTCTCGAAACTCGGCCGCTTCAGGTTGGCTCAGGTATTTGTTAAAATCTTTAATTTCAAAAGTAGAGTTTCCCAAATTAACAATACTTTTCATTAATGCAAAATGGTAAAAGGTAGTAGATTTTTCCGAATCAGTTGATTTCTTGAGTGGTGGTTTCATGACAGTATAGTAACTGTCCATTAACAAAGCTAAAGAGTCAAAATCTTTTTCCTCACCACTTTGTTTTTTGATAATTGGGTTTAATCCTTTTGAAGCTGACTGATAAGCTGATATAAAGAAAATTTTCTGCCCTTCTTCTTCAACAAGCTCGTCTATGTATGTTTTTTTAGCTGTTTTATCTTCGTAAAGACTGTTAAATGATGCCTCATATAACATGATTTTAACGCGAATACTACTGTGATATTTGGGATGTTCTAATTCCACTGTATATATATTTGGATGTTCGGACAATCGTTTGAATACAAAGTTAGCGTGATGAATTTTTTCACAATAATCTATTAACTGTTTTATCCAGTGCAGGGTTTGAGTAAAAGCAATTGTTTCTTGAATCGAGTCATCTTCAAAAAGATAAAATAAGAATCGAATAAAATTTTGCAATTCTTGTGTTTTGTAAACACTAAACCAAGTACCATCATTCTTTAAAGAATCGAGAAAACCTTTTAATATTTTTTGTTCAAAGATATCTACAACTTGTTTAGTTTGTTGGTTGGGGAAAGATAATACATCTTTGTTGAAAAAGTTTACTGTAATCTGTCGCTGCGCCTGACGATGAGTTCGGATTTCTTCACAGAGCAATATTTCTTCTTCACTCATTGTATTGAATGAACTTTGCCCAGACTCATCACGCAAATTATCTTCTAAATAACTCTGGTCGTAGCTTGTGCTTAAATCTCCAAAAATACCCCCCGTTGCTGAAATCATAAAAATCACATTACTGCGATTATTTAGCATTGATTTGAGTTTAAATTCAGGCGAAGTAAATATGGCTGTACTGCCAAGAGAAACTTCTCTAAGTGCGGGATCGATTAGGTTATTTTTAGAGCTTTGATAGCGAGAAATTTCTTTAATGTTTACGATAGATTTATAGCTTTCATATACATAAGAACGGTTTAAGTATTTGAGCGGTTGATTTTTTGTTGTACTTTCTTCACTTGCCTTTTGAAATTTAGCTATTTGTTTCGACCAAATATCTAAAGAACGGGATTGCGAATCCTCAGCATCTAGGACATTAGCCAGAAGTTCTTTGATGGTTTTAATTTGCAATCTAACTGCTAGAATGGCATAAATTAATTCGGCCACCGAGGTATTGTCTGAAACTTTTTCTTCTGTTATGTGGACATGACCGCTGGCAGATCTCGTCAAATATAGTTGTTTTAAATGTTCAATGTTGTATATGTATATATTGTTGTATGAGAAAATATTCATCATATCGTTGCCAATTTTATTGTAAAGTTTTTGAGAAATTAGCAAACTTCTGTTATTCTCGAATCTTGAAAAAACTCTCGATAACATTTCAAAATCTAATTGGATAAGATTCTCTCGATCGCAGTCGTTTAGAGTCTCGAAGATTTCATTAAGAGATTTTTCTAGTATATTTTTGATTTTTACAACTTGTTGCAGAAAATTGACAGAGTTACCTTCCTCGGCGGTCAATCTTTGATATGTAGGGACAAATTGTTGCATATTATTTTCAAGAGATTTACCTTTTTCAAAATGTTCTTGAAATTCATTAAAAGCATTCTTGTGACTCTCGATAAAATTTAGAAAATCTCGGTTATCCCTGCTTTGTTTAGAAAACAGAATAGAAAATTCTCTATTTATAGATGAGAGTGCATTATTGATAGCTAGTGCTTGAGGAGAGATGATGTCAATCTTTTCCTTTAACATAATTTGATAGCCATCTTCCTGTTCGTCAAACGCACAAATGAACTTTCTGGAGTTGTTTGTGTCCTGAATAACGTATTCATCGAGATAGCTGCTTTTCTGTATCCATTGTTCACCATTATGTCTAAAGTACGGAATACGTGTTTCAAATTTCTTATAAGTGAGCATCAATATTCCAGATTTTTTGTGCAGGAGATGGAGAGGAAAGAATATTTCCATTAACTTGAAACATTCTAGCGACCAGTTATTTTCATTAGGCTTAAATTTTACAAGAAAATCTAAAAAATTTCCAATAATCTTCTCCAGTTGTTGTTCGGCTTTTTCCATCAGGTCTTCGTTAATTTTTCGATCTCCAAAATCTGTTTTTTTTACATATTCAAAGCGGTTTATCACGCCTGTTGCAATTTTGAAATTTTCTCTAGCAGCCTCTACTTTTTCTCGAGGATATTCTTTGTCGCTAATCTTCCAAAAACTTTTATCCTTTAGAATGGAAGGTATCCATTTTTTGTACAATTTAATATACTCGTCTGTCGTTTTCATTTTTAATGAATTTAGTTTGTAGACGGGAATATTTGGATATTGACTCGCGACAGAATCTGGTACCACTAGATGCTCTCTTAATGGGGCAACATATATACCAATTACCTGAATATTTGGATGGTCTTCAATCGTTTTATATATGGCTTGAAACAATTGGTGAGTTTTTCCCGATCCCGTACCGTAATTGATGAGTTTGAGTTGGGAACGGTTTTCTCGAAAACTATCTTCAATAGTTTTAAGGTAGGAATTAATAATTTTGCAACGAGATGATTCTAACTGCTGATGAAGAAAGTTTGTTTGCTTGTCCATGACCTGCCATCACCTTATTTAGGGTAAATACATAATAATGACCGCATTTTACCACAGTTGACTGCAAATGAGTATAATTTGAGTTAAATTCGATCGAACTTGAGTTCGATCGATGCTGGCTACGGTTCGGATTAACTTTCAAATGGCCAGTTGACGGGTTGCCAATCAAATCCACCCCGATCGCGCGATCGCAAATATCCGATGCCAGGATAGGGAAAATGATAGGCAAACACTAACGCGCGATCGCCAGCAATTTTTGCCAGCACAGCTTGGCGGGTTGTTTCAGCCATTTCTCGATCGGCATCAAAAATCTGCTTCCAATTTAGATTCCATAAATTAATGGTATTAATATGAACCGTAACTGAGTTGCTTAAGTTGGTGCACTATCTTCAAAGTTAGTCTGATTTTCAACTGATTCAATAAATTGCGAAATCTGTTCAGTCGATCGCATATGATCAACTTTTTTGGTACTTTGCGCCCGATCGATATATTCGCGATATTTTGGGGTCAAATATTTGTCGCACAACCAAAGCACGCGGTAACTGCTAATCGAACTCTTTAATATTGGACTATTTTCTGGCCAGCCTGCGGGCGGTTTAAAATAACCCGAGATCATTCGTTTAGTCACCCACCAAAAATGCACGTATAGCGGTAGATCGACATAAACCAGAGTATCCGCCTCATCCAGTCGCAGCCAGAGGGTTTCCATGCAGCCAAACCCGTCAATAATCCATTTGTCAGTCTGTAAAATTTCCTGATGGGCGCCTTTGTAGTCTTCCTGTGAAACCTCAGCGCCGCCCGATCGATATTGAATCTTGTCTAAGATGTGAAGCGGCAATCCAGTGATGTCCGATAATCTCTTGCTGAGAGTGGATTTACCGCCTCCAGTGTTGCCAAATA
>Ga0136639_10000199_pt1 | contig 18870 bp, 18 predicted proteins | sample AntDrymUQ8592106_2_FD_113739 | JGI IMG/M metagenome (GOLD analysis project Ga0136639, IMG submission 113739) | Polar desert sand microbial communities from Dry Valleys, Antarctica - metaG UQ859 (21.06) | ecosystem: Environmental > Terrestrial > Soil > Desert | place: Antarctica: Dry Valley...
CGAACTCGATCTGCCCGTCGAGGAAGCACGGTTCAAGGTGCGGCCATTGGCCGGCGGCGTAGGCAAGAGCTTTCCCGAGCGGGCTCCGGGGCGTGATGCGACGTTGCTTGCGCAGATAGGCAAGCGCGCGGGGGCGCTGCTGGCAGCCGTCGCTGATGTTAAGCGTCGTCCTTATGGAAGCATCATGATGCCGATTTCCTTGTCAAGCGGGCACAGGGGAGGCGGACCGGTGGCGGGAGGTTTGGGCGGCCGCCGTCTGGACCGGCCTGATTCAATTGATTTCCGTGGCGCTTGCCTCAAACGTAATTACCGTATCCCGATGGAGCAGATTCAAAAGCCCGTCCCGATCGGAAATTCGAAGGGGGTTCGCATTCCGGCCCGCTTGATCCGCTCCTACCATCTGGAGCGGGGTTTCATCATGAAACCGGTCCAAGAGGGCATCCTGATCATGCCCGCCTCCGGCTCGAAGCTTAGTTTGGATGAGTCGTTTGCCGCGATGGCGTCTGACCGTGAGGACCTGAACCGCGCCCGCGAGTGGGCCGAAACCGGACTTGGCGATGGGCTCGAAGATTCCGGCGTCTAACGTTCCGCCGGTTGTCCGGCGCTACGAGGTTCATCTGGTGAGTCTTGATCGGACCGCCGGACGAGAAGTGAAGAAGACCCGTCCATGTGTGGTCGTGAGTCCGGACTCCATGCATCGCACCGGGATGGCGGTCGTCTGCCCCTTGACCACCAACCTGCATCCTCGATGGGCGCACCGGCTTCAAATCACCTGCGAGTTGAAAGCGGCTGAAGTCATGGTGGATCAGATTCGGACGGTCAGCCTGGATCGCTTTATCAAGCGCATCGACAGCCTGACGGCCAAGGATGCCGAGGCTCTGCGTGACCTTATCGCGTTGCTCTATACCACTCCTTGAAGGACGGGTGAGGCGACCCGCCTGGCCAACGGCAGAAGATCAACTCTCCTAGTCCGTCTTCGTCGCTCCGCGGCTTCCTGCCGATCTGGAACGATGGAAGCGCGGCCAAGTCCCCGTCCTCGAAGGCGTGATCCGCTGCAACCTCACCCGCGCCGGCGTCGATCTGGCGAAGGCGGTTCAAAACGGGATGCGCTGGATTCCTGGAACGTGGTCGAAATGGCTGTCGTTGCTGAGCAGGGGAAGCCGGTGTTCGAGGGTGATTGCGGCGATCCACAGGTCGTTGGAAGGGATTGGGCTGCCGTTCAATTTGAGCCACAAGCGGGTGTCGGCATAAATGCCGGAGGTGGTTGCCGTGACCGGGAGGAGTTCGGCCATCGGCAGATTGTTTGCGAGCCACTGTTCGTAGCGGCTGCGGAATTTGGATTGGCGAATTCCAAACAAATATTCGCCGAGCACGATGACTGGCACGACCAGACGCGTGGCGGCAAGAAAGGCATTGCGGCATGCCGGATCTCCATCCGCCCATGCGGAGAGCGCGTTGGTGTCGAGGATCATGCCTCGTCCTCCGCATCAACGGCTTCGAACTCCTGTGCGACGAGTGCCATCAGGCGACGCGATTCATCCGCCAGATCGGCCAGCTCGCCGAACCCGGCCATCCAAGGAGGTGTAACCGAACTTTCGGCCGACCGCGCCAGTTTCTCCTCCACCGCCTCGGTCACGAACTGCCGCAGAGGAATGTTTCGCATTGCCGCGCGGACTTTCGCCTGGCGGAAAGTTTCATCCGGAATCTCAAGCGTCGTTTTCATAGAGGGAGGCTCCCATATTTATGGGACGGTGCAAGCAAACCAAGTCCGGAAACTGCAATCAAATTCGCCCCCGTGTTCCGCGGCGGACGGTCTGAAGAAAGTTTCCGGCCGCGCAACCATCGGGCGACGTAGTCACTCGCTACCGCGGGTTTCAAGGCACGTCATGATTGGCGAGCCAGCGATTCCAGCCGTTCGATGGCATCACCGATGAGGCGCTCTCCGGCGGCTCGCAGGGCACCGAGGGTGGTTTGCTGGGATGAAAGGAGTCCGTTGATGCAGCTGTGGTGGGCTTCTTCGAGGTCTTCTTCGCTGTTCAGAAGGAGGCGAATACCGTGGCCGGTCCGGAAGGCGAACTCGCGCCAGTTGTCAGGGAAGATGGTCTGCAATGCAGCCTGCCAGCGGTTTCCCCAAGGGCGATAATCGTCGAGGTCGGCCAGGGTGGTGATCGCCAACACGCGACCGCGGTCCGTGCTACTTGGCCACCAGGAAAAGCGCTCCCCCTCGGCGAAGACATGGAAGTCGGCCTCGCGGCCGTATTTTGCCTGGAACCGCACAGGATGGTGGCGGTGGTCGGGAGCGTGGACCGCTTCGATTACCGCCAGTCGGCCGATCTCATCCAACTCTTCCCACGCCGCCTTCAGCCGGGGGCCGGCGAGAGCCTCCTTGATGCCATCTGCCGCCTTTGTGCTTGATCGGCGGGCGACGGATTTCCGACTGTTCCGAATGAACGCATCGGAGGGGCTTCTGGAGGCATTGACGCGAGTGACCGGCACCGGGACGTTTTGTTCGTTCGGAACCGCCCCGTTCTTTTTTCCCGGCATCGAGATTCAGGGGCACGGCGAGCTGGCGTTTCCGCTTTCGGCGGCGCAGGCGAAACAGCTCGCGGGTATGGCCGAGGCCGCCCCCTTCGGAAAGGGAGCCAAGACCATTTTCGACGAGTCGGTGCGCAAGTGTTGGCAGCTCGATTCTCGGCAACTCGCGATCCGGACTCCGCAGTGGAAGAAATACTTGGCCGGTGCCTTGGAGCGGGTGGCCGCCGATCTCGGGATCGAGGGGAAAATCTCCGCCCATCTCTACAAGTTGCTGATTTACGGGAAGGGCGGGCATTTCAAGGCCCACCGGGATACCGAGAAGCTCGACGCCATGTTCGGCACGCTGATCATCGCTTTGCCATCGGCGCACGAGGGCGGCCAGCTCTTCGTCCGCCACGGAGGCCGGGAGGTGGAGATCGATTTCAGCCGCGAGAATCACCGGCACGAGTTCCAGCATGCGGCGTTTTTCGCCGACTGCGAACACGAGGTGGTGCCGGTGCGGAGCGGATACCGGTGTTGCCTCGTTTACAACCTGCGGCTCGACAAGGGCGATCCGGGGAAATTGAACGTCGCCCCGGATGCCTACACCCGGGCGTTGGTGCCGGCTTTGCGGGATATGAAGGCTGCCCACTCCGGCGCGCTAACCGCCGTCCTGCTCGACCATTCCTACACGGAGGCGAATTTCTCGCTGAAGCGCCTGAAGGGACACGACACCGCGCGTGCCCGAGCGCTGTTGGCCGCCGCCGTGGAGGTCGGTTTTTCCGCGCGGCTCGCCCTGGTGACCCGCTACAAGATGGGCGAACTCGAGGCCGACATTTCCTCCAGCCGCCGGCGTCGCTGGGGCGACGATGATGACATTGATCCGCACGAGGGGGAGATGGGAGAGGTTTATGAAGACACGCTGACCATCGAACATTGGCGGGATGCCCGGAACCGCAAGCTGCACCTCGGGGCGTATAGAATCCATGACGATGACCTTCTTTCCCGCGATGTCCTCGGCGAAGGCGATCCCGACGAGAAGGAAGCCGAGGGCTACACCGGCAATGCCGGCTGCACGATGGAGTTCTGGTACCGCCGCGCGGCCGTGGTCCTGTGGCGGGCGGAGGACGAGGAAACCATCCTTTGCCGCTACGACCTTTCGGGAGCCTGCAGGACGCTTGCCGATCTGGCCGAGGGGAGAAAGAGAGGTCCGGAAAGCCCCTTCCACCGGCTCGGCGTGGCGGTGACCGGGCGGCTCGCTGCCGATCTCCGCAGCGCCGCTGCCTTGCGCTTTGACGCGCCGAACGCGGATGACCTCTTCTGCGGAGTGCTCCGCGCCATCGGCCGCACGGAGTCTAGGGATCTGTTGGGGCAGCTGCTCGCGAGCGTCCCGGATCCCGCGTGGAACCTTTGCGGCGCCACGTTGTGGCAGGATTTGCACAAGGCATTCGGTGCCGAAACGTTCGCTTCCCTCGACGCGCGGCTGCTCAAGGAAGAGCCCGAAGCTTTCCGGGGCTTGCTGTTTCGCCGCCTCGCCGCCCTGCGGCACTGCAAGACCGCCGACGAAGCGGCCGCCCGCATCGCCGCCCGCCTTGTCCGGCTTTCCCCGCCAAGCCGCGACGCCGGGGTGCGCGGATACCTCCGCCGGGCCGATCCGCTCGAACCGGGGCGCGGGGAAATCCGGACGATCCTTTCCGCCGGGCGGCTTTTCAATGCGGCGGCCGACCGGAGATGGGCGCTCGCCTTCGTCCTTGCGGATCGTTCGCTGGAGCATGTCCGCCAGCTGCTCGGCCCGGTCCTTGCTGAGAAATCATTGGCCGCTCTCGCCCGCGCCCCGGGAACCGTCGCGGCGGAAGCTAGCACCTTCTGCATCGATGCACTCGCGAAGGAGATCGCCACCCCGCTTCCGCCCTACCCGGACTGGACCCGCCCCTACCCGGCGGAGACGGAGCCCGAGGAATCAATCCGGCCGCAGTTCGGCTCCCGCCATGTCGATCCGGCGGGCGAGGCCTTCCGGGAGCTTCGCCGCTTCATGCTCGATGCCGACGCACGCCAGCATGGCTTCCGCTACCGGGAGGACATCCGCGGTCGTCTGGAGGCCTTTATCCGCCAGCACGGGCTCGATCTCGACCCCACCACCATCCGCACGGGTTCCCCGCACGCCCTTTCCTGCACCAAGAACGACCACTCCCATCGCCGCGCCCTTGCCCGCCGCGCCGAGGATGAGAAACTTTTGGGAAAACTTGCCGCCATCTAACAACCCCGCACCAGCCCCAACGACCGATCTCCGATGGCCAAGCCGAAGAAGAAACTCACCGCCGCCCAGCGCGCCGCCAGGAAGCGGCGGAAGAAGGAGTTCATGACGGTTTTCATGAACGGCAGGCAAGTCCGCGTCCGCCGCGCGCCTACCATCGACGGGGAGGACGCGGAGGACTTCATCCGCCAGAACGCGGATCCGATCTGGCTCCATCAGCATGGATACTACGAGATCCTCCACGAGCAGGCGATGGCGGAACAGGAAAGCATGAGCGAATCCCACACACCAGGTACCGGTGGACACTAGAACTTAGCCGGGGGTCAGCGAGTACCCACGCGCAGCCCCCGGAACAGGTTCCAAAAAAACTATTCGCCCCGGAGAGGCGCGAGAAGGTTGAGGGGCTCCGCGGATGCTTGGGGATGACGACAGGATGTCGTCTTTCCTTGGACGACAGGATGTCGTCTCTCCGGCGGCAAAGAGTTCACGTGCAGTTTTTCCCTGACTTTGGCGCGCCTGGGATGTTCGATGCTGGGGGAGATTCCGGGCGGCCCCGGGTGTGCTTGGGGGTGACGACATGATGTCGTCTTTCCCTGGACGACAGGACGACGTCTCTCCGTGAAGAAATTGGTATTGCTCATGGCTGAATTGGACTTTGACACTCTGCATCTCCTGCAAAAGGAGCATCCGTCCTGGCGCTTGTTGCGGTCGGATCACGCGGCGCTTGTGGTTTCCTTTCTGCAGCGAGTTTTCATTCAGCCCAACGTGCGTCTGATGGCGGAGGCCGATCTTGCGGAGGCGCTTGAGGACGATCTTTTCGTGCTGCGCGAGCGCTTGGGCGGCGAGTCGTTTCCCCGATCCGCCCGGGAATACCTGACAGACTGGTCGTCACCCGCGAAAGGCTGGCTGCGGAAATTCTATCCGCGCGGCACCGATGAGCCGAGCTATGACCTGGTGCCCGCCGTCGAGCGCGTGATCGCTTGGCTGGGCGAGTTGGAAGCGCGCAGCTTTGTCGGCACCGAGTCGAGGCTGTTGATGTTGTTCGACTTGCTTCGCCAGATGGCGACCGGTTCGCAGGCGGATCCTGAAGCCCGCGTGGCCGAGCTGCAGAAGCGCCGGGACGAGATCGATGCGGAAATCGCCCGCACCCTGGCTGGCAACGTGGCCGTGCTGGATGACACGGGGATGCGCGACCGATTCCAGCAGTTCACCCAGATCGCCCGCGATCTGCTTTCCGATTTCCGCGAGGTGGAACAGAACTTCCGGTTGTTAGACCGGTCGGTGCGCGAACGGATTGCGCTGTGGGAAGGCGGCAAGGCCGGGCTGCTTGATGAGATCATGGGGCGCAAGGATGCGATTGACGAGTCCGACCAAGGCCGGAGTTTTCGCGCGTTCTGGGATTTTCTGATGTCCGACAGCCGGCAGCAGGAACTCACCGATCTGCTTGATAGTATTCTAGAACACCCCGCGGTCGCCTCGACCGACCCGGACCCGCGGCTGCGGCGCGTGCACTACGATTGGCTGCAGGCGGGGGACCACACGCAGCGAACTGTGGCGGATTTATCCAAGCAACTTCGGCGATTTCTCGACGATCAGGCGTGGCTGGAGAACCGCCGGATCATGGACCTGCTGCGAGGCATTGAGGCTAAATCGCTGGCGGTGCGCGAGTCGCCGCCGGGCGCGGCGCCATTCATGGAAATGGGCGAGACGTCAGCGGCCATTGCGTTGCCCTTTGAGCGTCCGCTGTTTACGCCCTCCTTCAAGCCTTCGCTGGCCTCGGCCATTTTGACCGCATCCGGCGAGGAAATCGATGCTTCCGCGCTGTTCGCCGTGCGGCTGGTGGACAAAGCCGCGCTCACCACCCACATCCGCCACAGCCTCAGAGAGTCGAGCCAAGTCACGCTGCGCCAGTTGGTACAATCCCGCCCGCCCGAGCACGGGCTCGCTGAAGTCGTCGCGTATCTGGAGATTGCGCATAGCTCGTTCACCATCACGGTGGACGAATCCGCCGAGGATGTGTTGGAATGGTGCGGGATGACAGATGACGGTTCGCCTGTTCAAAAATCCGCCCGCCTGCCCCGTGTGATCTTTATCCGATGAACGCTCCCGAGTCCGCCCCCGGAATGCTGCAAGAACCCGCGCTTTCCGCGGTGGTCATTCCGCTTCTCAAGGGTGTCATCTATCAGGAGAACGATCCGCTTCAATGGGGCCGACTCGTTGCCCTGGATGCCAAGGTGCGTGATTACGTGCGCGTGCTGGATCTCGAACTCGTGCTGGATGAGGCGGAAGGGTACGCGTTTTTGCGAGCGCGGGAGACGGATGAGGTGACCCGCGAGAAGCCCGGCGCATCCGCACCGCGGCTGTTTCCCCGGCGCCAGTTGTCGTTTCCCGTCAGCCTGTTGCTTGCGCTGCTGCGGAAGAAGCTCGCGGAGTTCGACGCGTCGGGTGGTGATGCGCGGCTGGTCCTTTCCCGCGATGAGATTGTCGAAATGATCCGGGTTTTTCTGCCCCCGACCGGCAACGAGGCGCGGCTCACCGACCAAATCGAGTCCCAGCTCAATAAGATCGCCGAGCTCGGCTTCATCCGCAAACTCAAGACTTCCTCCGCCGCCTCCCAGACCGCCACCTACGAAGTCCGCCGGATCCTGAAAGCTTTTGTCGATGCCCAATGGCTTGTGGAGTTTGATGCCCGGCTCGATACCTACCGCCGCCATCTAGAAAATCCAGGCGAGGAGAACTCCGATGATTGATTCCGATCCGCCGATGCTCGAATTTGCCGCCGACGATGCCCTCACGGGCTTCCGTCTGCAGCGGCTCGAGGTTTATAACTGGGGCACCTTTGACCAACGGGTCTGGAGTCTCCATCCGGATGGCCGCAACTGTCTGCTAACTGGCGACATCGGCTCGGGTAAATCCACCCTTGTGGATGCGATCACCACGCTTCTGGTGCCCGCCAACCGCATCGCTTACAACAAGGCGGCCGGCGCGGAATTCAAAGAACGCAGCCTGCGCTCGTACGTCCTCGGCTTCCATCGCACGGAACGCTCGGAAAGCGGTGTCGGGGCCGCCAAACCGGTCGGTCTGCGCGATGCCAACTCGTTCTCGGTCATTCTCGCCGTTTTCCACAACGGCGGCTACGACCAGACCATCACCCTCGCCTGCGTCCTTTGGATGAAGGACCCCGCCGGCCAGCCGGCCCGCTTCTACGTCGGCGCGGAGAAGGCGCTCTCGATTAGCGCCGATTTCTCCGACTTCGATGCGGACATCACCAAACTCCGCCGCAGGCTCCGCCAAAACGACGCCCAGACCTTCGACACCTTCCCCGAATACAGCTCGTGGTTCCGCCGCCGCTTTGGCATTGAGACCGAGCAGGCGCTCGATCTGTTCCACCAAACGGTCTCGATGAAATCCGTGGGAAATCTCACCGATTTCGTCCGCGGCCACATGCTCGAGCCTTTCGACGTCGAGTCCCGCATCAGCGCTCTCATCGCCCACTTCGATGACCTCGACCGCGCCCATGCCGCGGTCATCCGCGCCAAACGCCAGGTCGCTTTGTTGGACCCCATCGTCGCTGATTCTGACAGGCACGAAGAACTCCGCGCCGAAGTCGAGGGTTTGCGCACCGCGCGCGAATTCCTCGAAGCCCACTTCGCCGGGCTCAAGCTGGATTTGTTAGACAAACGTGCAGCCACCCTTGCTTCCGAGCATGAGCGTCAGACCGCGCGGATCCAGGGGATGGCGGAATCCCTTGCCGCCCACCGCCGCGACGAAGCCAACCTGACCCGCCAGATCGCGGAGAACGGCGGCGACCGGATCGCCAGCCTGAGCGCCCGGATTGGCGACCTTGCCAGCGAGCGCGACCGCCGAAAATCCAAGGCCGACCGCTACGCCGACCTCGTCTCCAAGCTTGGCGAACCCGCCGCCCGCGATGCCTCCGGGTTCAACGCGCAGCACGACCGCATCGCTGCCCTCAAGGCAGCCGGAGCATCCGACGAGGCCGACCTGGAAAACCGCATCACCGAGGACAAAGTCGCCATGCGCGACTTGCAGGACGAACTCGCCACGGTTTCTGCGGAAATCGACAGCCTTAAGGCCCGTCGCAGCAACATCCCGTCCCAACAGGTCGGCATTCGCGAAGCGCTGTGCCAGGCTCTCGATCTCACGCCTGAAGACATGCCCTTCGCCGGCGAACTCCTCCAAGTCCGCGCCGAGGAATCAGAGTGGGAAGGTGCCGCGGAGCGCCTGCTCCACAACTTTGGGCTCTCGCTGTTAGTTCCGGACAACCACTACCCGCAGGTCGTCGAATGGGTGGACCGCACCCACCTGCGCGGGCGGCTTGTCTATTTCCGCATTCGCACCCGCATTCTTAACGAAACAAATCTCCATCCGGACTCGGTGGTCCGCAAGCTCCAGATCCGCCCGGACTCGGGATTTTACGACTGGATGGAATGCGAGCTTGGCCACCGCTTTGATGTCGCCTGCTGCGCGACCTCGGAGGAATTCCGGCGCGAGACCCGCGCGATCACGCTGGCCGGGCAGATGAAGATGCCCGGCGAACGTCACGAAAAGGACGACCGCACCCGCATCGACGACCGCTCGCGCTTCATCCTCGGCTGGAGCAACGAGGCGAAAATTGCCACGCTTGAACGCGAGAAATCCCGGATCGAATCACGCGGGGCCAGCGTCGCCGCCCGCCTGGCCAAGGCAGATGCCGAGCGCAGAGCCTTGCGCGAACGGGTGAGCCTGCTTTCCAAACTCGAGGAATACCGCGACTTCCGCGAAATCGACTGGTCAAGCGTCGCCACCGAGATCGCCGCACTGGAAGAGGAACGCCATCAGCTCGAAAACGCCTCCGACATCCTCCGCCAGCTCAACGGGAAACTCCACATCGTGGAAAAGGCGATTGCCGAAGGGAGTCATAAGAAGTCTGAGGAGGACAAGAAGCTCGGTGCCATCGAGACGCGCATCGAGAACAACAACGCCTCACTCGCGGCCACTCGCGACCTGCTCTCCCGCGCCGACACCGCCGCCCATGCCGCATGGGACGACCGCTTGGCCGCCATTCGTCTGGAAGCTCTTGGTGACAAACCCATCACCATCGAAGGCTGCGATACCCGCGAGAAGGAAACCCGCGAATGGCTGCAGGGCCGCATCGACGCCCGCGACAAGTCCATCACCAGCGTCCGCGACCGCCTGCTCAACCGCATGAGTGACTTCTGCCGCGAGTTCGAGGCGGAAACCCGCGAGATCGATGCCGCCGTGGAATCCGCCGACGAGTTCCGGAAATTGTTGGGCCGGCTGCGTGGCGACGACCTCCCGCGCTTCGAGCAACGCTTCAAGGAATTGCTCAACCAGAACACCATCCGCGAGATCGCCAATTTCAACGCCCACCTCAACCAACAGCGCGAAACGATCCGCGAGCGGGTGGCCCGCATCAACCAGTCGCTTATTGAAATCGACTACAACCCCGGCCGCTACATCGTTCTCGAAGCCACTCCCGTGCCCGACCAAGACATCCGCGCGTTCCAGAGCGAGCTGCGATCCTGCACCGAGAGCGCGCTCACAGGCAGCGAGGACGACCAATACTCCGAGGTTAAGTTTCTCCAGGTCAAAGCCATCATCGAGCGCTTCCGCGGCCGCGAAGGGACCACCGAGCTCGACCGCCGCTGGACTCGCAAGGTCAGCGATGTGCGCAACTGGTTCGGCTTCGCCGCCAGCGAGCGTTGGAGGGATGGCGATGCCGAGCACGAACACTACTCCGATTCCGGCGGTAAATCAGGCGGCCAGAAGGAGAAACTTGCCTACACCATCCTCGCCGCCAGTCTTGCCTATCAGTTTGGCCTCGAGTGGGGGCGCGTCCGCTCGCGCTCGTTCCGCTTTGTGGTCATCGACGAGGCCTTCGGCCGCGGCTCCGACGAGTCCGCCCAATACGGCCTGCGCCTCTTCGCCAAACTGAATCTGCAACTCCTCATCGTCACCCCCTTGCAGAAGATTCACATCATTGAGCCGCACGTTTCCTCCGTCGGATTTGTCCACAACAGCGAGGGCCGCGACTCCCAACTGCGCAACCTTACCATTGAGCAATACCGCGAGGAAAAGGCGCGGAGTCAATCGTGAGCGGATCCCACGCCAACGGCTGGGCCACTCCGGCCGACATCAAGGCTCTGCTGCGTCGCCGTTGGCAGCGCGGTGAGATTCTTGCCTCCTCGCTCACTCAAGCCCGGCTTTTTCCGCTGCGCCTTCCCATCAAAGGCCCCAACTCGGCCCAGATTTCCGCCGATTTCGGCGCCACGAGAGATTGGATTGGCGAGTGGCAGACCCAGGCGGCCATCCCCATCGAGTGGCGCAGCTTTTCCCACCGGCTCTTTGGTGATAACCAGATGCCTTCCGCCGCCATCATTCCCAACGCGGAATCCGCCGTGAAAATCCTCGGCACCCGCCGCGAGTGGGAAACCCATCAGGAAATGGCCGCCCAATGCCGCAACGCGTTTCCCGAGTTGTTGGATTGGCTCGCCATGCGCGCGATCAACTCGCTTGAATTCGCCTCCGATTGGCCTGCCATCCTCGCTGTTCTTGCCTGGGTCCGGGATCATCCCCGCTGCGGTCTGTACCTACGCCAGATGGATGCCCCGGGGGTCCACACCAAGCTTGTTGAGAAACACCGCGGAGTCATCTCCGACTTGTTAGACCGGGTGCTGCCCGCCGAGGCCATCGATGCCACGGCGCGCGGCACAGCCGGTTTTGCCCGGCGCTATGGCTTCCGCGAAAAGCCCGAGCGCATCCGGCTGCGATTTCTCGATCCGGCCTGCGCCATCGCCCCGGAGCGGCTTGGGCTGGATCTCACGCTGGCTGCGTCCGCCTTCGCCGTGCTCGATCCTCCGGTGGAGCGCGTGTTTATTACCGAGAATGAAGTCAACTTTCTGGCCTTCCCCGATTGCCCGCGCAGTCTGGTTATCTTTGGCTCTGGCTACGGCTGGAGTGCGCTCGCCGCGGCTCCATGGCTGCGCCAACGGGCCATCCACTACTGGGGCGACATCGACACCCACGGCTTTGCGATCCTCGATCAGCTCCGCTCTTGCTTTCCCCACGTCCGCTCAATGCTGATGAACCGCGAGATCCTTCTCGCTCACCGCTCATTCTGTACCACCGAGCCAAATCCTATCAGGCACGAACTAACCAGGCTCACCGCCGAGGAAAAATCCACTTTGGAAACTCTCCGCAGCCATGCCGGAACCGCCGCCCTACGCTTGGAGCAGGAAAAACTGCCGTTCTCCATCTTGCAGCACGCATTGCGGCAAGCTCTTGATGGGTGTTAGGTAGGCTGGCGCGCGCGAGGCCATTTGAAATGCCGGCTCATGGCCTTGTTGGCATGCTGAAGTGCCATCGCTTCAGAATCCCCACACTGAGACGGTACTCCGGGATGCACCTCGGTCATTCAGCAACGTGGGCGGCCGCAACGCCGTTGAGTCGAGCGGGAGACTTCTTGAAGTCGGATTTGATCGTTTATGATAAATAAGTTATGATGAATCCTCGGCGCTCGGCCAATTTTCCGCTTGCCTGCCCACCAATCAATCTATACTAGCCGCTCCACATTAACGAATGCACCTCTCCAAAAAAGCAGAATACGCGTTGCGAGCGATGATCAACCTCGGGATTGCCGGAGAGGTTGGGCGCGTGACGGTGTCGGGGGCGGAGCTCGCGGAGGCCAACAGGTTGCCGCTGAAGTTCGTGGAGCGGATTTTGCAGGAGCTGCGCGAAGCCGGGTTGGTTGAGACGCAGCGTGGGAAGTTTGGCGGGTATGCGCTGGCGAAGCCGGCGGAGGAGATTCGGATTGGCGATTTGGTGCGCTTGATGGACGGGCGGCTGGCGCCGATTTGCTGTGCGAGCGAGAACGCGTACCAGCCGTGCACCTGCCCGGACGAGGCTCACTGCGGGCTGCGGATGGTCATGATCGATGTGCGCAATGCGATCGCCAACATCCTTGACCGCTACACGGTGGCGCAAGTCGTTGAGGTGACCTTGCGCAAGATGCGCCGCGACGGGATTGTTCCGCCCTTTGCCAGGGACGTGCTCGGAGCGACCGCGGCGGTGGCCGGCAAGGGGAAGGCGGATCCTGCGGATGGATTTTTGGCCGGACTGTCGCAACTTGCCACTTCCACCCCAGAAATTTCCCATGAGCATTAACGCCCCAGAACCTTTTGCCGCCAATGGACCGGAAGCCGACTGGCTCGAGGTGGTGCGGCGCAACGTGAGCAACCTGCGCTTCGGCTCCGTGCAGATCACCGTCCACGACGGCCAAGTGACTCAAATCGAAAGCGTTGAAAAAACGCGCTTTGTCGCCGTGCGCGACAAGAAGTCCAGCGGCCCAAGCTAAGGCCCAGGCTGCCAAGCGCTTGCTCACCTGACCGGACCTCCGGAGGGATTTTGCCAGCGTGCCCCATTCTCCAAATACCTACCGCATGAGCGGGGGATCGATTGAACACCATCTGCGAAAGCTCACCGGAACACCGGACGCGGACGCTCCGCAGAGAAACATGAATACACCACCATACCGTACCAAAAGCATCCGATTCGTCCCCATCCTCGCCGCGCTGCCAATGCTGGCCGCGCCGGCAGCACACGCCCAAGACAGCACCACCGAGTTCGTTGAGCCCAGCGTCTGGGACGAGCTGTGGGGTCACGCAAGCCTTTACAAGAATGACCTTAATCCGGTCTTGCAGGAGTTCAAACTCCGCGGCCGCTACCAGGGTCAATATTGGGATGTTGATGCTGACCAGGGCAGCCAGAGCGACTGGGAGGACCGGCGTTCGCGCATCGGGTTTGACGCGAGACTCTTTGACAAGAAGGTCGAGGTGCGCGCGGACTTCCAAAGCAACGACGGGTTCCGCGATTTCTACGACGGGCTGGTAGACGCCTACATCCGCTGGAAGCCAAACTCCAAGCTGAGCATCACCGCGGGCAAGACCAAGCCGCTCATTGGGCATTACGACTGGCTCGAGTCGACCAACACCCAGCCGACCTTTGAGCGGTCGCAGATATTCAACCAACTCGGGGTCAACCGCGCGACCGCGCTGACCGCCGAGGGGACCGTGGACGCCTACAGCTGGCAAGCCGGGATCTACTCCAACGACACGCCGTCGACCACCGGCGGGAGCGGCGCGTTTGGCGCCGGCGAGTTCGGCGACTTCAATGGCGGCGTCTCGTTCTCGCTCGGCGCCGGCTACGACTTCAAGCACCTGCTTGACCTTGAAAAGGCCGACTTCCGCTTCGACTGGCTCCACAGCGAGCGCGAGGCCATCGACCTGACGCTCGGGCGCTACGACGACATCCTCTCGGCGACCTTCTGGGTCAAGAGCGGCTACACGGCCGTCGTCCTCGAGGGCTACTACGCCACCGGCGGCGACGGGAACAACAGCGACGTGTTCGGCTTCTTCATCCAGCCAACCTACGACCTGATTCCGAAAAAACTCCAGCTCGTCGGCCGCTACTCATTCGCCCACAGCGAGGGGCCGCGGGGCGTCGTCGGCCAGTCGCGCTATGAGCGGACCGTCGCCACCAACGGCGGACGCGGCGACTCCTACCACTCCCTCTACGGCGGCCTGCAGTACTTCCTCTACGGCGACAAACTCAAGGTGCTCGCCGGCGCCGAGTGGGCGCGCCTGGAGAACGACACGGCGGAGGCCTACGACGGGGTGACGCTGCGGGGAGGGCTGCGGTTCTTGTTCTAACTACGAGTGCGCTCCAACTTAACAAAACATAACAAAACAATTTCCATCTATTCCTAACATGAAATCAATCAACCGGTTCCTCGCCGTCTCCGCGCTTCTGGTTTCCAGCGCGTTTGCCGACGAACTTCTCAACGTGTCCTACGACCCGACGCGTGAGTTTTACTCCGAGTTCAACGCGGCGTTTGCCAAGCAGTGGCAGGCGCAGACGGGCAAGAAGCTCGTCGTCAAGCAATCCCACGGTGGGTCCGGCAAGCAGGCGCGCTCGGTGGTGGAAGGGCTGAGTGCGGATGTGGTGACCTTGGCGCTCTCGGGCGACGTCGACGCGATTGCCAAGCAGGGGAACCTGTTGCCGGCGGACTGGCAGACGAAGTTCCCTGACAACAGCGCGCCGTACACATCCACGATCGTCTTCGTGGTGCGCAAGGGCAATCCGAAGGGAATCAAGGACTGGAATGACCTGGTGCGCGACAAGATCCAAGTTATCACGCCAAACCCGAAAACCTCGGGCGGCGCGCGCTGGAACTACCTGGCTGCCTGGGCATTCGCCGAGCGCAAGTTCGAAGGGGATCCGGCCAAGGTGAAGGGCTTCATCCGCACGCTCTACAAGAACGTGCCGGTGCTCGACACCGGTGCGCGCGGCTCGACGACGACTTTTGCCCAGCGCGGGATCGGCGACGTGCTGCTGTCGTGGGAAAACGAGGCGCATTTGATTGAGAAGGAATTCCCCGGGAAAACCCAGATCATCATTCCCTCGCTGAGCATCCTGGCTGAGCCGCCGGTGGCGGTGGTGGAGAAAAATGCCAAGAAGCACGGCACCGAGGCGCTGGCCAAGGCATATCTAACCTACCTGTACAGCGAGGAAGGCCAGGACATCGCCGGCAAGCACTTCTATCGGCCGCGCAACGCTGCCGCTCTGCAAAAGTGGGCCAAGAACTTCCCGCAGATCAACCTGGTCACCATCGACAAGGACTTCGGCGGCTGGGGCAAGGCGCAGATGACCCACTTCGCCGACGGCGGGACCTTCGACCAGATCCAGGGGCGTTAGGGCCGATTGTTAGCACTCCGCCACCTTCAACCACCATGTCCCAGCGCCGCGTCATTCCAGGCTTCGGGTTGTCCCTCGGGTTCACCCTGACCTACCTGAGCCTGATCATCCTGATCCCACTTGTCGCCTTGTTCCTCAAGGCCTCAGGGCTCGGGCCGGCGGAGTGGTGGCGGATTCTCAGCGCGCCGCAGGTGATTGCGGCGGCCAAGCTGACCTTCGGCGCCAGCGCGGCGGCGGCGGTGGTGAGCACCGTGTTTGGCCTGCTCGTCACCTGGGTGCTGGTGCGCTACTCGTTTCCCGGCAAGCGACTGCTCGATGCCATGGTTGACCTGCCCTTCGCGCTGCCTACCGCGGTAGCCGGCATCACGCTCACGGCCATTTACGCGCCGGACGGCTGGATCGGGGCGTATCTAACAAAGCTGGGGATCCAGGTGGCCTACACGCCGCTGGGAGTGTTCATTGCGCTGACGTTTATTGGGTTTCCGTTTGTGGTGAGGACGCTCCAGCCGGTGATGGAGGACTTCAGCGCGGAGTACGAGGAGGCGGCCGCGACGCTGGGTTCGGGGCGTTGGACAACGTTCTGGCGGGTGGTTTTTCCGATGTTCATTCCTGCGCTCACGACGGGCTTCACCCTGGCCTTTGCGCGGGCCATCGGTGAGTACGGCTCGGTGATCTTCATCTCGGGCAACCTGCCGCTGAAAACCGAGATCCTGCCGCTGCTCGTCGTCGCGCAGTTGGAGATGTTCAACTATGAGGCGGCCGCGGTCATTGCCGCGGGGATGCTCATTGTATCATTTGCCTTGTTGTTTCTCATCAACCTCTTGCAGCGCCGGCTGAGCTGGCAGCACCGCTGAAAAAAATTGCCATGCCGCACCGACATGCCACCGCGGAATCCGCGCCAGTCCGCCTGTTGTTAATCGCCCTGGCGGTTGGCTTCCTGGTGTTGTTTTTGCTGCTGCCGTTAGCCACGGTGTTTGTGGAGGCGTTCCGCAAAGGCTGGGAAGTTTTCATTGCATCGCTCAATGACGAGGCGGCGCTTTCGGCCGTGAAGTTAACGCTCGTCACCGCCGCGATTGCGGTGCCGCTTAACACAATCTTCGGGGTCTCCGCGGCGTGGTTGGTGACGAAGTTCAAATTCCGCGGGCGCTCGTTGTTAGTTGCGCTGATCGATTTGCCGTTCGCCGTTTCGCCAGTCATCGCCGGGCTTGTCTGGGTACTGCTGTTTGGTGCCAAGGGTTGGTTCGGCCCTTGGTTGATCGAGCACGACATCAAAATCATCTGGGCCCTGCCGGGGATCGTCATCGCCACGGTGTTTGTGACCTTTCCGTTTGTCGCGCGCGAGCTTGTGCCGCTGATGGAATCCCAGGGAAGCGACCAGGAAGAGGCGGCTGTAACCCTCGGGGCCAGCGGGTGGTCGATTTTCTGGCGTGTCACCCTGCCTAACATCAAGTGGGGCCTGTTGTATGGCGTGCTGTTATGCAACGCCCGTGCGATGGGCGAGTTCGGCGCCGTGTCGGTCGTCTCGGGCCACATCCGCGGGGAAACCAACACGCTGCCGCTGCACATCGAGGTGCTCTACAACGAGTACCAGGGGAGCGCGGCATTTGCCTGCGCCACACTGTTAGCCCTGCTGGCCATCGTCACCCTCGGGATCAAGTCGCTTGTCGAGTACCTCAGCGGCCACACCGCCAACGGCCACAAATAATTTTTCAGCCATGTCTATCAGCATCCAATCGATGAGCAAAACCTTCGGCAACTACACGGCCCTTGAGGACATCTCGCTGGAGGTTCCGGACGGGTCGCTCACCGCGTTGTTGGGTCCGTCGGGATCCGGCAAGACCACCTTGCTGCGGATCGTGGCGGGGCTGGAGTTTGCCGACGCGGGTCCCGGTGGGATTCGCTTTCATGGCGAGGACGTGGGCGAGGTGCCGGCGGGCAAGCGTGGAGTGGGATTCGTGTTTCAGAACTACGCGTTGTTCCGGCACATGACCGTGGCGCAGAACATCGAGTTTGGCCTAAGCGTGTTGCCGCGGGCGAAGCGCCCGAAAAAGGCCGAGATTGTGAGCCGGGTGATGGAATTGCTGAAACTCGTGAGGCTTGAGGGTCTCCAACAGCGCCGACCGCATGAACTTTCCGGCGGCCAGCGGCAACGGGTTGCGCTGGCGCGCGCGCTGGCCATCAAGCCGAAGGTGCTTCTGCTCGACGAGCCGTTCGGCGCGCTCGACGCGCAGGTGCGCAAGGACCTGCGGCGCTGGCTGCGGCACTTCCACGACCAGATCGGGATGACCACCTTGTTTGTCACCCACGACCAGGAGGAGGCTCTTGAGCTGGCCGACCAAGTGGTCGTCATGCGCAACGCCCGTATCGAACAAGTCGGCAAGCCGCAGGTCATCTATGACTGCCCGCGCAGCCCGTTTGTCTACGAGTTCCTCGGCAACGTGAACAAACTAACCGCCGCAGATGGCCAGCACATCTACGTGCGCCCGCACGAGGTCGAGGTGCTCTTCGCGGCCGAACAGGACCCGCTAACTGATAGGCTCGGGCGGGTCCAGCACCTGTTTTCCGCGGGTCCGATCGCGGCGCTCACCGCGCGGCTCAGCGACGGGCAGTTTGTGGAGGTTGAGCTCTCGCGCAAGCATCTTGACGAGCTGAGCCTGAGCGTGGGCGACGAGGTGGCGGTGCGCATCCCGCAACTCCGTGGCGGCTAGGCTTGGGCGCAGCGGGGGGGCTGGTGGGGGGCGGAATTGCCTGTTGGGATGTTAGGCGATCCGTGGGATTGGGCAGGGGGCGTTTGATATTACGTTCTACACGACGGGAGATCCGCATTAAAAGGCTTACGACGGCAGCACGCCGAACAACAATCCGACGGTGCGGACCAACCTAGGGAAGCTCAAGGGGCTGACCATGCGCGCAACAGCCAGCTGGCGGGAACCCGCGCCGCCCGCCCATTCAACGCAACCGCGGACCTCCTCGCTTGTCCCTTTGGCCGCGCCCCGCCGACGGCATCAGCGGTGCGTTGGAGTTGTTCGGGGGTGAGGGGGAAATATTGGGAAGCGCCGCAACCGGATCGCGGACTTGGTCTTCGGTTCTCCGACGAGGTGTTTCGCGACAAACTCGACCAGCTTGGGCACGAGGAGGCTGTTGGTCCTGGGAGTGATCTCCGAGTTGTTAGACCGGGTGCTGCCGTCCGAGGCCATCGATGCCACGGCGCATGATTGGAAATCCGCAGCCGACCTTCTGCGAGCGCGACTGTGGCCATGCCGCCTGATTAGCAGGGGTGTCCGGCATGCTCAGGGTGGTGCCGTCGATGACAAAGGTCCGCGGTTCGC
>Ga0136639_10000200_pt1 | contig 18858 bp, 7 predicted proteins | sample AntDrymUQ8592106_2_FD_113739 | JGI IMG/M metagenome (GOLD analysis project Ga0136639, IMG submission 113739) | Polar desert sand microbial communities from Dry Valleys, Antarctica - metaG UQ859 (21.06) | ecosystem: Environmental > Terrestrial > Soil > Desert | place: Antarctica: Dry Valley...
GTCAATGCGTTGACCTGCCTGCACCCGCCTTGGGCGCGACGCCGGCATGCCATTGAACATGCCTTTGTAGCAGGGGGCCATGATGGTTCAGGCGATCGAACGACGGGGCTGTCCGAGGGTGGCGCGCAGACCCATGGGCCTGAGAGGCGCGTTCGCGCGCGCGGTGGTGGCCCAGAGCGGCAACGGCGAGGGCTGCAATGGGTTGATGTCGCCACGAAAAATCACCGTCGCGTTGCTGCAGTTGGGTGACTGGCGGCCGTGGCTGGCCGAGGCGGCGGCGTTGCTCAGCGCTGAAGAGGCCGCGCGGGTGCGGCGACGACGCGTCCCCGCCGACCGCGACGCGCGGGTGCTGGCGTACGCACTGCACCGGCTTCTGCTGGGCCGCGCCTTGGGGTGCCAACCGGCGGACGTGCTCCTGCACCGCGACGGGCTGGGTTGCCCGCGCTTGCCCGGCGATATCGCCTGCACCAGCCTGAGCTATGCACAAGGCTTCATCGCGCTGGCGCTGACCACCTCCGGGCCGGTCGGGGTGGATATCGAGCCCAGAGGGCGGGCTGCCGTCATGCCCGGGATCGCCCGCTGCGTGTGCCATGCCAGCGAGACGATCGCGCTTGCCGCACGGGACGAGACGGCGCGCGCGGCGGCGATGCTGGCGCTGTGGGTGCGCAAGGAGGCGCTGCTGAAGGCCGCGGGCGTCGGCCTGGCGGTGCCGATGGAGTCGTTTGCCGCGCCCGAGCATCACGCGTTGCAGGTGCCGGCGCTGTTCGACGAGGCGGTGCAGGTGCGCATGCTCGACGCGGGCGACGACTGTGTGGCCGCGGTTGCCGGCGCGACCGGAGCGGTCGTCGAGTGCCGCTGGCTGCGGCCGGCGCTCGCATGGACCGCCGCAGCCATCGACAGGTAATTGTCAGCTGCGTCGCAGCGCCTAGGCAGCGCGCGGGTCGAAACGCGGTAGTCCGCTGCGGTCCGGAGTTCGCGTTGATCCCTGCTGTAGACACCACCCATTCGGCATTTCGCCTTTGCTGCACGAGGACCGACGTCCGGTTTGCGGATGTCGATCGGGAGCATCCTCATGAACACATCGATTGCCAGCCGCAAAGCCCGCGCCATGCGCGTGCTGTGGCTGACGGAACTGGTACTGATCGTGCTGGCTGGCCTGGTTGCCGCCACGTTGCGCTTCCTCAATGACCCGGACGGCTACGAATTGTTCTTCCGCACCGCGCCGGTGCGCATGCTCGTGGTCGCGGTCGCCATCACCGTGGCGATGGCCTCGTTCGGCCTCTACCAGGTCCATGTACGGCACAACCGCATCGACTTCATGCTGCGGCTGCTGCTGTCGTTCGCGTTCGGCGGGATCAGCCTGCTGGTGTTGTATTACCTGGTGCCCCAGGCCTACATCGGCCGCGTCGTATTCGTGATTACGCTGATCCTGTCGTTTGCGGGCATCGTAGCGATCCGTTCGGTCGTGTCGCGCGTCCTGGGTGGCGACGCATTCAAGCGGCGCGTGCTCGTGTACGGCGCGGGCAACAACGCCAGCCTCATCAACAGCAGCCTGCGCCGCAGTGCCGACCGGCAGTCGTTCGTGGTGGTCGGCTACCTGCCGGTGGCGAACCAGGCGTCGCGGATTCCCACTGCACAGCAACTGCACACGCAGGTCGGCCTGTCGGAACTGGCGAGATCGCTCCGCATCGACGAGGTCGTGGTGGCACCCGACGAGCGCCGCGGCGGCTTGCCCATGGACGACATGCTCAGTTGCGCGCAGCGCGGGATCGCCATCTGCGACCTGTCGACGTTCTTCGAACGCGAGGCGGGCATGGTCAAGTTGAGCGTGGCCGACCCCTCCTGGTTGGCGTTCTCGGGCGGGTTCGACCACTCGATGACGCGCCGCCTCAACAAGCGCTTCTTCGACCTGCTCGCGGCGTCGGCACTGCTGCTGGTGGCGTGGCCGTTCATGCTGCTGGTGGCGCTGTGCATCTGGATGGAGTCGGGCGGGCCGATCCTCTACCGACAGACCCGCGTGGGCGAGAACGGCCGGCATTTCGAGCTGGTCAAGTTCCGCAGCATGCGCACGGATGCCGAAGGTGATGGGGTCGCCCGTTGGGCCAACCAGCACGACGACCGAAGCACGCGGGTGGGGCGCTTCATCCGCATGACGCGACTGGACGAGCTGCCGCAGTTGTTCAACGTATTGCGCGGCGACATGAGCTTCGTCGGTCCCCGTCCCGAGCGCCCGCACTTCGTCGACATGCTCACGCAGGAGGTCCGCTACTACAGCATCCGTCATTGCGTGAAGCCTGGACTCACCGGCTGGGCGCAGCTGCGCTACCCGTACGGGGCATCGGTGCGCGATGCAGAGGAAAAGCTGACGTTCGACCTGTTCTACGTCAAGAACCAGGGATTGGTCTTCGACGTGATGATCCTGCTGCAGACGGTCGAGGTGGTGCTGTTCAGGCGCGGCGCGCGTTGATGCCGGAGGCTATTCCGCCGCGTCCCTGTCGCCATGGCCCACGGCACGGCTCACTGCGTTGCAAGTGCCAGCCAGTCCCACAACGCCAGCATCACCAGCAGCGCAACGAACAGGATCACGAACTTCCATGTCGGTCGGGTGGAACGCTCCGATCCGTTGGACGACGGTACCAGGATGGGCAGGTTGGCATGCGATGCCACCTGCAGCGGACGGGGGTCATCGCCGGCGCCGATGGCGGGGGAAGATCGGGACGCGGCGCCCGGCATGCGGCCATAACGGCGGTGAAAGCGATTGACCGCGACATAGGTCGAAATCAGCGCCGGCAGTGTGGCCTGCGCGTCCGGCGAGGGTGGTTCACCGCCCTTGCGATCCGGGTGCAATTCGGTGATGCGCCGCCGGTAGGCACACTTGAACTCCTCCAGGCTGCAGTCCGGACGCAGGTCGAGCTCGGAATGCAGCAGCGAAAAATCCGGTTCCATCGCAGGCTCCTTCAACGCTCCCATCGTAACCCTACCGTAGTGCCGGTGGCATGCCGGCGGGTGTGGCCGCCCATTCGCTCGCTGACCGTTGTCCACCATTGCCATTACGCGATGGACGGGCACAGAGGACGGGGGCGATGCATAGGACGGTGATCGTTCGGGGACGGGACTGTTGCCATGGGCGCCATGCAGCTGCCGCGTGTGCCCGGGCGGCGCTGCAGGGCGGTTGGCCGCGGCCCGGTCCGGCGGCCACCACGACGGCCCGCAGTGACGCCCTCGCTGCCACGGCTGTATTCCGGGCCCCGCTGGACGGCCTAGTCCTTGAACCTTGCTGTCATCAACCTGGCTGAGACCATGACTGCGCAAATGGCCCCCGTTTCCGAGGCAATCGCACTGCTGGACGTGTTGCCGTGCCGAGCGGTCGCGGTCGGCGACGGATGGCAACGGCAGGTGGGGGTGCTCGATGCCGCCGAGTCGCTTGCGCTGGGCGCGGCGATGCAACGCGATACCCAGTCGCCGTCCGCGCTGCTGCTCGCAGCGCTGGCGCTGGTCGAGTCGCGCCTGATTGGCACCGGCGGCGTGCTGGCGACGCTGCTCGGCGCCGACGGGGTCCGTCAGGCGAACATCGAGGTGCCCGCGCAGGCGGCGTTCGGAGACTGGCAGGCGGCCGTGTGCCGGGCGCTCCAGGCTCAAACAACCAACCTGTCGCCAGCGACGTGGGCAGTGCTGCAGGACGATGCCGCCTGGCCGTCCGACAACGCCGGCAACTCGACCGCGACCTCGACCTCGACCTCGGCCTGGCGTCTGGGCGTTGCCCCTCAGCCGTACATCGAGGTGGCCTTCCGGGCGCCGATGACGACCGACGCGGTGGCGTTGCTGGTCGGATGCCTGCGGCAGGTGTTCGGCGCGCTGTCCGATGACGCGCAACTGGCGGCAATCGACGTGACTGACCCGGCCCAGCGGCAACGGCAGTTGGTCGAATGGAACGCCACGGCCGTCGCGCGATCGGCCGACGACACCGTGCACGGCCGGTTCGATCGGATGCGCGATGCGTCGCCCGACGCGGTGGCGGTCGTCGATGCCCGCACGACGCTGACCTACGCCGCGCTGGGGCTGGCCGCGGATGCCCTCGCGCGGCGGCTGCGGGCGGCCGGCGTGCTGCCCGGCGCGATCGTCGCGATCGCGATGGAACGCTCGGTCGCGGCGATCGTCGCGGTGCTCGGGGTGCTCAAGGCGGGCGCTGCCTATCTGCCCCTGGATCTGTCCCATCCGCCTGAGCGGCTTGCGTTCGTGCTAGATGACGCGCACGCCGAGGTCGTGGTTGTCGATGACGTCCATGCGGGACTGCCCCTGTCAGGAGACCTCCGGCGCATCGCTGCCACCCTCGTCGATCCGCACGATGCATTGGCGCCTGCAGAGATCGACCTCACGGTCGATGGCGATGCGCTGGCCTATGTCATGTACACGTCCGGCTCGACCGGGACGCCCAAGGGTGTCGAGATCCAGCACCACGCGATCCTGCGGCTGGTGTGCGAGGTGGACTATGCCGCGCTGGGACCCGACACCCGGTTGCTGCATTGCGCGCCGCTGGGTTTCGACGCATCCACCCTGGAGGTGTGGGGTGCGCTGCTTAACGGCGGCTGCGTGGTGGTGCACGACGAGGCGATCCCCACCGGCGCTGGCCTGGCTGCATCCATCCGGCGGAATGGCGTCACTACCGCATGGTTGACCGCGGCGCTGTTCAACTCTGTGGTGGATGAGGATCCACGCCACTTGGCGGGCCTGCGCGAATTGTTCACCGGCGGCGAAGTGCTGTCGGTCGACCACGTCCGCCGGATGCGCCGCGCGGTCCCGGACCTCCGGCTGTGCAACGGCTATGGACCGACCGAGTGCACGACGTTCACCTGCACCTACCCCATTCCCGTGGACATCCCCGAAGACACCGCGTCGATCCCGATCGGACGGCCGATTGCCGAGACCCAGGTCTACGTGCTGAACGCGCGCATGCAGCCGGTTCCGGTGGGGATCGCCGGCGAGTTGTATGTCGGTGGCGCGGGGCTCGCGCGCGGCTACCTCAACCGCCCCGAACTGACCGCGCAACGCTTCGTGCCCAACCCGTTCGGCGCCGCCGGCACGCGCCTGTACCGGACCGGCGACCAGGTCCGCTACCGGCCCGACGGCATCATCGAATTCATTGGCCGCGCCGACACCCAGGTGAAGATCCGTGGCTTCCGGATCGAACTGGCGGAGATCGACGCGGTCCTCAGCCGGCATCCCGGGGTGCAGGCGTGTGCGGTGCTGGCGCGCGCCGACCATCCCGGCGAAAAGCGCCTGGTTGCCTATTACGTGGCCGCCGCGGCGCCGCCGTCGGCGCCGGAGTTGCGCTCCCACCTGGCCGCGACGTTGCCGGACTTCATGGTGCCGGCGCGCTACGTGCGGCTGGACGCCCTGCCGGTGACGGCCAACGGCAAGCTTGATCGCGGCGCGCTGCCGGCGCCGGACGACCGCCGCCCGGACCTGGCCTGCGCCTACGAACCCGCCGTCACCGACACCGAACGTCAGGTCTGCCGGGCGTTCGGCGCGTTGCTGGGGATAGACCTGGTCGGCCGGCACGACAATTTCTTCGAGCTTGGTGGCAACTCGTTGCTCGCGATGCGGCTGCTGGAGCGTCTGCGCTCGGCGTCATCGCAGGGCAAGGGATGCATCGCGGAATCGGCCAAGGCAGGCCGCATCGCCGCCACCGTGCTGTTCCGCAATCCCACCCCGGAGACGCTCGCCAGCGCACTGGAGGACGGCGTGTCCGACGCGGTTGATCCGGCGCGGATGGCGCACGCACGCGCCGACTGCAACGGTGGCGGCGACATCGACGACCCGATCGCCATCATCGCGATGGCCGGGCGCTTCCCCGGCGCGGCCGACGTCGAGGCGTTCTGGCGCAACCTGTGCGAAGGACGCGATTCGATCACCGTGTTCGGCGACGACGACCTGGACCCTGCCGTCAGCGCCGGCGACCGCGCTGATCCGGCCTACGTGCGAGCGCGCGGCGTGATCGACGGCTGCGAGGACTTCGACGCCGCGTTCTTCGGCATCAGCCCGAAGGAAGCCGAGCTGATGGATCCGCAGCAGCGGATCTTCCTCGAACTGTGCTGGCAGTGCCTGGAGCGCGGGGGCCATGTACCGGACGCCACTGCATGCCCGGTCGGGGTGTTCGCCGGCATGTACAACGCCACCTACTTCCAGCGCCACGTCGTCGCGCACCCGGAACTGATCGACAGGATCGGCGCGTTCCAGGTAATGCTCGGCAGCGAGAAGGATTACATCGCCACCCGCATTGCACACAAGCTCAACCTGACCGGGCCGGCGATCAGCGTGCACACCGCTTGTTCGACCTCGCTGGTCGCGATCTGCCAGGCCGTCAATGCCTTGCGCAACGGGCAATGCGACATGGCGTTGGCCGGCGGCGCCTCGGTCACCTGCCCGCCGCGCAGCGGCTACCTGTACCAGGAGGGCGCGATGCTGTCGCCCGACGGCCGAACCCGCACCTTCGACGCGAACGCGCAGGGCACGGTATTCAGCGACGGCGCCGCGGTGGTGCTGCTCAAGCGGCTGTCCGACGCACGCGCCGACGGCAATCCGGTCTATGCGGTGATCCGCGGCTGCGCGGTCAACAACGATGGCGGCAACAAGGCCAGCTTCACCGCGCCCAGCAGCGACGGCCAGGCGGCGGTGATCGCCATGGCCCATGACGATGCCAGGGTCGATCCGCGCAGCATCAGCTACGTCGAGGCCCACGGGACCGCGACGCCGCTGGGTGATCCCATCGAGATCGAGGCACTGAACAAGGCGTTCCGGCGCGGCACCAGCGACATCGGCTTCTGCCGGGTCGGCTCGGTCAAGAGCAACGTCGGCCACACCGTGATCGCCGCCGGTGCCACCGGCCTGATCAAGACGGCGCTGGCGCTGGCCGAGGGCAGGATTCCGGCGAGCGTGCATTTCGATCGGCCCAATCCGGTCATCGATTTCGCCGGTTCGCCATTCGTGGTCAACGCCGAAATGAGCGACTGGCCGCGCGGCGCCACCCCGCGTCGCGCCGGGGTCAGCGCGTTCGGCGTCGGTGGCACCAATGCCCACGTGATCCTGCAGGAGGCGCCGTTGTTGCCGGACTCCGAGCCCGCCAGCGGTCCGCAGTTGCTGGTGTTGTCGGCGCGCACGCCCGCGGCGTTGCAGCAGGCGGCTTTGGACCTGGCCCGGTACTTCGATCAACACCCCGGGATCAATCTGGCCGACGTGGCCTGGACGCTCGCCGTCGGGCGCAAGGCGTTCAGCCATCGGCTGGCCGTGGTCGCGGAGACGCCAGGCGATGCCGCGACACGGTTGCGCAGCGCCGAGACCGCCGCTGCCACCACGCGCAGCAAACCATCGCGACGCAGCGACGTGGTGTTCCTGTTCCCCGGCCAGGGGGCGCAGTACCCGGGCATGGGCCGCGCGCTGTACGCGGCCGAGCCGGTGTTCCGCGCCGCGCTGGACGAGTGCGCCGACACGCTGCGTGACGAACTGGGCTTCGACCTGCGCGAACGCATGTTCGGCGATGACCCCGAGGCGCTGCTGCCCACTGCGACGATGCAGCCGGCGACGTTCGCGATCGAATACTCGCTGGCGCGGCTTTGGATGAGCCGCGGCCTCGTGCCGGCGGCGATGATCGGCCACAGCGTCGGCGAGTTCGTCGCGGCGACGCTTGCCGGCGTGTTCGTATTGCCCGATGCACTGCGTCTGGTCGCGCGTCGCGGCGCGTTGATGCAGGCGCAACCGGCCGGCGCGATGCTGTCGGTGCGGCTGGCGCTCGACGCGCTGATGCCGCGCTTGCCGGCGGAGCTGTCGCTGGCGGCGGAAAACGCGCCCGGCACCTGCGTGGTGTCCGGTCCGAGCGATGCGATTGCGGCATTCCAGGCGCAGCTCGAGACCGAGGGCGTGGCGTGCCGCGCGCTGCGGACATCGCACGCGTTCCACTCGTCGATGATGGAGCCGGTGGTCGCGCCGTTCCTGGCCGAGGTCGCCGCCATCGCGCGGTCGGCCCCGCAACTGCCGCTGGTGTCGACCGCGACCGGGCAATGGCTGGACGCCGATACCGCGACCTCGCCCGAATACTGGGCCCGCCACCTGCGCGAGCCGGTGCGCTTCTCGGTGGCACTGGGTCGCGTCCTCGACGTGCCGTCGCGGGTGTTGCTGGAGGTGGGCCCGCGCGCCACGCTCGCCGCGCTGTCGCGCCAGCACCCCGGCGTTCAGAAGCAGCAGATCACGGCGGTGGCCACGTTGGCCGACACCGCGCCGAGCGAAACAGCCAGCCTGCGGCAGGCCGCGGGCCAGCTGTGGTCCTGGGGGGTGGCGCTCGATCCGTCGGGTTTTGATCGCCGCGCCACGCGCCACCGCGTCCTGCTGCCGACCTATCCGTTTGAACGCCGCAGGTACTGGATCGAAGCGGCGCTTCCTTCCAGCGCGGCGCTCCCGTCCCAGGCGGCGCTGCCGCCTGAAGTGGCGCTGCCGTCCGAAGCGGCGCTGCCCAGCAACGTCCCGCATCCCGCTATCGCCGCCACTGCGGCCGTGGAGTCCGTCATGTCGCAACTCACCCCGCCACCGTGTGTCACCGAGCCGGTGGCTGCCACCGAACTGGTCGCGCGCAAGCCGCGGTTGATCAGCCAGTTGCGCGAGGTCATCGAGGATGTGGCCGGGTTTGACCTGGCCGATGCCGACGCCGAGGACAATTTCATCGAGCTCGGGCTCGACAGCCTGATGCTGACCCAGGTGGCGTTGCAGCTGCAGAAGGCGTTTGCGGTCAGGATCACGTTCCGCCAGTTGATGTGCGAGGGCGGCAGTCTCGATCGCCTGGCCGGCCTGATCGACACGCAGTTGCCACCCGAAGCGGCCCCGACGCCCGATGTCGGGCCTACGCCAACGCCGACGCCGATTGCCGTAGCCGCGTCCGCGCCGGCATCCCCGATGCCGTTGGGGCCGCCCGCAGCACTGTCGGGCACCCCGGCGCCCGCGGGCACGGGTGATGACTGGATACGCGCGGTGATCGCGCAACAGATGCAGTTGATGAGCCAGCAGCTGGCATTGCTGGGCGGGGGCGGGGGCGCGGGGACGGGCACGGGCACCGCAGCCGCGCCTGACCTGGCACCAGCATTCGCCGCGACCGTGGCCGCGACCGCAGCGCCGACCCCGGCCGCGCCCGCGATCCCCGAACCCGCCGAGCCCGCGATGCCCGCCACCGCAACCGCCACCGCGGCAACGGCGTCGGGGAGCGCGCCAGCCGCCAGCATCAGCGACGAGGAGGCCGCGATCGCCCACACCAAATACGACGTCGCCAAGGCGTTCGGCGCGATCGCGCGGATCCATAACACCAAAACCGAACTGACCGCTCGTCAGCGCGCTCGCCTGGACGCGTTCATGCGCCGCTATATCGCCCGCACCCAGCGCTCCAAGGACTACACCCAAGCCCATCGCCCGCATCTGGCCGACCCGCGCGTGGTCAACGGCTTCCAACCGCTGCTGAAGGAGATCACCTACCAGATCGTGGTCGATCGCTCGAAGGGGTCGCGCGTCTGGGACATCGATGGCAACGAGTACATCGACGTGCTCAACGGCTTCGGCATGAACCTGTTCGGCTGGCAGCCGGACTTCGTGCTCGACGCGGTGCGGCGGCAGCTCGACCAGGGCTACGAGATCGGGCCGCAGCATCCGCTGGCAGGCGAAGTCGCGAAATTGATCTGCGATATCACGGGCTTCGACCGCGCCGGGCTGTGCAACACCGGTTCGGAAGCGGTGATGGGCACGATCCGCATTGCGCGCACGGTCACCGGCCGCAGCACGCTGGTGATCTTCACCGGGTCGTACCACGGCATCTTCGACGAGGTGATCGTGCGCGGCACCAAGAAGCTGCGTTCGGTGCCCGCCGCGCCGGGCATCCTGCGCAACACCGCCGAGAACGTGCTGGTGCTCGACTACGGCACCGAGGAAAGCCTCGCCATCATCCGCGAGCGCGCCAACGAGATCGCCGCGGTGCTGGTCGAGCCGGTGCAGAGCCGACGCCCGGATTTCCAGCCACGCGAGTTCCTGCAGCAACTGCGCACGATCACCCACGACGCCGGTGCGCTGCTGATCTTCGACGAGGTGGTGACCGGCTTCCGCTCGAACCCGCGCGGCGCACAACAGGTGCTCGGGATCGATGCCGACCTCGCGTCGTACGGCAAGGTGGTCGGTGGCGGCTTCCCGATCGGCGTGATCGCCGGCAAGCGCGAGTACATGGACGCGCTGGATGGGGGCCAGTGGCAGTTCGGCGATGATTCGATTCCGACCGTCGGCGTGACCTATTTCGCCGGTACGTTCGTGCGCCATCCGCTGGCGCTCGCCGCCGCCAAGGCCGTGCTCGAACACATCCAGGCGCAGGGACCGGCGTTGCAGGAGCGCCTCAATGCCAGTACTGCGGCGATGGCGGCGGAACTCAACGCGTTCTGCGCGCAGGTCGGCGCGCCGATCGCGATCAAGCACTTCGCCTCGGTGTGGAAGACGGTATTCGCCGAGGCCCATCCGCTGCAGGACCTGCTGTTCGCGATGATGCGCAGCCGCGGCATCCACGTACTCGACAACTTCCCGTGCTTCTTCACCACCGCGCATTCGCAGGCGGACTTCGCCGCGATCGTGAAGGCCTTCAAGGATGCGGTGCTGGAGCTGCAGGCAGCCGAGTTCATCCCGCGCCGGATCGATGCGCAACGGTCGGCGTTCGACGCCAGCCAGCCGCCGGTGCCGGGCGCGCGGCTGGGGCGCGATCCCGATGGCACGCCGGCCTGGTTTGTGGCCAATCCCGACACCCCCGACAAGTACCTGAAGGTGAGCGCATGAACAACGCAGCCGACGCAGCACGCAGCACGCCTCAACAGCTTTCCGCGGTCGACTACGACCCGTTTGCGCAGGCCGCGCTGGCGCGGGTGGTGCCGGTGACGCAGCCGCAGCGCGAGGTGTGGCTGGCCGACAAGCTGGGCAGGGAAGGATCGCTGGCCTACAACGAGTCGGTCTCGCTGCGCCTGCACGGCGCGCTGGACGAGGATGCGCTGCGCGCGGCCGTGGCCGGGTTGGGGGAACGCCACGAGTCGCTGCGCGCCACGGTCAGCCCGAGCGGCGACGAGCTGTGCATCGCGCGCGACGCGGTGCTCGACATGGCGCGGCACGACCTGTCGGCGTGGGATGCGCAGGCCCGCGACGAGGCCGTGCGCGCGCGGCTGCGCACGGCGGTGGAGACGCCGTTCGATCTGGAGCGCGGGCCGCTGGTGCGGGTCGAACTGCTCGCGCTCGCGCCGCACGAGCACCTGCTGATCCTCACCGCGCACCACATCGTCTGCGACGGCTGGTCGTTCGGGGTGCTGGTGCACGACCTCGCCGGGCTCTATGCGCGCCACGTCGGTCAGCCGGGTCCGGCGCTGCAACCGGCGGCGTCGTTCGGCCAGTACGCGCAGGCGCAGGCGACGCTGGCGCAATCGACACAGTGCCACGACGACGAGCAGTACTGGCTGTCGCGATTCGCCGAGCCGGTGGCCAGCCTCGACCTGCCGATCGACCGGCCGCGCCCTCGCCATCGCACGTTCACCGCCGGGCGCGAGGACGTGACCCTGGACGCGACGCTGGTCGCGGCCTTGCGCAAGCTCGGCGCGCTTCACGGCGCGAGCCTGTTCGCGAGCCTGTTCACCGGATTCAGCACATTGCTGCGGCGGCTGTCGGGACAGTCCGATCTGGTGGTCGGCATCGCCGCCGCCGGGCAGTCCGTGGGCGGCCACGATTCGCTGGTCGGCCATTGCGTCAACATCCTGCCGGTGCGCAGCGATGTCTCGTCCGCGACCGGCTTCACCGTCGCGTTGGCTGCGATCGGCACGCACCTGTTGGATGCCTACGAACACCAGCAGTACACCTTCGGCACGTTGCTGCAGAAGCTGGCAATCCCGCGTGACTCCAGCCGGTTGCCGCTCGTCAACGTGCTGTTCAACCTGGATCAGCCACTGGACGAGGGCAGGGTGCGGTTCCCTGGCCTGACATTCGAATTCCATGCCAATGCGCGCAGTTACGAAAACTTCGAGCTGTTTGTCAACGCGGTGCCGGTCGACGGAGGGATCCGGCTGGAGTGCCAGTACAACACCGACCTGCACGATGCAGTCAGTGTGCGGCGCTGGATGGGCGCCTACGAAACCCTGCTGCGCGCGGCGGTTGAGCAGCCGGAGCGGGCGCTGGACACCTTGCCGCTGGTCGGTGCACAGGCACTGGCGGAACTGGCGGCATTGCAGCCGCCGCCGACAGCCTATGACCGCGAAATGCGCGCACACGAATTCTTCGAGGCGCAAGCCGACCGCACGCCCCTGCGCACCGCGGTCCGGGCGGGCGATGTCACGCTCACGTATGCCGACCTCGAGGCGCGCAGCAACCGCATCGCGCACCGGCTGCGCACGCATGGCCTGCGCCGCGGCTCGCTGGTCGGGCTCGCGCTGGACCGCGATGCCGACATGGTCGCGGCGGTGTTGGCGGTACTCAAATGCGGGGCCGGCTACGTGCCGCTGGACCCGTCGTTCCCGGACGAACGCCTGGCGTACATGGTCGCCGATGCCGATATCGGTGCGTTGTTGACGCAACGTGAGCACGCTGCCCGGTTCGAAACACACGGCGCGCCGGTGGTGCTGCTCGACGTGCCGGGCGAGGAGAGCGATGGCGCCGACGTCGCCCGGATCGGCCGCGACGAGCACGCGGCATTGCCGGACTCGATCGCCTACGTGATCTACACGTCGGGTTCCACCGGGCGGCCGAAAGGGGTCCAGGTACCGCATCGCACGACGGCCAATTTCATCCCGGCGATGCAGCGCTCACCCGGCTTCGCCGCCGATGATCGGCTGGTGTCGGTCACCACGCTGTCATTCGACATCGCATTCATGGAGCTGATGCTGCCGCTCAGCGTTGGCGCCGAGGTTGTCGTGGCCAACCGCGACCAGCAGCGTGATGGCGCGGCGCTGCGTGCACTGGTCGAGGGCAGCCAGGCGACCTGCCTGCAGGCCACGCCGGCCGGTTGGCGCGTGCTGCTCGAGTCAGGCTGGCAGGGCCGGCCGGGCTTCAAGGCCGTGTCCGGGGGCGAGCCGCTGGCGCCGGAGCTGGCCGCTGACCTGCTCGCGCGCTGCGGTGAAGTCTGGAACGGTTACGGCCCGACCGAGACCACCATCTATTCGACCTATTGGCGCGTGCACGATCCGGTCGCGGGGATCAGGATCGGGCGGCCGGTCGCCAACACCCAGGCATGGATCCTCGACGGACATCGCCAGCCAAGCCCGATCGGTGTGCCGGGTGAGCTCTGGATCGGCGGCGACGGCGTCAGCCTGGGCTATCTCGGCCGTCCGGAACTCACCGCCGAGCGCTTCGTCGACGACCCCTACGCAAGTTCGCCCGGCGCGCTGCTGTATCGCACCGGCGATCGTGCGCGGTGGTGCAATGACGGCACCCTGGAGCACCTGGGCCGGCTCGACTTCCAGGTCAAGGTGCGCGGCTACCGGATCGAACTGGAAGAGATCGAGTCCAATCTCGTCAGCCATCCGGATGTCGCGCGGTGCGTGGTGGTCGCGCGCGAGGATCGTCCAGGCGACGTGCGACTGGTGGCCTACATCGTGCCGCAACCTGGCGTCAGCCTCGACGAGGAGGTCCTGCACGGGCACCTGCGCGCGATGCTGCCCGACTACATGCTGCCGCAACATTTCGTGTGCCTGACCGTGATTCCGCTGCTGCCCAATGGCAAGATCGACCGAGGAGGCCTGCCTGCGCCGGACGTTTTGGGATCGCGAGCGCCGGAACGCATCGCGCCTCGCACCGACCTGGAGCGTTCGGTCGCGGCGATCATGGAGGATGTGCTCGCGTTGCCCGGAATCGGTATCGATGACGATTTCTTCGCGCTCGGCGGCCACTCGCTGCTCGCCGCGCAGCTCACCTCGCGGCTGAACCGCGAACTCGGTGTATCGCTGTCGATGCGCACGCTGTTCGACGCGCCGACGGTGGCGCGCCTGGCCCAGGTGCTGGCCAGCGAGTCCAGCCATTCGATGCCAGTGCCACCGCCGATCGTCCGCCGCCCGGACCAGCGCCGTGCGCCGCTGTCGCTGATCCAGGAGAGGCTGCGCCTGCTCGAGAAGTTCAACCCCGGCCAGCTGTCCTACAACACGCCGTCGGGCCACCGGCTGAGCGGACCGCTGGACGTGGCGCTGCTGGATCGTGCGCTTCGCGATCTCGCGCAACGCCAGACCGTGCTGCGCACCACGATTGCGATCGAGGACGGCCAGCCGGTGCAGGTCGTACACGACGACATCGATACCGGGCTGTTGCAGGTACGCGACCTCACGGGCGTGGCCGCCAGCGAACGCGAAGCCGAACTGGCTCGGCTGCTGCAGGCTCTCGTGGAGGTGCCATTCGACGACCTGGCCTGGGCGCCACTGTTTTGCGCGCGGCTGTTCAAGATGGACACCGATGTGCACGTGCTGTTCTTCATGCCCCACCACATCATCTGGGACGGATGGTCGTTCGACCTGCTGTACGCGCAGCTGGGCGAAATCTACGCAGCGCACCTGGAAAGCCGGCCGCCGCGGCTGCCTGAGCTGCCGGTCACCTACGGCGACTTCTCGGTATGGCATCGCCAGTGGGTGCAGGGCCCGGAATACGCTCGGCAACTGGCATTCTGGCGCGAGCGGCTCGGCGGGAAGGACGGCGCTCGCGGTAGCCAGGCCCAGGCGTGGCCCACCGACAAGCCGCGCCGACGCGGGATGTCCGGTCATGGCAGCTCGCAGGTCGTGGCCGTGCCAAGGGAACTCACGGTCGAGTTGCGACGCGCGGGACTGGGGATGGATGCGACCCTGTTTGTCACCCTGCTGACGGCCTACTACGCATTGATGAGCCGCATGACCGGCCATCGCGAGCTGGTCATCGGTACGCCGGTTCGCGGGCGCAATTCGGCGCAGGTGGAAGACCTCATGGGCTACTTCACCACGCTGTTGCCACTGTCCGTCGAGATCGATCCTTCGCACTCGTTCGCCGACACGGTGCGACGGGTCAAGGCGGTGATGCTCGACAGCCTGGCCTGTCCGGACATCCGCCTGGAGGACCTGTTCCGCGAGCTCAACCTGCGCGGCCCGGGTGGCGGCGGAATGCTCTACCAGTCGTTGTTCTCGTTCCAGGACATCCGCCAGCGTGTCGTGCAATGGGGCAACCTCCGGCACCAGCGCGTGGAGGTGTTCCAGCCGGCGGCCACCGAGGACCTGGGCATGTGGTTCATCGAGGACGAGGGCGGGCTCACCGGCGGGTTGATCTACAACGCCGAAATCTTCCACGACGCGACCATTTCGCTGTTGCGCGAGCGTTACCTGTCGGTATTGCAGGCCGTGGTGGCCGACCCGTCACGGTCCATCGAGGAGTTGACCATGTTCGGCGACGGTCGTCCGGTGCTGATCGGGGCGGCGCGGGCGGTCGATGAGGCCGCCGCCGCGGCCCTGGTCGCGCCGGTGGTCGCGCCAGTGGCGGCGCAGGGTGGCACGTCGCTGGGCGCGGTGTCCCCGGCCGGGTCTGACAACGACGATCCCCGGGTCCGCTATCTCGTCGAGCTGTGGTCCGGGCTCATCGGGGTCCCGGTCCAACCCGGTGACAATTTCTTCGATCTGGGCGGTAACTCGATGCTGGGCGTGCAGATGGCGGAGCGGGTCGCGCGCGACACGGGCGTCCGCATCAATATGGTGCGACTGGCGGCGCAGGATCTCGTCCAGATCGCCGCCGACCTTCCCGCGTCGTTCGGGACGGCAGCCGCATCGGGCGTCGGTACCGGACTCATGCGCACCGTCAGGCGCCTTTTTGGGCGGTCTGGCCTGGATGTCCCACGATGACTGGCTCGCGCCCGTGCAATATCACTTTGGATGAGCGGTGGCTGGCATGGGCGAAGCATTGACCTGGCCGGTCCATAAAGGCGCGATAGGGATCAGCGAGCCGCATTGGCTCGGCGATTCCACCCGCTACCTGTACGCGGTGCTGCACCGCGCGGCCGTGCCGGGCGCACGGCTGGGCGTGTTGCTGGTGCCACCGTTGTTCCATGAGCAACCGCGCAGCCGACGCTTGCTGGCCGAAGTCGCCGCCGGGCTGGCGGCGGCCGGGCTGCCGTCGATGCGATTCGATTTCTTCGGTACCGCCGATTCGGCGGGCAGCAGCGACCAGCTCGATTTCGACTCGATGTGCCTGGACCTGGAGATCGCAGCGAAGGCGCTGCAGGCCGAGTCCGGTGTGGCGGCGGTGGCGGTGCTGGTCTGGCGCGGCGCCGCACTGCCGGTGGCTCGCTGGGTTCGCGACGGCGCTGCGCCGGCGCTGGTGGTGTTGTGGGAGCCGGTCTTCGATGGGGCCCAATGGTTGCAGGAGCTCGAGCGCGAGGATGCGATGGAGCGTTGTTCGCCCGACCGCTACGGCGTCGCCCGACCGCTCGCCGATGCCGCTGGTGACCAGCAACTGATGGGCGTGGCGGTGTCGCAACGGCTGCGCGGCGACATCGCCGGCACGCGCCTGGTCGATGCCGACTCGATGGGTGGTCGCCGTTGCTGGGCGGTGTTGCGACCTGGCTCGCTGCGGCCTGCGTTGGCGCTGGAGCGGGTGTTCGAGCTGCCGGCCGATGCACCCACGTTCGGCGGCAGCACGCGGATGGATTCGGGGCTGTTCGTCACCGCGCAACTCAAGCGGGTCGCGGACGGGTTGGGTCACGCGCTGCGGGAGGAGCGCTGAGCGATGGAAAAGATCGTGCAGTTCGGGCCGCAAGGGCGACTGGTCGGTGTGCTGACCGGTGCATCGCTGCCCGACAGTGCCCCGGTCCTTGTGCTGCCCAGCGCCGGGTTGCTGCCGCGCGCCGGTCCGTTCCGGTTGCATGTGGAGCTGGCCCGGCGGCTGGCCGTGCGCGGGATCCGCACGTTCCGCTTCGAGTCCCCCGGGGTCGGGGAGGCGCCGCGCCTGCCTCGATTCGGATCGCGCGAGGCGACCTTGGCGGCGCTGGACCATCTGGCCTCCGAATACGGCTGCCGGCAGTTCGCGATCGGCGGGCTGTGCAGCGCCGCCGATGCCAGCTGGCGGGCGGCGATCGACGACCGGCGCGTGTGTGCGGTGGTGATGCTCGACGGTATGAGCTTCGTCGGTCCGTGGTTCCACGTCGGGCGGCTGGCCAACGTGTTGCGCCGCCCCGCGCGCGATTGGCCGGGCGTGGTCAGGCGCCTGTGGCTGCGCCTGCGGTCGCGGTCGCAGGCGGGGTCGGTCCCGCAGGACATGGGTGACTACCGCGACTGGCCCGACCGTGGCGACGCGCAACGCCAGTTCGCCGCTCTGCTTGCGCGTGGTGTGTATTCGCTGTGGGTCTATACCGGCGGCTATGGCGACCGCTTCCTGCACCCGCGCCAGTTTGCATGGAGTTTCGGCGCCGCGGTGCAGGACGCGCGGGTAGCGATGCACTACTGGCCCGATTGCGATCACACGTTCTATGGCCGCGCGCACCGGGACCGGCTGCTCGCCACCGTGGAGCAATGGTTGCCAGGAGCGTTTTCCGGTGCGGTGGAGGCGAAGGGAGTCCGGCCATGAACAGTGAATCAAGTGTCGCCGCCGCCGATGTGGCGACCGCCCCGCAGGCAGTCGCGCGCACGCCGCTGTATGCCTCGCCGCCGGGGCCAATGGACCCCCTGCGGGTGGTGCTGGTGGTGCCGCGCCGGATGCCCGCGTGGCTGTTGCGGTTCTTCGACCTCGCGGCGGACAGTCCGTGGCTCGACCTGGTGGTGGTGCCGATCGACGGCGAACCGCCGGCCGCGGCGGCGGCGGTGCCGGCGGACCTGCGCGCGCTGCTGCGCTATGAGCGCCGACGCACCCCCGAGGCGGCGATGGCGGGCGTGGTGGTGGAGGGCCGCGACGGGGTGGCGTTCGCGACCGCCATCCGCAGTGGGCAGGACACGACCGCGCTGCGCGCCCACGTCGGCCTGCTGCAGCCCGACCTGGTGCTGCTGCTGGGCGCGCCGCACTGGGCCGAGGCGTTGGGCGACCGCGCCCATTGGGGGTGTTGGGCGCTGGACACCGAATTCAGCGATGCCGGCCGGGCCGCACAGGCGCTGCTGGCGCCGGTCATGCGCGGCGACGTCGCCACCGCGGTCGAACTGCAGCTGCACCATCTCGACCGTCCGCCGACCATGCTGGTCACCAGTTGGGGGTCCACGTGCCGAGAGTCAGCCAGTGTCCAGCGAGAGCGGGCGTTCCTGAAGATTCCCGCGTTGCTGATGCGCTCGCTGCGGCGGCTGGCCAGCGGCGATCTGCAGGTTCCCCAACATCGCACCGCTCGCCTGCAGCTGGCCTCGGAGGCGACCATCGGCGTGGGTAGCGGACTGAAGGCGATGGCTCGCACGTTGGCCGTCCGTATTGCGGCGCGCAGGCGGCGCGCACTGGCCGGTGAAGCGGCGTGGCATGTCGTGGTCAGGCATGGCCAGCAACGGATCGACCCCGATGCCCCCGACGTAACGCGGCACTCGTTCCTGACCGCGCCCGGCGGGCATCACTTTGCCGACCCCTGGCTGGTGGAGGATGGCGGACGCCGTCTGTTGTTCGTCGAGCAGTGGGCGGACCACAACAGCAAGGGATTGATCGCCTGCGTCGAGCTGCTGCCCGATTTCCAGGTGCGGCCGCTTGGGGCTGTACTCGAACAACCGTTCCACCTGTCCTTCCCGCAGGTCTTCCCGTGGCAAGGGCAGTGGTACCTGACCGTCGAGTCGGGCCAGGCCCGCTGCGTGAGCCTGTACCAGGCTGCTGCGTTTCCGCTGCGCTGGCAGCATGTGACCGACCTGGTGGTGGGCCGGA
>Ga0136639_10000201_pt1 | contig 18823 bp, 16 predicted proteins | sample AntDrymUQ8592106_2_FD_113739 | JGI IMG/M metagenome (GOLD analysis project Ga0136639, IMG submission 113739) | Polar desert sand microbial communities from Dry Valleys, Antarctica - metaG UQ859 (21.06) | ecosystem: Environmental > Terrestrial > Soil > Desert | place: Antarctica: Dry Valley...
CGGCCCGAGCGGCCCGGGCGACGCGCTCTACCTCAGCCACGCATCGTAGAAGGTGGGCGTCGACACGGTCGGCAGCGCGCGGGCTCCCACCACGTCGGTGCCGAGCAGGTAGTGGTTCTGCTGGTCGAACAGCGGCAGGATGTAGAAGCCTTCGAGCACCTTGTTCTGTGCGTCGGTGTAGAGGGCGGCGCGCTCGTCGGCATCGGTCACCTGACCGGCCTGGGTGAGCAGGGCGTCGATGGCCGGGTCGTTCACCTGGGAGTGGTTGGCAAAGTAACCGCTGGGCGCCGGGGTGATGCCGTCGGAGTGGAAGAGGATGCGCAGAACGTCCGGTCCGACCTTCGTGTACGGTGCGCTGACGGCGTCGTAGTCGTTTTCGCCCAGGGCGGTGTACCAGCTGGAGAGGTCCATCGGGCTGAGCACAACCTCGAAGCCCGTCTTCTTCGCTGTGGCCTGGATCTGCTCGAACAGAGACTGCTCGGCCGGGATGGACTGGTTCGTGCTCACCGGGAAGTCGACCGTGAGGCGCTCACCGTCTTTCACCCGGTACCCGTCGGAGTCCCGTTCGGTCCAGCCGGCCGAGTCGAGGAGTTCCGAGGCTGCCTCAGGGTCGTAGTCGAAGAGGTCCGGAGCCGACACTGCGAGCGGTTCGGCGCTGGAGAGCGCAGAGTAGGACCGCTTGGCCGTGCCCTGGAACAGGCTGGTGACGGCGTCGTCGACATTCGCCGAGCGGATGAACGCCTCCCGAACGAGCGGGTCGTTGAAGGGTGCGCGGCCGGAGTTCAGCTCGATCCGGTTCGAGGCACCGGGGCGCGGGGCGTCGAGGTGCACGATGGTGTCGCTCTTCTCGGCCTGCACGATGGTGTCGGGCTGGGCGTTGTCGATCACGTCGACGTCGCCGGACTGCAGGGCAGCATAGCGGGACGCGGAGTCGGGGATGAAGCGCCAGACAATGGAGTCGAGGTAGGCAGGCCCGGTGTGCGCGGCGTCCTCGGGAGGGGAGCTGTAGTCGTCGTTCCGCACCAGGGTGATCGAGTTCTGCTGTACCCACTTCTCGACCTGGAAGGGGCCGGTGCCAACGGGAGAGGCGCAGTTCTCGTCCTGGCTGCGGGCCAGTGCGGTGGGCGATTCGATCGCCAGCCACGGCTGTGACAGGGACTCGAGCAGGGCGCTGTCGGGTTCGCTGAGTACGAGGCGAACGACGTTGGGGGAGACCGCCTCGGTGCCGGTGACCTTCTGCAGGGCCAGGTAGCCGGTCGACGAGCCTGTTTCCGGGTCCTGGAGGTGCGCGATGTTCGCCTGCACGGCGGCGGCGTCCAGCGGGGTTCCGTCGGTGAAGCTCACGTCGGCGGCGAGCGTGAAGTCCCAGGCCAGCCCGTCGGCGCTCTCGGTCCACGAATCTGCCAGCCAGGGGATGATCGCGCCTTCCTTGTCGCGGGACACGAGCGACTCCAGGTACTGCGTGCTGACCAGAGCCTGCGGGTAGTTTCCACCCACGTGCGGGTCCAGGCAGGTGGGTTCGGCATCACCGGAGGCGTAGGTCAGCGTGCCACCGGCGACGGGCGCGGTGGCTTCGGGGGACTCGGCGGTGGCGCAGCCGGTCAGCAGCAGGCCAGTCGCGACAAGGCCGGCCAGGCCGGTCACGGTTCGTGCTGCGCGGTGGGTATACCCCGAAATGTGCATGGTGGGTCTCTTTCCGCGGCGTCAGATGGCCGAGTGTGCAAGTGTTGGACTCGTGCAATTGTTGGACTCAGTCCACAAACGGAACAGGCCAGTCCCATCGTAGAACACAGGAGCGGCATGCCCGATCACGAACCGAGGCGGGCCGGCCGACCCCGCGGATCCTCGCGGGCGATGCTCGAGGAGGCATCGGCCGAACTTTTCCTCGAACAGACGTATGCCCGCACCACGATCCTGCAGATCACCCGGCGCGCGGGCGTCAGCCGGGCCACCTTCTTCAACTACTTCACGGCCAAGAGCGACCTCCTCTGGGTTGACGTCGACGCGGGCCTCGCACGGCTCCCCGATGCCCTCGAGCAGTGCGCCGCCGCCGCCGGGCCGGTGCAGGCCGTGGACGCCGTCGAGCGGGCGCTGCTACAGGTCTGCGCCGCCTTCGGACCAGGTCACGTGCCCTGGGCGCTCACCCAGTACGAGCTGATGGGCACGACCGGCGAGCTGGAGGCATCCGCCCTGTCCCGGTTCATGGCCCAGGTGACCCTGGTCACCCGCTTCGTCGGCGCACGCGGGGGTGCCCGTGCCGAAGGGCACGGCACGAACACCGACCGCGAGCTCCTTAGCCGGGCCTTCGCAATGGCCGTACTGGCCGCCGCGGCGGCCGCCGCCGGGGTCTGGGCGCGCGCCGGGGTCAACCGCGGAGCGCTGGCACCCTATGTGGGCGCGGCCATCGCGCCGGTCTGCGCGGGATACCGCGCGCTGCACATCTCGGGCTAGACGCAGGCTAGAATCATCTGGAATGACTGTGATCCGGCCATCACCGGTGAGTTTTCGGAAGAACGGCGTCCATCCTCGCGGTGGTTCCCAGTAGAACCGAACGGGTCGGGCCCGTCACAGCCTCAGAACAAGCGGTTTCCTTTAGGCTCCGGCCCTGGGAGACAAGCGAGGTGGTACCGCGGCGAATCCCGTTCGGAGTCGGCGTCCTCGTGGAACAGGGGCAGATCTGTGTATCAGGTCTGCGCGACTCGTCCAGGAGAAACATGACGTACCCCCAAGGCCCGCAATCTGGAGCCAACGCCCAGCCCGGCGGCATCGTGCCCTCGCCGAACTTTCCCCAGATCGAAACCGACGTGCTCGCGTTCTGGAACGCCGACGGCACCTTCCAGGCGTCGATCGACAACCGCGCGGATGCCCCCGAGTGGGTCTTCTACGACGGCCCCCCGTTTGCCAACGGACTGCCCCACTACGGCCACCTGCTGACCGGGTACGCAAAGGACCTCTTTCCCCGTTTTCAGACCATGCGCGGCAAGCAGGTACACCGTCGCTTCGGCTGGGACACCCACGGTTTGCCGGCCGAGCTCGAGGCCGAGCGCAAGCTCGGCATCACCGACAAGAGCGAGATCGAGAAGATGGGCATCGCGGCGTTCAACAAGGTCGCCCGCGACTCCGTTCTGGAATACACCGACGACTGGCAGAAATACGTCACCCGCCAGGCGCGCTGGGTCGACTTCGAGAACGACTACAAGACCCTCGACATCACCTTCATGGAATCGGTGATCTGGGCCTTCAAACGTCTGCACGACCAGGGTCTGGCCTACGAGGGTTACCGGGTGCTGCCGTACTGCTGGCGCGACCAAACCCCGCTGTCCAACCACGAGCTGCGCATGGACGACGACGTCTACAAGATGCGTCAGGACCAGACGGTCACCGTCACGTTCCCGCTGGTCGGTGCCAAGGCGGAGGCCCTCGGCCTCACCGCCGTGCGTGCCCTGGCCTGGACGACCACCCCGTGGACCCTGCCGACGAACCTCGCGCTCGCCGTGGGGCCGGGCATCACGTACGCCGTGGTCCCTGCCGGCCCACATGGCACCCCGGATGCCACGGTTCTCCGGGAGGGTGCCATGGCATCCGTCGCCGCCACCGAGGTTCTCGGCGCCGAATACCTGATCGCGATCGACCTCGTCGGCAACTACGCGAAGGATCTCGGCTACGACTCCGCCGCCGACGCCACCGCGGCGATCTCCCGCACCGTACTCGGCAGCGACCTTGAGGGCGTCTCCTACGACCGCCTCTTCGACTACTACGCCGACACCGCCCTGTGGCGCACCCAGAACGCTTGGACCATTATCGTCGCCGACTACGTCACCACCCTGGACGGCACCGGCATCGTGCACCAGGCACCGGCCTACGGCGAGGAAGACCAGAAACTCTGCGAGGCCGCCGGAATCCCGGTGATCATCTCCCTCGACGCCGGTGGCAAGTTCCTCGCCGACGTGCCCGAGGTGGCCGGCCAGCTCTGGAGCGATGCGAACAAACCGCTCACCCAGCTGATCAAGAACGAGGGCCGCCTGCTGCGCCAGGCCAGCTACGAGCACTCCTACCCGCACTGCTGGCGCTGCCGCAACCCGCTGATCTACAAGGCCGTGTCGAGCTGGTTCGTTCGCGTCACCGAGTTCCGCGACCGCATGGAGACGCTCAACCAGGACATCAACTGGGTGCCGGAGAACGTCAAGGACGGCCAGTTCGGCAAGTGGATCGGCAACGCCCGAGACTGGTCGATCAGCCGCAACCGCTACTGGGGTTCGCCCATCCCGGTCTGGAAGAGCGACAACCCCGACTATCCCCGCATCGACGTCTACGGTTCGCTCGACGAGCTCGAGGCCGACTTCGGGGTGCGCCCCACCGACCTGCACCGCCCCTACATCGACGCGCTCACCCGTCCCAACCCCGACGACCCCACCGGACAGTCCACCATGCGACGTATCGAGGACGTGCTCGACGTGTGGTTCGACTCCGGCTCGATGCCGTTCGCGCAGGTGCACTACCCGTTCGAGAACGCCGAGTGGTTCGACAGTCACAACCCGGCCGACTTCATCGTGGAGTACATCGGGCAGACCCGTGGCTGGTTCTATACCCTGCACGTGCTCTCCACTGCCCTGTTCGACCGCCCGGCCTTCACGAACGTGGTCAGCCACGGCATCGTGCTCGGCAACGACGGGCAGAAGATGTCCAAGTCGCTGCGCAACTACCCCGACGTGAACGAGGTGTTCGACCGCGACGGTTCGGATGCCATGCGCTGGTTCCTGATGAGCTCCTCCGTGCTGCGCGGCGGCAACCTGATCGTGACCGAGGAGGGCATCCGCGAGGGCGCCCGCCAGATGATGCTGCCACTGTGGAGCACCTGGTACTTCTTCTCTCTCTACGCCAACGCGTCCGGACCGAACGGCTACGACGCCACCTGGCGCACCGACTCCACCGACGTGCTCGACCGCTACCTGCTGGCAAAGACGCGCGACCTGATCGTCGATGTCACGGTCGATCTCGAAGCCCTCGACAGCACCCACGCGACGGCCCAGCTCCGGGACTTCGCCGACGTGCTCACCAACTGGTACGTTCGCCGCTCGCGCGACCGGTTCTGGGCCGGAGCCGCGGTCTCCACGGCCTCCACCACGGATGCCTTCGACACGCTCTACACCGTTCTCGAAACGGTGACCCGGGTAGCTGCCCCACTGCTTCCGCTCGTCACCGAGCGCATCTGGCAGGGACTCACCGGTGGCCGCAGCGTGCACCTGACCGATTGGCCCGACGCCGAACTGTTCCCGGCGAATGCCGCGCTCGTCACCGCGATGGACCAGGTGCGCACCATCAGCTCCACCGTGCTGTCTCTGCGCAAGCAGGCCGGCCTGCGCGTGCGGCTCCCCCTGGCCACCTTGACCGTGGTCACCGCCGACACGGCGGCCCTAGCCCCGTTCGAGAGTATTCTGCGCGACGAGCTGAACGTGAAGAACGTTCGTCTGGTCGAGCTGGCCGACGACAGCGCCGGCTCCTACGGCATCACCTCCCGGCTCACGGTGAACGCTCGGGCAGCCGGCCCGCGTCTCGGCAAGCAGGTGCAGCAGGTGATCAAGGCCGCCCGCGCCGGCGACTGGAGTGAGGCCGACGGTGTCGTGACGGCCGGCGGAATCGAGCTCGCCGCGGGGGAGTACGAACTCGTGCTGCAGACCGGCCCGGCCGACGGTTCCCCCGTTGAAGGCGGCGCGTCAGCGGATGCCCCGGCCCTGGCACTCCTGGCAGGCGGCGGTTTCGTGCTGCTCGAGACGAAGACCACGCCCGAACTCGAGGCCGAGGGCTTCGCCCGCGACCTGATCCGCGCGGTACAGGACACCCGCAAGTCGGCCGGATTCGAGGTGAGCGATCGCATCCGTCTGGATCTCGTCTTCTACTCCGACGAGGATGCCGCGACCTTTGCCCTCGCAGCGGGCGTCGACGTCGCCGCGGAGACCCTGACCATGCGTTTCAACACCCATCTGGCCACCGACGTGTCGGATGAGAGCCTGGCCCACGGCTTGCCGCCTGAATGGCTGCAGAGCCTGGTCGGCACCCCCGTTGAGCACTACGTGCTCTTCGAGGGTGGTCAGTACGCGAACCGCGGGACCGTCCTGGTCGCCGTCGCACGAGAGAACGGACTCGTCAATGTCTGAATCGAAGAAGCAGCGCCAGCCCTCCGATTCGGGACGTGAGGCGGGTGACGCCGTCTTCGCCGCCCTCCTCGCCCGGGTGGGCGAGGGGGCGCCGAAGCCGCGCCTGGCGCCGACCCGGCGGGCGCTGGAGCTGCTGGGAGACCCACAAACGGTGTACCCCGTCATTCACGTCACCGGCACCAACGGCAAGACCAGCACGAGCCGCATCACCGAGAGCATCGTGCGCGCCTACGGGCTGCGCACCGGGCTCATGACGAGCCCGCACCTGGTGCGGCTCAACGAGCGCATCATGATCGATGGGGAGTCCATCACCGATGAAGCACTGGCCGCGAACTGGGCCGACGTCGCACCCTTCCTCGCCATGGTCGACGCCGAGCTCGCGGCCGCCGGCGATGACGCGCTCACCTTCTTCGAAGCGCTCACCGTGCTGGCCTTCGCCTGCTTCGCCGATGCCCCCGTCGACGTCGCCGTGATCGAGGTCGGCATGGGCGGCGAGTGGGATTCCACCAACGTCGCGGACGGGCAGGTGGCCGTGCTCACGCCCATCGCCCTCGACCACACCCTGCGCCTCGGCGACACGATCGCCGAGATCGCCCGCACCAAGGCCGGCATCATTAAGCCCTCTGCCGCCGTGGTCTCCGCCCGGCAGGTTGATTCGGCGCAGGCCGAACTCGAGCGCGCCGTCGAACTGACCGAGTCGACCCTGGCGAGCGAGGGCGAGGATTTCGCCCTGCTTCGCAGCCAGGTGGCCGTGGGCGGGCAGCTCATCTCGGTGCGCGGCCTCGCCGGCACCTACTCCGACCTGTTCCTGCCGCTGTACGGCACGCACCAGGCCCAGAACGCGGCCGTCGCCATTGCCGCGGTCGAGTCCTTCCTCGGGGCCGGAACCACGGCACTCTCTCACGATCTGGTCGAAGAGGGCCTCGCGCAGGTCACTTCGCCCGGACGCCTGCAGCTGGTCGGCATCGCACCGACCATTCTGGTGGATGCCGCGCACAACCCCCACGGCGCCGCCGCCCTCAGCACGGCGCTGGCCGAGTACTTCGACTTCGACGAGATCGTGGCCGTGGTGGGCATCCTCACCGACAAGGACGCGACCGGCATCATCGCCGCGCTGGCACCCCAGGTGGTGCGGTTCCACGTCACGCAGTCTCAGTCCGAGCGAGCGATCGGTGTGGACGACCTGGCCGACCTGGTCGCCGACCTCGGCAGCGAGGAACGCACCATCCGGTTCGATGACCTCGCCCAGGCCCTCGACTCCGCCCGAGACTGGGCCCTGGAATCGCCGAAACGCGCCGTGATCGTGACCGGGTCGGTCACCCTCGTCGGCGAGGCCATCGTCCTGGCCGACGCCCGGGAATGGCTGGCGAAATGACGCCAGCGCCGCGCTCGGTTAAGCGCACCCTCGCAACAATCGTGCTCGGCTTCGAAGTCATCGTGGTGGCCCTCGCCGCCCTGGTGATCTTCGGGCTGCAGGCTCTGCCACCGGGCCTCGCCCTGGGTGGGGGAGCCGTGCTGGGCCTGGCCATGGTGGCCGTGCTCGCACTGCTCCGGTACGAGTGGGCCTATGTCGTCGGCTGGATCCTCCAGCTCATCATGGTGGCCGCCGGCTTCCTCAACCCGGCCATGTTCTTCGTCGGCGGCATGTTCGCCGCCATGTGGGCGTACTGCATGATCGTCGGGTCCCGAATCGACAACCAGAACAATCCCAACAACGAGAGAGAGAACTCATGAGCACCCAGGTCCAGGAAACCCTCGTACTGGTCAAACCGGATGGCGTTGCCCGCAACCTCTCCGGTGAGATCCTGCGCCGCATCGAACAGAAGGGATACTCCCTCGTCGACGCGAAGCTCGTGCAGGCCGACCGGTCCCTCCTGGCCGAGCACTACGCCGAGCACCAGGGCAAGCCGTTCTTCGAACCGCTCGTCGAATTCATGGAAAGCGGTCCGATCCTCGTGCTGCGCATCGCCGGCGAACGCGTGATCGAGGGCTTCCGCGCCCTGGCTGGTACGACCGACCCCACCACCGCGGCTCCCGGCACCATCCGCGGCGACTTCGGCCGCGACTGGGGCACCAGGGTGCAGCAGAACCTCGTGCACGGCTCCGACTCGCCCGAGTCGGCCGACCGCGAGCTGGCTCTCTGGTTCGATTGACCGTCCCCTTCGTTTGACCAGAAAGCCTCACCCCATGCCGAATGCCCGGAGTCCCTGGATCAAGCTGGTCTGGGTCATTCCCCTGATGATCATTCTGCTGGCCGCCGTCGTGCTCTTCGCCCGGGGCATCCGTGGCCTGCCTGTGACGCAGGCATTCCTGGTCGATTTTCCGGGAGCCTCTCCGCTGCCATCCTTTGCCCCCGTCGGCTTCCCGGCCTGGCTGGCCTGGCAGCATGGTCTGAACGTTTTCTTCCTGCTGTTCATCGTGCGGTCGGGCTGGCAGATCCGGTCGGCCGGGCGACCATCCCTGTTCTGGACCCGGCGCAACGCCGGCCTCGTCCGGAGCAGGCAAGCCCCCGCCCGAATGGGCATCAATGTCTGGCTACACCTTACGGTGGACGCCCTCTGGGTGCTCAACGGGGTCATCTTCTACGTGCTGCTCTTCGTCACCGGGCAGTGGGTGCGCATCGTTCCGGTGAGCTGGGACATCGTCCCGAACGCCGTCTCGGCGGCCCTCCAGTACGCCTCGCTGGACTGGCCGATCACAGACGGCTGGGTGAACTACAACGCCCTCCAGACCCTGAGCTACTTCAGCATCGTGTTCGTGGCCGCGCCGCTCGCCCTGGCCACGGGCATCCGTCTGTCTCCGCTCTGCACGTCGCGCCGGCTCGGTGAGCTGGTCCCGCTCCGCGCAACCCGGGCCGTGCACGTCGGAGTAATGGTGTTCTTCCTGGTATTCATCGTGATCCACGTCACTCTGGTTTTCGCCACCGGCGCCCTGCGCAACCTGAACCACATGTACGCGGCGCAGAGCGACGACGGCTGGACCGGGTTTTGGATCTTCACGGCATCTCTGGTCGTGATGCTCGTGGCCTGGTTCGCCGCGGGTCCCCGGTTGCTGCGGGCGGTTGCCTCACTCGGCGGAACCGTCACCACGCGCTGACAGACGCGCTCGGCCGCCGGCCGTGCACGTCACTACAGGCGGTTCAGGAAGTTCATTTCCAGCTGGGCGATGACGGCGGCGACCAGGTAGCAGACGATCGTGATCACACCGATCCAGGAATAGGCGACGGATGCGAAACGCCGCACCCGTGGCCCCGCCGGGAGGTTGCCTGCCGTGAGGTTGTGCAGCGTCACGGCCAGGAACATCGGGATCGTGACCGTCCACGTCACCATGCACCACGGGCAGAGCACGTCGAGCACGAAGAAGCTCTGCGCCATCAGCCAGATCACGAAGGCGAGGGCGCCGGTGACGCCCAGGTTCAGCGCGATCCAGAACCAGCGGGCGAACCGTGCCCCGGCCAGGATCGCGGCGCCGATCGTGATGACGACCGGCCAGGCCATCAGGCCGATCATCGGGTTGGGGAACCCGGCGATGGCACCCTGCCACGAGCCCAGGTTGGTGCTGCAGCCCACCAGAACACTGAAGTTGCAGGAAAGCTGGGCCTGCGGGTCCTCCAGAATCGCGAACTTGTCGACGGTGAGTAGGAACGCCGCGGTGAGCGCGATCAGACCACCGATGATGAAGAAGATGGCGAGCCCGGTGGGGCGCTTGACGGACTCGATAGGAGGCACGGTCGGATTATGTCATGTGCCTCGCACGTGTTCCTGAGAATGCATGCGATAATCGAACTAGTCGCTTGGGCCGCGCTCAAGTTGACGCCACAGAAGTCTTAATGGGCCGTAAATGCCCAGATTCATTGGTCCCACGACCAAAGGTATTAGCAGCCAGAGCCAAGAGCCGGTTGCGAACGAAGAGGATTCCCGAGGGGTTCGCGAAAGCGTGACCCTCGCACGAGAGAGTAGCCGGATGGGTGGCGCGGTCGCCCACACCGGTCAAGGAGCGCACCAGTGATGGTGGAAGACAACGAAAACATCAAAAAACGTAAGGGATTGTTCGGCACCCGCCGCACCTCCCGGAGGGCTGCCACGCCGGTGACCGTTCCGGAGGCCGCGCCTGTTGTCCAGCCGAACGTTGCCTCGGCGACGCTCGAGTCGGTCACAGCACCGCAGACAACCTCTGTCCACACCGACGACGCCGTGACCGAGCCGGCAGCTGCCGCTCCGTTCGGCGGAAGCCCCGATACAGAACAGGACGATGCCGTGGAACCGACGCCGCCGCCCACCCCGCCCAACGAAGTGGTTCGACGTCCGTCGACCTCGCTGGTGTTCCAGGCCCCGATCATCCTGCCGCTGCCGGCGCGCACCGGCGCGCGCCGCGACACCGTGCGCCAGGACACCCGGCAGGACAACCGGCCAGACCAGCGTCAGGAGCACGCCCACGACGACGAGGGCGACGAGTCGTCGACCGTTCGCCGTCGCGCCCGCCGCCGCACCGGCGACGAGAACCGGTCCGGAACCGACGACCCGGCGAACACCGTCGTTCGTGTCCGTACGCCGCGTGAACCAGAGCTCATCACCGAACCCCAGCGCATCAAGGGGTCAACTCGCCTCGAGGCCAAGAAGCAGCGTCGCCGTGACGGCCGCGATGCCGGTCGCCGCCGGCCGGTGATCACCGAGGCCGAGTTCCTCGCCCGCCGCGAATCCGTCGACCGGGCGATGGTCGTGCGGGCCAAGCACAGCAAGATCCAGATCGGTGTGCTGGAAGACGGTGTGCTGGTCGAGCACTACGTCGCCAAGAACCAGGATGCCTCTTTGATCGGCAACGTCTACCTCGGCAAGGTGCAGAACGTGCTGCCGAGCATGGAAGCCGCCTTCGTCGACATCGGACGCGGCCGCAACGCCGTGCTCTACTCTGGCGAGGTCGACTGGGAGGCTGCCGCCGAGAACTCCGGCAACAGCAGCCAGGCTCGCCGCATCGAGCTTGCGCTCAAGCCGGGCGACAAGGTGCTCGTGCAGGTCACCAAAGACCCCATCGGCCACAAGGGCGCGCGCCTCACCAGCCAGGTGTCGCTGCCCGGCCGCTACCTCGTCTACGTGCCGAACGGCTCGATGAACGGGATCAGCCGCAAGCTGCCCGACACCGAGCGGGCCCGCTTGAAGAAGATCCTCAAGGAGGTCCTGCCCGAGAACGTGGGTGTCATCGTGCGCACCGCGGCCGAGGGTGCCACCGACGAGCAGCTCACTCTCGACGTCAACCGACTCACCTCGCAGTGGGCATCCATCGCCAAGCAGGTCGACACGGTTCAGGCTCCCGCCCTGCTGCACAGCGAACCGGACCTTCTGATCAAGATCGTGCGGGATGTCTTCAACGAGGACTTCCAGAAGATGGTCATTTCCGGTGAGGAATCCCGAGAGATCATCGAGGCCTACCTGCGCCAGGTCGCACCAGACCTGGTTGAGCGCGTCGAGCGCTACGAGGGTGAGAACGACGCCTTCGACGAGTACCGCATCTCGGAACAGATCGAGAAGGCCCTTGACCGCAAGGTCTGGCTGCCGTCCGGTGGATCCCTCGTGATCGACCGCACCGAGGCAATGACCGTCGTCGACGTCAACACGGGCAAGTTCGTCGGCTCGGGCGGCAACCTCGAAGAGACCGTCACGAAAAACAACCTCGAGGCTGCCGAAGAAATCGTGCGCCAGCTGCGTCTGCGCGACATCGGCGGCATCATCGTCGTCGACTTCATCGACATGGTCCTCGAAACCAACCGCGACCTCGTGCTGCGCCGCATGCTCGAATGCCTGAGCCGCGACCGCACCAAGCACCAGGTCGCCGAAGTCACCTCGCTCGGACTCGTGCAGATGACCCGCAAGAAGCTCGGCCTGGGACTGCTGGAATCGTTCAGCGAGAACTGTGAGGCCTGCGCCGGCCGCGGCATCGTCATCCACCACGACCCGGTCGTCAAGCACCGCCAGACCGCTCAGCCGGCCATGGAGCGTCGCCCGCGCAGCAAGTCGGGCACCAATTCCGGCGGCGACAATGGCAACGGGCACCGCGGCAACGGCAACGGCAATGGCAACGGCGGCAACTCCGGGTCCGGGAAGGCATCGCAGACCGATTCCGTCAAGTCCGGACACGGCACCCACGGCATCACCGAGGACGCGAAGCACGCCCTGGCCCTGATCGCCGCTCGCACCATCCCGCGCGCCCTGACCGGCTCCATGCCGATCATCGCCCTGCCCGAGGTGAAGCCCGAATTCGCTCCCGTCGAGGAGACCGCCGAGGAGACCGCCGAGGTGTCACCCGTCGACTCGGCTGCCGCCGCATCCGTCGCCGTAGCTCCCGAGGTCACCCTGACCTCGGACGCCGTGAGCGAGACGGCCGAGGCCGAGACGCCCGCCCCGCCGGCACGCCGCAGCCGCAGGGCGTCTTCCACGCCCCGCCAGCGGACCGCAGCCCCCATCGTTCTCGACCAGACGCCGGTGGAGAACGCGGAGAACGTGGAGCAAATCTCGGCCGCCGCGCCTGCTGCTGCCAAGGCCGAAGCGCCCGACGACGAGCACGTTGCCATCCTGGACATCCCGGTCAAGAAGTCCTCCCGCAGCCGCCGCACGGTCAGCAAGCAGGTCACCGACCAGCTGCTGGACTCGGTGCTGGACTCCCTGCCTGAGCCCAAGCAGCCCGGACAGGGGCGCTCGCGCAGTCGCCGAGTGACGACGGCCGGCGGATCAACCGGTTCGGCTCAGCCGATCGTGACCACAGCCCCGGATTCCCCGCAGTAACGAAATATCCCACGGAAACGAATCGCGTAGACCGGGCGACCGGCGGTGCACGGACCTCAGGTCAGGACACCGCCGGTCGCCTGTCTCGTGAAGCGCTCGGAATCCGCTCAGGACTCGTCGGAACGGCCGCGGGCTGACCGGTCCCGGCCACTTACGCGCAGGCCGCTCGCGCGAAGCCGCAGCACCAGTTCACGATTGCCCACCGGATGCGCCCCAGCGGCCACCAGGGCGTCGTAGCGGTGGGCGGGAACGTCGTAGTGGTCCAGGTCGAAGCCACGGCGGGGGATTCCATTGCGGGACGCGAACGCGTGCAGTTCGGCCAGGGACGAATCGCTGACAAGATGGGACCAGACGGTGTCATGCGCGGGCCACATTGGCTGGTCAATCAACACCGTCATCACCCGAGTCTATGATCCGGCCTCGGTTTGACCGTTACAGCAGGATCGGCTAATGTTGACTTTTGGTGTGCGATGGGCCTTTGCCCCCGCGATCACCGAGGTTTTCTGAAAGCGACGGGCCGACTTGGTCTGTTGAAAGCAGTAACTTTCCATCACGGGGCCTCACGGCTCCCCAGAGATAGGTACGTAACGTGGTTTACGCAGTTGTGCGCGCCGGTGGGCGGCAGGAAAAGGTAGAGGTCGGGACCATCGTCACGATGGACCGAATCAAAGCCAACAAGGACGGCAACGTCGAGCTGGCCGCAGTGCTTCTCGTCGACGGCGACACGATCACCTCTGACTCACAGTCACTGGCCAAGATCACGGTTACCGCCGAGGTCTTGAACGACCTCCGTGGGCCGAAGATCGTCATCCAGAAGTTCAAGAACAAGACCGGGTACAAGAAGCGTCAGGGGCACCGTCAGGAGCTCACTCGCGTTCAGGTTACCGGCATCGCCTAGGCCCTGAGGAGCAGAACAGATGGCACACAAAAAAGGCGCGAGTTCCACTCGCAACGGTCGCGACTCCAACGCCCAGCGCCTCGGCGTGAAGCGCTTCGGCGGTCAGGTTGTCAGCGCGGGCGAGATCATCGTTCGTCAGCGTGGCACCCACTTCCACCCCGGCGTCAACGTCGGCCGTGGTGGCGACGACACGCTGTTCGCTCTCGAGCCCGGCTCGGTTGAGTTCGGCGCCAAGGGTGGCCGCAAGGTCGTCAACATCGTGGTGGCTGCCGCGTAGGCATTCCACATCGGTAAGCGTGAGGGCGGGCTTCGGCTCGCCCTTTGCGCGTTTTACGGCACCACATCACGACAGCACAACCGTTTTGGCACCACTGAGCTTTTTGCCACCTGAAAGGGGCACCCCCATGGCCACGTTTGTTGACCACGTCACTCTCCACCTGCGAGCAGGCAACGGAGGGAACGGCTGTGTCTCCGTCAAGCGTGAGAAGTTCAAGCCTCTCGCCGGCCCGGACGGCGGCAACGGCGGAAGCGGCGGCGACATCGTGCTCGTCGCGGACCCGCAGGTGACGACCCTCCTTGGTTATCATCGCTCACCGCACCGCAGCTCCGCGAACGGCGGCCCCGGCATGGGTGACCACCGCGCCGGCTTCGCCAGCGACCTGATGGAGCTGTCTGTGCCGCTCGGCACCGTGGTGAAAGACGCCGAGGGCAATGAACTCGCCGACATGACCGAACCGGGCTTCCGCATCGTCGTTGCTCCCGGCGGGCAGGGTGGGCTCGGCAATGCTGCCCTGGCGTCGCTCAAGCGCAAGGCACCCGGTTTCGCCCTCCTCGGCACGTACGGCTGGGAAGGCGACATCCAGCTCGAGCTCAAGACCGTGGCGGATGTCGCGCTCGTCGGCTACCCGTCGGCCGGCAAGTCCAGCCTGATCGCGGCCATTTCGGCGGCCCGGCCTAAGATTGCGGACTACCCGTTCACGACCCTTCACCCCAACCTCGGCGTCGTGGACGCCGGCGAGGTGCGCTACACCGTCGCCGATGTGCCAGGTCTGATCGAAGGTGCCAGCGAGGGCAAGGGCCTCGGCCTCGAATTCCTCCGTCACGTGGAGCGCTGCACGGCGCTGCTGCACATTCTCGACTGCGCCACGCTCGACCCTGACCGTGACCCGCTCAGCGACCTCGACGTCATCCTCGGCGAACTGGCTGCCTACCCGGTGCCTGACGGCCAGAAGCCGCTGCTTGAGCGTCCCCAGCTGATTGCCCTGAACAAGATCGACGTTCCCGAGGGCCGCGAGCTCGCGGAGTTCGTGAAGCCCGACCTGGAGGCCCGCGGCTACCGCGTCTTCGAGATCTCGACCGTCAGCCACGAGGGTCTCAAGCAGCTCAACTACGCGCTGGCCGAGACCGTTGAAGCCGGACGGGTCGAAGCGGCGGCGGCGCAGGCTGTGAAGCCGCGCATCGTGATCCGACCGAAGCCCGTCGACGACAGCGGCTTCGTCGTCAAGGTCGAGGGTGGCTCGTTCGGTAACATCTACCGCATCATCGGCACCAAGCCCGAGCGCTGGGTGCAGCAGACGGACTTCAAGAACGACGAGGCCGTCGGCTTCCTGGCCGACCGCCTGGCCAAGCTCGGCATCGAGAACGAACTCTTCAAGGCCGGCGCGATCGCCGGTTCCACGGTCATCATCGGCCCCGGCAACGGCGTCGTCTTCGACTGGGAGCCCACCCTCACCTCCACGGCCGAACTGATCACCGCCCCACGTGGTACCGACACCCGCCTCGACGACTCCAAGCGACGCACCAGCAACGAGCGTCGCGAGGAATACTTCGGCCGGATGGATGCCAAGGCGGCCGCACGCGCCGAACTCATCCGGGAGCGCGAGGCCGGCATGTGGTCGACCGGCGAGGAAGAGGACAACGGCGACACTCTGACCGGAGACGGTTCAGTCCCGGTGTCGCCCCGCAAGGAGAGCGCGGCCGAATGAGTTACCGCGCCCGCGCCCAGGTTGCCTCCGCCCGGCGCATTGTCGTCAAAGTCGGGTCCTCGTCGATCAGTGGCGACAACTCCGAGCAGATCGTGCCTCTGATCGAAGCCCTGGCTGAAACCCACGGTCGGGGCGTTGAGGTCGTTCTGGTGTCGAGCGGCGCTGTCGCGAGCGGCATGGACTACCTCAATCTCGACGAGAGACCCGCCGACCTGGCCACCCAGCAGGCGGCCGCGTCCGTGGGTCAGAACGTGCTCACGGCCCGCTACCAGGAGACCCTGGATCGCTACGGCATCGCCGCGGGACAGGTGCTGCTGACTGAGGGTGACCTGCTCAACGAACCTCACCGCAGCAACACCCGGCGCGCGGTGAACCGGCTGCTGGACCTGCGCATCATGCCCATCGTGAACGAGAACGACACGGTCGCGACCTATGGGCTGCGCTTTGGCGACAACGACCGGCTCGCCGCCATGCTCTCGGTTCTCATCCGCGCCGACCTGCTGCTTCTGCTCAGCGACGTGGACGCGCTCTACACGAAGCCCCCACACCTGCCGGGCGCGGAACCGATCGATTTCATCGGGTTCGACCAGGAACTGGGCGGCATGGAGTTCGGAGCGAACAAGGGTGCCGGCAATGTGGGCACCGGCGGGGCGAACACCAAGGTGAAGGCCGCCCGCCTGGCCGCCGCCGCGGGAACGGCCGTTCTCGTCACCGAGACGAGCCTGGCCGCAGAGGCCCTCCGCGGCGGCTCGTGCGGCACCTGGTTCGAGCCGATGCCCACCGCTCCCGGCCGAGCACTTCTGTGACCGTACTCGGTCGACAGAACGCACTCGGCCGACACGAAATCGCGTCGGCGGTCCGCATCGTCGTGAAGGTTGGGTCGTCGTCGATCAGCGGCGCGAACAGCGGACAGATCACGCCGCTCGTCGACGCCCTGGCCGAAGCGCACGGGCGCGGCGCGGAGATCGTCCTGGTCTCCTCCGGGGCCATCGCCACCGGCATGCCCTACCTGCAACTCGACGAGCGCCCCACCGACCTGGCCACCCAGCAGGCCGCGGCATCCGTGGGCCAGAACCTGCTCATCTTCCGCTACCAGGACAGCCTCGACCGGTACGACATCGTCGCCGGCCAGGTGTTGCTCACGGCCGGCGACCTGGAGAACCCTTCGCACCGCGGCAACGCCCACCGGGCGATGGACCGTCTGCTCGGCCTGCGCATCCTGCCGATCGTCAACGAGAACGACACGGTCGCCACCCATGAGATTCGTTTCGGCGACAACGACCGGCTCGCAGCCTTGGTCGCAACCCTGATCCGCGCCGACCTGCTGGTGCTGCTCAGTGATGTCGACGCCCTGTACACGCGGGCGCCGCATCTGCCGGGCGCGGTACGCATCGACCACGTGCCCTGCGGAGACCCGATGCTCGGCGTCGAACTCAGCGGCAGCTGCTCCGGGGTAGGCACGGGGGGTGCCGACACCAAGGTGTCGGCCGCGCGAATCGCGGCGGAGGCAGGCACAGCAGTTCTGCTCACGTCGACCGGTCTGGTGGCCGAGGCGCTCCGTGGTGATCTGGTCGGAACGTGGTTCGAGCCTGCTCTGCCGTAAACTACCGGGATGCTGCAGACCGACTCACCTCAGATCACCTCGATCCTCGAAGCCGCCCGCACCGCCGCCCGAACTTTGGCCACGACGCCGACCGGGCTGAAGAACGAGGCGCTGCACGGCATCGCCGCCGCCCTGCGGGGGAGTGCGCCCGAGATTTTGGCGGCCAACGCCCTCGATCTCGCCGCCGGCGCGCAAAACGGCCTCTCGGTGGGCATGCTTGACCGGCTCAGCCTCGACGACGCGCGCATCAACGCCCTCGCGGATGCCGTGCTCGAGATCAGCCTGCTCACCGACCCCGTCGGTGAGGTGGTGCGCGGATCCAGCCTGCCCAACGGCGTTCGGATCAGCCAGGTGCGCGTGCCCTTCGGTGTCGTCGGCGTCATCTACGAGGCCCGCCCGAACGTCACCGTCGACATCGCCGCCATCGCCCTGAAGAGTGGCAATGCCGTCGTTCTGCGTGGCGGATCGGCTGCCGAGAACACCAACCGGGTGCTGGTCGGGCTGCTTCAGGCTGCGATCGCTCAGGTTGGGCTGCCCGGCACCTCCGTGCAGACCATCGACCCATTCGGCCGCGCCGGTGCCACCGAACTGATGCAGGCCCGTGGCTACGTCGATGTGCTGATCCCGCGGGGGAGCGCCGGCCTGATCCGGGCCGTCGTCACCCAGTCGACCGTGCCCGTGATCGAGACCGGGGCCGGCGTCGTGCACATCTTCCTCGACGAGTCGGCGAATCCGCAGTGGGCGGTCGACATCGTGCACAACTCCAAGGTGCACCGGCCCAGCGTCTGCAACGCCCTCGAGACCCTCCTCGTGCATGAGGCGGCGGCGGCGCGGCTCCTGCCGGCCGTACTGGCGAAGCTCACGGAGTCCGGCGTCACTCTGCATGGTGACGAGCGCGTACGCGAGATCTACCCCGCGGCCGTGCCGGCCACGGAAGAGGACTGGTCCACCGAGTACATGGGCCTCGAGCTGGCCGTGGCGGTCGTCGACTCCCTCGACGATGCCATCCTGCACATCCGCCGCTACTCGACCGGGCACACCGAATCGATCATCACCAACGACATCGTCAACGCCGACCGGTTCCTCGGCGAGGTGGATTCCGCGGCCGTCATGGTCAATGCCTCCACCCGGTTCACCGACGGCAGCGAATTCGGCTTCGGAGCCGAGGTAGGCATTTCCACCCAGAAGCTGCACGCCCGCGGGCCGATGGGACTGCCCGAGCTCACCAGCACCAAGTGGATCGTGCGTGGCTCCGGGCAGGTGCGCGCTTAGCCTCGATCCACCGGTCGAGTTGAGGTTGTAGCGGCGCGTTAATCCGAGAATGCCACTCGGATCAGGAAAAATAGAACTTACTTAGGGTTCATTTCTGCCGATTCGAGAGGCATCTCGTAGATGCAACTTTTCCA
>Ga0136639_10000202_pt1 | contig 18796 bp, 17 predicted proteins | sample AntDrymUQ8592106_2_FD_113739 | JGI IMG/M metagenome (GOLD analysis project Ga0136639, IMG submission 113739) | Polar desert sand microbial communities from Dry Valleys, Antarctica - metaG UQ859 (21.06) | ecosystem: Environmental > Terrestrial > Soil > Desert | place: Antarctica: Dry Valley...
CGTTCTTCCCCGGGGACTCGCTCCTCTTCACCGTGGGGCTTCTCACCGCCACCGGGGATGTGCCGTTTCCGATCTGGGTGACCTGCCTCGTCGTCTTCATCGCCGCGTTCTCCGGCGACCAACGCGTTCTTCGCCAAGCACGGCGGCAAGGCCGTCATCATCGCCCGCTTCCTGCCCGTGTTTCGCGCCTTCGTTCCGGTCGCAGCGGGCGTGGGACGGATGCAGTACCGCACCTTCGTGCTCTTCAACCTGATCGGCGCGTTCTCCTGGGGCGTGGGGCTCACCCTCGTCGGCTTCCTGCTGGGCCAGATCGAGTTCGTGGCGAAGTACTCCGAGTTCTTCATCATCGGAATCGTGCTGCTCTCGGGCGTGCCGATCCTGTCCGAGCTCTCCAAGGCCGGCCGCGAGACGGTGCGCGGCCGCGGCAAGAGTGCCGTGCCCGTCGCCACGATTCCCGAAGATCTGCGGGACTAGCTCCTCGCACGATGGGCAGTGTGCCGGGCCGTCCCAACCGATCCTGATGTTTCGGTGCCCCTAAATCTGCCCTATCCTTTCGGTGTGGCTAAAAATAACGTGCACACGGATGCGAGCGGGCCGGCCCCGGTGACCACCACCGTGGCATCCTCTCGTCTGCTCTGGCTGCTCGGCCCTGCCCTCGTGGCCGGAGTCGCCTACCTGGACCCCGGCAACGTCGCCAGCAACATGACGGCCGGCGCCCGCTACGGCTACCTGCTCGTCTGGGTGGTCGTGGCCGGCAACGTGATGGCGTGGCTGATCCAGTACCTCTCGGCCAAGCTCGGTATCGTCACCGGCACGAGCCTGCCGGAGATCCTGGGCGTGCGGATGCGGCGCCCGCTCGCCCGCCGCCTCTACTGGGTGCAGGCGGAACTGGTGGCCATGGCCACCGACCTGGCCGAGATCATCGGCGGCGCGGTCGCGCTGAACCTGCTCTTCGGCCTCCCCCTGCTTGCCGGCGGCGTGATCACCGGGGTCATCTCCATGATCGTGCTCACGGTGCAGACCCGCCGTGGCCCGCGCACGTTCGAGCGCGTCATCGTGGCGCTGCTGCTGATCATCACCGTGGGCTTCGGGGCCGGGGTGTTCTTCGCTCCACCGGATGCCGGCAGCGTCGTGGCCGGTCTCGTGCCGCGCTTCGAGGGGGCGAACTCGGTTCTCCTGGCTGCGTCCATCCTCGGTGCGACGATTATGCCGCACGCGATCTACGCGCACTCCGCGCTCACCAGGGACCGCTTCCCTCTGGTTGCGGATGTGACGCAGACCCGCCGGCTGCTCTGGGCCACCAAATGGGACGTCACGATCGCCATGGCCATCGCCGGAACGGTGAACCTGTCGATCCTGCTGCTCGCGGCATCCGCTTTGCAGGGCGTTGCCGGAACCGACACGCTGGAGGGAGCCCATGCGGCCCTCGACGCGACCCTCGGGCCCGTGGTCGCGACGGTCTTCGCGGTCGGGCTGCTCGCCTCCGGGCTGGCTTCGACCTCAGTGGGAGCGTACGCAGGCGCAGAGATCATGCACGGCCTGCTGCACGTGCGGGTGCCGCTGCTGGCGCGTCGCGTGGTCACCCTCATCCCGGCGCTACTGATCCTGGGCGTGGGTTTCGACCCGACCGAGGCTCTGGTGCTGAGCCAGGTCGTCTTGTCGTTCGGCATTCCCTTCGCCCTCATTCCACTGGTCTGGCTCACCCGGCAGCGCAGCGTGCTCGGCGAGCATGCCAACCGCTGGTTCACGACCGTGGCCGGCGCGGTCTGCGCGCTGCTCCTAGTGGCCCTGAACGTGGTTCTGCTCGTGCTCGTGTTCACCGGGGCGTGACGGGCCGTGCCTGCTCTTCGCGCCGGACGCCCGCTAGCCTGAGGGCGTCATGAAACACACCACGCCCGCGGCCGAGGACTACCTCAAGACCATCTACGCGCACACCGAGTGGCAGCCGAGCCCGATCACGCCGTCGGTGCTGGCCGCACGGCTCGGGGTGGCACCGTCGTCGGTCACCGAGATGGTGAAGAAACTGGCTGCCGGCGGCCTGATCGAACATGTGCCCTACGGGCCGCTCACCCTGACCCCAACCGGCTTCCTGCGCGCCACCGCTGTGGTGCGCCGGCACCGTCTGATCGAGACCTGGCTCGTGCGGGAGATGGGCTACGGCTGGCACGAGGTGCACGACGAGGCGGAAATCCTCGAGCACTCGATCTCCGACCGACTGCTGGCGGCCATCGCCGACCGCCTGGGGCATCCGTCGTTTGACCCGCACGGCGACCCGATCCCGGCCGAGGACGGCACCCTCACCCGGCCTGACGCCGTGCTGCTGGCGGAGGCGGCTCCCGGCCACGTTGGGGAGGTCGTGCGCATCAGCGACCGTGACCCAGCCATCCTGCGCGACCTCGCCGTGGATCTGGTCGGCCCGGGCACCCGGCTGACCGTGCTCGAACGCGGCGCGGTGCGATTGCCGGGTGGGGGCATCCGTCGACTGTCGACGGTGGCAACCCGTTCGATCTGGCTCACATCGTAACGACACGGAAACCCTGCGCCGCTAGTCTTGAGCCTGAGCAAAAGGAGCACCCAGATGACACGCCGCGACGAGATCGAATGCTGGCTCACCGATATGGACGGCGTTCTGGTCGATGAAAACAAACCGCTTCCGGGCGCGGCAGACCTGCTGCAGCAGTGGAGCGACGCCGGCACCCCGTTTCTGGTGCTCACCAACAACTCGATCTTCACCCCACGGGACCTCAGCGCGCGCCTGCGCGCCTCGGGCCTGATCGTGCCTGAAGACCGCATCTGGACCTCCGCCCTGGCGACCGCCGACTTCCTGCACTCCCAGGCGCCGGGCGGCACCGCGTTCGTGATCGGCGAGGTCGGGCTCACGACCGCCCTGCACGAGGCCGGCTTCATCATGACCGAGACGAACCCGGACTACGTGGTGGTCGGCGAGACCCGCAACTACTCGTTCGAGGCCATCACCAAGGCCATCCGCCTGCTGTTGGCCGGCGCCCGCTTCATTTCGACGAACCCGGATGCGACCGGTCCCAGTGCGGACGGCCCGCTGCCCGCCACGGGCGCCATCGCCGCCCTCATCTCGAAGGCCACCGGCATGGAGCCCTACGTGGTCGGCAAGCCGAACCCGATGATGTTCCGCTCGGCGATGAACAAGATCGGCGCACACTCGGAGAACACGGCCATGATCGGCGACCGGATGGACACGGACATCGTCGCCGGCATCGAGGCGGGCCTCCACACCATTCTCGTGATGACCGGCATCAGCGACGAGGCGGAGATTCACCGCTACCCGTTCCGCCCGGACGAGATCCTCTCCGGCGTGCACGAGCTCGTCTCCAAGGAGCCCATAGAATCCGACATGATCTAGCCGCACCACTCAGTTCGGCGCTCGACCACGCCTGCTAGGCGGCTGGTGCCGGACCGGGACCCGCGACGCTCCCGGTGAGCGGCTCGCCTGAGGCTCTGCTCACGAAGCAGTAGTAGTAGCGGGCTCCAGCGGACCACTGCTCCTCCTCGATGGGGTAACTGCCCTGCACCTGCACGTCGTCGTAGGCCCCGACCGCGGCCAGGTCGATGACGCCGGGCGCGCTGCAGAGCAGGTTGATCTGCCCAGCCAGCTCGGCCTCGCCCGGGAAGGCTGTGGCGGCATCCCCGGCGAACACACCGCGGTACACGAGCTGCGCGGCGTGCGGGGCGGCACAGTCGGCGACCGTGAATTCCTCTTCCCAGGGGCTCACATAGGGCTGCAGGCATTCGCCGCCGAACAGGGTGTCCCACTGGTGCACGCCGACCGGCTGCGGGCCGGTTGGCTCGGTTGGCGTCGTCGGCGCGGCGCTCGGGGTGGCGCTCGGGGTAGGTGTGGCGCTGGACGTGGCCACCGCGACTGGAGTGGCATCGCCGCCGCCCAGGCTCTGCCCGAGGAAGAACAGCGCCGTCAGCGCGAGCACGAGGACCAGGCCGCCGGCGATCCAAATCAGGAAACGGGGCTTGCCAGGTCGGCGGCCACCGGGCGGGCGGCCGGCCGAGGCCGGGTCTGCGGTGCCGTGACCAAACGGAGTCGCGCCGGCCGAGGCGCGCGGGCCGTTCGCTGAGGCCGAGGTTGTCGCGCCCGCCGCGGGGCGCGGCGCAGCCGTCGACGGTGTGCCGGCCGAACCGACCGCGGTCGAAGGTGCAGTCCTACCGGTCGAGGCGGGCGTGCCGCCCGAGGCTCTCGGGGCAGCAGCCGCTGACGACACGGGTGCGGGGTCGGGAGAACGCGTGGCGCCGGGTGCAGGTTCGGGAGAACGTATGGCGCCGGAGGCAGGTTCGGCGGCTGCGGCCGCCTCGGCCAGCAGTGCGGCTGCACGGGTGTCTGGAGCGGGGACGGCCGCCACGGGCACCGGAAGGACTGCGGCAGAGGCTACCGGGTCAACTGGGGCGGCAGCGGCGGTTCCCGAGGCAACTCGGTCGGCGGCAGCCGGGGTCTGGCCCGTGACTGCAGCCGGCGCCGACAGCGACGCGGCAAGGCGCGCCCGCAGACGGCCGCGGGCGGAAACCGGAGCCGGCAGCGTCGCCGGCGTGGGGGTTGGAGCAGGCGGCGTGCGACCGGCCAGAAGGTCGGCGGCCGCAATCTCCTCGGCCGTCAGCTCGAGGGGCGACTGCGTGAGCGTGGTCCACCACGGCGCCGGTGCGAGATCGACGCTCTCCGGCCCGACGCCACCGGGCACCATCAGGGGCGCGGGAGCCTCAGCGGGTGAAAGAGGTGCCGGTGCGCCTGGCCCCGAAGGGTCGGACACCGAAGCTGAGGCCGAGCGCAGGCCGGCTGGAGTCAGCTCCGAAGCCGCGTCATCCGTCGGGGCGGCGGCCGAAGCATCGGACCGGGTAGCGGCCGAGGGCGCGAACGCGGCCGGCTGGAGCTCGGAAGAGGCAGACTCAGCAAAGGCGGCAGACTGTGCAGCCTCAGCGGCACCAACCGCGGGGGCAGCGCCGGTGAAGGCAGCAGGACGCGTCGGATTCGCGGGTGTCAGCACGAACAATGCCGCCGTCGTGGTGGGCACGGATCCGGTCGCATGGGACGGCCCTGCAGGCGTCAGCGAAGTCGAAGGCACCGAAGACGAAGGCACCGGAGCGGCAGGAATCACGGGGGCCGCATCGGCCTCGGCGGAAGCGGCCCGGGCCGCGGCACTCCGAGTCAGCCGAGGATCGGGCTGAGCGGTAGGTTTCAGCCCCCAGAGGAAGACGCCGGTATGGGTCGTCGGCGCGACAGGTGCCGGCGGAACGATCCGGGAGGTTCTCGGCCACCGCGGCGACTGGCGGGGCGAATATTCGTCCGGCAGGGCCGGGCGCGCACCGTCACCGAGCTGAGATGCCAGCCACTTCATTCCATCTTCGCCGGGCACCTCGTCTTTGGGCACTAGTTCAGCCCCAGGTCCTCAAGGCCGATCGCGGCGTAGTAGGGGTAGCCCGCAGCTTCAATCACTTCTCGGGCACCGGTGTTGCGGTCGACGACGACGGCGACGCCGGCGATGATCGCGCCGACCTTGAGGAGCGCTTCGATGGCCGCCAGCGGGGAACCGCCCGTGGTCGATGTGTCCTCGAGCACCACGACGCGCTTGCCGGCGAGGTCAGGTCCTTCGACCTGTTTGCCTCGGCCGTGGTCCTTGGGCTCCTTGCGCACGACGAACGCGTCATACGCAGCACCGCGGGCCACGCCCTGGTGCAGGATGGCCGCAGCCACCGGATCGGCGCCCATGGTCATGCCGCCGACCGCAGTGACATCCGGGATGTCCTGGATCAGGTCGAGCATGACCTGGCCGATCAGTGGAGCGACCCGGTGGTCGAGGCTGACCTTGCGCAGGTCGACGTAATACGTCGCCTTCTTGCCGCTGGTCAGGGTGAAATCCCCGTGGAAAACGGCCTCGGCCGAGATATGGGCGATGAGCTGCTGGCGTGTATCCGTCACAGGATCAACTTTAGGCCATCGACCGGTCGCTGAACCTGAGGGCCAGCGGCGCTTTAGAAGAGGCGAACGAGCTTACGCTCGGGAACGCGACGGTAACCGTCTTTGTGCACGTCAACCACAACGGCAAGGACAGAGGCGATCACAATGAGAACGAGAACGGAGAGAAGAACAAACACGGTCGTACCTTTCGGGAAATGGGGGTTGATGTCGGGGAGACGGAGGCACCATTGCACGAGTTCGACGTATTTATTTCATCAGCTTTAACCTTGCAGCACAATCGCATAGTTCTGCACGGAGTGTGTAGCGTTGCTACATGGATGTCCAACGACTCGAACTGCTCCGCGAACTGGCCGAACGCCGCAGCATCACGGAGGTCGCCCGCGCCACGCACCGCACGCCATCCGCTGTCTCGCAGCAGCTGAAAGTGCTCGAACGCGAGGCCGGCCTGCCGCTCACCGAGCGCAGTGGTCGCGGCCTCATTCTGACGGATGCCGGACGCGCCCTGGCCCGCAGCGCAACAGATGTCGCGGTCGCCCTCGCCCGCGCCCGCGCGGTCTGGGACGAGTTCCGCAACGACGCCACCGGTGAGGTGAGCCTGGTCACGTTTCCAACAGCGGGCGAGATGCTGCTGCCGGGAGCGTTGAAGCACCTCGCCCAGGTACCGGGACTTGTCGTCAACTGCACCGACAAAGACCCGGAGCTGAGCGACTTCCCCGCACTCACGGCGGAGTATGACATCGTGCTGGCCTACAGCCTGCGTGGCCAGCTCCCCTGGGGTGGCCGTGGACTCACGGTGGTTCCGCTGATGACCGAGCCGCTTGACGTCGGACTGCCGGCCGACCACCGGCTGGCCTCCCGGTCGTGGATCACCCCGGCGGATGTCATCGGCGAGACCTGGATCGGCGCGCCGGACGGCTACCCGTTCGAACGCATCCTGCACCAGATCGAGCAAAAGGCCGGTAGCCAGATCACCATCGCGCAGCAGTTTGCCGATCTGCGGGTGATCGAGGCGTTCGTCGTGGCAGGCCTCGGCATCGCCCTAGTGCCGCGGTACACCTGGGGCGGCGACCAGCCGGGTCGACTCGTGCTCAAGCCGCTGCGCGGCGTGGACGCTGAACGGCAGATCGTGGCGCTCATGCGCCCCGACCGGGCCGAGCGCCTGGCCGTGCGCACCGTTCTGGAGGTGCTGCGCACCGAGGCCGCCCGCGTGCAGGCCCAGCACGCCCTCATCCCCTAGCCTCTCCGCCTCCCTACGCTCCACCACCCCCGGCCGCGAAAGCGGGTGAATCGTCGGTTAGGCAGCCCCAAACCGACGATTCCCCCGCTTTCGCGAGCCTGGTTTTGCGCGCGGCGACCGGCTAGGCGTTTTGGGGGAAGCCGAGGTTGATGCCTCCGTGACTGGGGTCGAGCCAGCGGCTGGTGATGGCCTTCTCCCGGGTGTAGAAGGCGATCCCGGCCGGGCCATAGGCCTTGGCGTCGCCGAACAGGGAGTCTTTCCAGCCGCCGAAGGAGTGGTAGGCCACGGGCACAGGGATCGGCACGTTGATGCCGACCATGCCTACCTGCACCTCGTTCTGGAACCGCCTGGCCGCACCGCCGTCGTTGGTGAAGATAGCCGTGCCGTTGCCGTAGCGGCTGCGGTTGATCAGATTGAGCCCCTCGGTGTAACTGGCGACCCGCACGATGGAGAGAACCGGGCCGAAGATCTCGTCGAGGTAGACGTCCGAGTCCGTGCTGACCCGGTCGAAGAGGGTCGGGCCGAGCCAGAATCCGCTCGCGTCGCCGTCCACCTCGATGCCCCGGCCGTCTACCACGACCTCGGCTCCGTCGGTGTGGGCGAGGTCGATATAGGAGGCCACCTTGTCGCGGTGCACCTTCGTGATCAGCGGCCCCATGTCGCAGCCGCGCATGCCGTCGCCCACCTTGAGGCCCTTCAGCCGCTCCGTGATCTTCGCGACCAGCTCGTCGGCGACCGGTTCCACGGCCACCACCACGCTGATCGCCATGCAGCGCTCCCCCGCCGAGCCGAAGCCGGCGTTGACCGCGGCATCAGCAGCCAGGTCCAGGTCGGCGTCGGGCAGCACGAGCATGTGGTTCTTCGCGCCGCCGAGGGCCTGCACGCGCTTGCCGTGGTGGGCGGCCGTCTCGTAGATGTACTTCGCGATCGGCGTGGAGCCGACGAACGAAATCGCCTGCACGTCGGGGTGCACAAGCAGGGCATCGACGGCTTCCTTGTCGCCGTGTACGACGTTGAGCACGCCGTCGGGCAGGCCGGCCTCGGTCATCAGGGCGGCCATCCAGTTCGACGCGGACGGGTCCTTCTCGCTCGGCTTGAGCACGACCGTATTGCCGGCCGCGATAGCGATCGGGAAGAACCAGAGCGGCACCATGGCGGGGAAGTTGAACGGGCTGATGATGCCCACCACGCCGAGCGGCTGGCGCAGCGTGTAGACGTCGACGCCCGTGGACACGTTCTCGGAGTACTCGCCCTTGCTCAGGTGCGGCATGCCGAGCGCGAACTCGACAACTTCGAGGCCGCGCGCGATCTCACCGAGGGCGTCCGAGGTCACCTTGCCGTGTTCGGCGGTCAGGATGTCGGCCAGCTCGCCTTTGCGCGCGTTCAACAGCTCACGGAAGTTGAACATGACACCCTGGCGCTTCGCCTGGGAGGTGTCCCGCCAGAGCGGATAGGCAGCCTGCGCGGAGGCGACGGCGACGCCGACGTCGACGGAGCCGGCCAGGAGCACATTCTTGGCCGGGACGCCGAGGGCCGGATTGTAGACGGGTGCGGTGCGGGTGGAGGCTCCCGAAACGGGGCCTCCGTCGATCCAGTGTGTGATGACGGGCAGTTCGGTCATGAGGGTTTGTCTCTCTTCGTCGAGTTGAGGTCAGGGTGCCCGTTCCGGTCGGGAGTGACCGGCGGAACGGGCACTCCCGACCGGAACGGTGCAGGTCAGGCGGGGGTGGGACGGGGTGGTCAGCCGAGCAGGTCGAGGCTGAGGACCTCGTCGTAGATGGCGAGCGCCTCGGCAACCTCAGCGTCAGTGACGACGCACGGCGGCACCACGTGGATGCGGTTCTCGGCCAGGAACGGCAGCAGGTTGCGGGCCAGGAGCTCCGACTTGATCCGGCCCATCACCGCGCCGCTGAGCGGCTGACGGGTCTCCCGGTCGGTGACAAACTCCAGCGCCCAGAACACGCCGACCCCACGCACCTCGCCGATGATCGGGTGCCTGGCCGCCAGCTCAGCGAGCCCCGGCGCCAGCACGTCACTCCCGATCCGGGCCGCGTTCGCCACGATGCCCTCGTTCTCCATGGCATCCAGGGCCGCCACGATCGATGCCATCGCCAGCGGATGACCGCTGTAGGTGAGACCACCGGGGTAGACCATGGTGTCGAAGTCGTTGGCGATGGGGTCGGAGATGATCACGCCGCCGGTGGGGACATAACCGGAGTTGACGCCCTTCGCGAAGGCGATCAGGTCGGGAACCACGTCGAAGCCGTCGAACGCGAACCAGTTGCCCGTGCGGCCGAAGCCGGCCATCACCTCGTCGAGAATGAGCATGATGCCGTAGCGGTCGCAGAGGGCCCGCACACCGGCGAGGTAGCCGGGCGGCGGCACGAGCACGCCGGCGGTGCCGGGGATGGATTCCAGCAGCACGGCCGCGAAGCCCGCAGGCCCCTCGCTCTGGATCACGTGCTCGAGGTGGCGCAGGGCGCGCTCCGACTCCTGCTCGGAACTCGTCGCCCAGAACTCGCTGCGGTAGAGGTAGGGACCGAAGAAGTGCACGTGCCCGCGGGCGAACTCGTTGGGGATGCGGCGCCAGTCGCCGGTAGCGACGATGGCCGCGCCCGTGTTGCCGTGATACGAGCGGTAGGTGGAGAGCACCTTGTCGCGGCCGGTGTGCAGGCGCGCCATGCGGATCGCGTTCTCGATCGCATCCGCCCCGCCGTTAGTGAAGAAGACCTTATTGAAGCCCTCGGGCGCCCGATCAACGATGCGCTTGGCGGCCTCACCACGGGACAGGGTCGCCGTGGAGGGCGCGACCGTGGCGAGCTGGCCGGCCTGCTCGATGATGGCCGCGGTGACGGCCGGATGCTGGTGGCCGATATTCACGTTGACGAGCTGGCTGGAGAAGTCCAGGTAGCTTCGTCCGTCATAGTCCCAGACCCGGGAGCCCTGCCCGCCGGCGATCACCAGCGGCTTCAGGGAACCCTGGGCCGACCAGGAGTGGAAGACGTGCGCCCGATCGAGGTCGTAGGCGAGCTCGTTCCGGCTGGCCGTGGAACTTGGGGAGGTGATGTCATTCACGAATATCGCGTTCTTTCTCTCTGCGTTGAGATGGTGAGGTCGTGGAGCCGGGGGCGGCCGGGTGAACGATCACCCGGCCGCCGACACGACGACCGGATGCCGGTCTAGTTGCCGCCCTCCTTCAGTGTGACCTCGATCGGCTCGAAGTCTGCACCATTCACGTCGATTCCTTCCTCGGTGAGTTCATCGAGCGCCTGCTGAACGTACTCGTTCGAGTAGGCGGTCTCGGGTGGGTCGGTGGTGATGATGGTCGCGCCGGTCTCGTTCTTGGTGTTCAGCGCGATGTCGACAGTGTTTTTCCAGGCTGCCTCGTCGATCAGGCCGACGCCGTTGGTCGACGGCCAAATCAGCTTGTTGACCTCGTTGGTCATCCAGAGTTGGTGGCTTTCGCCGAGCGCCGAACCGTTGGCGGTCACGATGGCCGCCGCATCCTCGGGGTTCTCGGCGGCGTAGATCCAGCCCCTGATGGACGCCTTGATGAACTTCACCGTGGTGTCGGCGTAGTCCTCGTCGGAGGCGAGCTTGTCGGTGTTGGCCCAGATCGCATCCTGCAGCATGGCCGTGCCCACGTCGTTCCAGTCGATGACGTTGAGGTCGTCGGGCTGGTAGAGCTCGCCGGTGGCGGGGTTCACGGTCTCGAGCACCTGCGCGTACTCGTTGTAGGTCATCGCCTGCGCGGCGTCGATGTCGCCGGCCAGGAAGCCGGTCATATCGAAGGCCTGCTGGATGAGGCTGATGTCGCCGATCTCGACACCCTCCTTCTGCATGCCGGCAAAGAGCTCCCACTCATTGCCGTAACCCCAGCTGCCCACGTTCTTGCCCTTGAGGGCGGCGGGCGATTCGACGCCCTTGTCTTTGAAGGAGATCTGGGTGGTGGCGCTGCGCTCGAAGATCTGCGCGACATCCGTGATGTTGGCGCCCTGTTCGATCGAGCCGAGCACCTTGGGCACCCAGGAGATGGCGTAGTCGACGTCGCCGGAGGCCAACACGTCTTGCGGGACGATGTCGGGGCCACCCTCCATGATCGTGACGTTGAGACCTTCGTCTTCGTAGTAACCCTGGTCGACCGCCGCGTAGTAACCGGCGAACTGGGCCTGGGCCACCCACTGCAGCTGCAGCGTGACGTCGGTGAGCGCGCCGTCGCCCGTTGCGCCGCCCGAGTCATCGGTGGTGCCGGTGGCGGTGCAGCCGGTGAGCGCCAGGGCGCTGGCAGCGGCCAGGGCGGCCAGGGTGCCGAGCCATCGTGTGCTGTGTTTCATTGTTCCTCCTTGCTGGGGTGCTGCTGCGGGGATTACCGGGTGGTGGTGCGGTCTAGGAGCCGGGGATGCGACGGCCAACGAGTTTTTCGAGGCCGAGGGCCGCGCTGTAGAACAGCAGGCCGAGCAGGATGGAGCCGAGAACGTAGGCCCAGGCCAGGCCGTAATTGCTGCTAGATGCGGACGAGGTGATCGACTTTCCGAGGCCGCCGACCGGCCCGCCGAAGTACTCGGCGATCAGGGCCGAGATCACAGCAAGCGACGACGCGATGCGCAGGCCCGTGAAGACGTAGGGCAGCGCGGTCGGGAGGGTGACGGTGCGCGTGGCCTGCCGGCTGGAGGCGGCATAGGAGCGCATCAGGTCGCGGTGCACCGGGCTCACCTGGCGCAGCCCCTTGAGGGTGTTGAAATACACCGGCACGAACACCGCGAGGCCGGCCACGATCTGTCGGGCCGTCTCGGCCCCGGCCCCGAACATCGTGTAGAGCACGGGGGCGAGTGCCACGATCGGCACCACGGCGATGGCCGCGATAATGGGGGCGGCCATCTCGTCGGCCACGCGGAGCACCGACGCGACGATAGCCGCCAGGATGCCGAGCAGGGAGCCGATCAGCAGCCCGATCAGGGCGTTGCGACCCGTGACCAGCATGCCGTTGGCCACGTTCTGCAGGTTCGCCGAGAACTGCTCGCCGATCTGGAACGGACCCGGCAGGATGAAGGGTTTAATGGCGAAGTAGGTGACCGCCCCCTGCCAGAGCAGGATCGCGACCAGGCCGAGCAGCACCGGCGGAATGACGGTGCGCAGCACACCGGGGGCGGCGATCGACCCGGGCCTCATCGCGTTTCGACCCCGCGCGCGCCAGCGACACCCGGGCCGTGGAGCAATTCGCGCACCTGGCTCACTGCGTGGAAGAAGCCCTCGTCTTCGCGCAGGTTCTCGCCGCGCCCGGCCGGGTCGCCGAGACTCACGGTGAGCACGTCCCGGATGCGCCCGGGCCGCGGCTCCAACACCACCACCCGGTCGGAGAGGAACACCGCCTCGGGGATGGAGTGCGTGACGAACACCACGGCCGCGCTCGTTTCACCGCAGATGCGCACGAGCTCGTTCTGCATGCGCTCCCGGGTCATCTCGTCGAGGGCACCGAACGGTTCGTCCATCAGCAGCAGGCTGGGGCTCTCGGCCAGCGACCGGGCGATCGCGACTCGCTGCTGCATGCCGCCGGAGAGCTGGTCGGGGTAGTTGTCGGCGAAGTCCGAGAGGCCGACCAGAGCGATCAGCTCGGCCGCCCTCGCCCGCCGGGCCGCCTTGCCCGTGCCGTGCAACTCAAGTGGCAGCTCGATGTTGCCGGCCACGGTGCGCCAGGGCAGCAGGCCGGCCTGCTGGAACGCGATTCCGTAGTCCTGGTCGATGCGCGCCTGCCGGGCCGGCTTCCCGAACACCGTGATGTTGCCCGAGGTCGGAGCGTCGAGGTCGGCGATCAGGCGCAGGAGGGTGCTCTTGCCGCATCCGCTGGGCCCGATCAGGGAGACGAACTCGCCGGGGGCCACCGACAGGCTCACGTTGTCGAGGGCGGTGACGGATGCCCCCTTCCGCACCGGGAAGATGCGGCTCACCGCGGTCGCCTCGACGGCGAGCGCGCCGGCCGAGGGTGCCGGGCGGGCGGCCGGCACGGCGATGGCCGCGGGATCGGTCGGCTGGGTTCTACTCATGCTGCAACTTCTCCCCTGCGGAAACGACGAAGGAACAAACCGATCAGGCCTACGAAACCGGCGGCGACGAGGCCGACGATGATGGAACCGAAGATGGGAGCCCAGGGTTTGCCGGGGTCTCCGCCGGCCGCACCGGCGTACTCCACGATGAGGCGGCCGATGCCGCCGCGCAACCCGATCGATACCTCGGCCACCACGGTGCCGATCACGGCACTCGCGGCCGCCAGCCGCAGGGCCGGCAGGAGGTAGGCCACGCTGGCCGGCAGGCGCAGGCGCCACAGCGTCTTCCACCAGCCGGCCGCGTAGACGTGCATCAGGTCGACGTGGTTGGCGTCGGGCGAGCCAAGACCGCGGAGAGCCCCGACCGACACCGGGAAGAAGGCGAGGTAGGAGGCGATCAGGGCCACGGACATCCAGCTCGCCCAGGTGAAATCGCCGAACTGGATCTGCGAGCCCCAGCGCCGCACCAGCGGGGCCAGCGCGATCAGGGGAACGGTCTGGCTGAGGATGATCCAGGGCAGGATCGCGGATTCGGCAAGCCGGAACCGCTGCATCAGCAGGGCCAGGGCCAGGCCGACCGCGACGCCCACGAGCCAGCCGACGGCGGCGATGCCGAGCGTGAACAGGGCGCCCAGCAGCACCGCCTGCCAGATCGGCACCGCGTTGGCGGCGCCGGTGACCGGTTCGAGCACGCGGCCGGCCATCACCCAGAGGTGCGGCATGGCCAGGTCGCTCGTGCGGGGCAGCACCGTGGTGGTGCCGATCATGACACCCTGGGTCGGGCCGAGCAGCTTGTAGAGCTCCCATAGTGCGGCGAGCAGGGTGACGCCCAGCGCACCGACGAGGATGCGCCGCAGTATCGCCCGGCCCCTCCGGGTCATGCCTTCGCCACGATGTGCTCGGCCATCGCCGGGATCACGGTCTCCCCGTAGACGCGCATCGTCTCTTCCTTGTTATCGTGCTGCAGGTAGCCGGCAAACTGGTCGACGCCGATCGCACGGAGGGCCTCGAGCTTCTCGATGTGGTTCTTCGCGGTGCCGAGCAGGCAGAACCGGTCGACGATCTCGTCCGGAACGAACTCCGCGTGCACGTTGCCAGTTCGGCCGTGCTCGTTGTAGTCGTAGTCCTGGCGGCCGGCGATGTAATCGGTCAGGGCCTTCGGAACCGGCGATTCCGTACCGTATTTGGCGACGATGTCGGCGACGTGGTTGCCCACCATGCCGCCGAACCAGCGGCACTGGTTGCGCATGTGGCCCCAGTTGTCGCCGATGTACATCGGCGCGGCCACACAAAACTTGACCGACAACGGGTCGCGGCCGACGTTCGCCGCGGCCTCCCGCACGGTCGTGATCATCCACTCGGCCACGTCGAGGTCGGCCATCTGCAGGATGAAACCGTCGCCGACCTCACCCGCGAGCTTGAGGGCCAGCGGTCCGTAGGCTGCCACCCAGACATCGAGGGTGGACCCGCGGCTCCACGGGAACTGCAGGGTCGCGCCGTTGTATTCGACCGACCGGGAGTTCGCGAGTTCCCGGATGACGTGCACCGACTCGCGCAGCGTCTTCAGGGTGGTGGGGGCCCCGTTGATGACGCGCACGGCCGAGTCGCCGCGGCCGATACCGCAGATGGTGCGGTTGCCGTACATCTCGTTCAGCGTCGCGTAGGTCGAGGCCGTCACCGTCCAGTCGCGGGTGCCCGGGTTGGTGACCATGGGACCGACGATGATCTTGTTCGTTTCCGCAAGGATGCGACTGTAGATGACGTAGGGCTCCTGCCAGAGCAGATGAGAGTCGAACGTCCAGACGTGGCTGAAGCCGTGTGCCTCGGCCAGTTTGGCCAGCTGCACCGTGCGGGCGGATGGGGGGTTGGTCTGCAGTACTGCTCCGAAGTCCATCTGGGGTCCCGTCTAGATGAGGTACTGGCTCAGCCCGCGTTTGACGAACCGGCCGTCACCCTTGGCGCCGAGGTAGGAGTTGTCATCGATGACGACCTTGCCACGGGATAGCACGGTGTCGACGTGGCCGTCGATCTCGTAGCCTTCCCAGGCGGAGTGGTCCATGTTCATGTGGTGGGTCTTGTCCACGCCGATCGAGGTGTGGCCGTTTGGGTCGTAGATGACGATGTCGCCGTCCGCGCCCGGCTGGATGACCCCCTTCCTGCCGTAGAGGCCGAACATCCGTGCCGGCGTGGTGGAGGTGATCTCCACCCAGCGTTCGAGCGAGATGCGGCCGTTGACGACGCCCTGGTAGAGCAGGTCCAGGCGGTGCTCGACCGAGCCGATGCCGTTCGGGATCTTCGAGAAGTCGCCGAGGCCCAGCTCTTTCTGGCCCTTCATGCAGAACGGGCAGTGGTCGGTGGAGACCATTTGGATGTCGTTGGTGCGCAGGCTCTGCCAGAGGTGGTTCTGGTGGCCCTCCGCCCGCGAGCGCAGCGGTGTGGAGCACACCCACTTCGCGCCCTCGAAACCGGGTGCCCCGAGGTTCTCCTCGAGAGACAGGTAGAGGTATTGCGGGCAGGTCTCACCGAAAACGTTCTGCCCGTTGTCCCGGGCGGCGGCGATCTGCTCGACGGCCTGTTTGGCGCTCACGTGCACCACGTAGAGCGGCGCCCCGGTGAGGTTAGCGAGCATGATCGCGCGGTGCGTGGCCTCCTCCTCCAGCTGCCAGGCGCGCGCGACGCCGTGGTAGTAGGGGTCGGTCTTTCCCTGCGCGAGCAGTTGCTTCACGAGCACGTCGATGGCAGGACCGTTCTCCGCGTGCATCATGGTCATCAGCCCGGTCTCGGCGGACTTCTGCATGGCGCGCAGGATCTGCGCGTCATCCGAGTAGAAAACGCCGGGATAGGCCATGAACAGCTTGAAACTGGAGATTCCCTCGTCGAGCAGGCCGTCCATCGCCTGCAACGAATCCTCATTGAGGTCGCCGATGATCTGGTGGAACGCGTAGTCGATCGCGCAGTTGCCGGCCGCCTTCTCGTGCCAGGCCGCGAGGCCGTCGAAGACCCGCTGGCCATAGCTCTGCACGGCGAAGTCGACAATGGTGGTCGTGCCGCCCCAGGCCGCGGCCCTGGTGCCGGTCTCGAAGGTGTCGCTGGCCGCGGTGCCGCCGAACGGCAGTTGCATATGCGTGTGCGCGTCAACGCCGCCGGGAATGACGTACTTACCGGTGGCGTCGATCACGCGGTCGACGGATGCGGCGAGGTCGTTTCCGAGGAGGGCCGAGCCGGGCGCCAGCACAGCGACGATGAGCTCACCGTCGATGAGGACATCCGCCTGCACCCGACCGGTCGCGCTGACCACGGTGCCGTTTTGGATCAGGGTCTTCATGATGTGCCCCGGCCTACGGTCGGGCGATCGGGCCGTAGGAGTCGGGACGGCGGTCCCGGTAGAACTGCCACGAGTTGCGCACCTCGCGGATGATACCCAGGTCAAGGTCGCGGATGACGATCTCCTCTGAGTCGGTGGAGGCCACCTCGCCGACGTAGTTGCCGCGCGGGTCGACGAAGTAGGAGCTGCCGTAGAACGTGACGGCGTCGTCGCCGAACTCCTCGGTCTCGGTGCCGATGCGGTTGTTCGCCCCGATGTAGTACTGGTTGGCGACTGCGGCGGCCGGCTGCTCGAGCTCCCAGAGCCGGTTCGACAGGCCGGGCTTGGTGGCCGAGGGGTTGAAGACGATCTCGGCGCCGTTCAGGCCCAGCACGCGCCAGCCCTCCGGGAAGTGCCGGTCGTAGCAGATGTAGACGCCGATCTTGCCGACCTTGGTGTCGAAGACCGGATAGTCGGCGTTGCCGGGGCGGAAGTAGAACTTCTCCCAGAACTGGGGCAGGTGAGGGATGTGGTGCTTGCGGTACTTGCCAAGGTAGGTGCCGTCGGCGTCGATCACAGCGGCCGTGTTGTAGAGCACGCCGGGCTGCTCCTCCTCATAGACGGGGAGCACGATCACCATCTTGTACTCGGCGGCGAGCTTCTGAAAGCGTTCCACGAGCGGGCCGGGCACGCTCTGCGCGTAGTCGTAGTACTTGGCGTCCTGCACGATACCGAAGTACGGGCCGTGGAATAACTCCTGAAAACAGATCACCTGCACTCCCGCCGCGGCGGCCGTGCGCACGAAACCCTCGTGCTTGGCAATCATCGACTCCTGATCACCCGTCCACTCGGTCTGGGTGATTGCTGCCCGAACTACAGTCATCTTGTCTCCACATTCGCCAGTGATGGAACAACGTCAAGCCGAACGACATTGTCCGTATTTGTTATTCTTCGACGTAAACATTTCAGTTCTGTTTCTCTGTGTGACACACGCGTTAATCATCCTGTCGAGCGAACCAGCCGGAGGCAAGGGTTCATGCAAACCGTTATCGACGAGGTCGAGCACCCGACTCCCGCCGGGATTGCGGCTGCCCTGGGCCGCCTGATCAGCTCGGGAAGGCTCGCTCCGGGCGACCGTCTACCTACCGTGCGGGCGCTGGCCGCGGCCCTCGAGGTGAGCCCAGCCACGGTCAGTCATGCCTGGCAGGCGCTGGCCGCGGCCGGGCTGATCGTCTCCCGCGGGCGCAGCGGAACGTTCGTGCTCGAGGCTGCCCCGCGCTGGCTGCCCGCGCGCAGCCGGTCCCTGGCCGGCCACCACGCCGCGGCCAGGATCGACCTCTCCCGCGGCACCCCTGACCCGCTCCTGTTACCCGACCTGGGGCCGGCGCTCTCCCGGGTCTCGCAGCGGGCGGCGACCGTGATTTACCAGGACCTCCCGGTCATCCCGGAACTGCTGGCGGTGCTGCAGGAGTCATGGCCGTTTCCGGCCGAGACGATCACCGTCGTCGACGGCGCCCTCGACGCCATCTCCCGCAGCCTCGACCAGGTGGCCCGATTCGGCGACCGGGTGATCGTGGAGGACCCGGGATTCCCGCCGTTCTTCGACCTGCTCGAGCAGCTCGGCATCGAACGGTTACCGGTGGCCGTCGACGAGCACGGCATCGTGCCCGCGGCCTTCGCGGCCGCCCTCAGGCTCGCACCCGCGGCGGTGCTCCTGCAGCCGCGCGCGCAGAATCCGACCGGCGCGTCGATGACGGCCGACCGCGCGCGCGAACTGGCCGGGCTGCTCACCGCACACAAACGCACCGCGCACACCGTCGTGATCGAAGACGACCACTCCGGCGATATCACGGTTGCCCCCGTGACGAGCCTGGGCCGCTGGCTGCCACACCGGGTGCTGCACGTGCGCAGCTACTCCAAGTCGCACGGCCCCGACCTGCGCATCGCGGCGCTTGGCGGTGCGGCGGCCCTGGTTGACCGCATCGTCGCCAGGCGGATGCTCGGCCCGGGCTGGACCAGCCGCATGGTGCAGACCATCCTCTACGAGCTGCTGACTGACAGCACCAGCATCAGCCAGGTGGGCGAGGCGAGAAGGGTCTACTTCGCCAGGCAGAAGGCGCTGGCGGACGCGCTCACCAGGTGCGGTCTGCCCTCCGTGCGGGCAGACGGCATCAACGCCTGGCTGCCGGTGTTCGACGAGCGCAATGCCATCGTGCAACTGGCGGCGTCGGGCATCCGGGTCGCCGGCGGCTCGCCGTTCC
>Ga0136639_10000203_pt1 | contig 18749 bp, 18 predicted proteins | sample AntDrymUQ8592106_2_FD_113739 | JGI IMG/M metagenome (GOLD analysis project Ga0136639, IMG submission 113739) | Polar desert sand microbial communities from Dry Valleys, Antarctica - metaG UQ859 (21.06) | ecosystem: Environmental > Terrestrial > Soil > Desert | place: Antarctica: Dry Valley...
AGGCTGCTAGGTGGGATTCTTGGGAGGATCCCGGCGCACGCGTACGCAGCGGGGCGTGAGAGTTTTGTTGGGGGGAGGAGGGAGGGGTTACCATATCCATTCGATGCCGAGAAAGAGGCTGCGGCGCTCGCCGGGGAGGAACTGGGGGGAGTCGATGCCGTTGGCATTGGCGATGACGCCGGTGGTGGCGGCGTAGGATTGGTTGGTGAGGTTTTTCGCTTCGATGAACCAGGAGAGGCCATTTTCGAGGCGGCGGCCGATTTTGAAGCCGAGGAGGAGATAGGGGTCGGCGCTGAGGGTGTTGGCATGATCGACAAAGGATTTCACGGGGACCGACTCGGCGGTTGGGCCGGCGTAATAGCCCTGGAGGTTTTCCCAGACGAGTTCGCCGCGGATGAGGTGGGGGGGGAGGCCGGCGAGGGTGTTGTCGCCGTAGAGAGCATCGTTCTGGAACTTAAAGCGGCCAAAAGTCCATGCGCCGCGCAGGACCAGGCGGTGGTCCGGGGCGGATTGCCAGTGGGAGCCAAGCAGGTCGGCTTCGGCGAAGAATTCGACTCCATGGTGGAGGGTACGGTTGGCGTTGACGGTTCCAAGTGGCTGGCCGTCTGGGGAGTTGAGCGAAAGGAGCTCGTTTTTGACCTCAGACGCGTAGACGGTGGCGTCCCAGCGGATGGCATTGTGTTGGCCGCGGGTGCCAAGCTCGAGGGTGTTGGCGGTCTGTGCATGGTTGGCGGTGGCGGCCCCGGTGTTGGTTTCGGCGAATGACGGCGGCTCGTAGCTGCTGCTGATGTTGGAGAAGACCTGGACGGGGCCGTCATTCCACAGGAAGCCAAATTTCGGCGAGAGGTCGAGGAAGGTGCGGGAGTAGCTGGCGGTGGGGCCTGAGAGGTTATGGATTTTCCGGCGGTTGTGGGAGGCGGTGGCGCCGGCGATGGCAGTCAAGCCATGGCCAAGGGTGAACTGGTCCTCGATGAAGGCATCGATGTTGGTGGCAGTCTGGGTGAGACGGGAGGTGAGGTTGCCGCGCTGGCCAGCGAGGTTTTGGTACTGTGCGGCCTCCGTCACGCCATGGGAAAGGAAGGCGCCGGCGCGCAGCCGGTTGTCGCGGGCAAAAATCTGTCCGCGCCGGGTGAGTGTGATTCCGAGCAGGCTGTCCTGCGAGAGCTGATCGATCACCTGGAAGATGGGATGGTCCAGATCCTTGTAGGTGAAGGCGGCGAGGAACTCGACGCTGCTCTCGCCGTTGACCACGGTGGATTTACTGGCCACGCGATAAAGCGAGAAATCCCGGTGGTGATCCAGAGCGAGGTTCCCCTTGTTGGCTTGCCGCGGGTTGTCGTCGAGTTGTGCTTTCGTGAGACTTCCGGGAAGTTCCGAGTCGGAATGGACGGCGGTGAAAAACAGGCGGGTCTCGGCGTTGTCGGTGAGTTTCCAGCCGAAATTTGAGAACAACCGTTGGTTGTGCTGCTCTGAGTGGTCGCGGAAGCCGCCTTGGAACTGCTCGGAGAGGCTGAAGTAGGTGTCAAACTTCCCCTCGCTCAGGCCCCCTGCGATGCGCGCCCGGAGGTAGTCATCGCTGCCGCCTTCCAGCCGGAGGGATGCGCCGGGGTCGGAATGGCCGGTTGAGGAAATGTAATCAATCGCGCCACCCAGCGTGGAGGATCCAAGCGACAGGGCGTTGGAGCCACGCCAGACGTTGATATACTGGGTGGCAAGGGGATCGAGCGCCTGCATGTCAAAGCTGCCATCCGCCAGATTGATCGGCACGCCGTCCTGCATCACGCGGATCCCGCGCCCATGGAACGTGCGCTGCATCCCTGAGCCACGGATGGAAAGCCGCGCCTCGTCCGAGCCAAATCGCGGCTGGGCAATGACACCGGGCGAAAGCGCAAAGGTGTCCGCCATGGTGCTCGCGCGGCCCCGCAAAAATCGCTCGGCGTCAATCACCTCCGTGCCACCGGGGGTCTTCGCGAGCTCCACCCGGCTGGTGGCCACCGACGGCACGGTTAGGGACGGGTCGTCCCGCTCAGCTTCCACAACGAGGTTTTCGAGTTCATCGGTTTGGGCGGCAACCGGGCCGATAAGGAGACAAAAAAGGGTAAGTGAATGGAAAAAATTCATGAGAAAAATGGGGACGAAATTGGTTTTTGGGCACGGCGGATGATATTTCCGCAGGGTGATTTTTCAGCTAACCTGCCTGCACTCGACGCAGACCGGAATGAGCGCGACGGTGCGCAAGGTGACGGGGAGCGTGACCGCCGCCGCGTTCAGCCATTGCCGCAGGGGCAATGGATGGATGCGACCGCCAGCGCGAAATCGCGGTGGCCTGGGCAATCAGCTAATCCACCGAACCCGACACGGCGGCGGGCTGGGCGGTGCTGCCGGGCCAATCCCGCAGGCGCGCGCCAGCTCCACAAATCCAACAGCCGGAACCTCAATGGCGGCTGGTGGCTGGATCACCACTTCTCCCATCGGGAGCATGTCACAGACGGGTTTCGCGGCCAGCGCGGAGGCGGGCGAGGCCGGAACCTTGTCCTCGGGCTCACTTTGCCGCGCGCTCTTGATGACGCTGCAAAGGCCACACGGCTTCTCGCCGCTAAACGTGTCCTTGGCCGCTTGCAGCAATCCGTCATCCTGAGAATAGTCCACCAGCATCGCCGCCCACGCATATACCTGCAGCATCGAATAGGGACCGCCCACCAAATGCAGGCAGCCCAAGACGACGAACAAGATCTGCGGAAACTTCTTCAAACAGGTGTGGGCAATTGGCCAAACGGGACGGATCGGCGCAAGAGTTAGGCAGGCGCGCAGTCAACGTTCAACGCCGAATGTGGAAAGTGGAAATGATGTGGGCGCAAAAACTACTCGCCAGCCGACGAAGCGGCGCGACGGCTCATGAGCAGTTTTTGCGCACATATCTGGAAAGTGGAATGATGTCGGCGCAAAAAGTCAGGAGCTTCGTAAAGGCCTGGCACCCGTTACCGGGAGCGACTCTCCGATTCAGGTTGAGGTTTGTTGCGAGCCTCCGACTTCAACTCGTGGCGAGTAGCGGGTTGTTCAGTGCCGCCTTGTTCGGCTTTCTGATTTGCTGCCTGATCAGTCTCAAATCGGAAGCTGAGAGTCTGGCGCTCTGCATTTTTCAGGTCATCGAACTCATGCTGAGCAACCGTCGTAACAACTGGGCCGCGTGCGCTGTGGGCGTGCGCTAAGAGGCAAATTCCTTTTTCAGAAATCTTCGGGATCAGCGAATAGATTGGCTTGAACGCACCTTCACTTAATGGGTCGTATACAAGCTGAAAGAGAAGGATGAAGCCCCGCTCTTCCTCACGAAAAATGAATGCATTGAATGTTCGGACAGCGCTACCTCGCCTAATGACCGAAGCTCACTTGAAATCGCCGTCTCGTTGGCGAAGATGGCCACATGGCGACTCTCATCACCAGCGACGACCATAAAGCCAAGCAGCCATGCTAGAAGGGTCTTGGTAGTGTGATTCTTCATGCCGAACAGTATCTGGGAGCGCTGCGGGGGCGCATCGACCTAGCGGAGCTTCGCGCGGATCAGGCTGGCTGAGCGGGTCGGTTCTGGGAGGCTGGGGTGATGAAGGGGCAGCACATTGCTCAAGCCAAGTCCTCGGTGGTCAGCTGGGTGAGTTCGAGCTTGGACCAGACGCGCTTGCGCATGCAGAGGCGCACGGCGTGTTTGCGGATGGCTTTTTCGAAGAGGTTGCGCATGTGGCGGCCGTTGCCGAAGCCGCGGGTGGCGGCGTTGAGTTCGGCGGCGACGCGGGCCTCGAGGGCAGCTTCGGCAGCGGGGTCGAGGGTATACTGGTTTTTCTCGCAGAAGCTTTTGAAGATCGTGACGAGCTGGGGTGCGGTGTAGTCTTGGAAGTTGAGGTGGATTGAGAAGCGCGATTGGAGGCCCGGGTTGGTGGCGATGAAACGGGACATGTCGTCCGGATAGCCGGCGACGATGACGATGAGCCGCTCGCGGAAGTCCTCCATGCGCTTGACCAGGGTGTCGATTGCCTCGCGGCCGAAGTCGCTTTCGCTGCCCGAGACCAGGGAGTAGGCCTCATCGACAAAGAGGACGCCATCGAGGGCCTGGGTGACGAGGTCGTCGGTTTTCTTGGCGGTGTGGCCGACGTATTGGCCAACAAGGCCAAGGCGGTCGGTCTCGACGAGGTGGCCATTCTCCAGCACGCCAAGGGCGGAGAAGATGCGCGAAACGATGCGTGCCACGGTGGTCTTGCCAGTGCCCGGATTGCCGGAGAAGACCATGTGCAGGGTCATGGCGGCACCTTTGAGCTCGTGCTGTTGGCGGGCGCGGTTGATTTCCAGGAATCGGACGAGGCTCTCGATCTCCGCCTTAACGTTGGCCAGACCGGCAAGCTGGTTGAGCTCCGCGAGGCAGGTTTCCAGGTCCACCTTGGGCATCTTCGGCGGCGTCGGCTTGACCGGTTCGTCTTCGCCGGATTCGAGGCGGGCGAGGATCTGGTCGGCGCGGGCGGTGTCGCCGCTGAGGAGCTGAAAGGCGAGGTTGGTGAGGAACAGGCGTTCGTCGAAATGAATGGAGCCATCGGCCAAAACCATGGCTGCGGCGGCGCGGAACAATTGCTCGCCCCAGGCGGCGTGTTGCTTGCCGAAGCGCAGGGCGGACAAATCGTAGCCGGGCTGGGCCAACACGCGGGCCTCGAGAAGCCGATCGTGGGCGGCGGACCAATCGATCCGGCGGGCCACCGCGGCGGCGAATTCTTTTTCTGCGTGGTTGGTTTCCCCGTCGATGCGGGAGGTGAGGAAGAGGACAAGCTTGAGTTCGTAATCGAGCTCAAGCGCTTCGCAGCCATGGGTGGCGACGAGGTTTTTCCGCAGGGCGGGAAGACCGGCGCAGGACCGGTCGGCGAGGGTTTCGATCATGTGAAGGCAGGCAGTCGGCGCGGCATGGATTGCGGGCCGCGGTCAAAAGATGTCCGGTGGACGGTCTGCGCGCCTAGAGATGCGATGATGAGCTCCATGACCGCCTCGGCCACTTCCGGCCGACCGCAGGTGAAAACATCCACCGCCGCATAGCCGTGCTCAGGCCAAGTGTGCACCGTCACGTGGCTTTCCGCGATGACCACCACGCCGCTCACGCCTTGCGGCGAAAAATGGTGGAAGTGCGACGAGACCAGCGTGGCGCCGCCTTCCTCGGCACAGCGGCGGAAGGACTTTTCCAGGCTGGCCGGATCGTTCAAAACCACAGCCGGGCAGCCGGTCAGCTCGGCAAGGACGTGCCTTCCTGCTGGCGGCGTGCTCGGTGGGTTGTTATTCATCCTGATGGGGTTAGGCCGGGGTAGGGGTGCCAAGCTTCGCCTTGAGGGCATCAAGCTTGGCTTGGACGTCGGGGCTGCCGGCACCGGTGGCCAGCGTTTTAAACTCATCCTCAAGGGTGGTGGCACCCGTGTTTTGAGCCATCTCCTTGGCCGCTTCCGCCTCGTAGCCCTGGCGCTCCGCCTTGGCTTTCATCCGTGCCATCAAGTCGTCCGGGCTGCGCGATGAGGTCATCTTGGCCTTCGCCTCATAGATGTCCTTCTTGACCTGCGCCGCCTTGCTCTGGGCAATGATGAAGTCCTTGTTGCGCCGGTACTCGGCCATCTCAGCCTCCATCTTGACCACTTCCTGCTTGAGCTCGGCCACCGAGGACTGCTGCCCCTGCCAGCTTGGCTCCAGCGACGCGGCGCGGCTCTCGTGCTCGCTGGCGCGCTCCAGCGCCTTGACGGCAAGGTCCTCACGGCCGGATCGCATCGCCGCTTCCGCCTTTTGCTCCCACTGGAACTTCTCGGCCTTTTCCTTCTCCAGCTGCGCCTTGGTCTGCCGTTCGGTCGCAATGACCTGTTGGACGGACTGCTTCATCTCGCGAATCTGCTTCTCCTTGTCCGCGATGGCTTGCTCAAGCATCAGCTCGGGCTTCTCAAACTTCTCCACCACCTTGTTCGCGGAGGCTTGGCCAATCTTGAAAATACGTGAAAAAATGCTCATGGTTGGAAATTGTTAGGAATGGATGGATGGGGCGAGGATCTCCGTGACGCGGTCCACGGCAAGCTCGAGGGCGTCGAACACGGCAAGCAGTTCCTGGTCGGAGAGGTCGCTGGTTTCGCGGCTTTCGACCAGGACGAGGCGGCGATCGGCCGGGTTGCTGGTGTCCAGGCCGGTGCTGACGGGGAGGATCTCGGTGTTGAGGGCCAGCAGGGAGAGCAGCAGATCCTGGGAGAGGATGGAATCGATATTGCCCAGATCGACCTCGAAGTAGATCTGCTTGTCGTCGATCTTGAGGAAGACGGGCAGCTCGTCCTCGCGCTGGGCGCGGAAGACGTTGTTGCCGAGCTCATCGAGGGTGAAGCCGTTGGATTCGAGGAAGCGCGGGAGCTCCTCGTCGCGTTGGAGTTTGATCAATGTGTTTTTCATGCGGTCTGAGGTTGGAGGTTTTGGGCAAGATGGGTCAGCTGGAAGGCATCGAAGTCCGTACGGCATTCGGCAAGCACGACGAGCTGATCGGTCTGCTTGATGCAGAAATGCTTCTCGGGATTCATGATGGTCACGAGGTTGCGGATGGCACCGACAATCTGAACGCCTCTGGGGTGATCGAGGGCGGCCACCTGGAGGTCGCGCAGCTTCCATCCGGTGAGCTGATGGGAGACGATGTAGAACTCACAGCCCTTCTTGTAGGTGACGAGTTCCTCGAAAATTGCCCGCAGGCCTGGGTTGAAGACCTCCTGCATGAGCAGCTTGTCGGTGATGCCCTCCAAGGGGACAATTCCGCTCGCGCCGACGCGCTCCATCATCCGCTGGTTTTTCCGGTCCGCCAACTCGATGACCAGCGAAATCTTCCGCTCGCCGTCTCCCTCGATGAGCTTCACCAAGGTGCCCGCGGTGAAGCTTTCCGCGTCGGATCCCTCGTCGCGCGGGTCGTGGGCCAGCACGATGACCGCCGCGGCCCGCCCGACCCCGGCGCGGGTCAGCGTTTCCTCTGAGGTGGGTACCCCTTTGACGAAATGAATCGAGTTCTCCCGGAACTCGATCGGCCGTTCATCGAGCCGCGCGGTCACCACCACTGCCGGGTATTCAGGGGCTTCGTGGGCCGCGCGAAATTGCGCAACAAGCTGCACCACCCGCGAAACCGACGGGCACTGGCAAATGACGAGGTGGTCTTCGAAGCGCATGGTGGCCTTTCCTTTATTTCGTTGATTGAATCCTTCGAGCATCGATTCCGCGATCACTCCCAATGCGTAACCGATGAGCCCAATGCCAATCACCAAGCACGGATAGGCCACCAAAAACCGGCCCACGAAGGTCTTCGGATAAAAGTCGCCGTACCCCACGGTGGTCATGGTCACCATCGACCACCAGACCGAGTCCCAGAACCCGAGCCCGGGTTGTTGGGCGGACTCTGCCAGATAGAACGCGGCTCCAAACAGGAGATTCAGGAAAATGGCGACAAACAACGCCGTGCCCACTCGCATCGCAGGCTTGTGGTGCAGCGAAAACCAGCGACGGAAAAGATAGAAAATCATCGGCCTCAGTTCCAGTTCTCATCCCAGAAGCGGTCGCGGTTGGCCGGCTCAATGTAGCTCGCAAAATCAAACTCCGATGCCGGCGGAAACTCGACCGGTGCCACCACTCGCTCGGATTCTCGGCCGCGGCCGTGCGACGGACCTTCTCCCCTCAGCTTGCCCGCGGCCCGCGCCAGCAGTTTGCCTAACAATTCCCCTCCCTGTTGGAGAATGTCCTCGGCGACGACGGCACCCTCGATCCAGCGCTCGCCATCCGGATAGCCAAGCTCGCTGACATCGGTGGCGTTGTTGCAAACGTCCAGGATTTCATCCCAAACACTTCCTAGCAGGAGATCAAACTGCCATCCCGTGGCATCCCGGCCAAACCGGTCCTCGCGGATGAAGCTCATGAAAACAATCTCCACCGCATCGACTCCAAGGTGCTCGGCGATGGCGATCCGCACGTCCTGGAAGCGTTCCTCATGCAGATAGGCCTGCCATTCCTCCGGCTCAAGCAGGTCGAAATAGCGCTCAAAGGCAAACTCCCCGGATCCGAGGTCCACACCGGAGAAAACATCGAAGAAATAGACAAACCGGGCATAGCGCTCCATGAAGCGCTTGATGACATTGCGCCCTTCCTCGGTGGGGATGTAGTCCTTGGCCTCGCGGATTTGGATCCACTCCTTGACAAGCAGCCACTCAAGGATCGGCTCAAGGTCCGAGTCCGCATCCTCCAGCCACAGTTGGAAAATCCGCGGGTGGTTGATCATGTACTCCAACAGGAAAATTCCCGCAAAGCGCATCCGCTGCTCGTCGGACACCGTCCATGGCTCGTCCTCAATCGGTTCAGTCATGGCCGTCAGGAGAAGGTGGCGTCTAGCAGCAGGGCGGTTCCAATCGCCGCGGCTCCTTCAATGAGGGCAACGCCCCAGTTCCGGTCCCGCGCGATCTCCTCGTGGATCCGCGCGTTGGGCAGGACAATCAGGTCTACGAGCCAGCGGCTGGCTAACAGGACCAACAGCGCCACGGGAATCCACACCGCCAGGGCGACGAGTGAGTCACTGCGGCGGATCTGGCCGGAGATGAGGATGGCCAGGGCCACCAGCGTGGCACCGAAGGCAAGGCCGGCGCCTTCATTGTCGCGCTCGATTTGGTCATGAACGTCATAGCCGCAGGTGCGCTGATAGAGGGCGCCTAGCAGGATGAAGCCGACCTGGCCGATGACGAAATAGACCAGGGTATCGAGGATCTCCATGCCGAAGCCGCCGCCGGTGGTTCCGCTGATAGACGCGGAGACGATGAAGGCGGTGCCGATGTAGGTGCCGGCCAGCACCGCGCCGGTGCCGACATTGCGGTCGGTGATGAGCTCCTTGTGGACCTCAAACCGGTTGAGCAGGAACTTGCGGTTGACCCATGCGGAGAGCAGCAGCAGCGCCAGGGAAATGACCGTCCAAATCGCGATGGAAATAACATCCCGCCAAATGGTCTGATACGGGTTGCCGCCTGAGATCATCACGCCGCGGATGATCGTCAGCACGCCGAAGATGTACCCGGCGGTGGCTACCGCAACGGCCTTGTTGTCGTGCTTGGTGAGCTCGTCGCTGAGGTGGTAGCGGGTGGTGAAGCCCTTGATCGGCTTAGCCATAAGCACCATCGCCAGGCCGGCCATAAAGTAGAGGATGGACGGCGAGGTGAAAATCTCCACCACGGGGGCGGTATCGAGCCAGGCTTGAATGTGTTCGTTCACGCTTTGATTGAGGGGTTGGAATTATTTCCCGCCGCCGGAGAATCCACCGCTGCGCGACGACCCGGAACTGCTGCTGCGCCCAAATCCCCCGGAGGAACTTGACGAGCTCGTCGAGCCGGAGGATCGGGTCACGCTTGACCCGCTCGTCGTCGTCGATGGGCTGCCCGCGGAGCTGCTAGGCGACCGGCTGAACGAGCGCTGGGACTGGGACGGGTTGCTCAGCGCCTTGGCCTTGGCGGCCATCTTCTCCGCGTTGGGTGACTTGGCCGGCTGGGCAATCACCGGGCTCGACGAGCGGCCAACCGAGGAGCCCGCGGTACGCGAACTCATGCTGCCCGCATAGGTGGAGTCCGCCTGGCGCGACCACCCGCTGCCGTAGCTGGATGGATAGTTGCCATAACCATAGGGTGAGGAAAACGACGGGCGGTTTGAAAACAACCAGCCAACCAGCAAAGCGTCCGTCAGGCCAAAGCTCGAGTGGTGATAATTACCGGCGCCGTAAATCGCCTCGTTCCCGGTTGTCTGCATGACCACCTTCTCCGCCTCCTTCTTGAAATCGATGGTGGCGATTTCCTGGATCTTGCCGGGGGCGATCTCCGTGGTCAGGGAGAAGCCGCGGGTGTCGCCGCTGCCATAGTCGCTGACGTTGATGTAATCCACCTTCCCGTCATCGTTAAGGTCGATGTTATTGACTGCTTCCGCCTGGCTATTGAGGCGCTGCTCAAAATCGGCGGCATCCTTGGACTGCTTCGCTAGGGCCGTCACCGCATCCAGATCAAGACCTTTGGCGTATTCCTTGAGGGTGACGGCGGATTGATAATTCGCCGCGGGCGGGACTTGCGGCGTCGGAGCCGGTTTTCGCCCGGACTGGGCCATCATCGAGACCACCACGACGAGCGCAAACAATCCGATTCCTATCTTGGTTAACGTATTCATGGGACTTCTTGAAGATTCCACCCTTGGAGGTGGTAGTGGTAAACCCGCGGCTCGGTAAGTGAAGTGAAATCTCGGTTGCTGGAAACAAGCTGCCCCTTTCCAAAAACGAGCGAAGAATGGATTAGCTCGGGAGTTAAATAGCGGGTGTTCACTTCCAGGCTGCGCACGGTGCCAAGCGCCTCGCGGGTTTGTGCGGCGGATTGTCCGGATTTGGCGATCCACCATCCCCACTCGCCGAAGGATGGGACGTTGTCGTGGTAGGGCACCACGTTGAGCCCCGCCGCCTGCAAGGTGCGGCCGATGCACAGAAAGGCCTCGCGAGCCTCAAAGCACGAGCCAGACTGCTGGACGACGACGGCGCCGGGGTTGAGAACGCTTTCCAAGTGGTCATAAAACGGTCGACCGTAGAGCTTCGCCAGATCCGGCGAATTTGGATCGGGGAAATCCATGATGACCACGTCATAGCCCGCGGTGACGGATTTGACGAATTCCGCGGCGTCCAGGTTGATGACATGGAGGACAGCCGTCGGGTGGAGCGCGGGGGAAAACCTTTCGTTCGCGCTCGCTTGGACGGCTTGGTAGCTCTCCCCGGCACTGACCCCCGTGGCCGGATTCTTTGCCACCCGCGGGTCCTGCATGCTCCCGCCATTCAGGCGGATGAGGTCCGCGTCGCTGCTCGCCAGTTGGGTCATCATCGGGTCCAGATCCACCAATGTCACCGCGCGCACTTCCGGGTACTTGAGCACCTCGCGCAGCGCCAGCCCGTCGCCTCCGCCAAGGATCAGCACACGCTCGCGCCGGTCCGCCAAATGCATTGCCGGGTGGACCAGGTTCTCATGATAGAAGTGCTCGTCTGCCTCGTTGAACTGCAGGTGGCCGTTGATGTAACAGCGGACGTTGCCCTGGCGGTTTCTTGTTAGGACAATGTGTTGGAATGGCGAGGTGATCGAGCTGACCACCGGATCCCGGTAGAGAAATTGCTCAGCCCTCAGCGTGAGCCCGCGCCCGACAACCAGCCCGACGCCTACCAGCACAATACCAACAAAAATCTCCAACATCCGCACGCGCGGCCGCGCCAGCCGCTTCCCATAAAGAATCCAGCACAACACCGCCGAGGCCATCGTCGCCAGGCCCACCACAAAGCTGATCCGGTCAATGCTCAGGTAGCGCACTAACAGGAAAGTCCAGACCAGCGCGCCTACCAGGGCACCGATGTAGTCCATTTTGAGGATCTGGGCCAGGTTGATGCGCATGTCCGGCGCATCCTCCTCGTTGATGCGCATCATCAGCGGAATCTCGTAGCCGATGAGCATCCCCACCCCGAACGCCAGCGCGTACTGGATGACAATGTACAACTCCGGCAGCAGCGCAAACCCGTGGATCATGATCAAGGGCCCAAACCCACCCAGCACCGCCAGCATCACCTGGGTGCTGATCAAGCGGTCCGCCAGCACCCCGGCGGGCGTGTGCTTCTGCACCTCCGCTCCCAGTCCCATCGCAAAGAGCATCGTCGCAATCATCGTCGCCCACTGCTGGACCGAGTTGCCTAGCAGGTCCGATGCGATCTTGCTCAGCGTGTACTCATACGCCAGCCCGCAGCCGCCTAGCAGAAACATCAGCACCCCCAGCGCCCAGCGCTCGCGGCGCTGGCTATTCCTAACAGGGGCTGCGGACTCCAGACTCACCCGCCCAAACTAACCACCCCCCCCGCTGATGAAAACCCTAAAGTCGGGGGCCGAGGGAGCGACGGCATAACGCGAAGGCCGCAATCACCGCAGCAATGGTACTTTCCGGGATTTTTATTGGGAAATGTGGGCCGCAGGTCAAAGGATGACTGCTGTATGCGTCCCCGCCGCGTCTGCGCATGAAACGCCGATGCAAGGTCAATGCACCGGCGCCCCGGCCGCCCATTGGCTTCGCCATCGTCACCCCATGCTTTATTCCAAGGCCCAACGCCCAACGCCCAACGTCGAACGTCGAACGTCGAACGTCGAACGTCGAACGTCGAACGTCGAACGTCGAACGTCGAACGCGGCCCAATGGAACGCTGCGCTGAAAGGTTGGAACCCGATAGCGCGGCGTGAACCGCCGAGGTGAGGCGAAGCTCCAGATTATGTTGGGTAACGATTAGATCTTGTTGGGCAGTCATCAGCGGAGGTGAGCCGCAGGCCACCGTTGACGGCTGGAGCCTGCAGCCGCTTTGATGCCCGCAGCTTGCTGCGGCATGCCCGGGGTGGGTGCCGCCCGGCTCAGTTGCGCTCGTCCCCGCCGGGCTCCATTTGCTGAGCATGGGCTGCTCTGCATCAAGTTGCTTCCGCGAAAGCGATGTTACTGCGGAGCAGGCGCAATGACGAAGAGGGTGCCGGCACCGCCGGCGATGATGAGGCGATTGTGGGCGAAGATGGGGGCGGCGGTGAGGTCTTCGCCGAGATCGAGGCGCCAGATCTCGGTGCCATCGGCGGGGTTGGCGGCGTAGAGGCGGGCGTCGCTGGAGCCGAAGACGATAGCGTTGTCAAAGGCGAGCGGGGAGCTCTCGACGCGGCCTCCGGTTTTGAATGTCCAGCTTGCTTGGCCTGTGGTGCGGTTGATGGCGTGCAGCGACTTGTCGCGCGAACCGATATAGACATTCTCCTCGTCGACGGCGGGAGCGGTGAAGAATGGGAAGTCGCTGGCCTTGTAGATCCAGGCGAGGCGTTGGGCGTTGGCCTCGGCGGCGACGACTTGGTTGGCGTGGTTGCCACAGTAGATGGTGGTGCCCGAGGTGGCGACCGAGTTGGTGATCTGCGCATCGGTAACGACCTCATTGACCAATGTTCCGTCCGCGAGGTTGAGGACGTGGATAACTTTGTCGCAGCCGCCGAAGGCGACGAGGTGCCCATCAATGATGGCGGGAGTGCCGTTGATGTAGTCGTCGGTTTTGTAGGTCCAGACTTCCGAGCCATCGCTGGCGCGCAGGCAGCGGGAGATGCCGTCGTAGCCGTTGACGAGCACCCACTCACCGGAACCGTCTGGAGCGGCGACCACGCTGGCGGCGGAGGAAAACTTTTGCGTCGCCTGGATTGACCAGATTTTTTTGCCGGTGGACAGGTCGATGGCGAGGAATGAGTTATCGCCGGAGCCGACAAACACGCGGCCGTTAGAGATGGCGGGGGCGGCCTGGATGGTGTCGCCGGTTTCAAACGTCCAGCGCGGCTTGCGGGAATGGAGGTCAATGCAGTGGATGATGCCCGTGACGTCGCCGAGGATGATGGCACCGTCGGCGAAGGCGGCTTCGGCCACGACCGGATGGCCAAGGTCGAGGGACCATTCGATGGCGGGCGCGGTGAAAATGGCGGTGTTTATCCGGCCGGTCAGCTCGGGGCCGCCACGAGTGAGCGGCCAATCGGTGAGTGCTGCCGGCAAAACAGGGGCGGCGGGCGTGACCGCGGGCGGTTGCTGCCGGTCGCAGGCCGAGAGGAAAAGCAGTGGGGAAATGACGAGGAGGCGGATCATGCAAGGATGGCGTTGGATCCGCGCCGTGCGTTGTTGTAGAGCGCCGTGAAGGTGGCGGCGGTCATCGGAACCGGGTTGAAGCGGCCGGTCCATTGCTGGGTGGCGGCTTCCGCCAGTTGGGCAATCGCGGACGGGTCGATCACGGGGCAAGGAAGACCTGCCAGATCGATGGTTTCCGCCAGCCAGGCAAGCAGTGGACGGCCAAGATGGGTGCCAAGCTGCTGGTAGATTGCCGCAATGGCTGGATCCCCCAAGTTGAGGCGCACGACGTGGGGCAACATGAGCGCCACGGCGTGGCCGTGGGCGATGCCGTAGCTGGCGGTGAGCGGGTTGGCGGCGGCGTGGGCGGCTCCGAGCATGCTGTTTTCGATGGCCGAGCCAGCCATCGCGGCGCCGAGAAGCATGCGCCCGCGGGTTTCCAGATCCGCAGTGCCGGTGATGACGTTGCGGATGGACGATGCGATCAGATCAAATGCTTGGCTTGAGAAAGCGGCGGAAATCGGGTTGCGCGTTGTGCAGACGGCTGATTCAAGGGCGTGGGAAAGCGCGTCGAGAGCGGTCAAGGTGGCAACGGATTGCGGTTGGGAGGCGGTCAGCTCGGGGTCAAGGATGGCCAGGCAAGCCAGCGCCTTGGGGTCGCCGCAGGCCATTTTTTCATGGGTGAGGTCGCTGGAAACCAAGGCGTAGGACTGGCATTCGCTGCCGGTACCCGCCGTGGTGGGAATGGCGATGAATGGCAGCATCGGTTTTTTTGCCAAACCGTAGCCGCGGTAGTCGGCCATGCGTCCGCCGTTGTGGAGGAGAAAGTTGCAACCCTTGGCGGTGTCCATGCTGCTGCCGCCGCCGAGCCCGATGAGCGCTTCTGGGCGGAGTTTGGCGACAAAGCTGCGACACGCTTCGATGTCCGACTCGCTCGGGTTGGCATGAGCTCCCTCGTAAACCGTGGTCGCAATGCCAGCGGCAGTGAGCAATGCGACTGCCCGGTCAACATGGCCGGCGGCGACAATGCCTGCATCCGTGACAATGAGAACCTTGGAGACGCCGAGGGCGGCCACCTCAGTGCCCAGCTCTGCGACCCGCCCGGGGCCAAAGATCAAGCGCGGGCTGGGGCGGGTTTCGAAGGGTTTCATGGCGGCGATGTGATCCTTACCGCCTAGGCAACGGTGGCGAGGTTGCCTTGGATGGCGCGGCGGTGGTAGAGAAATTCAAAGAGGTTCCCTTCATGGGGTTGCTCCCACTGGACGCGATTGGTCGGGAAGGTGCCGAGATTGAGTCGCTCGATGTCCGGGGAAAGCAGGAGTTGCTCGATGAAGCGCGAATCCTCAGTGAAGGCGGAAACGACCAAGGTTTGGCCGATGTTCTTGAGCATTTCCGCCTGGGGCATCTCGACGATGCTGGCGTAGGGGAACATGAACTCGGTGTTGGCCAGCGCGTGGGCGGGATCCGTGCAGGCGACCAGGGTGGGTTGCAGGTAAGTTTGTTCAAACGCATTGACCTTGCGCGGGGTGGGGCGGTGGAGCGCGGTCACATCGCTCGCACCGGGATCCTTGAGGTGGGCGGTGATAAGGTCGTCGATGGCGTCGGCCATGGCCGGATTGGCAAAGCCACAGAGAAGGGCGTCTGGATGCTCGCGCGGGTGCGGCTGGATCTTCGCCAGTTCGGCCGCCAGGGCGGTGGCGAGTTCATCGCGACGGGAAGGGACGAGGATCGCCGAAGTATTGATACACGAACGGCCGCCGTTGGCAGCGATCGACTGGACCAGGACGTCGAGAAACTCAGGCCAGCGGTCAATGAAGTCCTCGCCGATGAGAATTTTGCTGCGACCCGTGCCGTGGACCTGGATGCTTGGAAAAGCCGCGTATTTTTTCACCGTGACATCCGAGCCGAAGGAAATCCCCCGCCCGCAGGACGTTAACAATGTATCGCCGCCCTCGTGGGTGGTCGGGTAAAACCCGAATGCCTCCTTGGGGAAGCCCGCATGGATCATCGCCTGGAGGATCCGCAAGGGCGTGAACGGGTCCTCGCGACCGGGCTTGAGCAGCACCGGAATCTTCATCACCAACGCGGGTATCCACAATGAGTTGACCGCCGGCGCATTGCTCGGGAGGGAAACGCCGAGCGAACTGGTGGTTGGGAAGTAGTTGACGGTCAGTGCGCCGATCCGGGTGACGCCCTTGTCGAAAATTTCCAGCGGCATCCCGCGGGTCAGCCCGCCGATGATGGTGCGCACCTGCGACATGGCCGCGTGGATTTTTCCCATGTTCATGCGGACCAACGTGTGCGGCAACCGCGTCAAGCCCGAGAGCGATTCGATGTACGCCTGCGGCGACTGGCTCGTATCGCCGCAAGGAAGGTCGGCATGCAGGAACAATTCGGCGGCTTGCTCGCAGTAGCCGGCCAAAGTTTCCGCCGGAATGGCGTCCAGCGCGGCCTTCGCCTGGGAGATCTGCAACAAGTCGCGGCGAATCAGGCCCGGATTGGCGGTGTGGGTCGTCAACCTCTGCCCGTTGCCGAGATCGAGGGTGACCAGGTCAGCGGAGGAGTATTCGCGACCAAGGCGCAGGATCGGGATGTTCATTGGCAGTGAGCGGGTGGAGCGTGGCGAATGGCCGACTTTAGAACGTTAGCCTCGCCGGACTGTTTGCAGCCGTCAAAAACAAAACCATGGGGAACGGGGGCGTTGTTCTCAGGGTATGCGGTTGCCCCGTTGGGGCAAGGCGGCGGAACGCTTGGCGCGGCCGCAGGTGACGCGGCCGCAGGTCGTGTCCGTGGACTGCTGCAGCTCGCTGCCGCTGTAGGCTGTCCAGCTTGCTGGCGGGAACCCGCTCCGCCCGCCCATTCAATGCTCCCTCCGCCTGCTGCCCTGAAGAAGCAAATTGAATCAGCGCGGGTGATCAGGGCGTGGCGGCCGTGCGGCAATTCAGGCCGTGGCGACCCCGGGGCGCACGCCGGGATCCATCCCAGAAAGTTGGAATTCAAGATGGGTGGAGGAAATTTGGATGAAGCGGAAGCGGCCTTGCTGGTGGCACCGGATTTCTCGGCATGGGCATTTCATTGACGTTTCATGGGCGGGCGATGCGGAGATCGCCGCTCCTTGAGGCGACCGTGCGCGGACAATGAAGGGCGGATTCCTCGGCATGGGCATTTCATTGACGGATGATGAAGGAGCGATTCATTGACGTTTCATGGGCGGGCGATTCGGAGATCGCCGCTCCTTGGGGCGATGCGGAGATCGCCTCTCCTTGAGGCGATGCGGAGATCGCCTCTCCTTGATCTCAGAAAGTTGGAAATCAAGAGGAGAGGGTTGACTCTCATGGGAGGAGCTGGACAGTTCGGACCCGATGGATGGATTGCATTGATATTAAGCCGGGCCGCTGGGTTGGTGCTGGCGGGCGGGTTCTGGGCGATGGCTACTGGGTGCGGGCCAAAGGCTGAGGTTGAGCAAGCCAGACGCGAGGCGCGGGTGCTTGAGGTGGAAGTTTTTTCGGTCAAGCCGGAGCCGTTTCAGCAACGGCTGGGGTTGACCGGGAGTGTGCAGGCTGAGGATGAGGTGGTGTTGCGCTCGGAGGTGAGCGGCATGATCGAGCAAATTGATTTCAGCGACGGTCAGAAGGTGACTCAGGGAAGGAGTGGTTCTGACATTGCGCAACGAGGATTTTCGCGCCCGTTTGGCGCGCAGTGAGGCGCAGTTGCAGCTGGCCGAGGCGACCGCGGTCCGGACGCGGCGGTTGATTGAAGGCCAGGCGGTGAGTCGGGCGGATTTGGATGAAGCGGAAGCGGCCTTGCTGGTGGCGCGGGCGGAGGTTGATTTGGCCCGCGCGGAGCTGGCAAAGACGATGATTCATGCGCCGTTTGATGGGGTCATCGGGCTGCGCGAGGTGAGCGTGGGCGATTTTTTCGATGGCAGCACGGGGATTGCCACGTTGCGGCGTCTGGATCCGCTGCGTCTTGAGGTGAATGTTCCGGAGCGCTACCAAGCATCGGTGGAGAGTGGCCAGGAGATCTTGCTTCGCATCGGTGGATCGCCCGAGGAATTCACCGGGACAGTCGCGGCCATTGATTCTGGAGTTGATCCGAGCACCCGGACGATTCGCGTGCGGGCAAAGGTTCCGAATTCCGATGGACTCCTGCGACCGGGGTCGTTTGCCGAGGGATCCTTGGTTCTCAATGAAATTCCCGATGCCATTCTGGTGCCATCGCTGGCGGTGGTGCCGGGCTTGCGCGAGGAACTCGTCTACGTGGTGGAGGATGGCAAGGCGGTGCCGCGGAAGGTGCAAATCGGCACCCGCACCGCCGACCGGGTTCACATCGCCAACGGTCTTGCTCCTGGGGATCAAGTGATTCTCAGCGGCATCCTCCAGATGCGGCCCGGCTTGCTGGTGAAGCCACTGGCTGCGCGTGACGACCTCGCGGGCCAACGTGCCACTCCTGCGGAAAGCGACCAATGAACGTGGCATTTTTGAGCATTCGCCGCCCGGTGCTGGCGATGGTGATTTCCATCACGATCCTAATTTTTGGGGCGATCGGATTTAACTCGTTGGGGTTGCGGGAATTTCATCCTTGGCACGCTTCCCCTGGCCTTGGCCACCGGAGCCGGCTCTGAAAGCCGCATTGCTATCGGTATCGCCGTTCTTGGCGGCCTGATCCTTGGCACCCTCCTGAGCCTTTTTGTGATCCCCGCCATCTACTGCTTCATTTCTTCGGAAATCAGCGGGAAGAGCGTGGCATAAGGGATATGAGATTCCGAGGGCTGCGCGTGGGTACACGCTGACCCCCGGCTAGTTCTTATGTCCCGCAGGGACGGAAGAGAAGGCGTCAGGTGTGTTCCATTGCCGCGATGAAAAGCGACTGAAGTCGCGACTCCATGGACGGGATATGCCGACACCGGCCCTTCCCACCGCATTCCAAACAGCGCCGCATCAATGGTGCCAACCACGGCAAGCCCCGTGGAGACTTTCAGCGCGCTCTTACCATTGGCTCTCTCAGGCACTGGCGGATCGGAGTCCGCCACTCCTTGAGGCGGATCGGAGTCCGCCGCTCCTTGGGGC
>Ga0136639_10000204_pt1 | contig 18652 bp, 11 predicted proteins | sample AntDrymUQ8592106_2_FD_113739 | JGI IMG/M metagenome (GOLD analysis project Ga0136639, IMG submission 113739) | Polar desert sand microbial communities from Dry Valleys, Antarctica - metaG UQ859 (21.06) | ecosystem: Environmental > Terrestrial > Soil > Desert | place: Antarctica: Dry Valley...
ATTCTTGATGAATGGATCGAAACAACGGGAGATAAAGGTCAGATTCCGGAGAAGAAAATATGGCTTCCAAAGGGCAAGTCTGAATAATTCATCAGTAGATAGATGGGAAAGGATTATACAATCAGGAATGTCTCGCTGCTGTCCATGTGGCTTGTGTGGTTTGCTTTTATGCCCGGACCTGTTTTGTACGCCCAAACAGTGTCAGCCACGAAGCCCAATATCTTGTGGCTTGTAACGGAAGATATTAGCCCTTATATCTCCAGTTATGGTGATTCAACTGCAAAAACACCAAATCTGGAACGCCTGGCAAAGGAGGGTGTTCGGTTTACGAATGTATTTTCTGTTTCTGGCGTTTGTGCACCAAGCAGATCGTGCCTGATTACAGGGATGTATCCTACAAGTATCGGAACAAATAACATGCGTACTTTGAATCCTTACCCGGGTTTAGGTATCCCAAAGTATTCAGTTGTTCTTCCTCCTGAGGTTAAAATGTTAAGCGAATTAATGCGACGGGCAGGGTACTATTGTACTAATAATAATAAACAGGACTATCAGTTTGAAGCACCGCTTTCAGGTTGGAATGAGAGTAGTCTGAAAGCCCACTGGCGAAACCGTCCTTCGGGAAAACCATTCTTCGCTGTCGTGAACTTTGAAGTAACGCACGAATCGCAAATTTGGATGAAGAAAGACGATGAATTATTAGTGGACCCTGCTAAAGTAAAAATTCCCCCTTATTACCCGGAATCACCAATTATTCGAAGAGACCTTGCCCGAATGTATTCTAACATTATGGAGATGGACAGGAAAGTGGGGGAGAAGTTGAAAGAACTAGAAGATGACGGACTATTAGAAAATACTATTATAGTTTGGTATTCTGATAATGGCGGCCCTATTCCTAGAGGAAAAAGGGAAATATATGATACCGGTTTACATGTTCCAATGATCATTCGTTACCCGGATAAAAAGCTTGCCGGAACTGTAAACACAGATCTGGTTAGTTTTGTTGATTTTGCTCCCACAACTCTTTCGTTAGCAGGGGCTAATATCCCTTCATACTTGCAGGGACAAGCTTTTGCTGGTGTTTCAAAAGCTGAATCTCCGCGTAAATATATCTACGCCGCTCGCGATCGGATGGATTCTGAATATGACTTAGTTCGGGCCGTTCGTGATAAAAGATTTAAGTATATTAGAAACTATCAGCCTGAGAAACCGTACATGCAAAATATAGCTTATAGAAAGCAAATGGACCTGATGAACGAATTATTGAAATTTGAAAAAGAAGGAAAGCTTGACAGCGTACAACAACTGTGGTTTAGAAAAAATAAAGATGAGGAGGAGCTTTTTGATACGCAAAATGACCCATTTGAACTTAAGAATCTGGCCGCCGATCTTGCACACTCTTCAAAATTAGGAGAACTACGTGCTGCACTGGATAAATGGATGGTTCTTACAAAGGATAAGGGATTTATTGAAGAGAAAGATTGGGTGGCGTCTTTTTGGCCGAACATGATTCAGCCCGCTACTCAAAAACCAACGTTGAAGTCCAGCGCCGGAGTAGTATCTCTTAAGTCTGAAACAGTTGGCGCATCTCTATCATATAAAATATTGAATCAGTCTGCAACCTCGGGTTCGGTCGAATGGGAGTTATATTCCAGCCCATTCAGACTGAAACAAGGGCAAAAAATTATTGCAGTTGCTGAACGTATTGGTTACAAAAGCAGTGACAAACTTGAATTTACTTATAAAAACTAACAAAACTATGCAAAGCACAGTAGGAAAAACCATTGCAATGAAATTATTTTTTGCATTGATTTTAAATATGTTTCAATCAGGATTTTCTATCGCCCAGAATGTGGAAAATTTGAAATTTGAAAAAATTGCAGGTTCAAAACCAAGGAACATCATCTTTATTCTATCTGATGATCATCGCTACGATTTTATGGGTTTTACAGGTAAAGTGCCTGGGCTTAAAACTCCAAATCTGGATATAATCGCAAATGAAGGAGCCCATTTTCAAAATGCTTTTGTTACTACCTCACTTTGTTCACCGAGCCGTGCTTCTATACTGACTGGCCAATATGCGCATACTCATACTGTGGTGGATAACCAGTCTCCTGCACCCAAATCTTTAATATATTTTCCTCAGTATCTGCAAAAAGCTGGTTATCAGACGTCATTTTTTGGAAAGTGGCATATGGGCGGTGGCGGAGGTGAGCCGCGGCCAGGTTTCAATCGCTGGGTAAGTTTTGCCGGACAGGGGGTGTATTATAACCCTACGATGAATATCGATGGAAAGGTGGTAGCATATAAAGATAGTGCGTACGTTACCGATGTTCTAACCGACCTTACTTTAGATTGGCTTAAAAAACGAGATAAAACCAAGCCCTTTTTTGTTTATTTATCGCATAAAGCAGTTCATTCTGATTTTAAACCAGCTAAGAGAGATATTGGGGCTTATAAGGACGTACAGATCCAATATCCTGTTTCTATGTTCTCGACTGCAACTGCTAAAAACAAAATGTTTAAAAGAGGTCAGCAGGCAGACTCAACGGGTATCACCTTCAATTACAAAGATATCCCTGCGTGGGTAAGAGCTCAACGGTATAGCTGGCACGGTGTAGACTTTATGTACCATGGTCAAACTGATTTTGACCAGTTTTATATCGATTATCTCGAAACATTAAATGGAATAGATAATAGTGTTGGCCGGGTTCTAAACTACTTGAAAGATAATGATCTGGACAAAGAAACGTTAGTTATTTATATGGGCGATAATGGCTTTGCATTCGGCGAACATGGCCTGATCGACAAAAGAACTGCATATGAAGAATCGATGCGTGTTCCATTGATTGCACGTGCACCAGCATTGATTAAAGCAGGTACGAAAATTAAGGAAATGGTGCTTAATGTGGATATAGGACCCACAATTCTTGAATTGGCAGGGGTTAAGAAGCCGATGCAAATGCAAGGCACGTCATTTCTTCGTGTTTTGAACGGCCAGTCGGATCCCAATTGGCGTAAAGAGGTTTATTACGAGTATTACTGGGAAAATGCATTTCCACAAACACCTACACAATATGCCGTGCGTACGGATCAGTATAAGTTCATCCGCAGTCAGGGTTTATGGGACATCGATCAATTGTACGATATTCAGAAAGATCCTGATGAAGTAAATAATCTGATCAGGAAGCCCGAATTTCAAGCTGTAGCAAAGAATTTAAATGAAAAATTGTGGTCATGGCTTGGTAGAACTGGTGGCTTATACATACCTCTCAAACCCATCGAGGAAAGGAAGAACGATCATTTGTACAAGAACACCTGGTAGAAAGGGATAAGATGATTTAATATGAAAAGAAGAGAAGCAATAAAAAATGTTACAGTTTTATTTGGCGGAGTTATTTCAGCCTCTACTTTCGGGGTTTTGTTTGAGGGACAGGCTCAGACGTTGATAAAACCAGGCAATTTAATCTTTGCGGGAGATCAGGAAATTCTCATCGCAGAAATTGCTGATATAATTATCCCGAAAACGGGTACTCCTGGGGCTAAGGCGGCTGGGGTCGGGCCTTTTATCTCTATGATGATAAAGGATTGTTATCCTGTGAGTGTACAGAAAGTTTTCGTCGAAGGCCTAGAGGACGTAGAAAGACGTTCACAAGCTCAATTTAAAAACTCATTTGTGAATTTAAACCTGAGCAATAAGAATCAAATAATCAAGGAAATTGCTGATTATACCATCCAGTTAAGAAAGGACGAAAGAGCACGCCAACGCATAGATGCGGCACAAAAAAAATCTGGAATGAACACCACCCCAGGAGCCGAAGAACCACCAGCGTACTTTTTTCAGGTCATTCGGGAATTAACAATTCTGGGTTATTTTACTTCGCAGACAGGTTCTACCGAAGCCCTCGCTTTTCTGCCTATACCTGGTAAATATGTAGGCTGTGTAGACTTGAAACCCGGGCAGAAAGTTTGGGCTTTATAATTTAAAACTTATCGGAATGAATATAAATAATAAAGCAGTTGCACAGAATACGTATGATGCAATCGTGATCGGCTCCGGAATTAGCGGGGGTTGGGCTGCAAAAGAATTGACAGAAAAAGGTTTGAAAGTTCTGCTGCTGGAGCGCGGAAGAAATATCGAACATGTGAAAGATTACGATACAGCTTTAAAATCTCCCTGGGAATTTACGCATCGCGGACGATTAACGCAAGATCAGAAAAGCTCCCATCCTGTTCAAATTCGAGATTATCCCTACTCTGAATTTAATGAGAAGCTTTGGGTTAATGATTTGGAATGCCCATATGTGGAGAAAAAGAGATTCGATTGGTACAGGGGGTATCATGTTGGGGGTAAATCCTTAATGTGGGGACGCCAGAGTTATCGAATTGGTGATTTGAATTTCGAGGAGAATAAAAAAGATGGAGTTGCAGTTGACTGGCCGATACGCTACAAGGATATTTCTCCATGGTATGATTACGTAGAGAAGTTTGCTGGCATAAGTGGACAAAACGAGGGCCTTGCTCAGCTTCCTGACGGTCATTTCCTCCCTCCAATGGAAATGAATTGCGTTGAACAGCATGTTAAGAAACGCATGGCCGAGCGCTATAAGGGCACCCGCGTTCTCACTATGGGTCGTGTAGCAAATCTCACCCAGCCGCATAATGGTAGGGGAACTTGCCAATACAGGAATATGTGCAGTCGTGGTTGTCCATTTGGAGCTTATTTCAGTACTCAATCGTCAACCATGCCTGCCGCTGTGGCAACCGGAAACCTGACCCTGCGACCTTTCTCCATTGTGAATTCAATAATCTACGATAAGGATAAAAAACGGGCAAAAGGAGTGAAGGTAATTGATGCTGAAACAAATGAAAATATGGAATTCTATTCCAAAATAATTTTCGTTAATGGCTCAACATTGGGAACAACGTTTGTTCTTCTCAACTCTAAATCTGATGCTTTTCCTGAGGGCCTTGGAAACTCAAGCGGTCAGTTGGGTCATAACTTAATGGATCACCATTTCAAAACAGGAGCTCAGGGAAGAGCAGAGGGCTTCGATGACAAATATTACTATGGCAGAAGAGCCAATGGTATCTATGTGCCAAGATTCAGGAACATCGGCAATGACAAAAGAGATTATCTAAGAGGATTTGGTTATCAGGGTGGTGCAAGCAGAACTGGCTGGCAACGTGAGGTCGCTGAACTCGCCTTTGGTGCTGATTTTAAAGAAGAATTGACCAAACCAGGTCCATGGCGAATGGGACTTGGTGGTTTTGGTGAGACGCTGCCTTATTTTGAAAATAAAGTCAGTCTCGACTTTTCAAAACAAGATAAATGGGGTCAACCTGTTTTGGCAATAGATTGCGAATTCAAGGACAATGAAGCCAAAATGAGAATCGATATGCAAAATGATGCCGCAGAAATGTTGGAGAATGCAGGGATTAAGGATGTTCGAACGTACGACAATGGTTGTTTCCCTGGGATGGCAATTCACGAAATGGGTACGGCACGTATGGGAAATGATCCCAAAACATCTGTTTTAAATAAGTGGAATCAAATGCACGATGTTCCCAACGTATTCGTAACAGATGGGTCATGTATGACTTCTTCGGCTTGTCAGAATCCTTCACTCACGTACATGGCTTTAACAGCTAGAGCATGTGATTATGCCGTTAAGGAACTTAAAATGATGAACCTGTAAATGTTTCTTGCAAGATCATTAAGCGAAAGGCGATGAAAAAAGTAAAGGGTATTTGTTTAACTACCGGCACTCAAAAAAGGCAAGAATAGTGAAGCATACTTTAAATTGTATTTACGGTGTTAAAAACTGAAGATTCTCTCCATTAACAGATTTATGAACAATATAACATTAAAAGCCCTTGGGCTTTTATTCATTTCGATACAGTTGTCTGTCATTAACCAAAAGGTTTTGGCACAGGCAGATTGTAAGGTTTCGATCGATGGGTCTGTAAAAAAAGGCATTGTCAGCCCTTCAATAATGGGATTCAATATTGTCTACTGTTACGAAAGTGATGCCGGATGGCAGAACGGGAAGGGTAAGGTTCCTGAAATGATAAAAGCGCTAGGTACTGCTCAACTCCGGTATCCTGGTGGTACAGTAGTAACCAAGTACCATTGGGAAAAACCAACTGGTCAGGGATGGAGTGACCTATGGTCCGCTGATTTCAACCCGGCAAAAAATACAGATCCATCAACTTTTATGGATATTGATGAATATTTGGGAGTCGTGAAGGCTCAGAAAATTGAACCACTTCTAGGGATAAACATGGGTTCCGGAATGAAACATAACCGGGTACGGGAAGGAGTAGAAGAAGCTGTGCGTTTGATGAAACACTGCTTGTCAAAAGGAGTTAAGGTAAAATACTATTATCTGGATAACGAACCCTATCAACCAGATGCTAATTTTACCTTTACACCAGAGCAATATGCCGAGGCGATAAACCTTTATGTGCCCGCTATGAAAAAAGTGGATCCCGATATACAGATCATCGCAAATACTCACCCTAATGCGGATAATTACACCAGGGTACTTCTTGCCATTGCCGGTAAGAACATAGACTTGATGGATGTGCACATGTACTGGAAATTTAAAAACGCGACATTCGAAAACTGGAAAAAGGAAGGTCTAATGAAACACCGTGGAATCAGGCCATACAACGAACAAAGGCAAATATTTGAAAAAGTATTTAATGAAGCTGGATTTCCGAACATTAAACTGGTAATTCTTGAATGGAATATCGGCCCTGCCGGGGATGGAAATGTTGCTCCTACACAAGGAGAATCTGCTCTGATGGTATCTGAACAATTCACTCAATTTATTCAGGGTGATTTGTTTATGTCGACGTTTTGGCCCCTTTCCTGGCCTTCTAATGCTTTCCGCGCTTTATTGAATCAGCAAGAACAATATCGACCCAATAAAACGTATGACATGTTTGCTTTATACAAAGATATTCTAGGGCAACAGAAAGTAAGCAGTGTAGGAACAATAAAGAATCTGATTAATCTGGCAGTAAAAAGTACCGACGGAAATACAATGTGGGTTTACCTTATTAATAAAGATCAGGGACAATCAGAATTGAATGTAAATATCGTGGTGGAGGGTTTTAACCCCAGGAGCTATACAGCAAAAGGTTTTGATGCATTGAGTGATGCGAAAGAAGGGCTAAAATTAAGCGATCGAAAACTTATCAAAATGGATAGCCGGAATTACAGTATTCGGGTTCCTAAGAATTCATTTGCTAAACTCACGTTTAGGAAATAGTATACACACGACAATAAAATTACATTAGCGTTATGCCTCAAAAATTTAATCGTAGAGAGTGGAATTCACTCGTGTTAACTGGTTTGGCCGGTGTATTTGTTCCGTCCATATTTGCATCATGTAGCCCTGCTTCGTTTGTACCGAAAGCGCTATTGGGTAGTGAAGCAGCAAAAGATGCGAAAGACCTGGGAATTGTGCTGGGCGTACAGACCTATAGTTTCCGGGATAGATCTCTGGATGAAGCTATTAAAGCTATGCAAGTTCTTGGTGTGAAAAGCTGCGAGCTGTGGGAAGGGCACGTGCAACCGCGTAATCTTCAGTGGTCGGCTGGGCAAACAGCAGCAGAAGCTAAAGCGAAGCAAGAACAATTGGTTCAATGGCGTAAAAAGCTGTCAATGGATGAGATTCGGGCAATCAAGTCAAAATTTGATACCGCAGGCATAAGCATTCAAGCTTATAACGGTGGAATTAAAGATAGTATTTCGGATGAAAATCTGGATCTTGTATTTCGAATCGCACAGATTCTTGGAGTGGATACAATAACCAGTTCTGCAACAGTAAGCGTAATGAAGCGTGTGGACGAATATGCCAGGAAATATAAAATGAGGGTGGCGATGCATAACCACTCTCATGTGAGCAACGCCAATGAGTTTTCTTCTCCTGATAGTTTTGCGCGCGCCATGGATGGGATGTCAGACTATTTATGGATTAACCTGGATATCGGACATTTTACTGCGGCCAATTTTGATGCGGTGTCTTACATGAAACAGCATCATGCCAAGATCCACAGTATTCATGTTAAGGACCGCAAGAAAAGCCAGGGAGAGAATATGCCTTTTGGGCAGGGCGATACGCCAATCGTTCAAGTGTTACAGCTAATTCGTGATAACAAATGGCCGATTCCTGCAAATATAGAATATGAATATAAAGGGGGGGATACCGAAACAGAAGTGGGTAAATGCCTCGATTATTGTAAAAAGGCACTCAAAGCGTAAACGATGAAATCAAAAGATAAAAGTACGTCCGATATAAGCAGAAGAAAATTTCTGGCCGGTGCAGCAGCTTTTTCGGGTATAATGATCCTGCCAAGGTATGTTCTGGGTGGAAAAGGATTTCTGGCACCGAGTGATCGGATAACATTGGGTTATATTGGCTGCGGCCGACAAGCAATAACACTGAACAGCCGATTTGCAAATACCGACTCGCAGGTTGTTTCTGTATGTGATGTATATAAGAATAAGGCTACAATCTTTGCCCGGAACGCCGATAAATTCTATTCCCAAAAATATGGCACATCCGGCTACACCAATTGCACTACCCACAGCAATTTTATGGATCTGCTGGAAAGAAAAGATATTGATGCCGTGGTAATAGCGACGCCCGACCACTGGCATGCTGCGATTGCCGTTAGGGCCGCGGCAGAAGGAAAAGACATCTATAGTGAGAAGCCTCTCTCTCTTACTGTTGCTGAAGGCCGTGCTATGGTAAAGGCTGTTAGAAAACACGGCAGAATTTTCCAAACTGGAAGCATGCAACGTTCTTCAAAAGAATTCAGACAATGTGTCGAACTTATTCGCAACGGCTATATCGGTGAACTAAAACATGTGAAGGTTAGTATTGGAGGCCCTCCTGTACCATATAACCTTCCAAAAGAAGAAGTTCCAGCTGATCTGGACTGGAACATGTGGCTTGGACCAAATGAATATGTACACTATAATCATTTGTTAAACCCAGTGATTGGCGATCCGGTATGGGGAAAATGGCGTGATTATAAAGGACTTGGCGGAGGCGATATGACGGACTGGGGAGCACACATGTTTGATATCGCCCAATGGGCGATGGATATGGATAACAGTGGACCCATTGAAGTTTTCGTTCCCGGAACAGGAGAGTATACAAACCTAACATACAAATATGCCAATGGCACGTTGATGACTCACGAAGATTTCGGAAGAAAACACGCCCTTCAGTTTATTGGCTCAGAGGGAATTATTGAAGTTCAGCGGGGCAAATTAACCGTACCCCCAAATTTGACTGATCAAGTGATTGGTGGAAATGACAAAAGAGTTTATTATTCTGACAACCATTACTCAGATTTCTTAACAGCAATTAAATCCCGTAAAACACCAATTGTCGATGTAGAAACCGGCCACCGCAGCGCTACGGTTTGCAACATCGGAAATATAGCTTTTGAATTAAATAAATCGCTTAAATGGAATCCCTCGAAAGAGAGGTTTACAGATAAGGAAGCGAATAGCCTTTTGTCAAGAAAAATGAGAAAGGAATGGAAAGTGTAACCATTTATTGTATGGCTCATTGTTTAACTTGTAGAGTTACAAAATTCAGTTAAAAGATTTATAGAAAATAAAAGATGAAAAGCAGAAGAGAAGCTATCAAAGGCATTCTGGCAGGATCGGCGGCAGTCGGCGCCTCGGGAATGCTGAGTTCATTTACGCCGCAGAAGAATAACAACGTTATAGGCTTGAAAGGCAACATTAATCATTCTGTTTGCAGATGGTGTTTTCCAGATATTCCGTTAGAAAAGCTTTGTGAAGAAGCCAGTAGGATGGGATTAAAAGGAATTGACCTTGTTGGACCAAAAGACTGGCCCATACTTAAAAAATATAATTTAACCTCGTCCATGTGCAACGGAGCCGAAATCAACCTTGTGGATGGATGGAATAACAAAGCTAATCATGCAACCCTGATCAGGAACTATTCTGATATGATTGGGCAGGTTGCTAAGGCAGGTTATAAGAATTTGATCTGCTTTAGTGGAAACAGGCGCGGGATGGACGATGAAACTGGACTGGCTAACTGTACCGAAGGCCTGAAACAAGTGCTTTCAATTGCAGAGAAAAATAAAGTAGTATTGGTTATGGAGCTTTTAAACAGCAAGGTTAACCATAAGGATTATATGTGTGATAAGTCAGTGTGGGGAGTCGAGCTTTGCAAAAGGTTAGGTAGCGAAAATTTCAAACTCTTGTATGACATCTATCATATGCAAATTGATGAGGGCGACGTCATCCGAACAATCAAGGCGAATGCTCAATATTACGGACACTATCATACCGCGGGCGTACCGGGCAGGCATGAGATTGATGAAACGCAGGAACTATACTATCCTGCAATCATGAAAGCAATTGTTGAAACAGGTTTCAAAGGTTATGTTGCTCAGGAATTTATTCCTCTAAATCCCGACAAACTTGCATCCCTGGAAAAGGCGATCATGATCTGCGATGTTTAAAACAATGTTTTATGAATTGTAATATGACCGAATAGACCAGCTTCTCTTATGATTAGATCACTAAAATTCAGCCTGATACTTTTAATAGTTTCAGTATCACAATTAGATACGGGTTATGCTCAATCTGCTAGTCTGCCAAACGTGATATTCATTATGGCCGACGACCTGGGATACGGCGACATTGGAGCCTACGGTCAGAAACTTATCAGAACACCAAATATCGACGCTTTAGCGAAAGCTGGGATAAAGTTTACCCAGTTCTATGCCGGGACCTCGGTATGTGCTCCTTCAAGGTCTTCATTAATGACTGGTCAACACACCGGGCATACACCGATCCGGGGAAATAAGGAAGCAATTCCTGAAGGCCAGTTTCCATTGAAGGGGTCTGCTTATACCATCGCAGAACTGTTCAAAAATGCAGGGTACGTAACAGGAGATTTTGGGAAGTGGGGCTTAGGTTTTGTTGGCACTGAGGGAGATCCGAACAACCAGGGATTTGACCATTTTTTTGGTTACAACTGCCAGCGATTGGCACACGATTATTATCCAGATCATCTTTGGGACAATAGCACCAGGGTGGATCTGCCAAACTCTTTAACAAAGTCTGAAGTTTATGCACCGGATATGATTCAGGCCAGGGCACTTGAATTCATTGAGGCGAACAAACGCAAACCATTTTTTGCCTTTATGTCTTTTACCCTTCCTCACGCCGGACTGGAACTTCCGGAAAATGATAAATTATTTCTTGAATACCGTAGAATATTTAATGAGTCGCCAAAAGTTGTGAAGGCGATTAAAACGGAACCGTCGCTGTACAAAGGCCAACCTTACCCCCACTCCGCCTATGCCGCAATGGTTACCCGCCTTGATGATTATGTGGGCCAATTAGTAGCAAAACTTAAAAACTTGGGTATTGAAAAGAACACTCTAATTATCTTTACGAGTGACAATGGGCCACACGTAGAAGGTGGAAATGACCCTCAATTTTTCAACAGCAGTGGTGGTTTTCGTGGCGTAAAGCGTGACCTCTACGAGGGGGGAATCCGTGGACCAATGATTATGTCATGGCCGTCGGTTATCGAGTCAGGAAGGGTTTCCGATCATATTGGAGCCTTTTGGGATTTCATGCCGACGTTTGCTGACATAACGAATCAAAGGAAGCCTCAGAATATTGATGGTATTTCTATTTTACCGGCATTAAAAGGCAAGGGGAAGCAACAGAAACATGAATATCTGTATTGGGAATTTCATGAGAATGGCGGCAGACAAGCTGTTAGGATGGGAAAATGGAAAGGGGTGAAATTAAACGCTAAAACAAACTTTGATTCTCCGATAGAACTATTTGATCTTGAGAAAGACCCCGCTGAAAGCACGGACATTGCTGCATTAAATCCTGAGGTCGTGAGAAAGATAAAAGAAATTATGAAGGATGCACGCGTTGAAAATTCAGATTATCCTTTTACCTCCCAAACAAACAGTCCGTTAAAATAGAATTGATTTTACTGGCACCTTATTCATCCTAGCAATAATTTACGCTAAACGTATATCGGAAGTAGGTATTCTGGTCAATAATTAATGTATAAAGGTAAGTGAGCTCAAGATCACACCGTTGAATAACTAGCAGAAAACATGAAGAAATTAGTCTTGTGGTCAATTGTTTTTCTATTGAATAATATCTTTGTTTCAAGTGTTTCCGCTCAAAGCAGCTGGAGAAAAAACCTTTTGGGTTACATTGATAACAGATTATTAAAACCGGACGGAGGATACGGCTGGGAAGACCAGTATGATTCCCATCTTACGCCAACTTATGCTGTAACCGGTATACTATATAATATCGGTGAATTACCAAAGGACAAAGCAAGGCTTGCGGAATTTATCAGGACACATCATCCACAAAAGGGAGCTAATACTTCGATAAATTATTTTATGGGGAGTGCCCCACGCGGTGAAGCTGGTCCGAGCGGCTCAAATATGCGCAATCTCGTTTATGAGCAAATACAGTCAATTTTATGGCTGAACGGAGATGTTTCTTCTTTTAATTCTGATGTGCAAAGTTGGAAGTCGCAGGCAGGCATTCTTGCCAATTATGAAAGCAATGGTTACGGTGGATTATTTCAGGAAGCTATGACACCTGTATGCAGTAGCTTATTGGGGATCTCTATGGACAAAAGTGATGAATTCCTTAAATACCTCGAGAAGAATCGCCGCTCAAATGGGAGTTACAATAATGCCCCAGCCGTTGCAGGTGGAGATGGGAATATATTAAACACTTATTGGGCTTTATATTCATTCAAGGCCCTTGCCGGAACTGAAAAACTATCCGCAGAAACTATAAATTGGCTTCAGTCATGCCAGTTAGCTAATGGCGGATTTACACATCAGCCTAATCCTACAATCGGAGTTAACGATGACGTTATTTATACATGGGCTGGTATAAAATCTTTACAGATGCTTGGCGCCCGGCCCAAAAATGAAAAGCGTGTTACTGATTACCTGCTGTCCCTTCGAAATGCAGATGGAGGATTTGGGGCCAGGCCAGGCTTGCATTCTACTCCGGTTGCCTCATTCTATGCAATTGATGCCCTGAAAGCATTAAATGCCATTAATGCATTAGACAAATCCGCGAAACCTAAAGAAGTGATTGAACCAAAGCCGGATTTTTCGGGGCATAACGTTTACACTGTGCAATTTCAGGCTCATGGGCAAGGCAGTCCCCTGGAGGCGGTGATGCTTGCAGATAGTTTGAAGATTCATCTTTGGGGCGTCAAATACCCCGCAGCTGGATGGCTTGATGCAGCACAAAAGATAGCTCAAAACAGGAAGGTACCAGTTACCTTTTTTATGTCGGATGAGCCTCATGACAATTTGTTGAGTGTTCCGGGAATGGGTTCCTTCGATCATGTTTTAGACTATATCGCTCCGGCAAAAACGATAATCAAATATGCAGATAGCGCCACATTTGATGAGTTTAAGAATACTACTCTAAAGAATTTGAAAGATGCAAATGGTGGGATGATGCTTCAGGTAAGTAACAATGAGCCTTTAGCCCGGTTGCTCCTTGACGAATCTGTAAATAATTTTGGATACCTGGCTATCAGCACTGTTCATTTCGGGCAAAATTTCATGTTTTGGCTGCCATATATAGGTGAGTACCGATACCGACTGCCCTTGGTCACCTTACAGGATGCTCACGGCACAGAGTCGTGGTGGTGGTCAAACGAACTTGTGAACCATCGCACCTTATTTATTGCAAAGGAGCCAAGTTATAATGCAATGATAGATGCTTTAAAGAAGAATTGGGTTGTGGGAGCCAGACATGATTCAGTAAGCAATTATAAGACAAGAATGCTGGGGGGAACGATGGCTGCAAGACAATTTATCAGCGGCAAACAATCATCCTGGCAATGGTGGGATAAAAATGAAGCGGCCCTGCGGCCCTGGGCTGCAATAACTATTATTACTCCGGAAGATAAATTTGAGACCGGACGTCCAGATAAGGGTTTTGCCGTCAGAATCCGACCTTGGTGGAACAGTGTCAGGCAAAGTTTAAAGACACCCGCGGTAACGCTGGAAAAACTGGAAGTTGACGGACAAACTGTAGTAGCGAAGTTAATTACTGTAAAAGCACGAAATGGTGATCTAACAGATTCATATTATCTCTATCAAAAAGATGATCCAGCAGCAGCAGGGCCTCATTCTGTTAAGGTAACATTGAAAAGCCTAAAAAACGGTACCATAAGAGTGATGAAAGCCAATTGGTGAGATTAATTTTAGAAATAAAGTAAGAAGCCTGCGCCCCTTTATAACCACTGCGGAAAGTGTGCTCCACAAAATCTAAATACTTTAAATAGTTGGGAAATGATTTGGTATCAAAATGAATTTAATGTCTCTCTTCAAGTAAGAGAATAGTTTTAAGCATATAATTAATAACGTTAATAAAGAAAATCTCTATGAGAAAACTCTTACTATCCTGTTCCAAAATCTTTGTTTTGTGCAGCTTTTTATTTGGAATTTTTCCAGATACCTATGCCGCTGTGCCGGTTCAGGATTCAACCCGGACAGATACCACTTCCAGTTCCCTGAATGAACCTCTTCAAAAGTTTCAACCGTTAAAACTGAATGTTTTATATGGTGAGCAGACCAGAGACAGGTTGGTACAGTCAATTGGATATTTAGACGGTAAGCGTCTGGAAAGTTCCCCCGTTACATCACTGAGTAATGCATTTGCCGGCCATCTATCAGGTTTGTACACAAATCAGTCAAATGGCGCACCTCGTTATGGTGTTACTTCGCTCAGCTTAAGAGGCAGATCTCCTTTGATAGTGATTGACGGCGTACCCCGATATAATGAGGTTTATAGTGAACTGTCCCTTAATCCAGAACAGATTGAATCCATTACCTTACTAAAGGATGGTCTCTCAACTGTGATGCTTGGAAACAGGTCAATGGATGGTGTGCTGATGATTACAACCCGTAACAAAAGCGTCAGTTCCGGTTCAACAGTATCCTTTACGGCTCAAGGCGGAATCCAGGAGGCTATCGGAATGAGAAAGGGATTATCTTCATTCGACTATGCATCATTATATAATGAAGCAAGAGCTAATTCCGGTTTATCGCCCGCATTCTCTCAAACTCAACTGGATGCATACAGAAATGGAACAGATCCGTTTTTGTACCCGAATGTTGACTGGCAAAAAACGGTGCTTAGAGATAATGCACCTCAGATGCGCTATACATTAAACGCAGGTGGAAATTATACAAATGTCAGATATTTCCTCTCACTGGATTATCAGAATCAATCAGGTTTATTCAGAGAAGATGATGCCAATTCGTACGGTACGAACGTAGATTATAGCAGATATATATTCCGCTCAAATATTGAGCTGAATATTGATAAAAACTTAACGGCAAATTTAAATCTGGTTGGGAATATTCAGGATTTCATCCAGCCGGGTTCAGGATATGGAAACATATTCGCGCTTCTTCAGGCTACACCAAGTAATGCTACGGCTGTTACTAATTTTCGTGGTACTTTTGGAGGAACTAGAGAATATCCTAATAGCCCATATGCAGAAGCCGTAGGCACCGGATATATAAAGAACAACCTGCAGGCAGCTGCGGTGAATGTTGGACTGACGCAGAAACTTGGTAACCTGATTGAAGGTTCTTGGGTGAAAGCACTGCTTTCTTATTCACCATCTTACGAGCAGCGGATTAATAGGTCTAAAAATTACAATGCCTACAATTATCCTGTAACAGGAGATACGAATAATGTATTGCGTGTTAGTACGATTTCGGAACAGCCGAACTCTACAACAGTTCAGGGACGTTTTCAGCAAACCTATTTAGAATTGTCAACCGGACTTGACCGCAGTTGGAAAAATAATGACTTCAGTGCCATTGTTCTTGCGAGCTACGATAATAGTCAGTCAAACAACACATTGAATGAAATTTATCAGGGTATTTCCACCCGCTTGTCCTATAGTTTTGATAAGAGATTCAATATAGAAGCGGCTGGTGCTTATAGTGCTAACAATAGATTTGCTCCAGGCAATCAAGCCGATTTCTATCCGGGAGCGGGAGCAAGCTGGAACCTCCATAATGAAAGTTTCATGCAAGGGAATAAGTTCCTGAATGAACTTAAACTTCGTGCATCGTATGCCAAAGTTGGGAATGCGGATCCTGGATACTATCTATGGCGACAAACCTATGCATCTGGTTCTGCTTACATCTTTGGAACAGCTGCCACCGGAACATCGTCAATAGCTCAGAGTGCTTTAGCTAATCCCAACCGCGTTGTAGAAAAGGCGAAAAAGTTCAATTTGGGGCTTGATCTTGCATTCAGTAAACAGCGGGGATGGATCAATGTTGATTATTTTAACAGCAGCCAATATGATATGCTCCAGACAAGAGGTTCTTCGTCCGTGATTCTAGGGTCTGCTTATCCGTTGGAGAATATTGGTAAAAGCAGGTATTCTGGGGTTGAAATCAACAGCGGTTGGTCAGCTACCGCTGGTAAACTTCGTTATTCTATTTCTGGGAACATTTCAAGTGTTAGTAGTCGTGTTTTGTTTAATGATGAACCAACTCAGCAGTTTGCATATATGGCACGCACGGGTAATCCGGTTAATCAGATCAGAGGATATGTTGCAGATGGTTTCTTCAACCCTGGAAATCTTACTTCGCCAAGGTTAGAAGGTTTTACCCCTACTGAAGGCGATGTAAGATATAAAGATTTGAACGGAGATGGAATTATCAATGTAATGGATCAAACGGTTATAGGAAACGATAAACCGCTTCTTTACTTTGGAGCTAACCTGGGTCTTCAGATCGCCGGATTTGATATGAATGTTTTATTTCAGGGTGTGGAAAACAGAGATATCCTAACTATAGGAAATTATCAATTTCCATTCAACCTTAATGGACAGGGGCAGGCATTCTCGTATAATTTAAACCGTTATACTCCTGCAACAGCTTCTACAGCTACACTTCCAAGGGTTACTATACAAAATGAAGTAAATAATTACTTAACGTCGAGCCTTTATGTACAGGATGCGAGTTATATCCGCCTGAAAAACTTAGAAGTAGGATATACGGTTAATCCCAAAATTCTTCCTTCATCAGTTATAAGGGGATTACGTCTTTTTGTTAACGGGCAAAATCTGGCGACTTTCTCCAAGTACAAGGATGCAGATCCTGAGAATTACATGGGGCTTTACCCACTGCAACGTGTTATTAATGGCGGCTTATCAATTAAATTATAAAAGGAGATCTATAATGTTTATTAGAAAAAAATATAAAATCTGTATTGCACTCCTGGTCTTCAGTACGTTTCAGCTAGCCTGTAAAAAATTTGAAGATGTACCTGTAGAAGCAAGAACCGAAGATCTGGTTTACGATTCAAAGGATATCAATGGTTTCTTCGCTGATCAGGCGATTACCAATCTTTATACCTTTCTTCCGAGAGGTTTTAATCGAATTGAGGGTGCATATCTGGATGCGGCAACAGATGATGGCGTTACTTCGCAGTTAAATAGTAATATTTATCTTCTTTCGAAAGGTCTTCAAAGTTCCACGCAGCTTGTGGATGATTCCTTTGCAAGTAATTACACAGCTATATTTAGAGCTAACCAGTTCCTTTCGAAAGTTGATGTAGTTCCGGTAATTGCCCTTACTAAACAATATTGGAAAGCGGAAGCTAGGTTTATTCGTGCAATGAGTTATTTTGAACTGGTTAAGCGGTATGGTGGCGTGCCCCTTCTCGGCGACAAGGTATTTGCACTGGAGGATAAAATAAGTTTGCCGAGAAACACCTATGAAGAGTGTGTTCAGTATATCGTAAGCGAGTGTGATGCAATCAGTAGCCTTTTGTTAAAGGAACAAGTGTCGGCAGTTCAGGTGGGTAGAATCACCCAGGGTGCTGCTCTGGCATTAAAATCCAGGATTTTGCTTTATTCTGCAAGTCCTTTAAACAATTCATCAAATGATGTTACAAAATGGCAGACTGCTGCGAATGCCGCTAAGGCAATAATTGATTTGAATTATTACACCTTAAACCCAAGTTTCGTTAATGCTTTTGTAACCAGAAATGATAAAGAGGTTATTCTCGCTTTTCAGCAGAGCAGAAATCAGAATCTTGAAACTGCTCAATCACCTGCAGGTTATGTTTCTGATCTCTATACCAGTAGTGGTTCAACCAGTCCTTCACAGGATTTGGTAGACGCATTCCCAACACTCTCCGGGAAACCTATTACAGATCCTACATCTGGTTATAGCCCAACTAACCCTTATGTTAACAGAGATCCACGTTTCGACGCCACTATTTTTTATAATGGAACCCAATGGCTGGGGCGCGCTGTTGAAACATTTGAAGGCGGTAAGGATAAGCCGAATACCTCGATGATTCAAACAAAAACCGGTTATTATCTTCGTAAATTTCTTCCGAATCTTGCCAATGCAAGTAATTACGCAGCCGCAGATCATAACTTTATAATCTTCCGTTATGCCGAAACCCTTCTTAATTATGCTGAAGCAATTAATGAAGCTGCTAACTCAGTTGCCAATCGTACCATCGCATATACTCAGCTTACAAACATTAGAAAACGTGCAGGAATTCCAGCAGGTA
>Ga0136639_10000205_pt1 | contig 18636 bp, 18 predicted proteins | sample AntDrymUQ8592106_2_FD_113739 | JGI IMG/M metagenome (GOLD analysis project Ga0136639, IMG submission 113739) | Polar desert sand microbial communities from Dry Valleys, Antarctica - metaG UQ859 (21.06) | ecosystem: Environmental > Terrestrial > Soil > Desert | place: Antarctica: Dry Valley...
AGGCCAATGCTCTACTCGAAGAGTTCGAGAAGACGATGGAGGCAAACGGAGAAAAGCTCGGAAGCAGGAAGCCCGAATCGCCTAAAAGTAAAGACTCCATATCGAACAATACCCTTGATACTATCCAATGGGAGGTTCAAGGACTGCTGGGCACTCGTCAATCCGAAAAATAAGATGCAAAAACTCCAATCGAATAGCAGGCGTCGATCACAAGTCGGGCACGATTGGAATGTTTGCGTTTGCCAAACGGGCAGCCAATGCATTTAAGGCCGTGCATTTATTATCGCGGCCTGTCGGCGCGCACTGCCAGACAGTCGATCGTGATTGAATTTGGAATCACTTCGATAAACTCAAGGTTAAACGTTGCCGATCCTGAGCTTGCTCGCAAGTAGATTCGGCATCGGACAGTTGTTTTTTCGCCTTCTCGGTTGGACGGTTGAGGGCAAGGCTGGTCGCTCCATTGAAGTTTCAAGCTGGACTCTTACAAATACCACTTTCCTAAGTCGAGTTAGCTATCAATTCACGCTGCCTGACTTGTGATCGACGGCGGTTGCCCCTTATCGATGCTTCTTGCGTTTCTTGTTTTTCGCTAAACCCCCTAGGTTTCCAAGATGCTCTTACCGAGGTGGGTTGTTGTCCTGTACTGTGCTGTACTGTGCTGTACTGTGCTGTCCGCCCGCTGCCAGTACCGGTTAACGTGACCTGCCTGAAATCCACCCGCCAATACACGAGAAGCATGTTTCGTTTCGTCCTTCAACTTCAGCCTGTGACCATTTTGCAAAAAAAATACGATTTGCAAAAATGGATTTTTTTGGGGCTGCTGTGTGTGTGTGGCGTTGAAATGATTGGTTGCGGGACTACGAAATCTTTCACGGCCACGGAGCAGTTACTCATGTCCGATGCCGTGGATTCTACGATTGCGAAAATGGATTTCCGGGCGATTTCGGGACACAAAGTTTTCCTTGATACACAATATGTTGTCGGTGCAGGCAAAATCATTCCCGGCGTGGCGATGCCCGTCAATCTTGTTAATTCAGACTATGTCATCAGTGGTTTGAGGCAACAACTGACTGCCGCTGGTTGCATGTTGGTTGACACAAAAGAATTAGCCGAAGTAATTTGCGAAGCCCGATGCGGTGCGTTGGGAACCGATGGCCACAGTACGATTTATGGTCTGCCTGCAAACAATTTTTTGAGTACCGCATCCTCCGTGATCCCTGGCTCCCCCATGTTGCCAACGATTCCTGAAATTTCTGTTGCGAAGCACGAGATGAAGAGCGCTGCCGCCAAGGTTTCAGTCTTCGCGTACGACCGTGAAACACGTGAGCCGTTGTGGCAATCAGGAATCGCCCAAGCGGGAAGCAGTGCTCGTGACACATGGATTTTGGGTGTAGGACCTCTCCAATATGGAAACATTTACAACGGAACTCGTTTTGCTGGGAAGCGTCTCCAAAGCGCTACTGTCAATGCAGATGACTCAAGAATTGCTGCCAATGCCAATGGTGTTGACCACCGCAAAAATTATCTTTTCGCCAACAAGCTGTTCAACCAAAAGAACACCGACCAAGCGATTGTGGATAGTGATTCGCAGGACAAAAGCGCGGCAAAGGTTAAACTAAGCGATCTTCCGAATAGTGCGGCGGTTCGCTGACGCCCATTCAAGATCATGCACATTCCAGATTAAGGCGACGTATGCGTTCTTTTAGAGTGATCGACTCGCACACTGGTGGTGAACCAACTCGAAGTATTGTCGATGGCGGTCCTCACTTAGTTGGTAACTCCATCTCTGAGCAGCTTGCAGACATGCGAGTGAATCACGATGCTTATCGGCGGTCGATTGTCAACGAACCGAGAGGTTCTGAAGTGATGGTGGGCGCTCTTTTGACTCCAGCCCACGATGCCAACAATCATTGTGGCATTATCTTTTTCAACAACGTTGGATACCTGGGTATGTGTGGGCACGGAACCATTGGCGTTGTGGCTACGCTCGCTTACCTGGGCAAAATAGCAGCGGGCGTTCATCGATTCGAAACGGTGGTTGGCATCGTTAGCGCCACATTGCATGGCGACTCCAGCGTCACGATTGAAAATGTATCCAGCTATCGCTCGCATGCCGACGTGGAATTGCATGTCGATGGAATTGGGATCTTGAAAGCGGATATAGCCTATGCAGGTAACTGGTTCTGTTTGGTTAAGGCACCGAGCCCAAACGACTTGGACCGACCGGTTGCAGAGTTGCTCGAAATGTCGACTCGAATCCTTGCGGCCTGCCGACGAGACTTCCCAGAAGTCGATCATGTTGAGATCTTTGGGCAAGCCAAGACAGCGACGGGAAATTCTCGCAGCTTTGTCTTATGCCCTGGCGGGATGTACGACCGTTCTCCGTGCGGAACGGGCACGAGCGCAAAGCTTGCTTGCCTAGCCGCGGATTCAAAGCTGGCTGAGGGCGAAGATTGGATTCAAGAGAGCATCATTGGGAGTACATTTCACGGAAGCTATCGTTGGCTCGACCGTGAGCGTGGGCATATTTCGCCCAGCATAACAGGACGTGCTTTTGTCAACGCGGATATACAAGTCATCGTCGATGAGCAAGATCCCTATGCATGGGGATTTTAGCGGAGAAGCTTTGGTTCCCATGAGCAAGCTCACGGGGGACCTAGGACGCGACGCGCCCCCTACGAGTTTACTCGTGGGAGCGAAAGCTTCGTGGCTAAGCTAATCGTCGATGCTCGAATCGCTTTTTACCGACGGTATGCCGCCTTGCCAACCGCCGTTGACAGCGATGGTTTGACCATTGATAAACGCTCCATCGTCGTAGCTCACCGCTGCGATCACTCGGGCGATGTCTTGAGCTTTGCCCCATCGGCCTAACATGGATTCACCTGTGGCTCTTTGCTGCCAAGCTGCCGACGCTTGCATCCCCCATTCTGTTTGCACCCAACCAGGAGCTATGCAATTCACACGAACATGCGGAGCAACGCTTTTCGCGAGGCTCTTTGAGAAAGCCGCAACGGCAGCTTTGGTTGCCGAAAAGAACTGACCGCTATCCCCTTCCATGCCATGTTCCGCTTGATCCCAGCCCAGGTGTACGATCGACGGCAATCGTTCGGTGACTTTTTGCATGCTCAGCATTTTCGTTGCAACACGTCGGCTGAGTAGAAAGGTGCCATGCACATCGGTAGCCCAAAGTCTAGCCAGCTTGTCTGCGAAGGACAAAGTGCGGGCATCGCCGGTCAAGACGTCGGCACCTGCGGCGTTCACCCAAACATCCACGCAACCATAGCGTTCAAACGCGGCATCGACGAACATGCGTCTCGAGTTTGCATCCTGTATATTGCATACGATTCCAAGCAACTCGGGGACCGGATTTTTGAGGGCTTGAATGTTGGATACTGTTTCAGCCAAACCGCTTAAGTTTTGATTGCAACTAAGTATCAGATGTGCACCGCGCGATGCGAACTCGACCGCGATCGCCCGGCCAATGCCGCTCGAAGCGCCCGTGACAACCGCGACAAAGGGATGTGTCATGGATCAATCCGCCGCTTCGGTCGGAGGTGGCTCGTAGTTGAACTCTTGCCATTTGACGGCTTGCTCCATCGGTTCGATTCTTAGCACCAACGCCCCGTTTTGAAAAACGCGGACAGTGCTGCTCGATTGGCTCACAACAATCGCGATGGCTTTGGTGCGTTGAGTGATTGCCGCTGCGGCCCAATGTCTGGAGCCAAGGCCTTTAGATAGCTGTAAATTTTCGTGAAGCATTTCGATGATTTGGCGAGATCGCTCGGCGACCGCATCGGGTGAGACGATAAAGGCACCGTCCATTTGAGCGATTTCTTTGATGTCTTCGCGAACACGCGGATCGTGCAAATTGCGATTCTTTCGGCTGTAGCCTTTGAGCGGATCGAAGCCACTGTCTTTGCAGTGTTGCAGAACTTTGCGAGTGTCCCCAACGACAAACATCGTGCCGACTTTCTTTCCCTCGCGACCTTCACGACCAATTTGGACAGCCAAGTCGATGACGATTTTCAAGTTATTCAGTGGCACGGAGCTTTCAAGCCGCTGCAAGTCTCGGCTGGTGAAACGTCGCATTCGCTCGTCGAGCCGAATGATGGAAATCGAATCGATACGATTCACTTCAAATCCGCAATAGACGGCAATCACGTCGCAGTGGTTGGCCAGCAGTTCGTCCGCGACCGCTTCCAACAAAGCATGTTGGAGGCGTTCGAGGAGGGGCGAATCTTCTTTGTTGAGAACTAGGGGAATAAGGCCGAACTTATCTGCATCGGCAAGGTCCTCAACTCGATCCGCGGCCACCAAAATACGCTTGATTTCGGAAGGCACTAGTTCGCGGAGACGTTCCCAATCGGTTGCGCTGTCGAGCAGTACCAAAACCGCGTCGGCCTTCACAGAGCAGGCCAATTTGCCAGCCGCGTCGATAACGCTTGCCAATTCTCGCGTGAACTTCTGAACAGTCATCTTGCAGGAGATCCGCGGGGGGAAGAAGAGTTTTTGGGACGAGAGGCAGGTTGGTTTGGGACATTAGGTCGCCGGTGAGTGTAATTTCCCAGTGATTTTTCATCAATCGGGGCGCCGAAAATCTGTTTTGACATTGCGGCTCTCGATGGGACGGCTATACTTCGTGCCCCCTCGAGGGACAAAAGTCAGTGGTTTAAGGTTCGATCCGTTGGTGGTTTAAGGTAGATCATGTCCAAGGCTTGTGAAGTTTGCGCAAAAGTAGCGTCCGTGGGTAATCAAGTTGAAATTCGCGGTAAGGCGAAATACTTGGGCGGTGTAGGTACGAAGGTTACTGGTATCACCAAGCGACGGTTCACTCCAAATCTTCAAAATTGCAAGGTATCTTTACCAAACGGCGAAGTGAGAACGATTCGAGTGTGTACCCAGTGCATCCGGAGCGGTCGGATTCGCAAGGCCGTCCGAGCCAAGCCTTTCGCTTTGCCTAAGTAAGCGAAACAGAGGTCCGTCGATGGCTTTATCTGCGGAAGATGTGATTCGAATTGGGAATCTTGCCCGGTTGTCTCTTACCCCCGATGAAGTCGTGGAGCTAACTGATAAGCTCGGCCAAATCGTAGGGCTAGTTGAACAGCTAGCCGAGGTAGATACGGAAAACGTAGAGCCCATGGTTCACGCCTTCGATCTTCAAAACGTGCTTGCTGCAGATGTACGCAAACCATCTCTGAGTCGCGACGAAGCGCTCCAGAATGCCCCGTCCTCCGATTCGGAATGCTTTCGAGTCCCTGCGGTTCTTGGGTGAATGCCGTGTGGACGATCAGGTCTTTTCTGAACACTGATACTCCCGCTCTCGCTAAACTCTGGCATGAACACCATACTGCTTTTCACTCCAAAAGCGTTTGCCCGATCAGCGTCTGGGATCAATGCGTTTTAAGTAAGCCGTTCTTTCATAGCAACGAATTTCTACTGGCGATCAATGCTGAGAAGGTTCCGATCGGCTTTGTGCACTTCGGTTTTTCAAGCAATAGGGATGGCAGCCGAGCGAGCGACTCTTCGGCTATTTTACATAAGATATGCGTGGCTCCGCATGCCGACGAGGATGCGATTTCCGGAGCGTTAATCGAACGTGCTTTGAGTCACTTGCGGGCTCACGGTGCCACTCATTGCACCGCCCTGGGGACGACCGAGTCGAACGCGTTCTATTTGGGTGTGGGTGAGGGTGACAACCTCATGGGGGTCATCGCAAAGGATGCGCGTACCCAACGCTGGTTGGCGAACGCTGGATTTGTACCGACGCGTCCAACGGAATGCTGGGAGCTTGACTTATCTTCGTTTCGTCCGCCGATGGACCGAACTCAAATAGGTATTCGCAGAACTTGCACAGTCGGTCGACTTCTCGACGAAGACACTCATGAATGGTGGTTGAGCACAGTACTGGGACATTGCGAGCAGATTCGCTTTAATTTGGTTCTGCGTTCGCCCCCGAAAGTGGAAAGCGAAATTATGTTTTGGTTTCCAGACCCAACGATCACAGGTGTCGATTCCAGTGTCGTTCGGTTGTGGCTACCTGACATTCCTGAGGGGGACGAGTCAAGAGAACGCTTTGTTTACTTGATGGCAGAATCTCTTCGGCAGCTTCAACAAGAGCGTCGTCGAGCAGTCCGCACGTTCGCTTCTGCGGACCATCAGCGCACGATCACTCTACTGGAACGTCTTGGGTTTCGTTCGGTTGAGCACGGCGTGGTGTTTGCCCGCGAACTTAAGTAGGATGGGACCATCTGTCCCGTCCGATCGTCCCATTCGGCTCGGGACGATGGTCCCAAGCTGCTAAAGTTCCTTTTGTTGGCAGGATCTTTCGCAAGATCCACCATCCTAAAATTAAGGTTAAATTTTGCCGGTTGGGCAGAAGTTAACGATTGTAAGTTGCCGAGAACAGATGAACGCGTTGATCGTTTGATTACAGCACTGGAACTTATTGGCATTGGATCGTTGGAATGATTGTTGCTCGCATCGAGGGTGGACTAGGAAACCAGCTTTTTCAATATGCCTTTGGAACACAACTGGCAAAGGTAAACGATACGGAACTCGTCCTAGATCTGTCGTGCTACGCCAGCCAACCGCAACATGGCTATCTGCTGGACCGATTCTCAATTACGGCACGTGAACTCAGTCCGCAGGAACGAAAACGCATCCCAGCTCGATACCAAAGCGACCGTCGGTCCGTTTTCCCTCTGATTTCCTTAGGAAGAAAGGAACTTCGTCGACTACGCGAACGACCGTTCGGGTTTGCAGAAAAATATTTCTCGGCATCGGACGATAGTTTCTTGGTGGGATACTGGCAAAGCGAACGATACTTTCCGAGCGTTGAATCCAACATTCTACTTCAGTTTCGCCCCTGCGGTCCAATGAGCTTGGAGTCGGCTCGACTTCGAGAGAAGATGCTAAACGCATCCAGCATTGCCATTCATATTCGACGTGGCGACTACATAACAGACAAGCCCATGGCCATTCGGAATTTGAGTTTAAGCTATTACCGAACGTGTGTACTGTCGCAGCTTGAAAAGCGACCTGACAGCGAGGTGTACGTTTTCTCAAATGATATCCCTTGGTGCCAGGACAACCTTAATCTTCCATGTCCGGTTCACTTTGTTGAGCACACGGACAACGCGACCGCGCACGAAGATCTTTGGCTCATGACCGCTGCGGATTCCATGGTCATCGCCAACAGTACCTTTAGTTGGTGGGGAGCGTACTTAGGCGAGCGTAAGGAACGCACCGTCTACGCACCAAAGAGTTGGTATCATGCGAATACGCTGGACGACCGGTTTATCAATTGTGAGCATTGGGTACACGTTAGCGATCCTGCTGTCGAGCGTCAGGCAGCGTAAATCTGTTACAATATTTGCTTGTTTTGAACCGTTTTGCTTTTGTAGAACGCCATTTCTCTCAATCCGAATCCTTTCCAACCCAATTATCATGAAACACCAGCCAACCAACCATCGACGGCTAACCAATTTAATTTACTTAGCGATTTGTCTGACAGCTTGCCTGAGCGCCTTAATGACTTCGTCCGCGCAAGCACAGGACAAAGTCAAGCCGGTTCGAATGGGTTGCGGCGTGATGACCTTCGATACTGTGCCGGGTTGGGGGCTTCGGCCTGACGGAAAGTCCGCCATAGGGCCAACACACGGAGCGGTCGTTGTCGACAAGGCTGGCAACATCTACACAAGTGCGGATGCCGGTGTATTTGTTTTTTCACCGGAGGGACAAGTCATTCATTCCTATTTGGGTAAAGAATATTCTCGTTTGCATGATATGGAGATTCGCGACGAGGCAGATGGCGAGTTCATCTATGGTGCACGAAACGCAAATGCCGAAGGAATCAAGTTCAATATCAAGAGCGGTGAAATCGTTTTGAATCTCCCGTTCCCGAAGGAATCAGGCCTCAACCTCGATAAGTTTAGTCCAACGGCCATCACTGTGGCTTCCAACGGCGACATATTCCTCTCGGACGGTTACGCGAGCAACCATATCTTTAAGTTCGACAAGAACGGCAAGTATTTAATGCACTTCGGTGTCAAAGGAAATGATCTCAAGCAATTCAATACAGCGCACGGAATGACGCTTGACACTCGATACGAACCCGCGCGTCTGTTGATCTGCGATAGAAACCATCAGCCTAAGGGACGCCTGCTCCATTATTCACTTGACGGCGAATTCATCGAAGAGATTGCGACGGGATTGGGCATGCCGACCTCTGCCGCTGTACAAGGAGACTATGTATCCGTCCCTGATCTCCAAGGCCGATTGGTAATATTGGACAAGTCCAATACGATCATCGCCGTGTTGGGTCACAATGCCGACAAAGCAAAAGGGGGGAGTTTCAACATTCCGCAAGCGCAATGGGTTGAGGGAGTATTTAGCGGGACACACGGTTCCAATTGGGATAAAGAGGGCAACCTGTATGTCCAAGATTGGAACGTCGCAGGACGCATTATGAAATTGGTCCGAGTCAAGTAGAGCAGGGGCCAACTCAATGCAGAACCAACCCGAAGATGGCGCAAAAGCGGCAAACCAATCGCCCCCGAACAATTCACAGGTCGCTCGATTTGTCAGCAAAATCAAGAACTTGGATTTGCAGATTGGCGAACACGTACTGGCGGCCCTTCAGCACCCGGATACAGTCGCGGTTTTAACCACGATCGTCATTGGACCGGGCGGCGAGCAACATATCGTTTCGGCGTCGTTAAGCCCTCATCGCATGTCGCAAGTCAACAAACTGCTTGAGGAAGCTCAGCACGAGCGCATTGAAGATGAGGTTTGCTATGGATTCCATTGCCTTATCAAACCGAAGTAAGACATCTTAGCTTAGTTGTGCGACGCTCCGCGTCGCAGGAATCACTGCGCAGGAATCACGACGCGGAGCGTCGTGCAACTAAGTCTCGTTTCCGCCAAGTTATGGCTTGGGCCGGACAGTTTCGATTCTTGATGGACCCGTTGGATAGCTTTGCGGAGTTGTACTGTACTGCACTCCAGGTTGAACTTCGTTGAATTGTCCCATTTGCTCATACCCGCCGTAGTTGGCTGAACCGCAATTGTCGCAACCGGATACGGGAGCGGAAACTGCAGCCTCGCGACAACCGGCGTCACATGGTTCGCCAACGTTGCTGACGCCATGAATACGGTTACTAAACCGTGTCAAAAAGTTTGGTCTCCACCCTTGGCTGCATGTGCATCCTGCAAAAGCCAACAACAAGCTGGCCGAAATCAATGTCGTTCGTTTCATTTTCAAACTCTCCCTTATTGTTTTGTTGTCACCATAGAAACGGTGCACATTTCCCCGAGCAACTCTACGTCCGGAATCCGGTTGTGCAAGCAAAGAACTAAAAATTTCCCTGATCGAAAAACTTTTCCTAACGCTCTGTATCCTATTTAGGTGTTACAGTTGTTCGACAATGGATTTACTCAAGTTCCGTACAACCATCTGGCCAGCGGACTTGTTCAACAGCTTTCGCGGGAAAATCGTGGCATATGCTGCTGTCTCATAGTTTTGCAAAGCCAAATAGCATCGAACGAATTGGATATTTCCTCGGACAAATCGGTCTGATGAATGGCTATTCCCGACGCAATCGTTTGATACTCATCACCCTCTACTTGGTCTGCGTAGCGGTTATGTTATCCGCATCGCGAATCGTCTTTGGGGGCGATGTTATTATCAATGGGATCAACGACTTTGTCGCTTCAGACACTCTGGTAGTTAACGAAAACTGGTGTTGTTCTGACTTCGAAAAATCGGTCCCACTGTGCATCAACTCGGCCAGTGAACTCTCTTCGATTTACGAAATATCGACTCGGCATTTACCAGCCCAGTTCCGATCCATTTCATTTGACCAACCCAATGTCGAAGTGAATAAGTGGATGGGAAACTGTTGGCTCCGCACCAACGTGGAGGACGCTCTGCCTAGCGGCGGTACAGGGATGCTAACGATCATTTACGTACATGGAAATTTCATGGAACGAAACAATGCACTCGAACGCGTCCGCATCGTAGACCGATATTTCAGGGGGCAAACCGACCGGCCATATCGATTGCTGATGCTTTCATGGCCAAGTCAGCGTGAAAAGAAGCCGATACGCGACATGCTTTCAAATGCCGAATCAGCGGAATGTCAGTCTCTCTATGTCGCGTGGATGTTGCAACGTCTACGTAATGAACAGCAAGTTAGCTTGTTGGGATTCTCATTTGGCGCCAAGGCCGTAACTGGCGGTCTGCACCTTGATGCCGGGGGTGTCATTCCCTGCTATTCAGCCTCGCCACATGCCAACCGAGATGCCTCGTTAAACTATCGACTTGGGCTAGTCGCACCGGCTATCGATCAACATTGGATTGAAAAGAAAGGTCGCCATCACTTGGCCCTCACACACGTCGATTCAATGATCAATCTGTACAATTCACGCGATCCCATTTTGCGAAGATTTCGATTCCTGGATCGAATTTCTCGCCCTATTGCCGCAGGCTTTGCGGGTTTTGCCGGATTCGAACCACTTTTTGACCCTCGCGTAACTACGCCATTGGCTGGACAGTCCCGCGTCCGCCAATACGATTGTGGTTCAGTAATCGGCACCACTCATTCGGAGAGAAGTTACTACGGCGAGTGTCCCTATTTCCAAACCATCCTTCAGCACTTGCTTTGGAAAGATTCAGCGGAAGTCACTTGTAATGCACTCCTCGTTCCATAACAGCATTGCAATGCGCTGGGATCATCCGACCCAGAGCTTTGGATCGATATTGCGAAAAGACCTTTCTTGGTCCGTTTCGGATGCGGCAACACTTTATGGAGCGTTGCTTGTTGAACGATTCCGAACGTACCGTGGCAATCACCTCGACCTGTCGGACCACAAAGAAAGGCTGCTCCTAGGTGCGAGTCCGTTTGCAATCGACGTGCCGACCGTGATCTCGAACTTGGATGTCAACGCCGCTCAGCTGCTTGAGCTAAACAAAAGCGTTGTTCAACAGATCGGTGACGTTGGAATCGTGTTTTTGCTATCGCCCGGTGAAACATCCGATTGCACAACGGCGTTGGGGACACGCCCAACCTGCATGATGCATTTAATCGAATTGCCGTATAACAAGCTCGCGAAATGGTACACCGATGGAACGGATCTAAGCCTTGGTTCGAATCGTGTTGTGCCAAGTGATTGCTGGCCCAATCAATTAAAAAGTCGCAGCCGTTTGCCATACTTTCTTTCCGACGCCTTAGCAACAAAGGGCAGCGCGGACGCTCTTGCAGTTCTGACCACCATGCGAGGCACTATTTCGGACACGTCGGTCGCTAATCTGATAATTATCGATTCAGGCGGTAAGTTCATCTCCCCGAAAAAGGAAGATATCCTCGTCGGGTGTACGCTCCGAGTCGTTGAGCGACTACTTCAGAAATGCGACATCGCGATTCAGTTTCGCGATGTCCAACCAAGTGACCTAGCCAACGCAAGTGAAGTACTCCTGACGGGTTCGACGGGGGGCGTCTGGTTTGCAAACACATTCGAGGGACTTCGAATCGGAACGGGTACAGAAAGGAGGCAATTTCAGAAAGTATCCCAACTCTGGAAGGAGCATGTCGGTATGGATTATGTCGCGCAAGCAATCGCAAAAGCATCGATTAACCAATGAATTGTTCTGCATTAACTTCCCGATTTCACAACCCGAACGCGTAAGCGAGGGATTACGCATAATTGTCAAGATCCCTCGCTCAAGCATTTGGGTTAGGATCTTGTTGCTTATGCCAAAAACCGGAAGTTCCTTCCGGTTTTAAACACCGCAGATTGCTGTTCGACCCCCATGGCCCTTTGGCCGTCACACTTTTTTAACGCTCCGATTGACTTGCCCTGAATGGCGTGGCCGCTGTTGTCATCGCGGTCGTCTTTTGCCCAAGGGGCTAAAAACGCAAGAACGCAACACAGCTCACAATCCAATCCACTCATCTTTCAGCATGCATTAAGGCCAACGCGGAACAAAGGGCGCATAAACATAATTCTTGCGATCTGCTATTTGTCGCACAGCCCAGGTAGAGCCGCAGAGCCTGTAATTCAGTGGGTTCCAAGGCAGAGCCTTGGAACCGGTTGGTGGCGATCAGCGAGAAGTGCACTAATCTTCGCTAATCGTCACTAATAATTGACCGAACGGTCCATACGGACGAAACCCGCAAATGCCTGCCAGACTTCAGGGGTTTTCAAGGAGTCGCAATTGCGCTTTGCTGCCGCTCGAAGCTTTTCAATCCATTTCTTATCAACATGGCTGAAACGACCGATTTGTGAAATAGCTCTTGTGCCAGGACTTTCGGGAATCAAAAAGGTGAGTGAGCCAGGCTTTGGATCGTCTTCTGTGAGGATTCTCCATAGCGAAAGTTTTGCGGCAGGAAAGGAATCTTTCTCCCAAAGACGCTCCTTGAGTAATGTTGCTCTATCTGCATCGGAAAGCAAGTTGGAGGGCACGCGCATCTCAGCCTCCGATTTGTCCCGCAATAGCACATCGACGCCGGTTGGTGAATCGATTGTAAGTGAGTTTGGCGATTACAAATCCAAAAGGCACATCCGTACTGCGCTGAAAGAAATAGTTCATGTTGGGTAAGTTAATTGGCGGCGTGTATTCGAAGCACGAAAGAATTTTACCAGAACGGTGTTGGACATCCGTCGGGGTTCCCAGTCCACGACGCAGGCCAGTTAGTGCTCCCGAAAACTCAGCTCGCAGGCTGCTAATTGCATTCCGCGGTTTAAGGTCGGCGTTGAAGAGCATAGACAACACGTCGCTAACGCCAATTCGATCCAACTCGATCTTGCGTTGAAGTGGCAATCGCAAATCCACAAGGGACTCTAGATTTCCATCGACGGGGATCTCGAAAATTGCATCCTTGTACTCATAAGCGATCAACCGCGTTTGATTTCAAATTTTCCGGATTCAACGTAAATTGCCGGATCTACGAGCACTTTCGCTGCCTCGCGATAAGTCGGTCCATTTCCGCGACCGATTGTCACATCCACCTTAGGCCAACGGTACAAACGGTTTTCAATTTGCTCCTCTCCAAGCGACTTGATCGTCGCTCGAATTGTCTCCGTATGTTCTTTGTCCAAAGAAATGTTTCCTTGGACTTCTTGAAGCATAAACCCCGTGGGGAGGACCGCGCGGTCAAACCAGCGATCGGTTGGCTGGGTTGGTGGATTTAGAAGTGGAGTTGGAGTTGGAGTTGGAGTTGGAGTTGGAGTTAGAACGGGTGATGGATTTGGAAGTGGGCTCGGTGGGTTGTTCGCTATATTCCCTCCATTCGCAACGTACTCGCCAAATCGAAATGCCATTTCACCATTCCATTTTCTCCAGCCAGCTAGATCTGGTGGTATTGGTTTGCCTTTAACGGGCGGTTTCCGAGCAGGTGGTTTAGGATAGTCAACCGGAGTGGGTTCAATAGTAACGCTCGCAGCAGGCATGTCCTGACCGAAAAACAGCGAGAGTACATCCTGAACGCTGAGACGCCGCTTTGGCAAGGGAATTGCCTGGTTCTCTGCTATCAAGTCATGCTCGCGACTAAAGGGCACGACTATCTTGTCATCGCTTCCAAGACGCTTCGTGAAATCCTCAATTTTCGAACTCTTTGCTTCGATCCAACCTTTATTGATGGCGAGAAACTTTTCATTTTCCCATCTTTTTGAATCCACGTTCAAGATCGCTGACTCACGGTAGTCCTCTTCACCGTCATGGCTATAGACGTCAACTTGCAACCATTTCGTAACGGGGCCGTCTGGATTTGTCTCGATGGCCAAGACCTCCAAATAGATATTAAATGAAAATTTGGTAGCTTCGTCCCATCCTGACCGCCATAACGGGCCATGGTAGGTGGCGTACGCGCCCGCTTTGTCTGGTATGTCAGGATACTGAAATAGCTTGTCGAAAGTCGGCTGCAATATGAGCTTATTGTTTAGACCATCAAAGACTTCAAACTCCTTTCCGTCATGCACGAATTCGTCTGGTCCGACATAGTGCGGATGGTACTTTCCAATCGGTAAATTCAATATTGCGTTCTCTGTCACGGCATAACGTTTGCCGGTGATGACATTTTCCAAAACGACGCTACCCTTGGTCAACACATCGGAAGCCACGCCTTGAGTAGCATCCACCTCGACTCGAAAAGTTCGCTCTGGATAATTAAAGTAACCAATCAACGCGGCAAATGGCACCCGCAAGGGCTAAGCCCCAGATCCACTGAATAGGACTAGGCATTGCACTTAGATTAGCGTCAGCACCTCGCGATTTTTTTGCGCCGGTGTCAACCTTTGCAATGTCGCGTTTTGGTTGGGGTAGAGTTCTATTTTCCCACCGATAGTATTCGGCCACCAAGTCGCTTAAATTCTTCGCTGTTGAGATTTCACTCAATCTGAATTCCACTTCTGCCATCGAGCGAGGCCGTTCGGACGGGATCAAGGCAATCATGTCGCTCACCAGAGTATTCAACTCCTTATCGACGTCGGGGCGAAGCGTTCGAATGTCCGAAACGACCGGAGGCATGCCGGGTATTTCGAATGGTCTCTGACCCGTCAATACTTCATAAAGAGTGACGCCAAGACTGAAAATGTCGGACTGCGATGTCACAAGTTGTCGGCCGGTGCGTTGCTCAGGCGACATGTACGCCAAGGTTCCTAGAACTTGGTCTGCTCGCGAAACCGCATCGTCTCCTTTCAACTCAAGAATCTGAGCCAAACCCAAGTCCAGCAATTGGACGTCGCCTTTGGCCGTTATCATGAGGTTCGACGGCTTGATGTCTCGATGAATCACTTTTTGTTCGTGCGCGTACTGCAATGCAGATGCAGCCAATCGGACAATACTGCAGGCCTCGGGAATAGGCAGTGGCCCAAGGCGTCGCACCAGCTGACTGAGGTTTACTCCGCTAACAAGTTCCATTACGAAATAGGGTACACCGTTTTGTTCTCCTCCTTCGAAAACTTGGACAATGTGCTTATGATCGAGTTGAGCGAGCAACCGCATTTCTCGCGAGAATCGAGAAATCGCTTCCGGCGTCCCCATCCGCTCCGACTTCAGGATTTTCACCGCGACGTGTCGATTTAGACGGATATCCAAGGCGCGATAGACGCTCCCCATTCCACCTTGGCCAATGCATTCCAGGATGCGGTAGTCCCGAATCATTTTATCTTCGTTTCCAAACCCGCCTTTTTCGCTCACGGAACTTTCCTTTGGATCGAAAGGAGCAGAGCCGCTGAGGGACGCACGTGAACCAAAATCTGTCGCAACCAACCTAGTATCTCCGCTTCCTTTTTCCCCTGGCATTGCGCCTGAGCAGAGTACGCATTTACGAGAGTTTGCTGGACGATGTCCGAGTGATCGACTTTTCCGCTGTAGCGATTCGACAAGTGGCGCCTTGCCAAAAACGCAAGGTACCCACGGTACTCGAAAAACTCTTTCGGTTTAATTTCGTCTAGTGTCATTATCCTCTGCCAGTCACCGGGCGCTGATCAATTGTATTCGGCGTAACTCGCCATCTGCGCTAGCCGCCAACACGGAACTTCCGTTCGGTGCAATGCTAATACCGCGAACATCGACTCCGACCCGTTTGCTTGCCAGCTCCTTTTCTGAATTGATATTCCATAATCGAACTGTCCCGTCCAGGCTACAGGACACAAATCGTTCGTGGTCGGGAACAATTCGCACTTCGTGGACGGCAGCGGTATGACCGCGGAAGATCTTCTTTGTCGACGCAGAGTTAACGTCCCACAATCGCAATGTCGAGTCATGGCTCGCAGACAAAATGTGATCACCCATTACCGCGACGCTATGTACCCTTCTCGTATGGCCCTCGAATGTTTTCAAAATACGTCCGGATCTCATTTCGCATTGTAGGAGTTTTCCGGATTCTGTGCCTACAACAAAGGACATATTATCCGGAAGCAATGCCACATCCAACGTTGGAACTCCGTATTCAAATTCGCGTTGAAGCTGCATCTCTGGGAATTGCCAAACGCGAACTTTTCCATCCCAGTTCGTTGCAATTGCGATCTTGCCCTCATTAGCAAAGCGAACACAGGAAAAAATCCCTTGAGCAGTGAATTGCCAGATCTCTCGACCAGTCGCCACATCCCAGACTCGGAGTGTCTTGTCCTCGCCACCAGTAATCACTGTCTTGCCGTCTGGAGAAACGGCTAAAGTCCAGATCGTGTTCTGGTGGCCTTTGAAGCCTTGACTTTCCAAGCGAGTCCCTAAGTTCCAGAGATGCGCCATTCGATCGAAGCCAACGACAAAAGCTTGTTCTCCTCCCGGTGCATAAACGACATTAGTAATGGGACCGACATGATGCGAGACAATCGTCCCGAGGCCAAAATCCGTTGGGCCGGTAGGTTTTTGTATCGATGGTGTTCCACGCACTGTTGCTTTTCGATCGTTCGTTCTGTCGACAGTTTGCGATCCTGTGCGATTTTTCGTGGCTACATCGAGTATGATTTCTGAGCTCAAACTTGATGCATTTAAATTGAAGTCAAGATCCACGTTCTTTAGCCAAGACAAGAACGGGAAGCGATATTCCGGCGGAACGTCGTTTACTTTTTGTAGACTCGACCCATTCCAAGCCGTACTAGTCCAACGCGATGTGGAATGAGGCTTGTTTTGCAGGATGAATTCGCCCCCGAGCGGACATTTCAACTTGCCGTTTATCGCCTTCTCCAGCGAATCGCGAAAGCCCGCAGGCGTTGCTCGCAATCCATTCGTCCAACGCGTTAACCAAACCGCATTGGCTGCCGATTGCTGTCTTGCAACACAATACGAATACGCATGTAAATAAGGGGCAATTGCTGCTTGTTCGATCCCGCCCGCATGGAGATGAATTTGCGTTGGCTTGCTTCGTTGTTTCTGCACGAGTCGCTTTCGAATGTCACTTCGAAGCTCGGAACGGGTACCGTAAATAGCCCAAGCTTCATCCTCCGAAATCGCGTTTAATTTTGACAGTTCTTGTAGACCATGAATCGTGACATCAAGCACCCCAACAATTGCGCTGCCCGGATTCAAGTAGCCACGTAGGAGAGCAAAAGGATTTAGGCCTATGGGTGGGACGGCATTCGAGGCAGCCCCGCCTTGAGGTGGCAAATTGGAATCCCTAGTTTGAAGGCTTTTTACTAAGCCGGCCAATAACTGTAATCCGTCTCGGCTAGCTGGAGTTACCGCTGCAAAAGACTGTTGTTGCGCCAGACTATCTGTCGCATGCTCTCCTTCGCGTTGCAATTCACCGCCCCTTACCTGGAACGGCATCAATGCGTCATATAGGCCGACGTGGGCCAAGTACCGTTGAGAACTGCCTCGCAGATGCGCCGAGATGCCCATAAGTTCATTGCCTTCAATCTCAGCATGGGTCTGCGTAGGTTCAGCCAAATAGTTTGCCAGAAAGCCATACTCCTTACGTGCATACGGAGTCACGTGAATGTCGAGGTGAATTCGGTCGAATCCACCAGCGAGTGGCTCATTCTGGATGGTGGCAAAAACGGGATCCATCACAGGCCATTCTTCTCTATAGCGTTGAGAGAATTTTTGATAAGCTGCGAGCTCATATGCGTTGACTTTATCGACTTTTACGTCTGCAACCGGGATGAAGGATCCGACACGTCCCCGCATCGAATCCATCGCTTCGCCTGCGACCAACTCGACGCTGCTTCCATCAGGCTGGTTTCCAAATTCCGTTGGCAAGAAACCACCTCTCACAAGCGATTGACGCGAATCCGCTTTATGCCCTATCGCTTTAGCCACCAGCGCGGCAATCTCGAGTTTCCCACAATCCTTGGCTGCGTTGCGACGTCTGCTTAATTCTGTTCGAAAAGCTGGACTTGTAATGCGGCGAAAGAATGGGTCCGAAAGATAAAACGTGATGTCCGATTGCGCTGACTTGGGATTGGTTGCATTGGCATATAGATATTCATTGAGATTTGCCAAAGACGGATTTGAAGTCCCTAATCTCAAGACTGCATTCATTAATTCCCGCGAGTTGGTTACAAGCAGATAGCGCCCATGACGTACAAAAAACGAGCGAACACGATTGTCCTCGGTCCCCATATAGGAAACAAAATGTCCTAGAATGGTCTCCGAACGGAGAGCCGCTTTCGAATTCTTGCTAGCGGTTATTCGTTGCTTCTGCAAAGCTTTTTCCGCCTCCTGCTCTTGTCCAACTTTGGCTTCTATCAGCACACCGATTCCGGCCCCCTCTTCGAAAAACACATCGGTACCGATGATGGCCATATCGCTGATCAGTTTGTCCAATCCAGACTCAATTGATTGTTGTGCATTGATTCCTAACTGCAACTCAATACGACCTCGCACATCGGAATCGATGCTAGGACTGGTCACAATCTCGTCCAGGGAGCCTCCCCAATTGATTAGCAATTGTCGCAACCACGAATAATTTTGAATGGATTTGCATCGCACATAAAAACAGTCTTTAGGGACCATCGTGGCAATCGATTCGATTTTCACTTTTGTTTCCAAACCGTTACCCGACATTCGAACGCTTTGGACAGTGATCGGATTGGGTAAGGGAAACGTTGCAGGTGATTGTCCAACCGCCTCCTTGGTATGGTCAATCATCATTGCCAAGCGAATCGATTCGAATCCAAGAAGCATTCCAAGCG
>Ga0136639_10000206_pt1 | contig 18582 bp, 21 predicted proteins | sample AntDrymUQ8592106_2_FD_113739 | JGI IMG/M metagenome (GOLD analysis project Ga0136639, IMG submission 113739) | Polar desert sand microbial communities from Dry Valleys, Antarctica - metaG UQ859 (21.06) | ecosystem: Environmental > Terrestrial > Soil > Desert | place: Antarctica: Dry Valley...
AACGAAGGCAGCGGTGACGAGCAGGACGGTGGGAGAGATGCCGGAATCGGCGAAATAGGGGTTCGCGTGAACGACGTAGGTAGCGATAGTGGCGACCGAGACGACGGCAACGTTAAAGAGCCCCTTGAACCAAGTGGGACGACGGTCCTGGGCGAGGACGCATTGGAGGCCCGTCATGAGCGCGGCGATGAGAAGTGTTTCGCTGAGGCTTAGCTCGACGATGCCGACGAGAATGAAAAGAAAATTAAGGGTGAGGGTGCCGCTGATGGTGGGGAGGCTGACGCGGAAGCAGGCGGCGAGGACGGCGAGGGTGGCGTGGCAGAGGAACTTCAGGAAGTCGGTGGAGTGAAAGGGGAATAGACCGAGGAACAGAGCGCCCAGCCCGACGGTCGTCATGACCGAGAGGAATACCATTGCCGGACGGGGATAGGTTGAGTTTGATCTCATGAGCTTGGTTGGCCCGAAACGTATTTTTAGGGTCAAGCGGTGGATCGTCCAAAAGCTACTCTTCCGATAGGGTGAAAGAGCGAAATACGCCAAATTGTCGCGTGGGGAGGGCCGACGATTTGGCGAATGGGAAAGAATAGCATAGTACGGATGGTGGACCGTCCTAAGGCGAATTGCTTTGGGTGTAGAGTGAGTCTGCGGGTTCCTTAGAGAGTGAGTTGCGGTGAGAATGATTTTATAAACGCAATGATGAATAGTCCCCAAAGTTTTCTCGGAATGCCCGCGGTCCTATGTAGCCGAACGATTCGGGAGCTGTACTCGAAGGTCGAGCGGATTGCGCGCAGCAACGTTGCGGTGTTGATTTGTGGGGAGAGTGGCAGCGGTAAGGAGTTGGTGGCGCGGGCGATCCACCACTATTCGAAGCGGTCGACGAAGGCCTGGGTGGACCTGAACTGCGCGGCATTGCCGGAGCATCTGGTGGAAAGCGAACTGTTTGGGTTTGAGCGGGGAGCGTTTAGCGGGGCCGACGTGGGGAAGCCTGGTTTGTTTGAGATGGCCAACGGGGGGACGATTTTCTTAGATGAGATCGGGGATCTGGAACTGCGATTGCAGACGAAGTTGTTGCGCGTGCTGGACGGGGTGGCGTATTTTCGGTTGGGTGGGACCAAGAAAGTGGAATCCGATGTTCGGATTGTCGCGGCGACGAATCGGGATTTGGAAGAGTTGGTGCGGACGGGAAAGTTTCGGCAGGACCTGTATCACCGGTTGGCGCAGTTGTGTGTGACGGTGCCGCCGCTGCGGGAACGGATCGAGGACATTGGACCGATCGCAAACCTTTTTCTGGGTCAGCACGGCGACGGACGGTCGTTCACCGTGGATGCGATGCAGGCGATGGAAGCGTATTCGTGGCCTGGCAACGTGCGGGAGTTGCGCAATGTGGTGATGCAGTGCTCGCTGCTGGCGAATGAAGACGAGATTTGCACTTTGGATCTTCCCGAAGCGATTCAAGATACCTATGCGAATCTGCCACAGGCCGAGAGCGACTTGAAACGCCTCTATTCTGCGGTTAACGAAGGGCTTTCTGAGATCGAAGACGGAGCTGGCCTGCGGCGGTCCCTTCAGAACGGGGCGATGCTGCATGATATGGAGAAGCATTTGATCTTGCAGGTGTTGCAACGCACGGCTGGCCATCAGGAGCGGGCGGCGCTGCTATTGGGAATCTCTCGCCGGACTTTGAGCCGGAAGCTGAAACAGTATGAAGAATCGGCCTACGGAGTAGCGACGGTCGTGGGAGGCGAGGAGTAATCCGATGTTTTCGTTTCTTAATCCCAAAAACAAAGCCGCTGCAGGAGTGGATGAACGTCGGCGTGAAGAGCGTGTGCCCGTGATGGCAGAGGTGATTCTGGTGATGGAGACGCCTCAGATTTTTGAGGTTCGGGGCCGGATGCTGGATCAGAGTGCGAGTGGGTTTCGGGCGTCGCATATGTATCCGGCGCTAACGAGCGGCCAAGTGATCCGTTGCCGGGTGGATGGAAAAGAGCGGTTGGCGCGGGTGGTTTGGAACCGGATTATCGAAGAGGAAGTGGAGTCGGGTTTTCTGCTGCTGTGACGGTAAAAGGCGACTTACAACGGACTCGCTTCGGCCTGTGCGCGTTTTAGGATTTGGGTTTGCGGGTGGAATTAGAAGAGACGGCTGATGCCGGCCATCGGCAGAAGGTTGTCCGTCCGTTTCGCCATCGGCACCATTGGAGCGAGTGGCAGGAATCCGATGTTTTCGTTTCTGAATCCCAAAAACAAAGCCGCTATCGGAGTGGATGAACAACGGCGCAAAGAGCGTGCGCCGTTGATGGCAGAGCTGATTCTGGTGATGGAGACTTCAGCTTTTTGAGGTTCGGGGCCGGATGCTGGATCAGAGTGCGAGTGGGTTTCGGGCGTCGCATCTAGATCCGGCGCTCCCGAGCGGCCAAGTGATCCGTTGCCGGTTGGATGGAAAAGAGCGGTTGGCGCGGGTGGTTTGGAACGGGATTATCGAAGAGGAAGTGGAGACGGGTTTTCTGCTGCTGTGACGGGAAAAGGCCGCGCTTTGAGAGCGCGGCCTTTTTGGTTTTGGGGGTTTCGAATAGAGCTAGAACAGAAGGCTGATGCCGACCATCGGCAGAAGGTTGTTCGTCCATCCGGCGCCGCCTGAGGAACGGGTGGCAGCAATGAGCTTCTTGGGGAAGGGGGTCATATTGTTCCGGAATTCAAGGCGCATGTTGATCTTGTTCGTCAGTTGGAATTTGACGCCTCCACCGACGGTGACGAGGGGAGTTATCTGGGTACCTTGCGTAAGGACCGCTACGGTTTGGAGGGGTTGGAAAGCGCGTTCGACACCATTCCCTTCATAGAACTTCGCACCGACGCCAAACAGAGCGTAGGGGCGGACCTTAGCGCCGCGGTCGGTGAGGTGAAAGTGCATATCGTAGTGGAAGGCGTGGCTTTTCGCGCCGAAGGTGACTTTCGTGCTGCCGCTTTCGAGCATCATGTCGTTCAGTGCGTAGTCATAGCGGAGTTCGCCGCCGATCCGCCGGTACATGTTCTGGCCAAGCCAGATACTCCCGCCCAAGCCGGAAGTGAAACCGCCCTTGGCAGAGCCACCGGGGCCAGTGAACGATTTCGAGTCATAGAAGCTGCCCATGACGCCGACTCCGAATTCAAACTTGGGTTCGCCACCTTCGCTGGACTTAGACTTCTGCGCGAGAGCGGAGACGGGAAGGAGCACCGCCAGAGCGGTGATCGTCAGGGTGGAAATGGTACGGTTCCGTCGCATACAACTCTCTATCGGCTTGGGCGGAACGGGACTTTAGTCCTAGAACACTTAAAAACTAGGCCTTTTCAAAAACGAACCGGAGGACTTTACCCCGGATGACGAAGCAGAGATAGAATTCCCAGAATTTTCTGAAGGCGCGGGAGTGGTTGACAAGGAATTCGAAACCGAGGTAGCGCCAGAGGGCGAGGAGCTTCACGTAAACACTGATTTCGCGGAGGCGGGCGCGGGAATAATAGCCGAAGCCGGCGTTGTCGACGCCAAAGTAGCGGAAACTAAAGCTATTTAAGTGCCAGCGATGGGTGGGATCGCACCAGGAGCTGAAGTCGGTGTAGTGGGGCGTCTCGAGGATGATCTGGCCACCGGGCTTTAAAACACGGTGGAGTTCTTCCATCGTGGCGATCACGTCACCGACGTGTTCGATGACGTGAATGAGACGGGCTTGGTCGAAGCTATTCGCTTCGACCGGCCAGGGAAACTGATCGAGATCCCAGATGATATCGGCGGCGGTATCGGTGTTTCGGTCGATGCCGATGCTGCCGGGGAATTTCTTAATCCCGCAGCCGACATCCAGGATTTGAAGATCGGCCACGACTAGGAGACGACTTCGACGGTAATGGCCGTGGTGGGGCAGGAACTGGCGGCTTCGAGGAGGTCGGCCTTTTCGGCGTCGGTGACGTCGAGAATCTGGAAGAAGGCTTCGGAGCCGTCGGCGGCGACAACGACGGCGCGATTGTCATCGTCCATGCGGAAGAACTTGGGGGCGGATCCCATGCAGGAGGCGGCGGCGATACAGAGGTCGGGATCGACGGTGACTTTGAGTTTAGGCATTTTGATCAGTTTAACCTTGTCGGTGGGCGAGGAGTTTTTCGACGTACTTGGCGAGCATGTCGCATTCGAGGTTGAGGCGGGCGCCGGGTTGGCAGGCGCCGAGCGTGGTGTGTTCAAACGTATGAGGAATGATGGTGATGGCTAGTTCACAATCGACGATGCGGGCGACGGTGAGGCTGATGCCATCGACGGCGACGCTGCCCTTTTCGATGAGGTAGCGATCGAGTTCGGGGGGGACGCGGATGCGGAGCCACCAGTTGTCGTTGCCGAGGAGTTCGAGGGCGAGGAATTCGCCGGTACCATCGACGTGGCCTTGAACGATATGGCCGCCGAGGCGACCGCTGGGGGAGAGGGGCCGTTCGAGGTTGAGGCGAGCACCGGGGCGAAGGTCGCCGAGGTTGGTCCGGGAGAGGGTTTCGGGGGCGAGGTCGGCGGCGAAGGAGCCGGGTTGGAGATCGACGGCGGTGAGGCAGACGCCGTTAACGGCGATGCTGGCGCCGGGGAAGGCGTCGGTGAGGACGGTCGAGGCGCGGACGCGGAGGCGGGCTCCGGTGGTCTGGGCGTGGAACGATTCGAGGGTGCCGAGTTCTTCGATGATGCCGGTAAACATAGATATGGTTAGTGAGCGGGGCGAAAGGGCCAGGCTTCGGCGGCGAAGGAGCCGGGTTGGAGATCGACGGCGGTGAGGACGGTCGAGGCGTGGGTGCGGGTGCCGGGGGGGAGGTCGGCGGCGAAGGAGCCGGGTTGGAGATCGACGTCGGTGAGGACGGTCGAGGCGCGGGCGCGGAGACGGATGCCGGTGGGCTGGGAGTGGAAGGATTCGAGGGTTCCGAGTTCTTCGATGATGCCGGTGAACATAGATTTGGTCAGCGGGCGGGGCGAACGAGCCAGGCCTCGACGGCAAATTCGTCACTGCTGATGGGGTGGAGTTTGACGTCGCGGAAGCGGAGGGCGTCGGCGCGGCGGCGGCGGCCGATGCCGCCGGCGACGGGGAGCGACTGGGTGCCGCCTAGGATTTTAGGAGCGTAGTAGAAGAAGATTTTATCGACGACACCGGATTCAAGAGCGGCCCAGTTGACCTTGCTGCCGGCTTCGATCATTAAAGAGTGATAGTTTCGAGCGGCAAGGAGTTCGACGACGGCGCGGAGGCTGGTGCGACCGTCGGGGGCGTCGAGGACGACGACTTCGACGCCTTTGCGTTCGAGGGCGGCGCGGCGTTCGGGGCTGGCGGCGGAGGTGGTCGCGACGAGGACGTCGTTTGTGCAGGTCTCGACCATGTTGGAAAGGGGGGAGAGACGGAGTTGGGAGTCGACGACGATGCGGAGGAGGGGACGACTGCGATCGTCGCCGCTGCGGTCGGTGAGGAGGCAATCGTCGGCGAGGACGGTGCCGATGCCGGTGAGAATCGAGTCGGTGTGATGACGGAGAGTTTGGACGTGGAGGCGGGCTTGTTCGGAGGTGATCCAGCCGGTGTTGTCGTCGGGGGCGGCGATTTTGCCGTCGAGGGTGAGGGCGCTTTTGAGGGTGACGAGGGGGCGGCGTTCGCGCATGAAGAAGCAGAAGGCTTCGTTGAGTTGTTCGGCGGCGGGGGTGAAGCGGGAATCGATTTGGACTTCGATGCCGGCGGCGCGGAGTTTGGCGAAGCCCTGGCCGGCGACGAGGGGGTTGGGGTCCTGCATGGCGGCGACGACGCGGGTGATGCCGGCGGCGATGAGGGCGTCGGCGCAGGGGGAGGTGCGGCCGGAGTGGGAGCAGGGTTCGAGGGTGACGTATAGGGTTGCGCCGCGGGCCTGGTCCCCGGCTTGGGCGAGGGCGACGGTTTCGGCGTGGAGGGTACTCGCGTAGATGTGGTGGCCGCGGCCGAGGATGACGCCGTCTTTAGCGACGACGGCTCCGACGGCGGGGTTCGGGGAGGTACGGCCGAGGCCGAGACGCGCTTGTTCGAGCGCCAATTCGAGAAGATCCATGACGTTAATCGAAGAGTGAGGCGATGTAGGTTTCGGCGTTGAAGGGAAGGAGGTCGGTGACCTGTTCGCCGACGCCAATATAGCGAATGGGCAGGTTGAGTTCGCGGGCGATGGCGATGGCGACGCCGCCTTTGGCGGTGCCATCGAGTTTGGTGAGGACGATGCCGGTGACGCCGCCGGATTCGGTGAATTTGCGGGCTTGTTCGAGGCCATTTTGGCCGGTGGTGGCATCAAGGACGAGGAACACTTCGTGGGGGGCATCGGGGATGACGCGGGAGGCGGTGCGGCGCATCTTTTCGAGTTCGGCCATGAGGTTTTCTTTGTTGTGGAGGCGGCCGGCGGTATCGACGATGACGAAGTCGTATTTGCGGGCGCGGCCGGCTTGGAGGGCGTCGAAGATGACGGCGCTGGGGTCGGCACCTTGGGTTTGCTTGATGAGCTCGGTGTCGGCGCGGGTGGCCCAGACTTCGAGCTGTTCGATGGCGGCGGCGCGGAAGGTATCGGCGGCGGCCAGGAGGACCGATTTTCCTTCGTCGTGAAGGCGGCGGGCGAGTTTGCCGGCGGTGGTGGTTTTGCCGGCCCCGTTGACGCCGACCATCATAATGACGAGGGGCGGGGCGTCGACGCGGGTGAGGGGCCGATCGGAGGCGGAGAGGACTTCGAGGAGATGGGTCCGAATGAGGCCGCGAATTTCGCTGGGGTCGCTGACGAGTTTCCGGTCGACGCGCTGGCGAATGGTTTCGAGGATTTCGGTGGAGGTGCGGACCCCGATGTCGGCGGTGATGAGGGTGTATTCGAGTTCGTCGAGGAGTTCGGCATCGATTTCCTTCTTGCCGAGGACGACATCCTCAATTTTATTTACGAGTCCGGCGCGGGTCTTTTCGATCCCGCTTTTGAGGCGATCGAGGAGGTTCCCGCCAGTTTCGCCGGAACCGAAAAAAGAAGAAAGCATTGGTCCCTTCATGATACGGGATTCCGACGCGAATTCCGCGTTAGAATAGTTCAGCTACTTTGGAACAGCCTCCTCCACCTAAAAAAATTGGCCGATATGTCATACAGCAAGAGCTGGGACGCGGCGCTATGGGCGTTGTTTATCAGGCCCAGGATCCGGCCATCGGGCGTACGGTGGCGGTGAAGTCGATCCGGATTGCCGAGATTGCGGATCCGACGGAACAGCAGCGGGTGAAGGACCGGATTTTCCGGGAGGCGCAGAGTGCGGGGGTGCTTTCGCATCCGCACATTGTGACGATTTACGATATCCAGGAAGAGGGCGACGTCGCCTACATCTTCATGGAGTACATCGAGGGTTCGACGCTCGAGAAGATGTTACTCGACGACGAGGCTCCGAAGAAGGAGCAGATTCTGTCGTTGCTGCGGCAGACCGCGGCGGCGCTTGATTTTGCCCACGCGAAAGGGATTATTCACCGGGATGTCAAGCCGGCGAACATCATGGTCCGGAAGGATTGGACGGCGAAGATTGCCGACTTTGGGATTGCGAAGATGCAGTCGCAGTCGATGACCCAGACAGGCATGGTGATGGGAACGCCGAGCTACATGTCGCCGGAGCAGATTCAAGGCAAGACGGTGGACGGGAAGGCGGATCAGTTTTCGTTGGGAGTGATCGCCTACGAGGTGATGACGGGCGAGAAGCCGTTTGTGGCGGAGTCGTTACCGACGCTTTTGTTTAAGCTGGTGGGCGAACCGGCGATGCCGGCGATCCGGTTGAACCCGACGCTGGATGTATCGATTGATGCCGTTTTGCAGAAGGCGTTAGCGAAGAAGCCGGACCAGCGGTGGGAGAGTTGCACCGCCTTTATCGCCGCGTTGGAAGAGCAATGTCGCCAGTATCCTTCCTGGACGACGCAGACGCGCGGTCAGATTTCGATGGCGGCAACCGAAGCGATGGCGGCGGCGCCCGCGCGGGTGGTAGCTGTGCCCGAGCCACCGGAGGCTCCGGCGCCGGTTGTGATCCCTCCGGCACCTAAACCAGCTCCGGTTCCTGTGGCAGCCCCGGTTGCGGTTGCTCCGAAGCCGGTTGCTCCGAAGCCCGAACCGGTGAAGCCCGAACCGGTAAAGACTCCGCCCGTTGTTCCGATCGCGGTGCGGCCGATTGTGGTTGAACCGGTTGCTTCCAGCCAAGGTAATCGGACGATGATGCTGGTTGGTGCCGCCGTTGTGTTGCTGCTGGTGGCCGGGCTCGTCGCGATGAAGTTTATGGGTGGTAAGCCGGACGGTGGGACGACGACAACGGGCGTGAACAGCGAAGTGCCGATTGCTCCGCCGTTGCCCAAGGCCGTCGGTGCCGTTGGCAAGGCTGAACCGAAGAAACCCGATGCCCCGCCCGCCGGCGATAAACCGGCCGGCACGGACCCTGTGCCATCGGGCAAAGGGATGGTGGCGGTCGAGATTCGGTCGACTCCGCCAGGTGCGAAGATCACTTTGGACGACGGCAAGGTGGAAGGCTGTACGGCTCCTTGTACGCTTGATTTGGCACCGGGTCGCCACGTGTTGGTGGCTCAACTGGAAAAATACGAAACGGCGAACAAGATTTTCAATTTGCCGGCCGATAGCAAGCTGAACGTCAATCTGCGGCGGCAGACGGGGATGGTGGCGGTGAGTTCGAGCCCGGCTGGAGCGGTGATTTCGGTTGACGGCGTTGAATATCCGGAGAAGACTCCGACGATGTTGACGTTGCCGATTGGCAAGCACAAAGTGACGGTTTCGATCCCGGGGCGGGGCGAGAAGAGTCGGGAATTCAATATCGAAGACGGCGCGCAGCTGGACTACAGCGTGAATTTCGGCGGGAACTAAGTACACTAGAAGGCAATGCCTTCTTCTTCTTCTCGATTCGTAATGGGCCGCCGGGCGCTACTGGCGGGACTGGGTAGTTCGGTGCTGTTGGGAGCTCCGAAGACTGGAATGCGGGTGTTGTCGAGCCGCCCGGAAGACCTGGAAATGCCGATGGAAGGGTTTTCGACCTGGATTACTCCGGTGGAGAAGTTCTTCGTGCGGAGCCATCATTACACCCCGGACGTCAAGCTGGCCGATTGGAAGCTGAGCGTGGGCGGGAAGGTGGCGAATGCCCTGACGATGACGATGGAGGAGTTGAAGAAGCTGCCTCGGGTGGAACTGGTCAGCGTGCTGGAGTGCGCGGGCAATGGAAGGGGGTTGTATGAGCCGACGATGGCCGGTATGCAGTGGGAGTACGGCAGCGTCGGCAACGCCCGCTGGGCTGGGGTGCGGCTGGCCGATGTGTTGAAGAAAGCCGGGGTGCAGGAGGGGGCGATTGAAGTCTGGTTCGACGGCGCGGATGTGCCGGTGGGGACGCAGCCGGAGTTTCAGCGGACGATTCCGATTAAAAAGGCGCTGGATCCGAACACTTTGCTGGCGTATGAGATGAATGGTGCGGCACTGGACCCTTCGCATGGTTTTCCGCTGCGGGTGGTGGTGCCGGGTTGGGCGGGGGATAGTTGGGTGAAGTGGGTGACGAAGATTGAAGTTAGGGATAAAGAATTCGAAGGCTTCTTCATGAAGACCGGGTATCGGCACCCGGGCAAGGGCGTGACGCCGGGAGTGGCGGTGGATCCGGCGCTGATGTCGCCGGTGACGAACTTGAACATTAAGAGCATTCTGGCGAGCCATGCCGACCGGAGCGAAGTGACGCCGGGGCCGTTGCGGCTGACGGGGGCGGCGTGGTCGAACACGTCACCCGTGGTTAGCGTGGAGGTTTCGACCGACGCGGGGCGGACGTGGAAGGCTGCGACGTTGGGGACGGAGAAAGCTGCGTTTGCCTGGCGGTTGTGGGAGTTCGCCTGGACCCCGCCGCAGGAAGCCTACTACAGCGTGATGGTGCGGGCGCGGAACGGAGCGGGCGAGATGCAGCCGTTGCAGCAGGAATGGAATCCGTCGGGCTACAGCCACAACGTGGTGCAGGCGGTGCGTTTGAACGTGACGTCGAAGCCGCAGGCGGCAGCGGCGACGATGATGAAGGGGGACCTTGCGGCTCCGCCAGCGGTGCTCAATCAGAGCTGTTTGGGCTGCCACACGGTGGAGCCGATTCAGCAACAACGGATGTCGCGGGGGCAGTGGGAGAAGGAAGTGGAGAAGATGCAGCGTTGGGGGGCGCAGGTGAAGCCGGAATCGAAAGATAGTCTGGTGGATTACCTGGCAAATCGCTATGGGTTAAGACCGGTTCGATAGTAGACTAGAGGTTCTCCCCCCGGACGCTTACCTTAAACATATACATGCAACGCGCAGGACGCCTTGTTTCCGGTTTGAAAATGAAGAATGTTGGCCTCAGCTCGGAAGAGTTGGCGGGGGCGGCGTGGCCGGCAGCCGTGGGCAAGCGCCTGGCGGCGCGGACGGGGCCGGTACGCCTGTATGGGGCTAAACTCGTGGTGGAGGTGGAAGACGCCATTTGGCAGCGGCAACTTTTGACGCTGACGTCGCAGATTTTGCCGAAGCTGAAGGCGATTTTAGGCCCAGGGATCGTGGAACATTTGGAGTTTCGGATCGGGGTGCCCCGACGGGAGCCCCAGCGGGCCGTGGTGGCCGATGAGCGGGCCGACGGGATTGAAGACCCGATATTTCAGTTGCTGTATTTGACCTCGCGGACGCGGAGCGAACGCCTGGCCGAAGAACGAAAGAGGAAGATCGCTTGAAACTGACAGAGGAAAACGTTCGGTACGTGGCGGGTTTGGCGAATTTGACGCTGAGTGAGCCGGAAATTCATCAGTACGCCGACGAATTGAGCGGCATTTTGACTTACGTCGCCAAGTTGAATGAGTTGGACACGACCGGCGTCGAGCCGATGACGCAGGTGCTGTTCGCGGCTGGAGATACGGCCTCGCTGCGGGAGGACGTGGAACGGACTCCGCTGACGAACGAGGCGGCGCTGGGAAACGCACCGCTCGCGAGCGGGGGCTATTTTAAAGTTCCGAAGGTGATTGAGCGGTAAGCCATGAACATTGCTACGTTGACGATTGCAGAGGTACAGGACGGGCTGCGGGCGAAGCAGTTCAGCGCGGTGGAACTGGCGACGGAAGCGCTGCGGTTCGGCCAGGCGGAGAACGGGAAGACGAATGCTTACCTGACGTTTTCCGACGAGCGGGCGTTGGCGGCGGCGGCGCGGGTGGACGCGAAGTTGGCGGCCGGCGAGCCGATTGGAGCGCTGGGCGGGGTGCCGGTGGCGGTGAAAGACGTCATTGTGACGAAGGGGCTGCGGACGACTTGCGGGTCGAAAATGTTGGCCAACTACCGGCCGCCTTATGACGCGACGGCGGTGGAGCGGTTGGAGGCGGCGGGGGGAATCATCCTCGGCAAGACGAATTGCGATGAGTTCGCGATGGGTTCGTCGAACGAGAACTCGGCGTTTGGAGCGGTGCGGAATCCGGTGGCGTTGGATCGGGTGCCGGGCGGCAGTTCCGGGGGGAGCGCGGCGGTGGTGGCGCAGGGGACGGCGGTGGTTTCCCTGGGCTCGGATACGGGTGGCTCGATTCGGCAGCCGGCGAGTTTTTGCGGCTGTGTGGGGGTTACGCCAACCTATGGCCGGGTGTCGCGGTATGGCTTGGTGGCGTTTGCGAGTTCGCTCGACCACATCGGTCCGTTTAGCCGGACGGTAGCGGATTCGGCGACGTTGCTGCAGACGATTGCGGGGCGGGATGATCGGGATGCGACGTCGGCACTGCACGCGGTGCCGGACTATTTCGCGGCGATGGCGGAATCGGTGAAAGGCTTACGGTTGGGGCTGCCGAAGGAGTATTTCGTGGGGTTGGCGCCGGAGACGGGCGACCGGATTATGGCCGGGGTCGAGGTGCTGAAGAAGCTCGGCTGCGAGGTGAGCGAAGTGAGTCTGCCGCATACTGAGTATGCGATTGCGGCGTACTACATCATCTGCACGGCGGAGGTTTCAGCGAACCTGTCGCGGTTTGACGGGGTGCGGTTTGGCCATAGGTCGGCCAAGAGCGACACGTTGGCGGAGCTGTATAAGAACTCGCGCGGCGAAGGGTTCGGGGCGGAAGTGAAGCGGCGGATCATGCTGGGGACGTATGTGCTGAGCCATGGGTATTACGACGCGTATTACCTGAAGGCTCAGAAAGTACGGAACCTGCTAACGCAGGATTTTGCCAAGGCGTTTGAACAGGTGGACGCGCTGATTACCCCGGTTTCGCCGTTTCCGGCGTTTAAGATCGGAGAAAAGGTGAATGACCCGATCCAAATGTACCTCTCCGACATCTACACCATTACAGGGAGCCTTGCGGGGATCCCGTGCATGAGCGTGCCGTGCGGGGCGACCGCCGAAGGGTTGCCAGTGGGCATGCAGATTTTGACGAAGCATTTCGCGGAAGACACGATGTTCCGTCTTGCGCACCAATACGAACGAGCGGGCGGATTTACCGCCTAGCCATTTTTGAATCACAAGGGAGATTAGATTACGATGCCTTTTGTACTGCCTGAACTGGGATACGCTAACGACGCGCTGGAACCGCACATTGACGCGGTGACGATGGATATCCACCGGACGCGCCACCACCAGACGTACGTGACGAACCTGAATAACGCCGTGACGGCGAACGCTTCGCTTGAAGGGAAGACGCTGGAAGAGTTGCTCGCCAACAACCTGGCCATCGTACCGGACGCAGCCAAGGGTGCCGTGCGGAACCATGGGGGCGGCCACGCGAACCATACGCTGTTCTGGGCCACTTTGGCACCGAACGCGGGCGGCGCGCCGGTGGGCACGTTGGCTGCGGCGATCACCGCGAAGTTCGGTGATTTCGAGGCGTTCAAGGTTGCCTTCAAGGCCGCCGCGGTGGGCCGGTTCGGCTCGGGCTGGGCGTGGCTTGTGAAGAGCGCCGATGGCAGCGTGGAAGTGACTTCGACTGCGAATCAGGATTCGCCGATGATGGAAGGGAAGACGCCGATTCTGGGCTTGGACGTGTGGGAACACGCCTACTACTTGCAGTATCAGAATAAGCGCCCGGACTACATCGACGCCTACTGGAAAGTCGTGAACTGGACGGCGGCCGAAGGTTTGTTTAGCGGCTCGACGACGTTGACCTTCTAACTCGTTAGTACTGGAGACGGGGGAATGGACATCGCCTGTTCCCTCGTCTCCTTAAATGTGGTTGAATAACGGGAGATGAAACGAATTGCGAGCGTCACCCTATCTGTATTTCTTTTAGCGATTGCCTGGCATTTTTCGCCAGCGGGGCCGAATCCGGTTCTCGGCCAAGCCGGAGGGGCTAAAGTAAGCGGCGACGGCAAGTACAAGTTCCGCGTGCTTTACACCTCGTCGCATTTGCCGGCAGAGGCGCAGGCCGTATTGAAAGCGGCCCACGGAGGCTTCGCGATTGACCGGCGGCCCGGTAAGGGCGAAGTGTATTTCGCGCTGCCCGGCGCGGGGATCATCCAGATCAGCTCTGACCTGAAGAAGACGAAAATGCTGACGACGGACCCCACGATGAAGGACACGAACATGCATAACGCGATGTTCTGGACCGCTAAGGATGGGACCCCTTTTTTGACGTTCCCCGGCAACGCCGCGTCCAAAGTCTTCACGACGGGGATTGATGGCAAACTGGTGCACACGTTGAACGCGCCGGCCGGCGGCTCCGACATGGGCAACCCGGTGGCGACCGAGTACTTCACGAGCAAGGGCAACTTCATCCCGACCGACGTGGAGCAGTTGGATGACTTGTACTACATCCCGACCGGTTACTCGAAACTGGACTATGTGCTGACGGCGAAGATCAAGAGCACGAAGCCGTTTGTGGCTGAATGGCATGACCTCGCTTTCGGAGGCCGCGGCACCGGCGTGGGCCAACTGGGCACGGGCCATGGCGTGACGATTAAGCAGGGGACGACGCGGATCGACGTGGCCGACCGACCGAACTCCGAGATCGACCGATACACCCGTTTTGGGCAGTACCTGTCGACGTTGAAGCTGCCGCAAGGCTCGTTCCCTTGCGACATCTTCTACATGGACAACTTCTCCGTGGTGGGTGCGTTGCACGGGCCAGACCGGACTAAGGGCGCCCCGATCTACCTGCTAGAGAACGATCAGGTCGTCTCCACCGTTATGGCGAAGGAAGACCTTGGCCTGACGAACTTCCAGCACCTTCACAACGCCGTGATCAAGCAAGTGAATGGCAAGATGTACATCATCGCCCAGGCTTGGAACCCGGGCGATTTCGCGATTCTTGAACAGGTTCAATAAGTAAGCGGCCGTCTCTAGCGGAGCCCGGCGAGGGTCCGCTGGAGACGGTCGGCTTGCAGTTCGTGGACGGTGCGCATGACGTTATACGCGCTGAGTTCGACGAGCAGGCGGGTGACGGCGGCGTGCTGCTCGTCGTTCAATTGACCCTCGACGGCGCGCATGGTGGCGACCAGGGTCGTTTGCTGCGAGTCGAGTTCATGTTTCTCGATCACGCCATCGGCCATCGCGGCGGCGAAGGAGTCGAGCTTGGCTACCTGCTCGTCAATTACGGGAAGGGCGGTCGATTCGTCAAACCAACTGGTTTTGGGCATATGAGTCTCCTAAGCTAATTCGATCATGCGGCGGAGCTGCGTGTAGCGCTCCTGCAGTTTTTCACGGCCGCCGAAGGCGTTCATCTTCTCGGTGATCTCCGGGGGAAGGAACTGGCGATCGGTGCATTCTAGAATGGCGGCGATCTCTTGGAGCTCTTTTTCCATGCTCTGGGTGGAGGGCAGGAACTCGGTGACGGCGGTGGCGAGTGATTCCTTGGTGATGGCCGTCGAGCCGGCTAGCAGCGACTGGCGCGCGGCGCGGCCAACGATCCCTTCCACGTCGGCACCCGAAAGCTGGCCGAGGTGGGGGATGGGCGGCAGGTCCTCGGCGGCTAGCGGCGTGTGAGCTTTGCGGGCCATGGCGAGGAACATCGCGCGGACCTGTTCGGGATCGGCGGGGTAAAAGAGCGGAATGTGGACTTCGGCGCGGCCTTGGCGCTTGAGGTCGATCGGGAGCAGGTCGGGCCGGGCGGTGAGCAGCATCCAGAGGATTTTGCCGCGATAGCGCGTGTCGCCCATCTGCGTCGCGATCATGGAGAAGACGCGGGAGCCGGTGCCGGAATCGCCTTGCTGATCGCGGTCGCCGAGGGCGGCGTCGGCTTCGTCGACGACGACGATGACGGGGCCCAGGGCGCGGAGGAGGTTCAGCAGCCGTTCGAGATTGCCTTCGGTTTCGCCGACGTATTTCGACCGGAAATTGCGGAGCGTGACCATCGGGATGCCGATTTCGCCGGCTAGACATTGGGCGAGAAAGCTCTTGCCGGTGCCGACGGGCCCGCAGACCAGATAGCCCATGGGAAGGGCGTTGAGGTTACCTTGGCGCAGCAGGGTGGCGTCGTCCTGGAGCCGTTGTTTGATGGGCTGGTGGCCGATCCAATTTTCGAAATTCCAGCGGGGCTCGATGAACTCTAGGAGGCCTTGGGACTGCCGCTCGATGAGCATTTTCTTCATCTCGCGCAGGCGCTTGGGGTCGAGGGGCTCCTTCGATTCGAGCAGGCCGCGGAGATCGAGCAGCGTGAGGCCGGCGGTTTGCGCGGCGAGCGTGGGGGCGAAGCGGGCGCGGGTGGCTTCGTCGGGGATGGGGATTTCGATGGAGGCCGTATGGGGGCTCGAGGTGATGCGCTCGTTGATCGAAGACAGCTTTTCGTCGATGACGAGAAAGGCCATGTTGAGGCGCTTGAGATGCGGGCTGGCTGCCCAGTTGAGCAGCGTGACCACTTGGGTGGCTGCCGGGATGGAGAGGCGGCCGGGCTCGCCGGCGGGGAGCAGGAAGCTGGCGTGGTCGATGATGACGGCGCAGGAGGCGCGGTCTCCCTCGGCGGCCATGATGTTGTTTTGCACGAAACGATCGAGCAGGGCGAAGGCCATGGCGGGGTCGCGGCGGGCCGTAGCGAGGTCGCCGACCTTGCGGTTGGCGAGGACGACCATCTCTTTCAGACGCGGTGCGTCCGAGCCGGCGAAGGCACGGAGACCGCGGGCGAGATCGTAATAGAGAACGAGATCCCAGCGGCCGAAGATCTGCTGGGCGAGGAAGTCCGGCAGGGCGGTGAACTCGTCGCCGTTGGGGACGAGGTCCTGGACGTTGCCGTGCAGGGCAAAGAGCACCGTGGAGCCGGAGAAGTAGAGTTCGGTGAGGCGCTGGGCCCAGGCTGGGTTCATCGTTGTACTTGACCGAGGTCGGCTTCGAGGATGACCGGGGGAGCTTGCATCTCGTCGACGATGCCGGTGAGTTGTTGGAGTTCGTCGATGGCTTTTTCGGTGAATTGCATGCTTTCGCTGACGGAATCGATCTGGCTCGTGAGGAAGTCGGGATCCTGACGATTGACGGCGGCTTCGGTGATGGCTTGGATTTTGGCTTCGATGCGGTCGAGTTCGACGCGGACATAATCCAGGTTGAGCTTGGCCTTTCCGAAATTGTCAAGACGCTGCTGCTGGACGAGGAGCGAATCTTCGAGGGACCGTTTGATGCGTTCGTCGGAGGAGGCTTGGGACTTGAGTTTCGTTTCAGCCTCCTTCATGCGGTTCCGGATTTCGACTTCGCTCGTCTTTTCGAGGAAGCGCTGCAGGTATTGCTGCGAGGTGAGGAGACGGAGGAAGACCCAAAGCATGCGGTCGAGGGCTTGGGTGTTGGAATCGTCCCCGGCTGGCTGTTGACGGCCGCGGACGCCTTGCGCGATGGCCCGCATTTCCAGGCAGCGGCTGCGCAGCTGTTCGAAGCGGGTGCGGGCTTCAAACGGGAAGCCGGCGACGACGTCTTGCAGGCTACGCTGCGTAGTGGCGGCGGTCTGCTGGGTATTGGTTTGGTGGATCTCGGCGTCGATGGCTTGGCGGAAGCGGTTGTTGGAAACAAGGCCGGCCAGGTAGACGAGTTCGGCGGCGGCGACCAGGGGCAGGATCGCGTCGGGGAACGGGCTCATGAGGGCGACAGCGGTGGCGCCGAGGAACGCGAGGAGGTTCCAGCGGTAGAGGAAGGCGCGTTTGGCGTATTCGGTGATGCCGGCGGAAAGAAGGGCCATGGGCTAGGAGTCGAAGACCTTGGTTTCGAGCTTCTCAATGATGTTCGAAATGTCTCGGGAGATGGCCATGAATTCCGGCTCGCGCTGCATTTCGCGGGCGGGGCGGTCGGGCGGAGGGACGTCGAGTTGGTGCAGGATGGTGCCGGGGGCGGGCGAGAAGACGTAGACGCGATCGCCGAGATAGACGGCTTCGTCGACGTCGTGGGTGACAAAGAAAACGGTTGCTTCGAGCTCGCGCCAGAGGCTGACGAGCAGGTCCTGCATGTTGAGGCGCGTGGCGGGGTCGAGCGCGCCGAAGGGTTCGTCCATCAGGATGATTTTGGGATGGAGGATGAGGGTTCGGGCGATGGCGACGCGTTGGCGCATGCCGCCCGAGAGTTGATGGGGAAATTTGTCGGAGTCACGCCTGACGCTGAGACCGACCTTTTCGATCCAGACGCGGGCGCGATCCTCGCGTTCTTTTTGGGCGACGCCGGCGCATTCGAGGCCGAAGGCGACGTTTTCGAGCACGGTGCGATTGTCGAAGGAGGTGTAGTCCTGGAAGACCATGCCGCGTTCGGAGCCGGGGCCTTTGACCGGTCCTCCGAGCACTTCGACGACCCCGGTGGTGGCGGGATGATGAGGGCGGAGGCCGGCGATGAGGCGGAGCACGGTGGACTTGCCGCAGCCGCTGGGGCCGAGGATGCCGATGAACTCGCCGTGGCCAGGCTTGTTCTCGACCGTGAAGGAAACGTCTTTGATGACGGTGTGAGCGCGATCGGAGCCGGCGTTAAAGGTCTTCGAAACGTTGGCGAAATGGACGAGGTTCAATCGGCCTCCGTGCGGTACGGGAAAAGGCCGCGCTGCATCCAGCCCAGGAAGCGGTCGATGAGAAAGGCGATGATACCGATCAGGAACAGGATGAGGATGATGTGATCGGACATGCCGCGGCGTTGGCTTGTCGAGAGCAGGAAGCCGAGGCCGTGTTCGGCGTTGATGAGTTCGGCGAGCATGATGTAGCCGAAGGCCATACCGAAGAGGCTGCGGAGGCTTTTATAGATATCGGGCAAGGCCAGAGCGACGAGAACCTTGCTGACGATCTGCCACGAGGACGCGCCCAGGGTCTGGGCCGTTTCGACGTAGCGGTCGGGAACGGAGATGACGGCACGGACGGCGTCTGAGAAAACAAACGGCACGCACGCGATGAAGAGGAACATGACCTTTTGCGTCTCTTCAATGCCGAACCAGAGGATGGTAAGCGGGATCAAAGCCGCCACGGGGACGTTGCGGCCAAATAAGGCCACCGGGGCGGCGGCGGAATCGAAGACCCGCCATGCGCCCGCCAGGATGCCGAGCGGAACGCCGATGACGACGGCTAGGCCGAAGCCGACGATGACGCGCCGCAGGGTGGCGACGATGGAGGCGATGAGACCGCGGTCGTTCAACAAGGCCGGGAAGCTTTTGATGACCTCAAACGGCGACGGGAGAATGACGGGCGAGATCCAACGGG